>Ga0302154_10002176_pt1 | contig 15212 bp, 13 predicted proteins | sample I_Bog_N2_3_FD_193507 | JGI IMG/M metagenome (GOLD analysis project Ga0302154, IMG submission 193507) | Peat permafrost microbial communities from Stordalen Mire near Abisko, Sweden - I_Bog_N2_3 | ecosystem: Environmental > Terrestrial > Soil > Wetlands > Peat | place: Sweden: Abisko, Stordalen...
ACGCGGAGGGCGGATTGCAGGGCGGGTTTGCCAACCTTGTGTTCGAAGGAGCGTTGAACTTTGTCGAGCGCACCGATGACTCGGACGGCGGCCTTGCGGCCCTGGGGTTTTAAGGTCAGGTGATAGGCCCTCGCGTCTTCTGGATCGATCTTGCGTTGGACGAGGCCTTTGGCTTCAAGGGAGGAGATGCAGTGACTCACATTGCCTCGCGTGGTTCCGAAGGTTTCTGCCAGGTGCGAAGGCTTAACGGCGGTGGGTGACTCGAAGAAGAGCGTGGCGAGGATGAGCGCTTCGAGGAAGTTGAGGTCGTCGGCTTCGAGAAGGCGCGTGGTGAGTGCGTCGAAACGACGTGCCGTGAGTGCGATGCAGAACATGGGGCTTTCTTTGAGGAAGGTTTCGATGCGCATGAAGTCTCGTTGTCAGTGAATGTGGTTGAGCTATTCAATTATCTATGACGATACCAAACTATGGTTGAAAGTTTGGCGTGCGTGCATGAAGCTCTACGCTTGAGGTCGTCGCGTTTGAAGATATTTGTGAAGAGCATGATGGGGTCGTTGGCGTTCTGTTTGATGGGGTTGGCGCACGGACAACAGTCGCAGACGCAGGCGGAGAATATTCCCGAGGTGCGGTCGACGGTGGTGGTGTTGGGGACACCTGCTCCTTTGACGGAGGAGGAATCGCCGCGATCGACAGAGACTCTTAAGGTGCAGCAGTATCCTCTGGCATTCACGGATCTGAACGACTTGATGCGGGATGATCCTTCAGTGGACCTGGAGCAGCGCGGGGGAGGCGGTGTGCAGGCGGACCTTTCGATCTGGGGGAGTTCGTATGAACAGACGCTGGTGCTCCTGAATGGGTGGAGGGTGAATGATGCAGAGACCTCGCATTTTAATTTGGACCTTCCGGTTCCGATGGAGATGGTGGGGAGTGTGAATGTGCTGCATGGGGCGGGGTCGACGCTGTATGGGTCGGATGCGGTGAGCGGTGTAGTGGATTTTGTGCCGGCGAAGCCGGCGCCGGGGGTGACGTTGAAGATGAGGGAGGAGGGTGGGAGCTTTGGGCAGGATGACCAGGCCGCGGTGGCGTCGTGGGGCGGGAAGAAGATTAGCGAGGTCGTTGGTGGAGGTAGGGATTTTTCGGATGGGTTTATGTATGACAGAGGGTATCGGTCAGAGGAGGGGAGTTCGGAGACACGGTTGCGGTCGGTGCTGGGGGACTCGGATGTGTTGATGGGTGGAAGCGATCGGAGCTTTGGGGCGAACCAGTTTTATGGGAACTACAACTCGTGGGAGAGGACGAAGGAGTGGTTCGCGGGGATCAACCAGCAGGTGGATGCGAAGACTGAGGTGGTGCTGGCGTATCGGCGACACAGCGATATTTTCGTCTTGCTTGCGAATGATCCTTCGTACTACAAGAACCAGTATGACGACGATAGCTGGCAGGGTGAGGTGCGACGCAGCGATGATCTGCCGTGGAAGGGAGCGGCGATTTATTACGGGCTGGAGGCGAATGCAGATGAGATCGACAGTACGAACCTGGGCGATCATGGACGAAATCGCGGCGCGGGGTATGTGGACTTTGAGCTGACGGGAAAGCGGTGGGGAACGATTTCTGGAGGGATGCGGGAGGAGATTTTCAGCGGAGGAATTTCAGTGGCGACTCCTTCGGCTGCGATGAGTTATTTCGTGGCGAAGAAGGTGAAGCTGCGGGCTTCGGTGGAGAGAGGGTTTCGTCTGCCGACGTATGTGGACTTGTATTACAGCGATCCGAGCACGATCGGGAATCCGAAGCTGAAGCCGGAGTCGGTGTGGAATGTGGAGGGAGGAGTGGATTGGTACTGGAGCAACCGACTGACTCTTACGGCGACGGTGTTTCATTCGGATCAGACAGATGCGATTGATTATGTGCGCGCCGACGCTTCGGTGCCTTGGCAGGCGGAGAATCTAAATGGGGTGAAGTTTACGGGCGTGGATGCGGGCGCGGATTGGAGGCCGGCGGCGGGGCAGGAGTTTCGGCTGGGGCTGACGGCGCTGCGGGGTGCGCAGTCCGCGTTGGATGGATTGCAGTCAGAGTATGTGTTCAATTACCCGGTGCAGAATGCGGTGGCGGAATGGATTGGGAGGTGGGGGAATGGGTGGTTGGTGCGGCAGAGATTGCGGGTGGTGAATCGGGTGGATCGAGGGGTGTCGCCGGTATGGGATGCGTCGGTGGTGTATGACAGGCGGAGGGTGCAGCCGTATCTGCAGATGACGAATTTGAGTAATACGGGGTACCAGGAGATTGTGAGCGTGCAGATGCCGGGGAGAGCGTTTGTGGGCGGGGTGCAGATTGTGTTGGGGAAGAGGTAGCGGCTAGAGTTCAGTGAAGACTTCGTGGAAGTCGTGGACTCCGGTGTGGGTGGAGAGCCATTCGGCGGCTCGGACGGCTCCTTCGGCGAAGGCTCGGCGGGATTTGGATTCGTGGGTGAGGATGAGGCGGTCGCAGGTGCCGGTGGCTATCAGGGAGTGGATACCTTCGACGTCTCCGGTGCGATTGGAGGTAACGGTAATTGCGTTATTGAGGCTGGTTTCGTTGCGATCAAGGGTGGAGAGGACGGCATCGCGGAGGGTGAGGGCGGTGCCGCTCGGTGCGTCGAGTTTGCTGACGTGGTGGGTCTCTTCGATGTTGAAGTTGTAGCCGGCGTCCTTGAGGATGGAGGTCATTTCTTTCGCAAGCTTGAGCATCATCTGCACGCCGATGGAGTAGTTGGTGCCGTAGAGGAGCGGGGTATGGTGTTGCTTCGCGAGAGTGCGGATCTCGGGGAGGTGGTTGTACCAACCGGTGGTGCCGATGACCATGCGCAGGCCGTGGGGCAGGCAGGCGTGCATGTTGGCGACGACGGCGGAGGGGGTGGTGAAGTCGATCGCTACGTCGAAGTCTTTGAGGAAGGCGGGGGTGAGGGCAGAGGCGTTGTGATTTTCGCTGGAGGCGAGGACGCGGACGGCGTGGCTGCGCTCGGCTGCTACTTCTGCTACGAGGCGGCCGGTCTTGCCGGCGCCGAGGATGAGAATGCGCATGGGACTAGTTTAGTCCTGGTGTGCAGTTGTTAATCGCCCGCATGAAAGGCATTGCCGCCGCGATCAAAATACGGGAGTCTTTACAGTGCTCAGAATGACCAACGTTGTGGCTGGTGGGAAGTTCTAGACCTTATCCAAGGCCGGAACGCGGGCTTCGGTGTCGAAGATGGCGGGGTCGGGATTGGCGAAGAATTTTTTGTGCAGGGAGCGGAGTGCCTCGTCTACGTCTTCTTCGTTGACCATGAAGCTCATGTTGATCTCGCTGGCTCCCTGCGAGATCATGCGCACGTTGATGTGCGAGACGGAAGAGAAGACCTGGCCGGAGATGCCAGCCTGGCCGCGAATGTCTTCGCCGACCAGGCAGATGAGGGCCTTGTTGCCTTCGTACTTGACGTCGGCGATCTTGCCTAGCTCGGCGCAGATGGCGGGGAGGGCTTCCTTGGAATCGACCGTAACAGAGACGGAGATTTCGGAGGTCGAGACCATGTCGATGGCGCAGCCGTGCTTGTCGAAGATGCCGAAGACGGCGGCAAGGAATCCGTGGGCCAAGAGCATGCGGCTGGCGACGATGTCGATGATGGTGAGTTTCTTTTTGGCCGCGATGGACTTGAAGGGGCTGGCGCAGGGTGGAGGCGTTGCGGTGATTTTGGTGCCTTCGTTTTCAGCATTGCGGGAGTTGAGAACGAAGACGGGGATGTTCTTCTGGACGGCCGGGAGGATGGTCGCGGGGTGAAGGACTTTAGCGCCGAAGTAGGCTAGCTCGGCGGCTTCTTCGAAGGAGATGGTTTTAACGCGCAGGGCTTCGGGGACGATGCGCGGGTCGGTGGTCATGATGCCGTCGACGTCGGTCCAGATTTCGATCGCTCCGGCGTGGAGAGCCCCTCCGACGATGGCGGCGGTGTAGTCAGAGCCACCGCGGCCGAGGGTGGTGGTGATGCCGTTGCAGGAGCCGATAAAACCTCCCATGACTGGGACGCGGCTGAGGTCGATGAGGGGAAGAACTTGTTCCGAGAGCGCGGCTTCGATGGCGGCCTCGATGGGCGCGGCCTTGCCGTAGTGGTCGTTGGTGAGGATGACGGTGCGGGCGTCGACGTGGGTGCTCGGAATGGATTGTTGCGCGAATGCGGCAGTGCAGAGAACGGAGGAGAGGCGTTCTCCGAAGCTGACTACGTTGTCCGAGGTGCGGGGGGTGAGTTCGCCTACAGCGGAGATACCGCGAAGCAGGTCGTCGAGGGTGTCGAAGTCGTGATGGATGTTCAGCTGCAGAGAGGTAAGGCGGTCGGGTTCGAAGACGAGCTCGGCGGCGGTGTTTAGGTGGCGGGTGCGGAGGGCGTCCGAGATCCTGAGGGCCTCTTCGCGGTCGTTGCGGCCGGCGGCGGCCGCTGCGGCGAGGAGGGTGTCCGTGACTTTGGACATTGCCGAGACGACGACGATGGGGTTGAGATTTTTGCGCAGGCGCGAGGCGATGATGGCGGCCGTGCGGAGGATGGCGGCGGAGTCTTCGACGGAGGTGCCGCCGAATTTCATGACGACGAGGTTATTACGGGGTGTGCTCATGCGGGTGCTCCCGCGGGTACAAGCGTGTCGGCTGGCCTGCCAGAGGCGACGGGCGGAAAGCCACTGAAGTCGAACTTACCCATGACGGCGAGGATTTCTGCGTTGAGGAGGGCGGCTCCTGCGGCTCCGCGAATGGTGTTGTGGGAGAGCAGGGTAAACTTCCAATCGAAGAGGGTGCAGGGGCGGAGGCGGCCGACGGTGGTGGCCATGCCGTTGCCTCGCATGAGGTCGAGGCGGGGCTGGGGGCGGGTATCTTCGGGCGCATACTCGACGGGGAATAGTGGCGCGGAAGGGAGATGGAGGCCGTCGAGGCCGCGACCGTGGAGGGGCTGGAAGTCGGCCCAGGCAGTGAGGATTTCTTCCTGCGTGGCGGGGGTGCGGAGCTTGATGCTGACGCACTCGGTGTGACCGTCGACTACGGCTACGCGGTTGCAGTGCGCGGAGAGCGTGAGGGGTGCGGGCTGGAAGCCGGTGGCGGAAGCGATGCCGAGGAGCTTGGCGACTTCTTCCTGGAGCTTCTCTTCTTCATTCTTGATGTAGGGGATCACGTTGCCGAGAATGTCGAGCGAGGCTACGCCAGGATAGCCGGCGCCGGAGACGGCTTGCATGGTGGAAACGAAGAGTTTTTCGATGCCGAAACGGGCTTCTAAAGGTGCGAGAGGGAGTACGAGGCCGATGGCGCAGCAGTTGGGGTTGGTTACGATGTAACCTCCGGATTGCTTGCGTGTGGGCTGGTGCTCGATGAGGGCCAGATGATCGGCGTTGACTTCTGGGACGACGAGGGGGACGTCGGGGGCCATGCGGAAGGCCGAGGAGTTGGAGATGACGGCGCAGCCGGCGGCGGCGAACAGAGGCTCGAGCTCGCGGGCGATGGGAGCGTCTACGGAGGAGAAGATGATGCGCGGGAGTTCGCCCGTGGAGAGCTCGGGGGTGTTGGGCTGGAGGACCATCTGCGCGATGTTCTCGGGCAGGGGCGTGTCGAGACGCCAGGCGCAGGCTTCGGCGAAGGTCTTGCCAGAGCTGCGGTCGCTGGCCGCGAGCCAGGTGATGTTAAACCAAGGGTGGTTTTCGAGGAGCTGGATGAACCGCTGACCGACCATGCCGGTCGCGCCGAGGATGCCTACGTTACGCCGTTCCATCTCGTAAGAATAGCAAGATGGAGGGTGCGTGTCAGCGAGTTGGCGGGTTGGCAAGTTAGCGACCCAGCCGATTGGCCGGGTCGCCAGAGTGCGCTAATCGACGTAGGTGACGCGGCGGCGGCTGTAGACGCGGGAACCTCCTCCACCCCAGGCTGCAAGCAGACCGATCACGTGGATGAGGAACCAGAGGCCGATGCCTTGATCGCTGTAGATCCAGAAGAGGATGAGGAGGCGCGGGATGAGAAGCGCTACGATGACAGGGATAAGTCCGACAACGGGAGGGATGTAATGCGGCATGCTGTGCTGAAGCCATGCGATGAGGATGCAAATGCGCGGAAGGAAGAGGGAGAGAACGAGAAACCACAGAGGGATGGTGTGCGTTGCCAGATCGAGATGGACGTTCATGAGGGTGCTTGCTCCTGGGCGTGCGCTTGGCGCTGCTTGTTGTGTTATGCCAATGTACTCCCGCTTGGATGCTATTTGGCGGCGAAAGTGAAGCTTGCCCGTGCGGCCGTTTTTGGAGCGATGGTGATCTGGATGTCGCGCTCACCGAGTTTCTCGTGAACGGCAGCAAGGGTATAGGTGCCGGGAGGGACGCCGGTGATGTGGAAGGTCCCGTCGATGCTGCTGACGGCGAACCAGGGATTGGGAGCGACGTTGATAAAAGCGCTCATCCAGGGATGGTTGTTGCAACGGACGGGAAGCATGACCTCGGGGGCGGAGAAGGCTTGGGCGTGGGCATCACTGTTTGCTGGTTCGGAGATATCTATGGATGCATTGCTGGAGGAGATGGGCATGGTGTGGATGTTGTGCGTGGTGGCGTCAGAGTTGATGAAGCTGACGGAGCCGCCCTGCTGGACGGCTAGGACGTGAGGAATGTAGCGGCAGCCCTTTTGATCGAGGGTGACGGGGCGAGCGGCGGAAGGGGCGGTGTAGTTGGGTGCGCCGGACTTGATGTAGACGTAGACGTTGGCGAGGCGATGGTCGGTGACGATGGTTTGCTCTGTGAGGTTGGGAAGGTTGAGTTGGTTGCAAGCCGGGTCGGCGGACATGTCGATAGGAATGCGTGCGGGGGCGTCGCCACTGAAGTGGACGATGCCGGAGATGGAACTGGCAGTGGCTGGATCGACGGCCGGTGCGACGCCTGCTGCGGGTGTGGTGGAAGAGCCGTTGGAGGCGGCTGGGGTGGTCGTGGCGGGGGTAGATGCGTGCTTGCAGCCGGTGACGGCAAATACTGTGAGGAGAAGGAGGGATGGGGTGCGAAGGGTCACAATGTTCCTTTGGATGCTCGAGGCGGGGGCAGCATATTCTCCCCTGCGCGAAGAATGGGGAGTCCAAAAAGGGGCGGTGCGAGATGTAGGTTAGCGGGGATTGGGGCGTTTGTTGCGGGAGTCTTTGCCGCTTAGAAGGCCTTCGAGCTCGATTTTGAACTCGTTGACGTCTTTGAAATCGCGGTAGACGCTGGCGAAGCGGATGTAGGCGACGGTGTCGATGTCTTTGAGGCGGTGCATGATGAGCTCGCCGATGGAGGCGGTGGAACGCTCGCGTTCGGGGCTGTCGATGACGAAGGACTCGACTGCGTCGACGATCTCCTGCATCTGGGTGACGGAGACTTTGCGTTTCTGGCAGGAGTGGAGGAGGCCAGTGAGAACTTTCTGGCGGTCGAAGTTCTCGCGGCGGCCGTCTTTCTTGACGACCATGTAAGGGATCTCGTCCAGACGCTCGTAGGTGGTGAAGCGCTTGTTGCAGCGTTCGCACTCGCGCCGGCGGCGAATGGATTCAGCTTCCTTGCTCTCGCGGCTATCGATCACCTTGTCTTCGGTGAAGCCGCAGTATGGACATTTCATAGGCTTTGATTTTACTGCCAGGCGAAGGGCGAGAGTTGAACTGTGCGGGTGCTAGGGAGCGGGGGTGGTGGCGGCTTCACGGAGGCTGATTCCTTCGAGCTGGGCTGCGATGAAGCCGCCAGGGATGACGGCCAGGTTCGCGACGACGAGGAGGACGGCTCCGCAGGCGGTTGCGCTTTCGAGAGGGACGTTGAAGAAACCGTGGAGCGCCGCAGCGAGAAGTGCGATCTGGGTGAACCAGCCGAGGATGGGGAGTTGGAGGAGTGAGCCCCCGAGGCTGGTGGCGAGCAGGAGCATGGTGGCCGCGAAGCTAAGGTTGGCGAGCGACGGGGTGGCGCGGAAGGCGTGGATGGTTTCGAGATACATGATGGCGACTACCACCCACATGCCAACGGAGATGGCGAGGGCAGAGAGGAACTCGCCGAGAGTCGAGACGATGCGAAGACCCTGGCTGAATTCAAGAATGCGCTCGGAGAAGGCGAGGGCGAACTTCTCGGATAGCGGGCGAAGGAGGGTGCCGGCGACGCTCGCGACCTGGCTTCCGGCGAAGCGGAGGGAGAGGGCGAAGACGGCGAGGAAGAGGGTGGCGGCGAGGGAGACGATTCCGGCGCGGGCGAAGGCCTCATGGTGCGGCATGTTACGGGGAGCGAAGGCCAACGTTACCGAGAAGATGATGGCGGCGGCGGCGAGATCGAAGGCACGCTCGATGGAATAAACCGCGAGCTGGGTGGCGACAGGGGTCTTGAGGCGCCGGGCGATGAGGTAGGGCCGACCGAGATCGGCGAAGCGTCCGAAGAGCGCGACGATGGTGAAGCCGATGAGCTGCGACGGGAGCATCTTTAAGGTTGTTGTTTTATAGAGTGGGCCAAGTAGAACGACCCATCGCCAGGCGCGCAACCAGTAGCCGAGATAGGTGCAGCCGAAGGCGATGAGGAGGAGGACGGGAGAGACGGAGCGAAGTTGCTGCCCGAGGGAGCGCCAATCGAAGGAGGAGTGACTGCGCGCTAGCCAGAAGATGAGGACTAGCAAAACCAGAGCGACGGGAACCATTGTGCGCGGCGTCATCAGGCCCTTTTTGGGGGGAGGCTCTGCTGCGGTCGGCGTGGGGACGCTGGAGGCGTCTGGGGAGATGTCAGGAGAGGTCATTCTTGGGGGCCGAGGGAGGCGATGGTCTGGGAGGGATGTTGGGCGCGGCTGAATGCGAGCTTGCGGCGTTTGAATTCGTTCATGACACGTACCACGTAGGCTCGGGTTTCGCGATAGGGAGGGATGCCTCGGTAGCGATCGACGGCGGCGGGGCCGGCGTTGTAGGCGGCGAGGGCCAGGGCGAGTCCGTGGGCGTCATCGTGGGGGTCGTAGCGATCGAGGAGCTGATCGAGGTAGCTGGTGCCACCGGCGATGTTCTGGTCGGGGCGGAAGGCGTCGCTAACGCCGAGCTGTTGGGCGGTCCCGGGCATGAGCTGCATGAGGCCGCGAGCTCCGGTGCGAGAAACGGCGTCGGAGCGACCACCGCTTTCGGCGCGAATGACGCTGGCAAGCAGGTCGGCATCAATGTGGTGTTGGGCTCCGGCCGCCGTGATGAGCTCGGGAACGTCCGGGGTTGGCGCGATGGCATCGGCAACGGGCGTGGCCGCGGGCTGGGGCGGGTCAGGGAGGGTTTCGATGGTAGCGATGGACTTGCGGGAGAGATCGATGAAGTCCGGAGCCTGGGCGGTGAGGAAGAGTCGGATGTGGGAGGCGTCGATGGACTCGTAACGCGCGCAGTCGTAAGAGAAACCGTTACGCAGCGTGACGCGCTGAAAGGCATGCGCCGCGTTGCACATGAAGGCTGCGAGGAGCACGGGGGATCCTAACCAGATACAGCGTAGATGATGAATCCTCACTGTTTGTGAGACTAACATCGTGCTGTTCCGGGTAGCAAAGATGCTCAACGGCATGTAGCGGTTTCTGCGGAAACGCTGAGGACGGATTCAATGGCAACGGCAACACCGTCTTCGTCATTGGACGGGACGATGGTCCAGCCGCTGGCCGCGGCGAGGGCCTTCAGGTCGTCGGGGGCATTGGACATGAGGGCGGCCTGGCCGGAGAGGCGGAGCATGGCGACGTCGTTCCAGTTGTCGCCGATGGCGAGGATATCGGCGGCAGTAAAGCCGCGCAGGGTTGCAATGTGATCCAGGGCCGAGGCTTTGGAGCAGCCCGCGGGGAGGATATCCAGGAGAGTGAGATCGGTCTCGGGGTAGGTGGTGCGATGCAGCGTGACTTCGGCGTTCGGGGTTTCGTAGCTTCCTACGGGTGTGACGAGGGGATGGGCTGTGAGGAGGTCTTCGGCTTCACGCATTCGGTCGATGGAGCCGCAGAGCATCATCTGGATGGGTGGAATTGAGCCTTCGCGGAGAGCATCTTCGATGGGCTTGACCTGTGCGATGTAGCGCTCGTTGGCGCGCATCCATCGGCCAATGCTGGTGTGGAGGTCATCGAGGTGCTCGACGACGAGGGCTCCGCGAGAGTCGTCGCCGTTGGGAGTGGTGAGATCGAATGTGAGGACGAGGGTATTGCGATAGTCGTTGAGATGGGAGCATAGCCAACGGGCGGTGGAGAGCGGCAGGTGGGTGCAATGGATGAGCTCGGAGTTGATGGTGCGGATGACCGTGCCGTTCGAGCTGACGACGGCGGACGCGGGACGGAGCTGGAGATCGCGGAGGACGCGCATGGCGAAGCTGTGACGGCGGCCGGTGGAGATGACGATCTCGATGCCGGAGACTTCGGCGAGCTTGAGGGCCGCGAGGTTCCGGGGGCTGACTTCGCCAGAGGAGTTGAGTAGGGTTCCGTCGAGATCGATGGCGATGAGGCGAGGAGGCATGTGCTTCTAGAGTAGCGGATGCGTGCCAGAGACGGAGGGCGATTGAAGTTGGATAGGATAGAGGTTATGCCTAAGATCGCTGCACTCGAATGCTCACGTTGCCACCATAGGATTTCTGCCGAAACGCCTCAAACACTTTGCCCGTTGGATGGAGGCGTGTTGTATGTGCGCTATGACATGGAGGCACTGAAGAAGACGGCGCGCAGAGAGCACGCGGCGGAGCTGGCGGCGGCGTCTAGCAAGAGCCTGGGAATGTGGCGATATTCGGACGTGCTGCCGGAGGTCGATGCGGTTTCCCTCGGTGAGGGATGGACTCCGATGCTGAGCAGCCGCCGGTATGACGGGCTGTTTGTGAAAGAAGAAGGTGCGAATCCTACGGGCACGTTCAAGGCGCGGGGGATGTCGATGGCGGTGTCGATGGCCAGGCAGTATGGTCTTCGGCACCTGGCGACTCCTTCGGCCGGCAATGCGGCGGGAGCGCTGGCGGCGTATGCGGCTGCGGCGCAGATGAAGGCTCATATCTTTATGCCGAAGGATGTGCCGTTCGCGAATTACCTGGAGGGCGTTGTGTACGGCGCGGATGTGCGGATGGTGGATGGATTGATCTCGGATTGCGCTCGGATGGTGGGCGAGGAGATCAAGCAGCAGAAGGACGCTGGGGCGGGGGCGGACGAGTTGTGGTTCGATATGTCGACGCTGAAGGAGCCGTTCCGCGTGGAGGGCAAGAAGACGATGGGGTATGAGCTGGTGGAGCAGCTGGGATGGGAGTATCCGGATGCTGTGTTCTACCCGACGGGCGGTGGCGTTGGACTGATTGGGATGTGGAAGGCGTTTGAGGAGATGGAGCAGTTGGGGTGGGTGAAGGGCAAGCGGCCGCGGATGTATGCTCTGCAGGCGGCCGGTTGCGCGCCCGTGGAGCGGGCGTTTGAAGAGGGGAAGAATGTGAGCGAGTTCTTCCAGGGCGCGGCTACGTTCGCATCCGGGCTGAGAGTGCCGAAGCCTTATGGCGACAACATTATTTTGGAGATTGTGCGGGAATCGGGCGGGAAGGTAGTGGCGTCGGACGATGCGGCGATTTTGGCGTCGATTCTGGACTGGGCGAAGGAGGAGGGGATCTTTCTTTCGCCGGAGGGAGCCGCGGCTACGGCGGCGTATGACACGCTGCTGGCAAGTGGAGAGATCAAGAGCGGAGAGCGGGTGGTGTTGTTCAATACCGGCGCGGGGTTGAAGTATGTGGATATGACAGCGGAGGCGATGCACTTGCGGCGGCCGGGTTCGTTACCGACTTCACTGCCTGTGGGTGGGATTATTACGCCGGTGTAGTGATGGCGAGGGTTGTGGCCAATTCTGCGGCGGTGCGCTCGAGTACGGAGACCTGGCGTTCGATGCGGACGAGTTGCTCGTCGGGCGGTGCGGTGCCGGTGGTAACGAGCGGTGGCGGGAGGGTGTGCGCTTCGAGGGCTGCGGAGACGGCGTCGAGGCGTGCGGCTAGCTGGGTGATGTGCTCGACGGCGGTGGCGGTCGGTGTGCCGATAGCGGCGACGGTGGTGATGGTCTGGGTGAGCCGTCGAAGGAAGGTGGTGAAGGTGAGGGCTGCGCTATTGACTTGCGCAGCTCGATCGCGCGTGGCGATGAGGGGCAGATTGGGTTCGAGCAGGGCGTGATCGAGGGTTTCCTCGGCCTGGTTGACGGCTAGGCCGCAGAGGCGGCGAGCGGGGGCGAGGAGAGTGCGCTCGGCTTGCATGCGGGAGTGAGCGTCGGAAGGGCTGGCGCTTTGCCAGAACGCGATCATGGCGCGAAGATAGGCGGCGTCGGCTGCGGCGCAGCGGGCGAGCAGGCGGGGTAGTTGGAGGCTTTCGAACTCTGGCCAGAGGAAGAGCATGGCGAGCACGGCCGCGAGGGCTCCGAAGCAGGTCATGCCCATGCGGACGGCGGCGAAGTGCCAGTCTCGGAAATGGGGAAGGACCATGAGGACGATGGTGGGGGTGAGGAAGAAGCAGAACCAGGCGTAGTCAACTGCATAGAGAGCAAGGGTGAAGAAGGCGCCGATGCTGATGATGAGGAGAAGGCTGAGTTCGGTGTGGATGAAGACGGCGAGGATGGAGGCGAGGGCGGCTCCGGCGACGGTGCCGAGGACTCGCGCACCGGAGCGGCGCACGGTTTCTCCGGTGTAGGGCTGGAGAACGATGAGCGAGGTCATGGCGATCCAGTAGCTGTGGGTGATGGGCTGATGGTGAATGCGTATGAAGCCTGCGATGAGGACGTCGAGCGCGACGATCAAGGAGAGGCGGAGGGAGTGGCGGAACATGATGGAACGGAGGGTGAGGTTAGCGCGAAGCGCGTCGAACCATTGGAGCGGAGGGTGGGGGTTGGTGAGCGCCGGTGAGTCGAGGACTGCGATGGGGGAGCGGCGTGGCTCGACGCCGGTCCAGATGGCGCGGATGGCTTCGTAGGTGGTCTCGAAGTAGAGCAGGGTGTCGCGGAGGGTGGCGATTAGGTGGGTGGAGGGTTCTTTGGGAGTGACGAGCGTGGCTTCGAGATGGGGAAGGGTTCGCTGGAGATTGGTGTAGAGATTGCCAGTGGGTGTGAAGGCGATGCCGCTGTCTTGGGGGCGCTGGCGGAGGGCGGGCTCGATGGGATGGAGTGAGGCGGCGAGCCAGTCCGCAATCTTGGGGAGAGGGTTGCGGGGATCGTGGGCGCCTAGTTCGGCGATGCGGAGGAGGCGCGCTAGGAGGAGGTCGGCGTTCTCGATGAGGACGGTGAGGTTGCGGGCCCGGATGGTGCGGGAGGTCATGCGGGCTGGCGTGGCAGCAATCGTCTGCTGGGCGGTCTCGATGCGAAGGCGGAACTGGGCGAGGGATTCGTTGAAGGCGCGGCGGCCCTCGAAGGTCGTGGTGGAGGGAAGGAGGCGGATGAGCTCTGCAAGGGTGGCGTAGACGTTGGCGACGGCCAAGCGAGTTGGTCGGAAGGGGTCGGCGGGCCAGAGGAGGAGGGAGAGTGAGGCGGCCCAGAGGCCGCCGAGGATGAAGTAGAGAGTGCTCTCGTTGGCGTAGGCGAGGGTGTGCGGCGGTGTGCCGATGGCGACGATGTAGGTGACCAGCACCGTGACACTGGAGGAGGCGAAGGGCTGCGACATGACGCGGGCGAGCGTGAAGGCGAAGCAGAAGATCAGAGTTACTGTGACAGCAATGGGAAGGTTCACTCCAGCCAGCAGGCCGAAGAAGACACCGAGAGTTCCTCCGACGAGGATGGTGAGGATGTTGGCGAAGCGGGAGCGGTAAGGGCCACCGTTATCGACGACGATGACTTGGAAGCCGCCAAGCGCGGCCCAGCCCATGGGCTTGTGGAAGAGATAGCAGAGGAACATGGCGACGCCGACAGCTAGGGCGGCTCGGAGACCTCGCCGCCACTGCATCCTGGCGAGCGCGGAGCGGAGGCCGGTGATGCGTACGATGGCCATTAGGTCAGTGTAGACGTAGGAGATGCGCGTATGCTTGGGCTACTTGAAGCAGGTTTCACCGCGCGCGCCATGGGCGCCGGCGGCTTTGGCTTCGAGCTCGGTGACATATTTGCCGGCCTTTGTGCGGCCATAGTAGCGGTCGCCAGGACAGTGATAGACCTTACTGGAGGCGTTGAGCCAGACCTTGTCGGGTGCGGCTCCCGGGGCCTGCTGCGCGGCGGGTTGGAAGGGCTTGCGGGGTGCATTCTGGGAGGTGTTCTGAGCGGGGAGGAAGAGGGTCGGGCAGAAGGCCAGGGCTAGAGCGAGGGGTAGAGGCCAAAGCTTCATAGGTATCTCCTTGGAAGTACTCAGCGGGAGAGACTGATGAGGCGATGGTAGCAGGCTCCTCGGCTAGACCATGGCGGGGTCTTCGATGGGGGAGCTGGAGCGGGTGGTCAGGGCGATGGCGGCGATGAGGATCATGGCTCCTCCGAGCCAGGCGACAGGTCCGAGGTGTTCGCTGAGCAGGAAGACTCCTAGCAGCGAGCCGATAAGGGGCTCCATGTTGAGGAGGACTCCGGCTTGCGAGGCGGGGACCTGCGTCATGCCCCAGTTCCAGAGCAGCGTGGTGGTGGCGGTGCAGAGCAGTCCGCTGGCGGCGAGGGCAGCCCAGGCTTTGAGAGAGACTCCATGGATGGGAGGAGGACCGTAGGCAAAGGGGACGTAGAGGCCGAGCATGACGGTGCCGAGGGCGATGCCGTAGGCGGTGACCACGATGTGGTTGTGACGCTTCATGAGGCGCTGGTTGAAGAGGATCCAGAAGAGCGCGACGAAGAGGGAGAGGACGACGAGCAGATCTCCGGCGAGGGTTGGGCCTCCAGCAGTGTGGTGATGCGTTCCTCCGAGAGCGATGAGGGCTGCTCCCGTGGTGGAGACGGTGAGAGCAGACCAGCCGAGTTTGTTGAGACGCTCCTTCGTAAAGAGGCTTGCGCCTACGGCGAGGATCACGGGCATGGTTCCGACCATGAGCGCCGCGTGCGAGACGGTGGTGAGCGAGAGGCCCTTGAACTGCAGGATGAATTGCAGTGGAACTCCGAGGAAGGAGGCGAGAAAGAGCATTCGCCACTCGGCTGCGTTGAAGCGCGGGCGGTGGGTGACGAGCAGAGGAAGAAGGCCGATGAGGGCGAAGGTGAAGCGATAAAAGACCATCGCTCCAACATTCATCTCGTTGAGGGCGATCTTTCCGAAGTAGAAGCCGCAGCCCCAAAAGCTGCTGGCGAGGAAGGCGGCGAGGAAGCCGAGGGTGCGACGTTT
>Ga0302154_10002188_pt1 | contig 15156 bp, 11 predicted proteins | sample I_Bog_N2_3_FD_193507 | JGI IMG/M metagenome (GOLD analysis project Ga0302154, IMG submission 193507) | Peat permafrost microbial communities from Stordalen Mire near Abisko, Sweden - I_Bog_N2_3 | ecosystem: Environmental > Terrestrial > Soil > Wetlands > Peat | place: Sweden: Abisko, Stordalen...
AGGTGCGAACCGGCACGCTGCGCCGAATCCCGACCGCAGCACCGGCCCGGCGCCGTTTCCACCCCCCGGCCTGCTCGCGAACGCCCTGCAGTGCCCGGTCCATCGTCGCCGCGCTCATCGCCAGCAAGCCAGCTCGCACTTCCGGCGCGAGTTGCAGGTGGCCATGCCGCTCCAGCGAATCCACCAGAACCGCAACAAGCGGTTTCAGCCGCTTGCCGCAGACTCGGTCTGATGCCTCCCAGACAACGATCAGCGCCCCACGCACCGCCGCGTCGTACAACTGCCGCCCCGGCCGGGCGCCGGATCGCGGTGCGGGCGGGCCGCTCCGCAGCACGCGCATCGCATGTTTGCGATGAAACCCGGTAATCGCAACGAACTCGTCGAGAATGCGGACCTTCTCTGCCCGGCTGCCCCTGCCATACCGCTCAGCCGTCGCCCGGACCAACTCGTGACGAACCGCCATGCTGACCCTCCTCATCGCCGCTCCTCCCCCAACAGGCAGGTGGGGAGCAATTCAGTTGAGGCAATCTGCACATTCTCGGGAGCATTTCAGGCGAGGCAATGCGGGATCCCATCCAGCGTCCGCCGGCTGATGCCGTCCTCGTCGATCCACAGCCGGTCGCTGGCACGCATCTCTCGCACCACCGGTTGCTGGTACTCTGCGCGATTTTCTGCTATGCCCGTGAGTGTAAAGACCAATAAAATTCGAGCACCGGAAAAATACTTAATAAAAGTATCGCGACGCCATCAATTCCAAGGGTTGAAAAACGATACGCCTGTTGGCTTGAAGTCGGTTACATTTCGGGTGACCACAACAAGACCGTGCACAAGCGCAGTCGCTGCGATCAGTCCATCTCGCACCGGACGTGGATCGGGAACGTTGAGAGCCGCACTGCGAAGTGCTACAAGCATATCGACGGGCAGGATGCGCCCGGAAAAGGCGGGCAGTACGTAGCCATTTAGCCACGCACGGAGTATCGCTCCTTGGGAGGGATCACGGCGTTCGGCGAGCAACGTGCCGATTTCCAGCTCCTGGACGACAATCACAGACAGGAAAAGGCTTCCGGCTGAGACGGTTTTGGCCCAACGCGCCACGTTCGGATCGGCCTTTCCCGCCTTCACTTTCCGCAGCTCGGAAATTGCGTTCGTGTCGATGAGGAACATCAGGCGAAGTCCGCTGAACGAGCGAGATCACGCATCGGCGGAATTTCCAGATCGACATCCTCAATTCCAGGCGGCATGCCCAACATGTCGATAATGCTGCTCTGCGCTCCCGTCAGTCGCTGGTATTCCTCGATACTGAGCAACACATGGGCGGGCTTGCCCCGATCGGTGATGAACACCGGCCCCGCTGCGGCTGCCTTTTTGGCGCGGCTGGTGTCTTGGTTGAACTCCCGGCTGGAGAGGGTCGTAATGGTCATGGGACGGCTCCTTTCAAGACCGCGATATGTAGACACATATCTACATTATCAGATCTTGTTCAAGCGAAAAAAGAGAGGAAGCGACCGCCCTCGCCATGAGTGAGCATCTCGGGACCAGTGACCGCACGTCGTCAGCGGCCCGCGATACCGGCCAGACGAGAGGTGAAGGTACCTCCGTCAAAGCTGAATTGGATCGCCGCTCGGCAATAACTGCTCCACCCGCGATCATTGCGCACGACAGTGAACGAAGGCAACCAGGATCCTCGAATAGGCCAGTTCGTCTGTTCTGGCCTTGTCGTGGCGCCGCCGAGATCCGCGCGGGTCTGCCGTGGGCACGTATCGTCCACCTGCTGGGGATGCTGAAGGCGGTGCGCTACGCGGCCGAGAGCCGGAGCATTTGTTCAGCGCACGAAAATCGCCGGCGAACTGACATATTTGCTGGAAAAGCTTGGAATTCCAATACCGAAGCAGCCGCTGGCGGTTACCGAAACGGCCGAGACCCCCGCCCCGGCATAGACACACGCCCGGAATCCCTCCTCCGTAAGTCCCTGCTATTGCTTATGGATTCCAGGCGTGTGTCTCGGGACCGCGAACCCAGGCTGCACCTCGGCCTCGCCGAGGCTGTCAGCATCCTCTGCGTGTATTGCACGCAAAGCCAATCACACCCCGCCGGGCCGGGGAAATCCCCCACGTCAACCGAAAACCCGCCGTTAACCTGATCCCGTGGCCGTGGGGATAATCGCAGCGCCATAGACAGGGCCGCACCAAACCCCTTATCCACCCCCCGCCCTCCCCGTTCGGAAACACGCCCGCCCATGGCCCTTGTCTGCCGCCCGCTCGACGACGCCCGCGCACCAGCCTGGGACGCCTTTGTCGCCGCCCATCCCGAAGGCACCTTCTTCCACCGCGCCGCCTGGCGCCAGGTGATCGGGAACGCATTCGGCCACCGCACCCACTACCTGATGGCGGAACGCGACGGCACCATCACCGGCGTGCTGCCGCTCGGCCATGTGCGTACGGTGCTGTTCGGCAACTCGCTGATTTCAGTGCCGTTCTGCGTCTATGGCGGGCCGCTCGCGGCTGACCGCGAAAGCTTCTCCGCCCTCGTCGCGGCGGCGGCCGCGCTGATGGAGCCGGCCCGTGCCAGCGCGCTGGAACTGCGTTTCCGCGCGCCCCCGCCGACCGACTGGCTCGACCCGGCGGCGTGGCCGGCGCGCAGCGACCTGTATGTCACCTTCCGCAAGCCGATCACGGCCGATGACGAGGCCAACCTGAAGGCCATCCCGCGCAAGCAGCGCGCCATGGTGCGCAAGGGCATCGAGCGCGGATTGTCCTCCATTGTCTCACGCGACGTGGACGGGCTGCACCGAATCTACGCCGAGAGCGTGCGCAACCTCGGCACCCCGGTATTCTCCCGCCGGTATTTCCGCGCCCTTGCCGCGGCGTTCGGCGATGACCTGGACGTGGTCACCATCCGCGATGGCGACGCGCCGGTGGCGGCGGTGATGAACTTTTATTGGCGTGACGAGGTGCTGCCCTATTACGGCGGCGGCACGGCGGCGGCGCGCGACTGCTACGCCAATGATTTCATGTACTGGGAGGTAATGCGCCGCGCCGCGGCACGCGGCTGCGCGATGTTCGACTATGGCCGCAGCAAGCTCGGCACCGGGGCGTACGCGTTCAAGAAAAACTGGGGCTTCACGCCCGAGCCGTTGCATTACCATTTCCGGCTGGCGCCAGGGGCGACGATCCCCGACCACAACCCGCTCAACCCGAAATACCGGCTGTTCATCGCGGCGTGGAAGCGGCTGCCGCTGCCGATCGCCAACCTGCTGGGCCCGCCGATCGTGCGCGGCCTGGGCTGAGGGGGTGTGGTAGGGTGCTCCCACGCCGCCGAATGCCGTGGAACGTATCAACGTTATGGAAAGCCGCCATGCAGTCATCCGGCATTTTCTTGCCAGTTCGATTTTTTCACGAGATCTGAGTACGTGCGCGATCTGCTGTTCCTGAGCCACCGGATTCCTTATCCACCGGATAAGGGCGAGAAGATCCGCGGCTGGAACCTGCTCGGCCATCTCGCCCAGTCGTACAACATCCATCTCGGCTGCCTGATCGATGACGCGGCAGATTGGCAGCACCTGCCGCTGCTGCGGGAGCGCTGCGCCGAGGTGGCCGCGTTCGGCATTGACCGGCGATGGCAGAAGCTGTTCGCGCTGGCGCGCGCCCGCCCGGGGCGACCGCTCATGCTCGACTACTACCGCCATCGCGGCCTGCTGCGCTGGGTGGACGACCTGCTCGCCCGTCGCCGCATGGACGTGCTCTATATCTACTCGGCAGCCATGGCACCCTATGTCCTGCGCCATGATGCCGGCGCACACCGGCACGCCGGCGGCCTCCGGGTTCTCGACATGCAGGACATCGATTCCGAGAAATGGGCCGCCTATGCCGGACGCTCAGCCTGGCCGATGCGCCTGGTTTGGGCCCGCGAGGGCCGAACACTGCTCGCCTACGAGCGCCGGGCGGCGGCGGCCTGCGACAACACCTTGTTCGTGACTGAAGCAGAGGCCCGCCGGTTCGTGACGCTGGCACCCGAAAGCGCCGGGCGGGTCGACTGGCTGGAGAACGGTGTGGATCTGGCGCAGTTCAATCCCGCCCTGGATTTCGCCAACCCCTATGCCGGACTGCCGGGCGACGGACCCGATCTTGTGTTCACCGGCAACATGGATTACTGGCCGAATGTGGACGCTGCCGTCTGGTTCGCCGAGAACGTGCTGACGCGGCTGCAACGGATTCATGCGGGTTTGCGTCTGCATGTGGTGGGGGCCAATCCCGCCTTGCAGGTCAAACGCCTGGTGGAACGGCCGGGCGTGTACGTAACCGGCCGGGTGCCTGATGTGCGGCCCTATGTCGCGCATGCCGCGCTGGCGGTGGCGCCGCTGCGGATTGCCCGGGGAATCCAGAACAAGGTGTTGGAAGCGATGGCCATGGCCAAACCGGTGGTTGCGTCACGACAGGCGTTCGAGGGCATCCACGCAACCCCGGGCCGCGACCTGCTGGTTGGCGACGGGGCCCCCGCGATGGTGCAGGCCGTGCTCGACATCCTTGATGGTCGCTACCCCGGCCTGCCGGCGGCGGCGCGGGCGGCGGTGGAGGCGCGGTATTCCTGGCCGGCCCAACTGGTCCGCCTCGATCGGGTTCTGGCCGGCGGCGGGGAGCGCACCGCATGAGCACGGGTGCGGTCGTGCGGGCCGGGCGAACCGCGACCTGGCAGACGCTGGCTCCGGCCATACTGGCGCTGGCTGTCGGGCTGGCCGTCTGGGCGCTGCTGTTCCACACCGAGATCATCCGCGCCGTGGCGGTGTGGAACGCCTCCACCGCCTACAGCCATTGCTGGTTCGTGCTGCCGATTGCGCTCTATCTCGCCTGGGACCGGCGTGCCGACGCGGCGGGCCTGCCGGTGCGCCCGCTGCTGTGGCCGGCGCTGCTGGCCCTGCTCGGCGTGCCCTGCTGGCTGTTCGCCGAGCGGATCGGCATCATGGAGGGGCGACAGCTCGTCGCCATGGGATTCGTCGAGTTGCTGTTTCTTGCCGTGCTGGGCTGGCGGCTGGCCTGGGCGTTCAGTGCGGCGTTGCTCTACCTGTTCTTCCTGGTGCCGTTCGGCGCCTTCCTCACGACGGACCTGCAACGCTTCACCGCGGCGTTTACCGATGCCGGGCTGCATGTGCTCGGCATCCCGTACTTCATTGATCAGTTCACCATCGAGATTCCGGAAGGCACGTTCTACGTCGCCGAGGCCTGCGCGGGGTTGCGCTTCCTGATCGCCTCGATCGCCTTCGGGGTGCTGTACGCCTGTCTGATATATCGCAGCCCGTGGCGGCGCCTGGCCTTTATCGCGGCTTCCTGCGTCGTGCCGGTGATCGCCAACGGTTTCCGCGCGCTCGGCATCGTCGTGCTCGGCCATTTGCTGGGCAGCGCCGAGGCGGGGGCGGCGGACCATCTCATCTATGGCTGGATCTTCTTCTCCTTCGTCATCCTGATGCTGATCCTGGCCGGGCTGCCGTTCCGCCAGGACCGCTTGCCGCCGCCTGCCCCGGCGGCTGTGGCGCCGCTGCCGGCCGGCAACGGCGCCTCCGTCTGGCTCGCCGCCGCGGCGGTGATGGCGGTGGCCGCGGTCGGGCCCGGCGTCGCCGCCGTCATAGACCTGCGCGCCACCACCGCGCCGGCAATCGCGCTGCCGGGCTTCGCACCCGCCCCGGGCTGCACGCCGCTGGACGCGCCGGCGCCGGGCGTACAACGCTACAGCTGCGACGGCTTCACCCTGACCGCCAGGGTGGCGGTTTTCTCCGTGCGCGCCAATCCGGCGGCGGTGATCGCCGCGCGCCGCGCCGCCACGGCCGAGGACATCGCCGACGAAACCGTCGCCGAGTGGCTCACGGGCACGACAGTGCAACCCCGAAGCTGGCAGTTGGTGGAAACGGAGAAGCCCGACCGCAGCAGCGCAAGCACCGTGTGGATCGACGGCGATCCTTCGCCCGGCGGCCTGCGCGGACGGCTGCGCCAGGCGCGCAACAGCCTGTTCGGCGCCGAATTCGCTCCGGTTCTGGTCACTGTCGCTGTCGAGACCGGCGGTCCCCTGGACCGCCTCCAGCGCCAGCGGGCCCGGCTGCTCATCGGCAACTTCCTGGACGCCCAGGGCGACCTGAACGCGACTGCGGTCGCGCTGGCGCGGGCCGCGGCGCCGTAACCCGTATCCGGTCTCGTGGCGGTATGGCCGGTGTTGCTCCGACACCGCAGGCCGATGCGAGGGGCCGCGGATCAGTGGCTCATTAGCACGGGCACGGTCATGTGGTGGAGGATGTAACGGGTTCCCGCCGCCCGGCCGAACCCCGGCACCCCGTCCTGGCCGAAGGCGCCCATCACGATCAGGTCGGCGCCGGCGTCGGCCGCATGCGACAGCAGCATGTCCATCGTGCCGACCTCGTTGGGGGCGATGACGTCGGCGGCCGCGTCGATGCCGTTCCGGTGGAGACGTTCGAAGATGTTGACCTGCGGCAGATCCTGCCGCGACCGCTCCGCCCGCACGTGCAGCCCGAGCACCCGCACTTGCGTTGCCGCCAACAGAATCGGCATGGCGTCGTGCACCGCACGCGCCGCCTCGCGGCTGCCGTTCCAGGCCACCAGGACGCTGCGGCCGATGCCGGTGAAGCTGCCGGCGAACGGCACCAGCAGGACCGGGCCACCGGATTGGCGGATGATCTCCTCGTTCAGCTCCGCCGGCAGGGCTTCGCGGTCGTGTTCGGGGTCGAACTGCCCAAGCACCGTCAGATCGGCGTAGCGGCTGCAGATGACCAGTTCGCGGATGATGAAATCGGGGTCGCCGAACGGCAGGCCCAGCCAGTCGCACTCCAGTTCCTGCCCGGCGCAGGCCTGCCGGAATGTTTCCTCCGCGTGCGCGGCCGCCTCGATGAGGCGGGCACTCGCGCGGCGGGCGATGATGCCGCGCGCATCGGGATCGATGCGGGCGAAAATGCCGGTCAGCCGTCCCCCCTTCCGCATGGCCAGACGGATCGCCAGGTCGAGCCGCGCGACGGCACGCTCCGTGCCGTCGAAGTGGACGAGGATGTCAGGGTACATCGGTCACCTGCCGGAATCGGATTGCCAAGGTCTGGATGTCGGCGAGCCGGCCGAGGATTGCACGCCCGGCACCGAACGGTAACCGGAATCGACGCAGCGTCCGCGCGGACCCGGCAGATCGGACCGCGGCAGGCACACGGGAACCCGCTGCCCCGCCGGCAGCACCGCGCCGGCAGGAGCGGCAGGGCATCGAGTTGGAGAGCAGAGGATCTGTGGGGTGGTCAGGCCGCCACCGGCATGGCTTGTGCCGCCGACATTGCGCCGAACAGCCCGGATGTCATGCGGCCGGCGCATAAAGCAGAGAGGGGCAGCCGGCCAGAAGCATCTGTGCCTGCGCCTTTACGACCTGCTCATCATCCGGCCTGGTCCGAAACGCGATCGCGGTCAGACAGTAGGCCGCCGGATTGCGTTGCACGATCGCGGCGGCGAAACCGACGTCGATCAAAGCAGCGGCGAGCGTTCCGCCGGTAAAGCCGGTTCGATGCGCCATGAACATGTTCCCCTTTTCCAGGGACGGCCGATGACCGAACAGGATGTCAAGCGGCGCGATCGGGCCCATGGGCGACATATAGAGCGCTTCGTCCAACCTGCCCTCGGCGACATGGCGGGCCACTTCCTGAAGATCGGGCAGCGTGATCAGCAGGAAACCGGTTGGCTTCAGCACCCGGTGCATTTCCCGCAGCGCCACGGGTACCTCGTGGGCATAGAGATGCTCGATGTTGTGGGACGAGTACACCGCGTCGACCTGGGACGCTTATGTAGATGTGTCAGTTAGCTACCATATATAGTGAAGATCTGGGCCGAGGTTCGCGCCACCGTTGCGAATTACGAATTACGAAAAGCTCTGCCTAAACCACGTGATTTCTAGATTGATGCCCCGGCGCAGCAGCCGGACCCAATGAGCTAGATGTTGTGGTCGCCTGACACATCTACATAAGCGTCCGACCTGGCTATCGGCGATCGCGCGCATATCGGTGATGCTGGCGACAACATCGGGGCGGATGCCGGGATCGATGTCCAGCCGAATCTCCCGCCACCCGGCGTGGCGGAACACGGGCGGCAGCGCCGCGGGATGATAGGGCCCGCAGCCGACATGCAGGACTTCCGTTGCGCCGTGCTGTCCGGTGCGGACTGCCTCGGGCTGGCCAGCCGGCACCTCATCCGGGCGGTCAATCACCGGGATCGGATGGATATGCGCGCCCGTGAACGGCTCTGCCAATGTTTTGTGCATAGTCCCTAATTCCACTCCAGGGTAGCAGCGGCCCCATGACAGCGGAGCCGTGCTAATTTTTTCTTAACTGTACTTTGGGGTGCCCTGTGCCTTAACAAGCAGGCCATCATTTCGTCTCGTGCAGCAAAGGCCGCCCCGCTGAATCGCTTCATATCCCGGCTGCGAGACTGACTGGCTCCAGGTCACGGCATATCGCTGGAGACGCGCCATCACCTCGTTGTGCGCCGGCCCATGCGGTCAGGTCGGCGACGACGCGGCCGATCACGCCGGCCCAGTCAGCCCCCGGCCCGTCCTGGCGATAGAGGCGCATGGTCGGGTACCAGGCGGCGTCGGAGCGGTCCAGCAGCCACGGGAAATAGGGGGCGAACGGAATCACGCCCCAGGCTGGCCGCCCGAGCGCGCCGGCCAGGTGCAACGGTCCCGTGCAGGAGCTGATGATCAGATCCAGACCGGCCATCACGGCCGCGGTATCGGCAAGATCCGTAAGTTCTTCGCCGAGATCGATGACATGTTCCGGCAGCGGCGTGGAATCCAGGTCCTGGCGCCCCGGCCCGACCTGCAGGACGACGAATTGCACGCCTGCCACGTCGAAAATGGGTGCCATGCTCGCCAGTCCGGGCGAGCGGAAGCGATCCCGCTGGGTCGCCGGATTGCCGGCCCAAACAATGCCGACCCGCGCCTTCCTTGCGCCGGCACCGATCCGGCGGCGCCATGTGGCTGCCTTGCCCGGATCTGAATGGAGGTAGGGCACCTTGGACGGAATCGTATCGATCTGGGTGGCGAATATCCGTGGCAGGGTCAACAGGGGGCACTGCACGTCGAACTGCGGCAGGGCGTCCGGTATTGCCACGACGGTGATGCCGGCGATTCCATCCAACAGCGGCTGCATCGGCGGGTGCGTGGCGACGACGACCGTGCCGCCTCTGGCAACCACAAACGGCAGATAGCGGGCGAACAGCATGATATCGCCGAGCCCTTGCTCCGTGTAGATCAGGATCGTCTTTCCCGTCAGATCCTCGCCCGACCACAATGGCTGGGTGAATTCGCCGTAGGTGTTGTGAAGCCAGGCGAAGGCCGGCAGCTTCCATCGCCAATCGTATTCCGCCCACCCGGATGCGAAGTCGCCTTGCACCAGCAGGATATGCCCCAGGAGGAAATGGTAGTCCGCGCAGTCCGGCCGCAGGACGATGGCCTGGCGGCAGGCGGCTTCCGCCTCGGCCAACTGGTTCAGGGCCTTGCAGGCATGGCTTAGATTGAAGTGTGCGGTCGCGAGGCTGGGGGTGAGCGTGATCGCCTGGCGGCACGCCGTCGCGCCCTCGTCGAGCGCCCCCAGCTCCAGCAGAAGGCCGCCAAGCGTGGACCAAACCAAGCCGACGGCAGGACCCAGCGCAACCGCGCGCCGGCACGCCGCGAGAGCCGCATCGAACGCACCAAGCCTGAGCAGTGCCGAACCGAGATTGGCGTGGGCCATGATGTTGTCTGGCGCGAGAGCGATCGCCCGCCGCGACGCGGCGGCCGCGGTCTCCCATTCGCCCTGCTCAAGCAGGGCGGCACTGAGGTTGGTGAGGACGGTGGCATTGTCAGGCTGCATGACGATTGCCTGGTGGTACGCGCCGATCGCCTCATCCAGCCTGCCGAGGTCCTGCAGCGCCTTGCCAAGATTGCCTTGCGCCAGGGCGCTGTCCGGCCTGATCGCCAGGGCGCGACGATTGGCCTCCAGCGCTTCGGCCGGTCTTTGCAGGTCCAGCAGCACGGTGCCGAGATTTGTTATGGCCTCCACATGGTCATGCTGGATCGCGACGGCCTGGCTGAACGCTGCCGCGGCTTCGTCGAGACGGCCCTGGGTATAGTACAGGTGGCCAAGACAGTAGTGCCTTGCCGCATCGACGGTCGATCCCGCCGGAATGGACCGATAGAGCGCCTCGGCCTGGCACGTATCGCCGGCCTGGTGGAGCTGAAAGGCGGCGGCGAAGACAGCCTCGGGGGAAGACCCGCCAGCCGGCGAGGCTGGCTCGGCGGCGGGCGCATCGGGCATGCCGCGTGCCGTACTCTGTATGGCGGACATATCTGGGGTCGGCAGCGGATCGGGTTGGCCGCCCGCGACCAGGCATGCCATCGTATCCTCGAATTCCCGGGTGAAGCGGGCGATGTCGCCGATACCGTTCCGCCAGGCATCCTCCGTGAACAGCGCCTTGTAGCGGCGATAGCGCTCCTTGTCCTGCGCCAGCGCAATTGCCTTCTCGACGTAGTCGTCGATGCTGGTCGCGATGCCGTCCTGTGCGCCCATGGCGGTGAGGAGGCTGCCTGCCATCCGCGAGGCGAAGGCACGGCCGCACAAAGTCAGCAGCGGCAGCTGCATGCGGATGGCGTCGCTCGCCACGGTCCCGGCATTGTAGGGGAAGGTGTCGAGGAACAGATCGCCGAGGCGCAGCCGGCTCATGTAGAGGTCGGGGTCGGTCCGTTCGGCGAAGATGATGCGATCCGGGGTGATGCCGCAGCGCGCCGCCACGGCCAGCATGTTGGAGCGGGACCACGGATTGTCGCTCGCGAGCCAGAGCACGGCATCGTCCACGCGCTGCAATATCTTCATCCAGCCGGCAAAAAGCTCCTCCGTGATCTTGTAGTGACGCGAGAAGCAGGTGAGGACGAAACGGTCCTCCGGTAGCTGCGCATCGTGGCGCGACACGGGGCCGCCGATCTTCCGCCGGGTGTCGTTGGCCTGGTAGGTCCAGGCGATGGGAAGCGGCCGGGGCAGATATGCGCACGCCTCCTCCGGCGGTATGACGAAGCTGTCGCAGAGCAGGTAGTCGAGTTCGGGCAACGGCACGCCGCCAATGAAGCCGAGATAGGTCGCCTGGATCGGCGCCGGCTTCCATCGCAGGATCTGCAGTCGCGAGCCCTCGGTGATCCCGTTGAGGTCGATCAGAATATCGATCTCGTCATCGCGGATGAGGCGGGCCGCCTGCTCGTCGGAGAGGGTCCGAATGGGGCGGTGGTGGTCGAAGGCGGTGATCACGCGGTGACGGAGTTCGCTGCCATCATCGGGGCTTGAGCAATAGCCGAAAACCTCGAACCGGCGCCGGTCATGGCGCTCGAACAACTCGGTAATCAGGTAGCTCATGGCATGCCGGCAGAAATCCGAGGAGAGATAGCCGATCCGGATCCTGTCGTGGTGGTAGCCTCCGGCCGGACTGAGGTGCTCTGCCACGGGCCGGGTTTTGCGCGAGACCCATGATTTCGCGGCGCTGACCTGGATGGCGACGTCGTCGGTGACCGCCAGGATGCTCAGCGCTCCACAGGCTTGCAGCAGTTCGGCGGGCGGCAGGTCGGGAAAGCCGGCGGGCAGGACCGGCCACTGGCAGGTTTTCTGCCGGAGGTGGATCCAGTGATGGACCACATCGGGTTGTGCGGGATCAGTGGCAAGAATCGAGCGGAAAACACGTTCGGCCTCGTCGAGGCGGCCAAGCCGTTCCAGCAGGCGGCCCTTATGGCTCAGCAGATCGATCCGGGCATTGTTGGGCTGAAGAGCCTGCTCCCAAATACGCAGAGCCGCCGCGGTATCGCTTTTCCCCTCGTGCAGAAGGCCGAGATTGACGGCGGCGACATGGCAGTCCGGCTTGAGGGCGAGAGCATTGCCATAGGAAATCTTGGCATTTGCGACGTCGCCCGCGTGGGCAAGCGCGACACCCAGGTTGAACCATGCGGCCCAGAGCAGCGGGGAAAGGCCTGTGTTCGCGGCAATCCATGCCTGATAAAAAACCGCTGTGGCCGGCGCGTCCAGGGCATGCCCGGCATGCTCGACGGCCGCGATGAAGGCGTCGAAAGGCATGCCTTTCAGGCGATCCCCGAGCTCACGCTGGCAGTCGGGCGAAGCGGCGGAGGATGCCGATGCCGCGAACAATTGATCGAGGCCGCCCGCGGGCGGAGATTCCGGGCAGCAGATGGCAGACGCGCATGCGTCGGGGATCACGCGGTTGACCTCCATGAGTTTCATGTCGTCGCACCATAATGTTCTGGCTCTGGCAGTGTCTTACCCGCGATACGTAAAGAATTCTGTTGGATGGCGCGTGTTCAGCGGCCGTCAGGATGGGTGACGCCGGGATCGGCGCGCTCCCCTGGGGGGATCGGCCCGCGACTCCGTGACGCATGCCGCCGCCGATCGCTGCGCGCCGGTATCAGCCGGCCAGCGCCGCCGCGCTGATACCGGCGCGCACCTCCACCGTGCCCTCCTCGCGCGGCACGAAGCTCAGCACGCCGTGGTCCGGCAATGCCGCGTCGGCAACCGGGCCGAGCAGGCGATCGTAGACAGGCTGGCGAGCGAACCGGTCCCGCAGCGCCGCGGCGCCGCCGCGCACGGCACGGGCGCGGCAGAACAGGGCGATCCGCGGCCCTTCCGCCACGCTGGCGCCGAGGCTCACCCATCGCAGAGCCACCGGCAAGGGCAGCCCGATCACCTCGCTCAGCACCGCCAACAGCGGCGCGCGCGCCGGCAGCGGCGCGAGCAGGCGCCGCAAGGACGCCTCATCGGGCGCGATCAGCGAGGCATACTGCTCGCTGCCGGCAGTTGCCGCGTCCCACCCGAGCATACGGGTCCGCGCGCCGGGCCAGGGCGGCGGGTGATCGGGAGACAACTCCACATAGAGCTTGGCGCGCAACTTCCCCGCCTCGTGGCGCAACCCCACCCAGCTTCCCCAGCGCAGCGCGGCGCCGGCCTGCAACGCCCGCCACGCCGCAACACGCGGGGCATCGGGCGACGGCAGGCCCAGTGCTTGCAACAGCGCACACGCGGCATCGAGCCGCGCGTGCGCGCCGCATTCCGGCCCGGCCACTTCCAGCGTCGCGCGCACGGCCGGCGTGTGGGTCGAAAAACCCAGTTCCACCGGGCAGCCGTCGCGGGTCAGTCGACTGAACCGCCACGCCACCTCCGGCCAGACGGACCCGGCGAGCGGCGCCAGGGCGGGCGCCAGCCAGGCTGCCCCGGCGCGCCCGGCGGCGTCGAGCACCGCGGCGTGGGTCAGGGCGTGTCGCCGACCAGCACCACCGGATCGGTCGAGGTGACCATGTTGCCCTTGTGTTGCTGCCCGTCGGTGCCGATCGTGGTGATGCGATAGCTGAACGCGCTCTGCGCCGGACTCAGCACCGGGATGTGCATACGTGTCGGCTGCATGTTTCCCGGCGGCAGATACAGCGTGTTCTGGTAGCGGTACTGCGCCGGCGCATCCGCGTAATCGATCTCGATCAGCGCCGCCTTGGTCTTCGTCGCGTCGAACGCGGGCTGGACCAGCACATCGATGCCGCCGGTGAAGGCGTCGTTCACCAGCACGGCGCGCGCCGTGGTCGTAACCGGCGGTTGCACGAACGCCGTGCCGTCTTTCAACACGCAGCGTGTGGTGTAGGTGAATGCCGTCTGCGTGCGGTCCGCCAGGCGCAGCTTCCAGGTTTGCGGGTGCGAATCCGCGCGCACCAGAAAGGTCTCGGAGGCCTGCCAGCCGTCGGCGCCGGTGTATTGCAGTGCCACTTCCACGCGGTCCACGACCACCGGATCGATCTTGCCGGGGGAAAGCGCAATCGTCAGGAAGCCGAGCGTTGCCTGAGGATCGAGCGAGAGCGCGCGGTTCTCCGTCGTCACCGCCGGCAACTGGTAGCGGTCCTGCGCGCCGACCCAGCCGGCCTCCGGATCGAACGCATAGTCGGCGGTGTAGGTGAAGGCGGTGGTCTGGATCTGGCCCTGAAACACGTCCCAACTCGTCGGCGCGGTGTGCGACGTATCAAACAGGAATTCCCCGTGCTTGGCCTGGCCGGACGCCGCATCGCCGTAGTCGATGGCGACATGCGCCGTCTGCAGCCCGATCGTGCTGAAGTCGTGCGGCGGCGTGATCGCGACGGAGAACCTGGTGAAGAACGGGTCCGTGCCGTTCACTTGCAGGAAGTGCTTGCTGCGATCGATCTTGGCGAGCAACAGAGTGAAGTAGCCTTGCGGCGCGTAGGTCCGCTGCACGGCGTCCATGCGGTTGTATTCGTAGGTGACGGTCTTCAGCTCGTCCTGGCTGACGAATTTCAGCTTCAAGGCCAGACCGAAACTGGAGGCGGCGTTGGACGCGGCGTTCGCGGCACCGGCCAGTGCATTGGCCGCGCCGGCAAGCTGGGTGCCGGCGGAAGGGGTGGTGGTAGTGGTCGTGGTCCCCCCTCCGCCCGACACGGTCGGTGCGCCACCGGACACCGTGGGTGCGCCACCCGACACCGTGGGTGCGCCACCCGACACCGTGGATGCGCCGCCGGACACGGTGGATGCGCCGCCGCCGGCAATCGTTGCCGCCTGGGTTCCCGACGTCGCGCCGCCGGTGGTGGAATGCCCGCCGCTCATCCCCGACGAACCGGATGTCATCTGCCCCGACGCGGTGCCGCCCGAGGTCATGCTGCCGCCGCCATGCACGCTGCCGCCGCCCTGGACGGTGCTGGCGCCGCCGGAGGTCGTGGTGGTGGTGGACGTCGTGGTGCCGCCGATCGGCACGGTGTTCGCGTCGGCCGCCGCCTCGGTGGTCGCGTTCAGCGACGGCGTGAACCAGGTGGAGAGCAGCTGGTCCTTGAAGAAGCCAATCGCCTCCTTCTCCTTGTCGGCATTGGTCTGGTCGCCGGCGAGGTTGACGATTTCCACCTTGATGGCGCCGTCCTGGCGCAGCTTCTCGAACGTCGCGTCGATGCCGACGGTGGCCCAGTACGCCTTGGCGCTGAGACCGACGGAGAAACTGTCGTAAACCCGCTTCAGATCGGCGGTGATCCTGACATCCAGCGCCGGCCGCACGCCGGTGAACTTCATGTTGTAGATCGCGCCGACCGGCGCCATGCCGCCTTCGAACGCCGCCTTCAGGA
>Ga0302154_10002216_pt1 | contig 15051 bp, 19 predicted proteins | sample I_Bog_N2_3_FD_193507 | JGI IMG/M metagenome (GOLD analysis project Ga0302154, IMG submission 193507) | Peat permafrost microbial communities from Stordalen Mire near Abisko, Sweden - I_Bog_N2_3 | ecosystem: Environmental > Terrestrial > Soil > Wetlands > Peat | place: Sweden: Abisko, Stordalen...
CGAGCAGAGCTTTGCTGCGGCAGAGGGCATGGAGTGCATCTGCTGCGACGCGCCGATCGACAGCACAGGGGCCGGGGGGGTCGCCCTGCTTCGGGAGAGCGCTCCGGCGACAAGCGATCCGGCGACATTGCAGTGTGCCAGCCTGCCGATCTGCTGGGCGTGCGCGCATGGCGACGACGTGGTGCAACTGACGCAAGACGGCGTCAAGCGCTCGCTGTTCCCGAAGATGCGCGTGATCAACCCCAACCGACACCCCGCCGGACACGCATGAGCGTCATCGCCTTCCAGCAGATCCGGTACTACGACCCCGGCGTCGATGCCGAGGCGGCGCGGATCTCCGGGTTCGACCGCCATGGGGGCGAGTTCTGGATGCGGTGCACCCTGGCGCCGTCGGGCCGGGCGCGCCGTCAGCAGTTCCAGGATGCCCAGGCGGCGATCGCCGAGGCGATTGAGGCCGGGCTGGATCCGGGCGAGGTCGTGATTGAGGTGTGATGGTCGCATATTCATTCCATAAGCAGTTCGTCGCCCCGATCATCGCGGGGACGAAGCGCCAGACGATCCGCCGCGAGCGCAAGCGCCATGCGCGGCTGGACGAGGTGATGCGGCTCTACACCGGGATGCGAACCCAGCACTGCCGCGCGATCGGCGAGGCGATCTGTCAGCTCGTGTGCCCGATCACCCTGGATTTCGGCGCAGAGCGGATCCGCTATCCGTTTGGTCTGGGCATGGTGACGCTCTTCACGCCGGACCTTGACGGGTTTGCGCAACTGGAAGGTTTCGGCGACTGGGCGACGATGCGCACATTCTGGGCGGAGCAGCATGACGCGGTGGAGGTGTTCTCCGGCGTGCTGATCCGCTGGTCCGACTTCCGGGTGGCCGGCTGATGGCAGACCCCAAGATCGACGGCGTCAGCTTCCGCCACGACCGCAAGTTCGATATCCAGCTCGCCCAGGCGCTGATCAACGAGCGCCGGCTCGCCGAGATCTTCGCCGTCGGGAAGATCGAGAAGATCGAGCTGAAGAGCGAAACCCGCCAGTGGGAAGAGACTGGCAACATCTGCATCGAATACGCAAGCGACGGCCACCCATCGGGAATTTCGACGACCGAGGCTGACTACTGGGTGCACGAGCTGCGGCGGGACGGCGCAACGCTGGTCTACCTGATGTTTCCCCTCGAGCGGCTGAAAGAACTGGCGCGGGTTGCCTACCTCGCGGGGCGCCACCGGAAGGGCGGCGACGGTGATCGCATGGAGATGGTGCTCCTGTCCCTGGCTTCAATTCTACAATAGCGGAGCGATCATGCCTGACGGATCATTTTTCGACGCAGCAAACCCGAAGTTTCATCCGCTCTCCGAGATGTTCCCGCTCATGCAGGGCGAGGAATACAGCCTGCTTGTCGCCGACATCGCGGCCAACGGCCTGCGCGATCCGGTCATTGAACTGGACCACATGATCCTCGACGGGCGAAACCGCTACCGGGCGTGTAACGAGGCAGGCGTGGCGGTCCGATATGAGGCATATCAGGGCGACGACCCGCTTGGCTTCGTCATCTCAACCAATCTGCACCGGCGGCATCTGAACGTCAGTCAGCGCGCGATGATCGCGGCGAAATGCGCCAACCTCGCAATAGGCTCGAACCAGTATGTTGTCCGTCTCACACGTAATCTTCTAACGGGTGAGGAATATTCCCCACCCATAAAGGTTCCGGCGGCTGGCGAACGCGCTCGTGCGGCGGGGGTGGATCGCAAGACGCTGCAATACGCTCAGAAGGTCTGCGAGGGCGGCACACCGGCTCTGGTGCAGCGTGTCGAGCGCGGCGAGGTGCCTGTCTCGGTCGCCGCCAAGATCGCGGACATGCCGCAGGCGCAGCAGGAAGCGCTCGCCGACGCTAACGAGAGCGTGCTTCGCAACGCCGCCAAGAAGTCGCGGCGCGCCAAGCGCGAGCACGACCTGGGCGACGCCACACGCGCCGCGTCGGCAGCGCTGAGCACCAAGCGCTACAGCGTCATATACGCCGACCCGCCGTGGCGCTTCGAACCATACTCGCGCGACACCGGCCTCGACCGCGCCGCCGATAACCACTATCCGACCGTCGCACTCGACGTTCTGAAAGCGCTGCCGGTACCGGCCGCCGATGACTGCGTCCTGTTCATGTGGGCGACCGCGCCGATGATGCCCGAGGCGCTGGAGCTGATGGCGGCGTGGGGCTTCGTCTACAAGACGCAGTGCGTCTGGACGAAACCCAAGGTCGGCACCGGCTACTGGTTCCGCAACGCCCACGAGCTGCTGCTGGTCGGGACGCGCGGGCAGATCCCCGCCCCGGCTCCGGGCGAGCAGTATTGTTCAGTGATCGACGCGGCGGTCGGTAAGCACAGCGAGAAGCCGGACGCGTTCGCCGAGATGATCGAAGAGATGTTCCCCAGCCAACCGGCGATCGAGATGTTTGCGCGGGCGCCGCGCCTCGGTTGGGACGTCTGGGGGAATGAAGCGGACGCAGCCCGATGAGATCAGCCACCACACGCACTGCCGAGGTGGCGTTGTCCGAAACCGTGTGGAAGTGCCCGGTCTGCGCCAACATCAACGGCAACTTCGCACACAGACACACATGCGCCGCGTGCGGTTCGCAGCGGCCGGCGCTTGAGGCGAAATGACCAGACCAATCGCCGAGAAAGAGCGCCCGCGGACCAGGACGCCGGCCCCGAGTTTCAGCGGCGTTTTCGTCGACACAGACCCTTCGGGCCGGATGGTCTCGGTGATCGCCATGCACCAGGGTCAAACCATCGTTGTGCCGCTCGACCACGAGCGATTTGTCGCCCTGCGCGACGCCATCACTGAAGGTCTGCATGAGCGGACCATTGACGTGGGCAAGTCATGACGTCAATCCGTCAGCACGCTACAACGCCAATAAGCGCCGCCGGTCGCTTCCGTGACATTATCGTAAATGTCGTGTAAGACTGCCGCTTACCGACCGGCCGGAGCTCGCCGGGCATCTCCAATCGGCCAATCATCGAGATGTCCCCATGTCGCGCGTTCCGCCCGTCCGCTGATGGCACAAGACCCCCTGAAGCCAAAGAACGACGGCAGGATCCGCATGCCGACGGTCGATAACGGCATGAACAAGATCGCCCCGCGCCTCGACAAGATCGACGACAAGGGCGGCATGCTTGGCGCGCCGAAGGGTCGGGCGAAGAAAGACGAGAAACTCCTGGCGCGCGTGCTCAAGCGGATGGACACGGCGATCTCCGCCGAGAGCGCCAACCGCAAGGCCGGGCTCGACGACCGCCAGTTCAAGGCCGGCAACCAGTGGCCGTCCGACGTGGTGGCACAGCGCAACCTCGACAAGCGACCGTGCCTGACGATCAACAAGCTGCCCACGTTCGTGCACCAGATCACCAACGACCAGCGGCAGAACCGGCCCAGCATCAACATCAGCCCCGTGGGCGACCGCGGCGATCCGGGTGTCGCCAAGATGTATCGCGGCCTGATCCGCCATATCGAGCGCGACTGCGCCGCCGATATCGCCTACGACACGGCGTTCGACGACGCGGTGACGATGGGCTGGGGATACTGGCGGGTGCTGACCGAGTGGGAAGCGCCGGACAGCTTCAACCTCAACCTCGTCATCCGGCGCATTCGCAATCCGTTCAGCGTCTACCTGGACCCCTCTGCACAGGATCCGACCGGCGCCGACGCGCGCTGGGGGCTGATCACCGATCTGGTCCCGCGCGACGAGTTCGAGGAGAAATGGCCTGATGCCGATCCGATGCCGTTCGACAAGGGCGGCATTGGCGAGAACATGAAGGCGTGGGTGACCAAGGACGAAATCCGCGTCGCCGAGTATTTCGAGGTCGAATACAAGACGCGGACGCTGATCGAACTCGACAACGGCCATTCCGGCTGGGAAGACGAGCTGAACGACATCACCCGCGGCTACCTCGCCAGGGGCAAGTTGCGGATCATTGATGAGCGCGAGAGCCGGGTGCCCGAGGTCACGTGGTACAAGGTGACCGCCAAGGACGTGCTGATGAACCGCGAATGGCTGGGCACGACGATCCCGATCATCCGCGTCATCGGCGAAGAGATCGACATTGAGGGCAAGCTGCAGTTGTCCGGTGTCATCCGCCACGCGAAAGATCCGCAAAGGCAATATAATTACTGGTCGACTGCGGAGACGGAGCTGATCGCGCTCGCGCCCAAGGCGCCATGGGTCGGCGAGGAAGGCCAGTTCGAGGGGCACGAGGACGAATGGCGCCTCGCGAACGTCCGCTCGATGCCCTTCCTGTCCTACAAGGGAACCTCGGTCGCGGGCCATCCGGCTCCGCCGCCGCAGCGCCAGCAATTCGCCGGCGTTCCCGCCGGCGTCGTGCAGGCCAAGCAAGGCGCCGCCCAGGACATGATGGGCACCACCGGCGTCCGCTTCGACGGCACGATGAACGAACGGATGATCGACGAGAGCGGCAAGGCGATCCGCGAGCTGCGCCGCTCCGGCGATCTGGGCTCATTCCACTACGTCGACAATCTAGCCCGCGCCCTGCGCCGCACCGGGGAGATCCTGGTCGAGCTGATCCCACTGACCTATTCGGACACCCGCGTCGTCACTATTCTGCGCGAGGACGACAAGGAAGAACAGGTCAAGATCGATCCGAACATGCAGCGGCCGAGCGGCGAGGTGAAGAAGCCGGACGGCAAGACGATGCGGACGTTCAATCCGAAGCTGGGCAAGTACGGCGTCACCGTGACTGTCGGCCCCAGCTACGCGACGAAGCGGATCGAGGCCAGCGAGAACATGATGGCCTTCATGAAGGCGTTGCCGAACACGGCAGCCCTCGTCTGCGATCTGTTTGCCGCGTCTCAGGACTGGCCAGGCGCAGAACAGATCGCGGCACGACTGGCGAAGACGATCCCGCCGAACCTGCTCGCACCGGAGATGAAGGACGTCCCGCCGCAGGTACAGGCGCTGATCCAGGCGCAGGAAGCCCAGGTCAAGGATCTCGGGCAGAAGCTGCAACAGGCGATGAAGGCGCTCGAAGACAAAGGCGCCGACCGGGCGATCGAAGCCGACAAGATCAATAAGACCTTCGAAGCGGCGCTTTTGAAAGTGGTCGCGGACATCGAGACGAAGATGGCGAACGTGCAGGAGCACGCCACCGCCAACTTCAACACGCACATTGGCGCGCAGATGCGCCAGCTCGGCGCCGACACCACGGCGATGATGCACGCGCTGGAGCAGGCGCCAGGAGAAGCCAGCGCGGGCGAACCTGCGGCGGTAGATCCGGGCGCGGGAACCGCCGCACAACCGCCGCAGCCGCAGGAAACCGCCAGTTCCGGGCAACCGCCGCAAACCGCCGCAGCAAGCGCCGCACCACCAGGAGCTACGCCGGCCGGTGACGCCAAGCTCCCCGCCGACGACATGCCGCCGCCGGAGGCGTTGCGTCGTCTTATGCCTGGGCGCACGACGACTTTTGGGAACGGACAAAAATGGACAATGAAGAACGGCAAACACCACAGAGTGCAGTAACTGCCGATGATCCAGTCACGATCCCTGTCCGCATTCGGGTGGTCGTCTATCCCCTGCACCACAAGCCGGGTGAATACGGCTGGCATTGCGGGTCCGAGACGGGATACGAGGACTGCGGCAGCGCAGACAATGTGCTGTGGATTGAGGCCAATATCCCGGTTCGCCCAACCCCGATCATCGCAAGCGTGCAGACCGCGGGTGATGTTGCGTGGAGCTTTTCCGACATCGAGGCGGCACTGCGCCATGGGTGATCCCTGGGCCGTCACGCATCACGAGGACACCCCGGACGATCCATGGCGACCGCTGGCCCACGAGGAAGACGCGCACACAGACAAGCCGCCTGCCAAGGACAAGGCAGAGGCGAAGACCCAGGCGCCGGCCTTTCCGCCCGACGTGAAAGACGCCCTGCTCGCCATCGCCGAAGCGCAGCGCGCCCAGGCCGAATGCTTCGACCGGCAGGCGGCAGCGATTGCCGAAGCGTCGCAAGACCTCACACACGCGCTGGCCGACATCGGCGCCACACTCGCCGGCATCGCCGACATGATGCGCAGTCGACGCCAGGACGTCGACACGCCATGAGTCTATGACGTCAATCCGTCATGGGCTACAAACTTGACCGACCGTAACAAAAAACAGTATGTAGCGAAATCAACGTGCCTACCCCCAACCGGCTGGGGTCTTGCCGGGCTGCATTTCCTGCCTACCAGACCACCACACCAGGAAACTGTCGCCCTATGGCTGAAGCCGCTCCTGCACTCGTTGCAACTGTACAGCGTGGCCCTGACATTCTGGTTCGAACGGCGCCGCCGCTGTCGGCCACGTCCGATACGCCGCTTGCCGCGATAGCCAAGCCACCAGAGTCCGCCTCGAACCACGCTGACGACCATGCCGCTGGTGTGCCGACCGAGATGTCGCCCGAGGACCAGGCCGCTGCGCGCACTGCGCGAACAGATCCCGGCCCGGCAGATGATGACAAGGCGTCCGACAAGACCGCCACCGCCGCCACCGAGACCGACGCCGAGATCGACAAGATCACGGTGGACGGCAAGGACGTGCCGCTGCCGCCGTGGATGAAGCGCGAGATCACCAAGGCGCGCAACCGCCAGCGCGATGCGGAGACCGCCGCCAAGACCGCCGCCGACGAACTCGCCGCCATTCGCGCGACGGTCGAAGAACTCAAGGCGAAGATGGCCGCCCCGGAACTCCCGGTCGAACCCGCGGCTGACCCGCGCCCGACCCGTGACAAGTTCGAGGATCCCGAAAGCTACGACGAGGCGCTCACCGCGTGGGCTGAACGTGAGGGCGGTCGCAAGGTCGCCGCGAAGGTTGCCCAGGACAAGGCCGAGGCCGAGGCGGCGCTGGCCGAGCAGGGGGCGAAGGCGCAGCAGGAGGCCGTTGATGCCGAGCTTGCCAGGCTGAACACCATATGGACGGAAAAGGTGGCCAGAGCCACCGAGAAGTATCCCGACTACGCCGCGGTGGCGCAGGCCGACGACCTCAAGATCTCGATCCCGATGGCCCATGCCATCGTCGAGTTGGATAACGGCACCGACGTTGCCTACCACCTCGGCCGCAACCCCGAGGAAGCGGCCCGGATCTTCGCGCTCAACCCAACGGCCCAGGCGGTGCAGGTCGCGCTGTTGTCGGCCCGGCTGGCGACGCCCCAGCCGCGCACCCGCGCCCGTCCGCTGGAGCCGATCGATACCGCCGCCAACGCGCCGTCCGACACCTCCGCCCGCGAAGAGTCGATGGATGAGGTCGCGGCAAGGGTGAACCGGGGGTACGCCGCGATCCGACGCCCGTTCCTGGCCGCTTCGCCCGGACCGACCATGCGCCACTGAGGCTGACGTGAAGACGTGACTTCCCGACCGGCCGGGCAAAGCCGGGTGACGTGCCTGACGCCGCCCCCCGCGGTGGAACCGCGAAAACCGAACCGACGCGGATATGTCGGGGCCGTGCCTACCCCGCGCCAAACGGCGCCGCACCGGGGCGAACCGCCCGGGCTGAAGGAACCCAATCGCAATGATCACCAACAGCTAAGTCGCTCCGTGCGCGGGGCGCGCAGGAGATACAAATGGCCGCCAACGCACTACTCACGCCATCTTTGATTACAAAAGAAACACTTGCCATCCTCGAAAATAATCTCGTCGCCGCATCGAAGGTGAACCGCCAGTTCGAGAACCAGTTCGTCAAGATCGGCACCACGCTGACCATTCGCAAGCCGAACCGCTTCAAGGTCTCCATGGGGCCGGCGCTCCAGATTCAGGACATCAGCGAACCGTCGACCTCGATCACCATCAGCCAGCAGGCGCACGTCGACTTCCAGTTCTCGTCGCAGGAACTGACGCTGACGATCGAGGATTACAGCGAGCGCTACTGCAAGCCCGCCGCCGCTGAGCTGGCCAATACGCTCGACTACTCGGTCATCACCAACTTCAACCAGTTGTTCAATCTCGTCGGCACGCCGGGCACTGTGCCGGCGAACTTCGCCGCGCTCGCCGCGGTCGGCCAGCGCATGGACGAAGGCGCGGTGCCGCAGGACGGCCGTGTCCTGATCCTGAACCCGGCGTCCTACTGGTCGATGGCGAACGGGCTCATCGGATACTATGTGAAATCGGTCTCGGAACCCGCGTTCAAGGGTTACCTCGCATCGATTGCCAACTTCGAGATCTACGAGGACCAGAACATCCAGGCCCAGACCGTCGGCGCCTATGCCGGAACGCCGGTGGTCAACGGCGCCAGCCAGACCGGGTCAAGCCTGGTCACCAACGGTTGGTCGAACTCGATCACTGGATTGCTGAACATGGGCGACGTCTTCACCATCGCCGGCGTCTATGCGGTCAATCCGAAGAACCGCCAGTCGACCGGTGCCTTGCAGAACTTCGTCGTGCAGGCGACGGCGAACTCCGACGGTTCGGGCAACTCGACGCTGACAATCTATCCCGCGATCACCACCTCGGGCGCGTATCAGACGGTCACCGCTAGCCCGGCGAACGGCGCGCCGATCACCGTCAAGGGCAGCGCCTCGACATCGTACTTCCAGAATATCGGTTTCACGCGTGACTGCTTCGGTCTCGTGTGCGTGCCGATGGAACTGCCAGGCGGCGTCGACTTCGCGGCGCGGGAAGCCTATCGCAACGTGAGCATGCGGATAGTAAGGGCGTTCGATATCTTCAACGATGTCACTCCTTGCCGTTTGGACCTCCTGTTCGGCACCAGTACTTATTATGCCGAACTTGGGTGCCGTCTTACCAATTAGTCGGCGAAAGTCCTTGGTCTTCTATTATCTAAACGTGCTTTGCCGATGCGGAACAGTCCGGGTAGTTGGGGATAATAAGGGTAGAAAATCTGCCCAAGCAACCTGCCTACCCGGACTTTACCCAGATGAAACTGAAGGTTTGTCGCAAGTGCCACATGGTATCAGCCAAGCAACGGTCAGCATGATCCGCAAGCGGAAGATTTGGAAAGAGATCGCATGACGCCCCGCCAGCAGAAACGTTTCCGCAAGCAGTTCGCCGCGCAGGTCGAAGAAGAGCGGAACGGCAAGCCCATCGACCCTGAAGTCGCGGCGCGCATGACCAAGCCAAAACCGGTCGAGCCGCTGCATCAGGTCGTCGCGACGGTGAAGGAAACCGGCGAGAAGATCGCTGTCGGGCCGATGGTCGTGCGCCCGGTGGCGGAAGAGTTCTGCGCCACGATCAACCGCTTCATCATTGATGGCAAAGAAAAGACCTGGAGTGACGCAGTCGTCGTGCCTATGACCCCAATCTCAGCAGGAGTTTCGTGACATGCCGCTAACAACCACCTCCGCCCCGCGCCAGTTGACCGACGCCAACCCGATCGGCACCCAGCTTGGCCAGTCCGCCGCCGATCTCGTCGGCATGTTCGGCGCGACGCCGGTTGCGCAGTTCACCCAGCCCGGCACGCACAGCGTCGCCACCACGGCCGCTGGCTCGACCACGGCGGTCTTCGTGAACACGACATTTACCGGTGCATCGGGCACCACGAACTATACTGTCGGCGACATCGTCACCGCGCTGAAGGCGCTTGGCGTGCTGGCGTAAGTCAATGCTGCAAGACATCATCGCCTCGGCAATCGCCGACGGCGCCCCGGTGGAGGCGTCAATGCTGACGGCCGCCATCCGGGTGATGGCTGCGCTGGAAGCGATCGGGCCGAAGATGCGTGACGCGATGGCGACAGAGCCGTACTTTCCTGTCGAGTATCCAAAGTGGGTCGACGGCGTGCTTGTGATGGTGACGCCAGACGTCGTCGTGGCTGATCCGGCCCCGCCGCCACCGCCTCCACCGCCGCCTCCACAACAGGCCGCGGTCGCTGATGCCCCCCCGGATCAGCCACCGGCAGAGGCGCCCTAACCGATGGCAACGATGATCCACCACGCCGACGCGATCGTGCGCGATGCGCCGAAATCGCCTGAGTTCAATGAATTTCCAAAGTGCATGGCGCACCCGGGGTTCCACCCCGGCGAGATCGGCCAGGAAGTCAAATCGCCTGGTGGATACACGCATTATGTCGGCGGCCTGCCCGTCCGCTTCCCGCCGGTGCTGGTGAGCAGTCCTGACGACGAGGAATATTATGCGGCGAAGGGGTACATCAGTCAGGGCAAATCCGACCCGGCGGCATTCGCGCGCGCCGCTGCCGCCGCCCGCCCGGTGGCCAGCGGCTATGTGCCGGTTGAATATCCGAAATGGGCGGGCGGCGTGCTGGTCAACGATGCCGACGAGGAAGCGGCGGCGCTGGCGGGACGGCGCGCCCAACTCGGCATTAAATCCGACGCCGACCCGCCCGAGCCGCAGGCAGCCCCGGCCAGTGATCCGGTGGCTGCTATCAGCGCGCCGGCGGACGCATTGCGCATCGATGCCATGGAACAGCAGATAGCCGAGATGCGGCAGATGATGGCGCAACTGCTGCTGCGTTCGCAGCCGCCGGCCGCGCCAACGCAACCGGCGGCCGCCCCGCACGACGAGCCTGCCGAGGAGCAGCGGCCACGTGCCGGGCTTCTCGACCGTGTAGAGGAGCTGACGCGCTGGCAGAAGACCGCCAGAACGAAGGCCCGTCTGGCAGCAGAACGCCGCGCTGCGGACGATCCCGACACGCGCGCGCCGCCCGTCTGAACGTGCGGAATGCGGATCATGGTCGTCGAGGATGACCCGGTTCAGCGGCAATACATTGAAAGAATGATGCGGCGGGCCGGGCATGAAGTGGTCGGCGTTGGGAGCGGCGAAGACGCCATCATGAAAATTGCAGAGCAGCCGGACTTCGATCTGGTGATGATGGATGTGCGTATGCCGGGGATCGACGGCGTGGAGGCGACACGGCGCATCCGCGCGGCCGGGGGCCGCGGCGCTGAGATCCCAATTGTTGCGATGTCTGCCGCGCAACCGCCCGAGAGCGTGGTGCAAAAGGGCGGCGTCGATGGCTTCGTGCAAAAGAACGAGCTGACGTCTGGCGTGGTGGAAGTGATGCTGGGCGAAATGATGAAAAGTATTCACACGCGCGTCGACAGCAGGGCGCCGACGCCGTCGCCGGATGCGGCGCAGAGTGGCGGCGTGCTGCTGCCGTTTCCGATGATCGTCGGCCTCGTTTTCGCCGTGCCGGCGGCTGTTGCGTCCGCGGCGTGGTACATGGGCACGCAGAACGCCGAAGCCTCTCATGCGAAGGACGACACCAAACTGCTCGCCGCCGCCGTGACGGCACAGCGGGCGGAACTCGCATCTCAGATCGAGGCGCAGGGAGCAATCATCCGGACCGCCGCCGAGGCTCTGGCCCGTGTCGATCAGCGCCTGACCGCGCTGTCGCAGGCGAATATCGACGATCAGCGCCGAATTGACGCAATTCAGGCCGGCATCGACGACCACAACCGCCAGCTCCAGGCCGAGCGCGAGCGCGTCGGCGTGCTGGATGCGCAGATCAAGTTCATCGCCGACAGCCTCAAGCAACGACGTTGAAGCGCGCCATGGCACTGCTGGGCCTGTTGGCGGGCTGTTCGACAGATCGCGCCCCGCCGCCGGTGTGCCTGTGTCCGCCGCCGCCTCCACCGCCGCCATCAAGCGCTCTGCCCGCCGCCGTGACCTCTGTCGTCAGACACTTCGATCTTGCCGAGACAAAGGCGATCGATGTGGTTCTGCAATCGTCTGCCACCGCGGGGCAGATCGAAGCAATCCGCTCCGCCGAGGCTCGGGCACGCAAAGCACTTGCACGGCTTGGCCGCGAGTTGCCCCGACTGCGGCCGGCGACAATCGGCGAAGCCCGGGCGGCCGTGCAGGCGCTTGAGGAAGCGCTTCACTGAAGGAGGTTCCAAGCTTATGGCTCTCGAAGACACCATCAGGATCGCGGTCGCGCTGATCTTTCCGTCCGAAGGATGCCGCACCGCCGCCTATCTCGACACGCTCGCGAAGCCGCCGGTGTGGACCATCGGGCACGGCACGACAGAGGTCGACGGCGAGCCGGTCACCGAGGGCATGACCTGCACGCCCGCCGAAGCGAATGGCTGGGCCGCGACGTTCATCACCGAAACGGCGAAGTTCGTCTATCGTAAGGTCACAGTGCCGATCAGCGACAATCAAGCTGCAGCCCTGATCTCGTTATGCTATAATATCGGAATGGGACACTTTGAGAGAAGCAGCGTCCTCGCTGCGCTCAATTGCGGATTCTACGCCGAGGCGGCGGACCGGCTGCTCGATTACGACGAAGCCGGGGGACGTGCCGTTTCCGGGCTGGAGACGCGCCGGGCGCGTGAGCGGGCGCTGTTCCTCCAGGCCGATCCTGCGCCGGGAACCGAGGCTGACTGAGCACACCACCATCAACCGGGAACAATCACCATGACGAATTTATCCGACATGCTCGCTTCGGCGGAAAAAGGCGCGGCCAGCATCTATCACGCTGTCCTGGCGACCGAGACCTCGATCGTCAATCTGGAGACCACCCATCCACAGGTTTCCGTACTGATCGGGCAGGGGGTGACGTATGCCAACGCGTTGCTGGCCCGCTGGGGTATCCCGGCCTCGGTCATTGAGGATGACGTGGTGACCGCGCTCAAGGCACTGGCGGCGATGGACGCCACGGTGGCGTCGGTAACGCCGGCGCAGACCGCGCCCGCGCCCCCGGTCATCGTCGCGGGGATCCCCGCTATGCTTGCCTCCGGGCTCGTCGGCACGGTCGAACAGGCCGCCACGGCAGCCGGCGAGGTGGCATCGGTGATCGATCCGGCGATTGCACCCGAGGTTGCCGCGGGCGAGGCGCTGCTCGGCATGGCCGCTGCCAAGCTGTGACTTTCCGGCTTAGCCGGGCGTGTCTGACCCGGCCGTGCACCCACAATCGGCGTCCTGACGCGCCGGGTCGGGCTCGGGCGGCTTATACGAGCGTAGGATTTGTTTGATCTCGCGGATCTCGCCCAGAAGCGCGCTGAACCTCCCCACGGCTAAAGCCGGGGGGTTCTGAGGGTGCCGGTGTCCTGCCTCTCCGTGGCCCTCGCTTGCGCTACGACATCCACGGCCTCGGCCGGACGGCCATCCCTCTTTGACGAACGACCCGCTCCGACGCACGGAACGTGGGGGTCGGGCAAAGCCCTTCCCGCTCGCGGGTTGCAGCGCACTCGACATCGCTCGTCGCAACAGCGGTTCCGCAGCCGGCCAGATGCTCTGCACCCGGCAGATGTCGAGAGTATCGGTATCACAGCATGAAGCCAGGAACGCGCTGTAAAGATCACGTTGAACCGGCGCGGTCTCATCATCGCCGAATACATGCACCCGCAAACTGAGCGGCTTCTTGATGTATTCGCCCGTGGTGTGATCAAACTGGCTCAGCCGTGTATGCCGGGTCTTGATCTCGATCATTCCGCCGCCAGCGCCTTCCGCCTTGCGCCGAAGTGTCGAGACAAACATCCCCGGCGCGCGCACCTTGACGCTGCGACCGAAATTCTTCTGGAAAGACGTGTAGCTCAGCTTCTCCGTCTTGATGATTGATCCCTGGCCGAGCAAGCGGTTGGCGAGTTCGCCATGTGACCGCTTGCGCTCGGCCGCCAGACGCCGATCACGCTCCCGCCGTTTGGCGGCAAGAATGCGATATCGGTTGGACCGCCGCCATTTCTTGGCGCCTTTGCAGACGCGCCCTTTGGTGTCGAAGTTGTCGGGGTTCGTCGCCCGGCGTGACCGGTCCATGGCCCGCAGGACACGCCGGCTGGCCTTCCATGGCTCGATGACCGATGGGCAGAAGCCCTCCAGCGTGGCGTCTTCCGCCGACACGGCGGCAATCGTGGATGGCCCGATATCCAGACCGACCACACCTTCAACCGTCCGATGCGTGCGCGGAGCCTCGCCCTCCTGCACCAGTTGGCAGAACCAGCGATCCCGGCCGTTGATCTCGCGCCGCAGGACGCGGACGTATTTTGTGCGCGCCGACAGCGCCTCAGCCTGCCAGCCGCGCTTGTCCTTCGGGTCCAGCATCAGCGGCAGCGCCAGTCCGGACCAATGCACGGCCGGCACCGGCTCGGCCCGATACCGGATCACCGCATCGGCTTTGCCTTCGACACTGTGCAGACGCCGGAAGCCTTTGAAGCGAGGACGCCCGCGCTTGCCAAAGGCATATTGCTGCACCGCCTTGAATGCCCGCAGGCTGGTGGTCTGCGTGTCGTGGCTGCCAAGGTGCTCGCCGATCCAGCAGGCATCCCGGCAGGTCTCAGCAAACTTCTGGATCGAGGCGGAGGAAAAGCCGAAGCGGATTTGGGTGGCCTTGAACAGGTCCGTCCGTTCTTTGTTCGGCATCGGCTTGCCTTTGGCGTTCGTGCCGATGGTCGGCGGCATGGCGCGGGCACGCTGCCAGTCCAGGCTTTCACGCATCAAATCCAACCGACGCAAAGATTCGCCAAGGCTGGCATTGTAGATGTTGCGTGCGCCATCCAGCCTGATCGACAAGGCGGCATCGTCCGCCGGTGTGGTTTGCAGCGGAAACTCGGCGACGAAGGACGGTGTCTTGCTGCGCATCACACGCTCTTCTGATTTTCGATGTATTGCTTGATGATCGAAAGCGGTGCACCCCCTACCGACGAAACGAAATAGCTATTTGTCCAAAGCGTCGGCAGACGAGATCGCAAGGTCTGAAACTGCTGGCGAAGGACACGCGAACTGCGGCCCTTGATGCCGCGCACTAACCGGTGAATGCCGAACTGGGGATCGCAGTCCAGCAGCAGATGCACGTGATCGGGCATCACCTCCATCTCGATCAGGCCGGATTGCGTTTCGTCGCACACTTGCCGGACTAGCTCCTTGAGCCGTTCATCGATCGGCGGCACCAGCACGGGACGGCGGTATTTCGGGCAGAACACCACATGGTATTTGCACGAGAAGAGCACGTTTCGGTTTGATCTGAAGTCCGCCACTTCTACTATATACAACGGCTCTGTATAACAAGCAAGAGGCGCTCACCCCATAGCTGAAGCTAGGGGCTTGCGCGCCCGTTTGGGTCAGCGGTTCAACGGCGCACTGGAAACCGACCATGGGCTCGCCGGCGCACACGAC
>Ga0302154_10002230_pt1 | contig 14993 bp, 13 predicted proteins | sample I_Bog_N2_3_FD_193507 | JGI IMG/M metagenome (GOLD analysis project Ga0302154, IMG submission 193507) | Peat permafrost microbial communities from Stordalen Mire near Abisko, Sweden - I_Bog_N2_3 | ecosystem: Environmental > Terrestrial > Soil > Wetlands > Peat | place: Sweden: Abisko, Stordalen...
CGCATCCAGGCCACATTTGAAGAGACTGACATGCTGGCGCCAGCGCCAAGGGGCCAGGGTGGGTTCGGGTCGACTGGGCAGTAAACGGCGAGAAGAGCAAAAGCTTTGACGCAGAGTATGCGAAGTCAAAGGCGCAACGCTCGCAGAGAAAAAGTGGCCAGCGCAAAATCTTTTATGGAACTGCAACCGAAAGTTGGAACCGCTGCAACGAAGTCCGCGTATCTCTGAACATAAAGAGCTTCTCTGAACCATGGCAGAGATCCTCTCAAATACAGTTTTACGGAGAGTCTGCTATGCGTTCCCTCATTCTTGCCGCTGTCCTTGCCGCGCCGTTGTGCGCGGTCGCCGCCACCCCCAACTACACCAGTCCGCTGGCCACCGCGCATCAGACCAAGCCCAAGCCGCAGATGGTTTTTCTCGGGTTCGTCAACTTTACAACGCAGGAGCGCGAGGTGCGCATCGGCGACATGCAGTACAAGATTGCCCACACGACGGTGCTGCACCTGTGGGTGCCGGTCGGCACGGTGGTGCGGGAGTACAGCACAGAAAACGAGAAGGTGAACGGCCAGCAGCTCATCGAGGTCGCGGAGACGGACTCCGGCAAAAGCATCCTGCTGCCGTAGACCGGCGGAGGGCAAGCGGCGGAGCCGAATGGGTTCCGCCGCCGGCGAGGGCGGCCATTCGCCCTATACTCAGGAGAGATGCCTGAGGAGTTTCCGCAAGACGATTCGTTGCAGAGTGAGCCCGACGCTAGGGAAGAACTGGCGCTCTCACCCGCAGCGGCAGCGGCGAGCAGCTCGGGCCTGACGGCGGCGGGTAATTCCGCACTGACCGCTGTGCTTATCCCCAAGCGCAACGCCTTCCGCAGCGACCAGGTGTGGAGCTACTTCGGGCCGGCCTTTGTGGCCTCCGTCGCGTACATCGATCCCGGCAACTTCGCCACCAACATCCTGGGCGGAAGCCAGTTCGGCTACCGCCTGCTGTGGGTGCTGTTGTGGTCCAACGCCATGGCGATCCTGATCCAGTACCTCAGCGCCAAGCTGGGGATTGTGACCGGGTTGACGCTGCCGCAGAACTGCCGTAAGCACTTTACGCGGCGCATGAACCTGTTCCTGTGGGTCTGCGCGGAGATCTCCGCCGTCGCGACCGACATGGCGGAGTTCCTGGGCGCGGCGCTGGGGCTGGACCTGCTGATTGGGCCGGCGCTGCTGGCGCATGGCCTTACGCCCACCGGCGCGCTTTTTGTGGCTGCGGCGATTGCGACGGTTGGCGTCTTCGCCATCCTCGCGCTGGACCTGGCCGGCTTTCAGTGGCTGGAGCGCGGCATCATGGCCTTCGTCGGTGTGATCGGCCTGTGCTACGGGTTTGAGGTCTTTCTGGTGCATCCGGCTTGGCACCGCGCCTTCGTGGCGACGATCCTGCCGACCTTCGACTTCAGCAACCGCGCCGCGCTGAGCGGCAGCGTCTTCGCGGCGGTTGGAATGCTGGGCGCGACCGTGATGCCGCATGTGATCTATCTGCACTCGGCGCTGGTGCAGCCACGGCTGACAGAGTTAGCGCCGCCGCCGAAATCGCCAAAGCCCGGCATTCTGCTACAGTACCTGCGCTTTGAGCTGGTGGATGTCTTTCTGGCGATGAACGGAGCGTGGCTGATCAACTCCGCGATGATTGTGATGGCGGCCGTGGCGCTGGGCGCGGGGCTGGGCAAGGGGCCGGACTTTGCGCCGACCATCCAGGACGCGTTTCACACGCTGGGGCCGCTGCTGGGGCGCAGCGCGGCGGTGGTCTTTGCGGTGGCGCTGCTGTGCTCCGGGCTTTCGAGTTCCACCGTGGGCGTGATGGCCGGACAGGTCATCATCGAAGGATTTCTCAACATCAAGTTCCCTATTTTTTTGCGCCGGTTTATCACGGTGGTGCCGGCGCTGATTGTGATCGGCGTCGGCAGCAATCCTCTGCGAATCCTGATCGACTCGCAGGTGCTGTTGAGCTTTACGCTACCCGCGGCGTTGATTCCGTTGCTACTGCTGACCAACCGCGAGGCGGTCATGGGCAACTTCTGCAGCGCGCGGCGCACGCGCATCGCGGGATGGACGGTGGCCACGGTCATCGTCGCACTGAACGCCATTTTGCTGGCGCAGTTGGCAATGGGTTAGTGCGGGCGTTCTTCGTGGCCGGGCTCTGCGGGATGCGCTTCGGGTGCTGGACGCGCGGCCGGAGCGGGTCGTGCGGCGGGGGCAGGGGCAGCGGCGCGGGGGGTTGGCGCGGGCTGCGGCCGGGGAGCAGCTTCGGGACGTGGCGCGGCCTCAGGACGCGGTGCAGGCTCTGGGCGCGCTACAGGAGTTGAGGGCGCGGGACGGCTCTGCGGTGCGGGGCGGGCCTGGGGCGCCGGAGCGATGTGCTGCTGGGGCTCCGGGTTGCGTTGGGGTTGAGGCTGTTGCGGAGTGCGTTGCGGAGGCGCAGCAGTACGCTGCGGCTGCGCCGGCTGGGCAGGCTGCCGCTGCTGGACTTCGTTGTTGCGCCGCTGCATCGCGTCTGGGATCTGCTGTTGCTGGGGGCTGCGCGTCTCCACATTATTGGGACGCTGTTGCGGGGCCGGCTGCGCGTTGTGCTGCTGGGCTGCGTCGTTGTGTTGCTGTTCCTGCTGGACGCGCTGCTGCTGGACCTCCGCGCCGCGCTGCTGCACCTGTTGCTGCTGCACATTCTTTTGCTGAAGTTCGGTATTGCGCTGCTGCAACTGGGTCTCGGCGCTGTGCGACTTCTCGGCGGCGATGGCAGCGGAGGGTTCGGCGATGCGGACGGGGCCTCCGGTGGGGCGCTCAAAGGCAATCTGGGCGGGCCGTCCGTGGTTCTGGTTGTAGAACTGCTGCTGGTTGCCGGCGGCCTGCTGCCGCAGCTGGTTCTGGGCGGCGACCGGGCGGTCGTGGGTCTCGTGCATCGCGGCCAGCTCCGTGGGACGCGGCGCTACGTTGACGCCGTGCGGGCCGTTATAGCTGGTGCGGTTCTCCGGCCGCGCTGAGTAGTGGACGTTGTTGTAGACCACCGGGCGGTCGTAGACGTAGGTGTTGTTGATGTGGCCGATGTTGTTGACCTGGCGGTTGTAGTAGAAGTCACGGCCGCGCCAGTAGCCGCCGAAGTAGCCGATGCCAATGTAGCCAAAGCCGTAGTCAATGCCGCCGTAGAAGCCGACATGCGGCCCCCAGTAGCCGCGATGCAAGCGGTAGTGGCCGCCATAGTAGCCCCAGTAGGGCGGGGTCCAGAGAGCCCCATAGTACGGCGGCGGGCACCACACGCCAGGGACCCAGTAGTAGCCGCCGGGGCTCCAGGCCCAGTAGCCGGGAGTCCAGAGGTAGTCGGGTTCGGGGGCGGGCGGCTGATCGTACTCCGGCAAGGGTGGCGGAGGTTGGTCGGTTTCGTCGAGGGCCTGCTCCCCGGCGGCCTCGGCGGTGTTGTCATAGCTGGTGTTGTTGTAGCTGTAGTCCGTGTTTTCGCTGCTGCGTTCGATGGGCGCCGGCGCCTGCTGATAGCTCTCGCTCTGTTGCTGCGGCGTGTAGGAGGAGCTCTGCCCCAGCACCTGGGTGGGCCGGCCGTTGCTGCCGGCGGGGGCCATGTTAGCCGCGGCGGGATCGATGCCGCCGTCGCCGTTGACGGTGGGGGCCTGGCTGCCGTGCTTGCAGCCGACGAAGAAGAGCATCAGTACAAAGGCGAGGCAGCATAGCACCAGGGCACGCGGCCAGAGAGCATTCGGTGAGCGATTATCTCGAATGGATAGATAGTCTTGTGTTCTTGGCTTGGGTCTTGAACTGGTCATGGTGCCTGCAAACTCCCCGGGGCGGAAATGACTTACGGTCGTCAGGACCACACCTCCATGAGATGCACGCAGAGGTTTGGAAGCTGTTTCGGAGTGGGAAGCGGGAGTATTTAGGAGCCGGAAAAGGTTGGCTGGCCTGCTGAAAGAAATTTCCGCAGGGAGTAAAATTGGCCTATGCTGCGCCGTATTCTGTCGCCGAGTTTCCTTCGCGAGCCGCTCGCCCCCGGCTTCAGGCGCTTTCGTCGTGGCCGCCACGACCGCGGGCGCTAGAGCCCGTCCTGCCTCCTATCTGTTACAAGAACTTTGCTGCCGCGCGCGCCTCTGCGCCGCCCCGCAGCGGACGCCCCCAGCTCCCAACCCCAAGGAGACGATACGCCATGCCGAACACCGTAAATCCGAACAGCTTCCACGCCGCTGCCACACTTGAGAGTGGCAAGAAAAAGGTCCACTATTACAAGCTCAGCGCGCTGCAAGGCGTGAACCTGACGCGGCTGCCCTACGCTCTGAGGATACTGCTGGAAAACCTGCTGCGCTGCGAGGACGGCAAGACCGTTACCGCCGACGACATCAAGTTTCTTGCCGCGTGGGACGCGAAGGCCGAGCCCAGCCGTGAGATCGCCTATATGCCCGCGCGGGTGCTGATGCAGGACTTTACCGGTGTGCCGGCGATTGTGGATCTTGCCGCGATGCGCGACGCGATGAAGGCGCTGGGCGGCGGCGCGGAGCAGATCGCGAAGATCAATCCGCTGGTGCCGGCGGAGCTGGTGATCGACCACAGCGTCCAGGTGGACGAGTACGGCAGCGCCAACGCCTACGACCTGAACGCCGCGCTGGAGTTCAGCCGCAACCGCGAGCGCTACGCGTTCCTGAAGTGGGGGCAGACCGCGTTCCGTAACTTCTCCGCGGTGCCGCCGGGGATGGGCATCTGTCACCAGGTGAACCTGGAGTACCTGGCGCGCGTGGTCTTTACGAAGACCGAGGCGGATGGCAGCGTGACGGCTTACCCCGACACGCTGGTGGGCACCGACAGCCACACCACGATGATCAACGGGTTGGGCGTACTGGGCTGGGGCGTGGGCGGCATTGAGGCCGAGGCCGCCATGCTGGGCCAACCGGTGAGCATGCTGGTGCCGCAGGTGGTGGGCTTCCGACTTTCGGGGAAGTTGAAGGAAGGCACCACTGCGACCGACCTGGTGCTGACCGTGACCGAGATGCTGCGCAAGCACGGCGTGGTGGGCAAGTTTGTGGAGTTCTACGGGCCGGGCGTGGGCGAGCTGCCGCTGGCCGACCGGGCGACCATCGCCAACATGGCGCCAGAGTATGGCGCGACCTGCGGCATCTTCCCGGTGGACGCCGAGACGCTGAAGTATCTGCGCCTGACCGGACGCAGCGAGGAGCACATCGAGCTGACCGAGGCGTACTTCCGCGCGCAGGGGCTCTTTCACTCGCCCGACGCGCCGGAGGCGGAGTACAGCTCAACATTGTCGTTGGACTTGAATACGGTCGAGCCGAGCGTGGCCGGGCCGAAGCGGCCGCAGGACCGCGTGCTGCTCTCCGAGACGCCGAAGAGCTTTGCGGCGAAGCTGCCTGAGTTACAGGGGCCGAACGCGAATAAGGGTGTGGCGCGGCAGATGGTGCGTTGGGAGGGCGAGGGCGGCCACGAGTCCGCGGGCGGCAATCTGGAGAGCAGTGTGGGCGTGGCCGAGGCTGCCGAGACCACGCAGCAGGAGCTGATGCATGCCGTGGAGTCGCGCTTCGGCGTGAACCCGGACAAGTATCTGAGCGATGGCTCGATTGTGATTGCGGCGATTACGAGTTGTACGAACACGTCAAATCCGTATGTGATGGTTGCGGCGGGGCTGTTGGCGAAGAAGGCTGTGGAGGCAGGGCTGCGTACGCCACCGTGGGTGAAGACGTCCCTGGCGCCGGGCTCGCGCGTGGTGACCGACTACTACAATCGCGCTGGGCTGACCAGGTACCTGGACGCGCTGCGCTTCCAGACGGTGGGCTACGGTTGCACGACGTGCATTGGCAACTCCGGGCCGCTGCCCACGGACGTGTCCAAGGCAATCGAAGAGCATGGTCTGGTGGCGGTGAGCGTGCTGAGCGGCAACCGCAACTTTGAGGGCCGCATCTCGCCGGAGGTGCGCGCGAACTACCTGATGTCGCCGCCGCTGGTAGTGGCCTACGCGCTGGCGGGGCATATCTCGCATGACTTTCAGAAGGACGCGCTGGGTAAGGGCAAGGACGGCAAGCCGGTCTACTTGAAAGATATCTGGCCGAGCCAGAAGGAGGTCGCGGAGACGGTGGCGGGCTGCATCGACTCCACGATGTTCCGCACGCAGTATGCGACGGTGACCGACGGCGACGTCAACTGGAAGGGCCTGAAATTTCCGGTGGGCGAGACGTATGGCTGGGAGCCGGACTCCACCTACATCCGCAAGGCCCCGTACTTCGACGGGATGCCCGCGACGCCCGCAGAGGTCTCCGACATTAAGGAGGCGCGTGTGCTGGCGGTCTTGGGCGATTCGGTGACCACCGACCACATCTCGCCGGCGGGGTCGATCAAGCTGAACGGACCGGCGGGCAAGTACCTGACCGAGCACGGCGTGAAGCCGAGCGACTTCAACAGCTATGGCAGCCGCCGCGGTAACCACGAGGTGATGGTGCGCGGGACGTTCGCGAATGTTCGCCTGCGCAACAAGCTCGCGCCGGGGACCGAGGGCGGCGTGACGCGCCTGCTGCCGGAAGGCGAGGGCATGTCGATCTATGATGCCAGCGTGGAATATGCCAAGCGCGGTGTTCCGCTGGGGATTCTGGCGGGCAAGGAGTATGGCTCTGGCAGCTCGCGCGACTGGGCGGCGAAGGGGCCGAAGCTGCTGGGGATTCGGTTTGTAATTGCGGAGAGCTATGAGCGCATCCATCGCAGCAACCTTGTGGGCATGGGGATTCTGCCGCTGCAGTTTGAGCCGGGCGAGAACGTGGAGTCACTGGGGCTGACCGGCGAGGAGATCTTCAAGATCGAGGGACTGAAGAAGATTCTCGACTCGAAGTTCGCGGGCGGAAGGACGCTGGCGGTGATTGCGGAGAACGATGCGGGCAAGACAACAGGCTTCAACGTGCTGGTGCGCATCGATACACCGCAGGAGATCCTGTACTACCAGCACGGCGGGATTCTGCAGTACGTGTTGCGGCAGTTGGCGGGCAAAGCCTAGCCGCCTGCCGTAGCATGGAAAGCGATGGCTGCAATCACTGAACGCACAATGTACCTGCCCGAGATCCTCGCGCATACGCGCAATATCGTCGCGGAGCGCAAGGCTCGTGCAGACATGCGCCTGCTGGAGCGGTCGGCGGAGGCGCATACGCCGCGGGGGTTTGCGCGGGCGCTGCGCGAGAAGGCCGGGGGCGGCGTTGCGGTGATTGCGGAGTTGAAGAAGGCATCGCCGTCGAAGGGGCTGATTCGCGCGGACTTTGATGCTGCAGCACTGGCGCGGCAGATGGAGACCGGCGGCGCGGCGGTGCTGAGCGTGCTGACCGACGAGAGGTTCTTTCAGGGGTCGCTGGAAAATCTGCGCCGGGCGAGTGTGGCGGTGACGATCCCATGCCTGCGCAAGGACTTTATCGTGGACGAGTTTCAGGTGTTGGAGGCGCGGGCGAATGCGGCAGACGCCATCCTGCTGATCGTCGCCGCGCTCAGCGATGCCGAGTTGCGCCGACTGCGGGATGCAGCGCTGGTACAGGGGCTCGATGTGCTGTGCGAGGTGCATGATGCGGCCGAGCTGGAGCGCGCGCTGGCGCTGGAGTGTGAGTGCGTCGGCGTGAACAGCCGCGACCTGCGCACGTTTGAGGTATCTCTCGACCGCGCATGCGAACTCGCGTCGCTGCTGCCTGCCTCTGCGGTGAAGGTGGCGGAGAGCGGCATCCACACAGCAGCGGATATCCAGCGGCTGCGTAAGGTTGGGTACGATGCGTTTCTGATCGGCGAGTCGCTGATGCGGCAGCCGAATCCGGGCGAAGCATTGAAGGAATTGCTGAGCGGATCAGCGAGCTGACCGGGCCAATCATGTTCATCAAGATCTGCGCCAATACGAACCTCGAAGACGCGCGCCTTGCCACGGAGCTCGGCGCGGATGCCGTGGGCTTCGTATTTGCCCCCAGCAAGCGGCAGGTGACCCCGGAAGAGGTGGCGGAGATGACGCGCCATCTGCCCGATGGTGTGGAGAAGGTGGGAGTGTTTGCGCCCGGTGATGATGAGACGCTCGATGAGGCATTGACAGTGTCAGGATTGACGGCGGTGCAACTTCACGGGGAGTTCGTTGATTGGGAGATCGAAGGGATTCTCGATCGGACCAGGGGAAGGGTCAAGCTGCTGCAAGTTGTCGGATTCGAGACGGAGAGCGAAGATCCTGTGCGCGCGCGAGAGGAGTTTGAGCGGCGTTTGAAAGAGGCCGTAGCTCATCCGGCGATATGGGCGGTGTTGCTGGACGCGGCGAAGAACGGCGGATCGGGTGGGCTGGGGGTACGGTTCGACTGGGCGGAGGCGCGCGAGATTGTAGCGGGCGCCTATGCCGAGCCTAAGGATGCTCCTAAGCTCATCATCGCCGGCGGGCTCCGTGCGGACAATGTTCGTGAAGCGATCCGCACCTTTCGCCCGTGGGGCGTGGATGTAGCCAGTGGAGTGGAGTCAACGCCGGGGCGCAAAGACCCGGAGCGCCTGCGGCAGTTCATCACGGCAGCCCGCAGCGCGGAGCGTGTCTAGACGATGCGAGCGATCTTTGTGCGCCACGGTCTGAGCACAGCGAACGTCGGCATCTTCAGCCCCGGTTTCGCGACCATTCCGCTGACGGAGCTGGGCGAGCAGCAGAGCGCCGAGTTAGCCGCGCAGTGGCAGTTCAGGCCGGATCTGATAGTGGTCTCGCCCTACCGGCGTGCTCAGCAGACGGCGCAGCCCACCATCGAGCGCTTTGCGGATGTTCCCGTTGAGACTTGGGATATCCACGAGTTCACCTACTGGGACCCGGCATTCTGGAGCAACAGCGACCCGGCGGACTACCCGGAGAGGCGCGCCAGTTTCTGGGGCAACGCCGATCCCGCCTACCGGCAGGGCGACGGCGCGGAGACCTTCTCTGACCTGCTACAAAGGGCACGGACGGTCTTGTTGCAGTTACAAGCTCAGCCGTCAAGCGCTGTGGTGATGCTGTTCACCCACGGCCACTTCATCCAGGCGGTGCGCCAGATCATCTTGCATCCGCGGTGGACCGCCCGTCAGGTGATGGAGAACTTCCTGGCCTTTGATGAGGCGCACAAGGTACAGAACACGCAGAGCGTGATCGCGGACTTTGACGGAACGGTGTGGCGTCTGGAGTAAGAGCGAGCTTAGCGGCCCTGGTGCACGCTGATGGAGCGGTTGTGGGGCTGTGGTGTGCGGTCATGCACAGTTGGAGTGTGGCTGCGCTCCTGCTGCACAGGATGCGCGAACGCGGCAACGGGGATCGAAAGCACGGCAACGGCGAGCAGCATGCGGAACGAATTTGAGCTCTTCATGGAGGGTGAACCTCGCTTTCATAGATACGACGCCCCGGCCCTTCCCACGGATTCAAAAAACTCATCCCGTGCGCGGGGCGCAGGGGTGGCGCGGCAGCAGTGCTTGCGGCCCGACGGCGGGCGGGTGTAAGGTTGTGGGTGATGGACATGGTCTTCAGCCCGCGATTTACTCCCTCCTACCGCTACTGGCCCCCGGCAGCGGCATCGGTGGAGTAGCATCGCGCGGAACCAGCGTTTTCCAGGCGATTCTCAAGCACTTCCCCCGAGCCGCGACCCCAAAGGTTGCGGCTTTTGCATGGCCAGACAGATTCAGACAGACAGATTGATTTCTTGAAGGACCTTCGATTATGAGCGCTACAGAGACCGTCACCCATGAGACGACCGAGACCGGAAGCGTGCCTGGACGCTTCGGCGCCTATGGCGGACGCTACGTACCCGAAACGTTAATGGCTGCGCTGCTGGAGCTGGATGCAGCCTACGCTGAGGCGCAGGCCGACCCCGCGTTCCACGCAGAGCTGGATGCCCTGCTGAAGGACTACGCCGGGCGGCCGACGCCGCTCTACTTTGCGAAGCGCCTGACGCAGACGTTGGGCGGCGCGAAGATCTACTTGAAGCGCGAAGACCTGCTCCACACCGGAGCGCACAAGATCAACAACGCGCTGGCACAGGCGATGCTGGCGCGGCGCATGGGCAAGCAACGCATCATCGCGGAGACCGGCGCGGGCCAGCACGGCGTGGCCACAGCGACGGTCTGCGCGCTCTTCGGCCTGGAGTGCGTGGTCTACATGGGCGAGGAAGACATGCGGCGGCAGGAGCTGAACGTCTTCCGCATGAGACTGCTGGGCGCGGAGGTGCGTGGTGTGGCGTCGGGCTCGGCCACGCTGAAGGACGCCATCAATGAAGCGATGCGCGACTGGGTCACGAACGTGCGGACGACGTTTTACATCCTCGGCTCGGCGCTCGGCTCGCATCCGTACCCAACCATGGTGCGCGACTTCCATCGCGTGATCTCCAAGGAGATGAAGCGCCAGATCCTGCAGCACGAGGGCCGGCTGCCGGATGCGATCGTCGCGTGCGTGGGCGGCGGTTCGAATGCGATTGGGGCGTTTTACGAGTTCATTGAGGACAAGAACGTCGCGCTGATCGGCGTGGAGGCCGGCGGCCGCGGCTCGGCGCTGGGCGAGCACGCGGCGCGCTTTGCGGGCGGAACGCCGGGCGTGCTGCAGGGGACCTACAGCTACGTCTTGCAGAACGACGCCGGGCAGATTGCCTCAACGCACAGCGTAAGCGCGGGGCTGGACTACGCGAGCGTCGGGCCGGAGCACGCCATGCTGCATGACTCGGGGCGCGCGACGTACACCAGCGCGACCGACGACGAAGCTCTGGACGCGACTAAGGTGCTCTCGCGGACGGAAGGCATTATTCCGGCGCTGGAGTCGGCGCACGCCGTGGCCGAGGCGTTGAAGCTCGCACCGAAGATGGGTAAGGACAAGATCATGATCGTCAACGTGAGCGGGCGTGGGGATAAGGATATTGGCATCCTCACCAGGGAGCTAAAGCTGTGATCGTGTTCGCCAACAAACCCGGTCTCGTTGTCTACCTCACAGCGGGCGATCCCGACCTCGCGACGACGCAGGCGATGGCGATTGCTGCCATCGACAACGGCGCGGATGTGATCGAGCTGGGTGTGCCGTTCAGCGATCCGCTGGCGGATGGGCCGGTGATTCAGCGGGCGAGTGAGCGCGCGGTGGCGAAGGGAACGCGACTCACCGATGTGCTGGGCATCAGCAAAGAGATTCGCGCGGCGCGGCCCGATGCCGGACTGATTCTCTTTAGCTACCTCAATCCAGTGGTGCACTTTGGGATGGAAGCGTTTGCCAAGGCCGCGAAGGATGCTGGAGCGGACGGCGTGCTGCTGACCGACATGATCGTCGAAGAGGCGGAGGAGTATCTGCGCATGATGCATGAGCACGGGCTAGCGCCGGTCTTTTTGGCCGCGCCGACCTCGCCCGACGATCGGCTGAAGGCCATCGCCGAGAACTCGCAGGGGTTTGTCTATGCGATCTCGCGCGTGGGCATCACCGGGACGCAGACCGAGCTGGCGAGCGATGCTGAGGCGCTGGTGAAGCGGCTGAAGCAGTTTACGAAGCTGCCGATTGCACTGGGTTTCGGCATCTCCACGCCGGAGCATGTGCGAGCGGTGGCGGAGTTTGCCGATGCGGCGGTGGTGGGCTCGGCGATTGTAGCGCTGGTGGAGAAGACTCCGGCAACGGACGCACCGAGGGCCGTCGGCGAGTTTGTGCGCAGCCTGCGCGCGGGTGTTGACGTCGCGGAGGCGCATTCCGCATGAAAATCCTCCTAAACACGTATCATCTACAGGGACAGAACTCCGCGTGGCTGAAGGCGATGAGCCCGGCGCGCAACTCCGCAGCGGACCGCAGACGGACCGCAGAGCACGAGGCAACATGGACATTCAGCAACTGCGTAACAAGATCGATCAACTGGACGACCAGCTCGTCCGCCTGCTTTCGGAGCGCGCCGCCGCGGCCGCTGCCATTGGCGAGCTCAAGGCCAAACAGGGCACGCCCATCTATGAGCCGCAGCGCGAGCAGGATGTCATCAACCACGTGCGCGGAGCTAACCCCGGTCCGCTCACGGACCTGCAGGTGCAGCACGTCTATGAGCGCATTATGGACGTCATGCGCGAGCTGCAGCGGCCCCACAGCAGCGCGGCCAAGCACTAGAGTTTCGCATTCGCTTGCGCGAGCGATCGCACAGCGCAGCAGCACCCTATCTCAGGCAGTAGATCGAGGAATCCCGTGATGATCGTCGCTATGCAGGACCACGCCACCGATGAGCAGATCCAATTTGTGATCGAGCGCATGGTGGAATTAGGCTTCAACGTCCACCGCACCACCGGTGAGACGCAGACCATTCTCGCCGGTGTGGGAACGCCCGAGCAGTTTGAGATCACTGAGTTCCAGGTGCTCTCGGGCGTACACAATGCCTACCGCATCTCGTCGCAGTACAAGCTGGCGGGGCGCGGCTTTCGGCCGGAGGGCACGCGCATCAAGTTTGCCAACGGGCTCGTCGTCGGCGGCGAGGAAATTGTGGTGATGGCCGGGCCGTGCTCGGTGGAGAGCCGCGACCAGATCAGGTTGTCAGCCCAGCAGGTGGCGGCGGCCGGTGGGCAGTTCCTGCGCGGCGGCGCCTTCAAGCCGCGTAGCTCGCCCTACAGCTTCCAGGGCATGGGCATCGAGGGCCTGAAGATTCTGCGCGAAGCAGCCGACGAGTACGGCCTGCTGGTCATCACGGAGGTGATGGAGATCGCGCAGATTGAGCCGATGCTGGAGTACATTGACTGCTTCCAAGTGGGCGCGCGCAATATGCAGAACTTCAACCTGTTGCGCGAGCTGGGCCACGTGCGCAAGCCCGTCTGCCTGAAGCGCGGCATCGCGGCGACCATTGAAGAGGTGCTGCTGAGCGCGGAGTACATCCTCTCCGGCGGCAACTACGACCTGATGCTGTGCGAGCGCGGCATCCGCACCTTTGAGACCTACACGCGCAACACGATGGACGTGTCGGCGATCCCGGTGCTGAAGAAGCTGAGCCATCTGCCGGTAGTGGCTGACCCCTCGCATGGTGTGGGCAAGCGCGACCTGGTGCCGCCCATGGCGCTGGCTTCGGTCGCCGCGGGCGCGGATGGCCTGCTGATGGAGATGCATCCCAACCCGGACAAGGCGATGAGTGACGGCGCGCAGTCGCTGTACCCCGAGCAGCTGAAGGAGCTGGTGGCCAAGCTGCGCCAACTGGCGCCGGTGCTGGACCGCAGCATTGCGCCGGCGGTGGAGAAGGTGCACGCATAGAACGTCTGCGAGAGAGTGGTCTGTGGGATCGTATGCATCGCATCGTCGTCAAACTCGGGACCAACGTCATCATGAGGCCAGATGGCAAGGTGGCGCTGGGCCTGCTGTGCGGCCTGGTGGAGCAGATTGCCGCGCTGCGCCAGCAGGGCATGGAGATCCTGCTGGTCAGCTCCGGCGCGGTGGGCCTGGGCATGGAGCGGCTAGGTCTGAACGAGCGGCCGACCGTGGTGGCACAGGTGCAGGCGTGCGCGGCGATTGGGCAGTCGCGGCTGATGGCGCTGTATGACGATGCCTTTGACCGGCTCGGCTGCGCTATCGCGCAGGTGTTGCTGACGGAGGACGACTTCCGCGACCCGGAGCGGCACGCCAACCTGCGCGCCACGCTGGACGCGCTGCTGACGCTGGGCGTGATTCCTATCGTGAATGAGAATGACACCGTGTCCACCGCCGAGCTGGACCGTCCGGCGGACGCGCAGGGCGCACGCAGCGAGCGAGGCGAACGGGGCGAACGAATTTTTGGCGACAACGACAAGCTCTCCGCTCTACTGGCCAGGCACATCGGCGCGGACCTGCTGGTGCTGCTCTCGGACGTGGACGGCCTCTACGACCGCAACCCCAGCGAGCCGGGAGCAACGGTACTGCGCGGCGTCGATGTGATCGACGAGCGTATTCTCGCTCTCGCCGATGGCGGCAATGGACGTGGACGTGGCGGCATGGTCTCCAAGCTGGAGTCGGCGCGGATTGCGCTGCGCGCCGGCAAGACGGTGGTCATCGCCAACGGTCGCACACCGCAGGTGCTGGAGCGCATCTTAGCTGGAGAAGCGGTCGGCACTCGTTTTACGCCCGCGTCTGCTCACTCCGCAGCGCTGCAGGAGATGGCGAGATGAGCGCGGCGACGGTACCTGCTCCGCAGATCGCGCACTCCACGCGCGAGATGGCGCTCGCGGCTAAGCAGGCCTCGCGCAAGCTGGCTTTGCTGGACGCCGCCGCACGCAATAAGGCTCTAGAAGCGATGGCCATGGCGCTCGAAGGTGCGGGCGCGGAGATTCTTGCGGCAAATGCTGAAGATGTAAAGTCGGCCGACTCGCTGGCTCCGGCAACCCTGGCGCGGCTGAAATTGAATCCTGCCAAGCTGCGCGAGATGGTCGAGCAGGTTCGCTCGGTAGCAGCGCTGCACGATCCGCTGGGTCGCACACTGGACGCCGTGGAGCTGGACGAAGGTCTCGACATGCAGAAGGTCAGCGTGCCGTTGGGGGTGCTGGCGGTGATCTTTGAGGCGCGGCCCGACGCCGTCACCCAGATCGCGGCGCTGGCCATAAAGTCCGGCAACACGGTAATCCTGAAGCCGGGCAGCGAGGTGGAGCGTACCGCGAGGGCGCTGGTGGGCGCGCTGCGCTCAGCGCTGGTACGTGAGGGACTGCCGCAGGATGCCATCTTATTGCTGCCGGGACGCGAACGCGTGCCGGAGCTGCTGGCAGCGCACGGCCTCGTCGACCTGGTGATCCCGCGCGGCGGCAAGGCGCTGGTGGAGTATGTGCAGGCCAACACGCGCATTCCAGTGCTGGGCCATACGGAGGGCATCTGCCACATCTTTGTGGACCGCCTGGTGGATGAGGAGCTGGCGCTGCGCGTCATCGACGACGCCAAGATGGACTACCCGGCCGCGTGCAACGCCGTCGAGACCGTGCTGGTGCATCGCGAGATCGCGGCGGAGTTTCTGCCAAAACTTGCCGAGCGGCTGCGGGCGCATGGCGTGGTGCTGCATGGCGATGCGA
>Ga0302154_10002233_pt1 | contig 14984 bp, 17 predicted proteins | sample I_Bog_N2_3_FD_193507 | JGI IMG/M metagenome (GOLD analysis project Ga0302154, IMG submission 193507) | Peat permafrost microbial communities from Stordalen Mire near Abisko, Sweden - I_Bog_N2_3 | ecosystem: Environmental > Terrestrial > Soil > Wetlands > Peat | place: Sweden: Abisko, Stordalen...
TCGGCGCGCAGCACCACACCGGTCGCCAGCCGCATCGTGCCAACCGGCAGTTCCACCGTATCGTTGGCCTGCCCGCCGATCCGCATGATGATCGGCTGCATCCCCTCCCCGTTCACCGACAGGGTCGCGGTGAAGCGGCCGGTGTTCGGGTCGTAATCCAGTTGCGAGACCACCGGTTTCGCCATCGCCTCCGATGGCACGATCGGTGCCGTGAAGCCCGGCAACTCGATGCTCGCATCGGCCGAAACGCCCGAGGCCGTCAGCGCGTCGCGCACCGCCGCAACCGCGTCCTCCCGCGGCAAGGGGTGGCCGGGCCATTCCAGGATGGCCTGGTCGGTGCTGGAGGCCGGCCGCCAATCGACATCGAACTGGCGGGCGATGGCGGCGAGTTGTGCCGCGCCGACGGTGATCCGACCGCCCGGCCCGGGGCCGGGACCAAGCAGGCGATTGGCATTCGCGCCGGCGTCGTCGAACAGATCGTGCAGGAACACACTCGGTCCGTGCAGGGTGGTCACCGGACGCAAGGTCGCCGCCCCGGCCGGAACCGATACACAGCACAGTAACAAAGCGGGCAGAAGGCGCATGGCATCACCTCAGGTTGGTCAGGGTGGACAGCATGTCGTCACTGGTGGTGATCACCTTGCTGTTCATTTCGTAGGCGCGCTGGGCGGTGATCAGGTTGGTGATCTCGGTCACCACGTTGACGTTCGATGTTTCGACGAAGCCTTGCATCACCGTGCCGAAGCCGGCGGTCCCGGGATTGCCCGCGACCGGTGCGCCGGAGGCGGCGGTCTGCAGCAGCAGGTTGTCGCCCTGCGCGCTGAGCCCGGCCGGGTTGGGAAAGGTCGCAAGCTGCAACTGACCGATGGTTTGCGGCGCGGTCTGGCCGCTGAGGGTGACCTGGACCTGGCCCGAGGTGTTGACCGTAACGCTGGTCGCGGCCGTGGGGATCTGCAGGCCCGGCTGCACGGTGTAGCCGTCGGCGGTGACGATGGTGCCGTCGGGTCCCATGCTGAAGGTGCCATCGCGGGAATAAGCGGTCTGGCCGCTGGGCAGGGTGACCTGGAAATAGCCGTTGCCCTGGATCGCCATGTCCAGCGTGTTCGATGTCTGCTGCAGATTGCCCTGTTCGTTGATCGCGTAGATCGCGGCGGTCTTCACGCCCAGGCCGACCTGCGCGCCGGAAGGCACGATGGTCCCGGTATCGGAACTGTTCGACCCCACCCGCCGCAGGTTCTGGTAGATCAGGTCCTGGAACTCGGCCCGCTGGCGTTTGTAGCCGGTGGTCGTCATATTGGCGATATTGTTGGAAATGACTTCGACGTTGGTCTGCTGCGCCTGCATCCCGGTGCCGGCGATATCCAGTGAACGCATGGCCTAGCTCCCCTGCGGCAACAGCTTGTCGATGGCGGACTGTTGCCGGTCCGACTCGGCCTGCACGAATTGCGAAACGAACTGGAACTCGCGCAGCCCGTCCATCATCCGCGTGATCTCGGTCACCGGCTGCACGTTCGATCCCTCCATGGCACCCTGAACGATGCCGGGCGCCGGCACGGCCGTCGTGGCCGAACCGGAGCGGAACAGGGTGCCCCCCTCGGCGGAGAGCTGCATCGGGTCGGTGGGCTGCACCACGCCGACCTTGGCAAGCTGGCCGTTCTGGCCGGACACGGTGCCGTCGCCGGCGATCGTCACCTGGGTGTCGGTCGGCGCCAGTTGGATCGGCTGGCCGTTGCTATCCAGCAGCGCATTGCCGCTGGCGTCGGCCAAGGTGCCGTCCGGCATTGGCCCGAAGCGCCCGTCCCGCGTCAGGCGCGGCCCGCGCGGCGTGTTGACCGTGAAGTAACCATCGCCCGACAACGCGAGGTCGAACGGGTTGCCGGTATGGGTGAGCGTGCCGGCCTGCTGGTCGCGCCAGGTGGCTCTGTCCTGCGTATAGGCAATGGTCTTGCCGCCCGGTGGCGTGTCGGCACCATTTTGCCGGCCGAGCCAGTCGCTGAACTGCACCCGTTCGGCTCTGTAGCCGGGGGTGTTGGCATTGGCGACGTTGCCAGCAATCACGTCCATGGCGTGCTGCTGAGCGATCAGGCGGGAGGCGGCGACGGTGCTGTTGATATCCATGGCGGTCGGTCCGGATGGCAATGGTGGAAGCAGCGCAAGGCCTGTGCCAGCGTTCGGCGATCGGCCAGGAAGTCCAGCCGAACCGCCGCGGCCGGCCCAGACCGCAGGATAACGCCTGCCACCCGAAAGGTTGCCCCGTGGCCGGCGCGCGCCCGCGTCATGGCGGGCGCAGGCCCGCCATCCACGACTTTTTCCTGCTGGCACCGCGAAAGTCGCGGTTGGCGGGCCTGCGCCCGCCATGACGGTGTGGTTGTGCCGACCAAAGAGCCGGTCTGTTGGGACGTTGGCATGACAGACGCCAGCCTCCGGCCACCGCCCGGCATCAATTGCCGCCATGGCCTGATTCTGCCGGGTGCGGAAACCTTTCATTAACCCATTGCTGGCAGGCTGCGGCGCATGAGCACCGCGCCCGCAACCACCCAGGACAAACCGGCGGACGACGCGCCGGCCCCGAAGAAATCGGGGCTGAAGAAGATCATTATGCTGGCGGTGCCGCTGCTGGTGGCGGCCCTGCTGGCCGGTCTGTGGTTCTCCGGCGTGCTGCCCCGGCTGCTGGGCTTGCAAAAGGAAGAACCCAAGGCCCAGGCGGTCAATCTGCCGCCGCCACCCCCGGTGTTCATCGACCTGCCGGAGATGGTTGCCAACCTGAACGGCAATCCCCGCCGCCCCAGCTACGTCAAGCTGACCGTTCGCCTGGAACTCGCCAAACCGGAAGACGCCGAACGGGTGCGGGCCGAGCTCCCGCGCCTTTTGGATCTGTTCCAGACCTATCTGCGTGAAATGCGGCCGGAGGAGTTGCGCGGCTCCGCCGGCAGCTATCGGCTGCGGGAGGAACTGATCGTCAGAGCCAACGTCGCCACCGCCCCGGCCCGGATCAATAACGTACTGTTCACCCAGATGTTGATCCAATGAGCGGCGCCGAACAGACCGACGAAGAACTCGCCGCCGCCTGGGGCGCCGACACCGAGGCCGAGGGCGGGGGTGACGCCGCCGCGCCGGCACAGCCGGCCCGCGTCCTCAATCAGGCGGAAATCGACAGCCTGCTGGGTTTCGACAACGGGCCGGAGGGCGACGAATCCCGCACCGGCATGCAGCGCATCATCAGCTCCGGCCTCGTGTCTTACGAGCGGCTGCCGATGCTGGAGATCGTGTTCGACCGGCTGGTGCGGATCATGTCCACGTCGCTGCGGAATTTCACCTCCGACAACGTGGAGGTGGGCATCGACAATATCCTGTCGCTGCGCTTCGGCGACTACCTGAACTCGATCCCGCTGCCGGCGATGCTGGCGGTGTTCAAGGCGGAGGAGTGGGACAATTACGGCCTGATGGTCGTCGACAGCGCGATGATCTACTCGATCGTCGATGTGCTGCTGGGCGGGCGGCGCGGCACCGCGGCGATGCGCATCGAGGGCCGGCCCTACACGACGATCGAGCGCACCCTCGTGGAGCGGCTGATCCAGGTGGTGCTGGCCGACCTGTCCGCCAGCTTCGATCCGCTGTGTCCGGTGACGTTCCGCTTCGAGCGGCTGGAGGTGAACCCGCGCTTCGCCACCATCAGCCGCCTGTCGAACGCCGCGGTTCTGGCGCGTCTGCGCATCGATATGGAGGACCGCGGCGGCCGGCTGGAGCTGCTGTTGCCCTATGCGACCCTGGAACCGGTGCGCGAGCTGCTGCTGCAACAGTTCATGGGCGAGAAGTTCGGCCGCGATTCCATCTGGGAAGCGCATCTGGCCGAGGAACTATGGAACACCGACGTCGAACTCGACGCCGTGCTGGACGAACAGACCATGCGGCTGGGCGATGTGGTCCGGCTGAAACCCGGCATGCAGATCGTGCTCAGCATCACGCCCGGATCGCCGGTGCAGATCCGCTGCGGCACCGTCACCCTGTTCGAGGGCCGGGTCGGCCGGCGCAAGAACAACGTCGCGGTCCGGATCGAGCGCGACGTGCCGCGTGCACAAGCCCGCGAACATTCGTGAGCACGTTCACGCTTCATTAAGGATCGGACAGGCAGAATGGTCCGCATGGAATGGCTTTTGGAAGGTTTCCTGATCTTGCTGCTGGCCGCGACGCTGTTTCACGCCGTGCGGCTGGAACGCGCGCTGGGGGTGCTGAAACGCGACCGCTCGACCCTGGAGGCGCTGGTGGTGGGGTTCAACACCAGCACCCGGCAGGCGGAGGCCGGGGTCGAACGGCTGCGCGCAGCCACCGACGGCGCCGGCCGGCAGATCGCGCGCCAGATCGAGCAGGCGACCGCGCTGAAGGATGATCTCGCCTACCTGATGGAACGCGGCGAACGTCTCGCCGACCGGTTGGACGGTCTGGTGCGTTCGGCGCGGCCGCTGGTGGCCGAACCGCCGCCGCCACCGCAGCGCCCGGCCGTGATGGCCGACGCAGAGGCGCCGGACGGGTCGCGGGTGCGCAGCCAGGCGGAACGCGACCTGTTGCGGGCCTTGAGGATGGCACGATGAGCCTCACGATCCCCACACCCCGGTTGTTGCCGATCACGATCGCGGCGATCGCCGCGCTGCTGGCGATGAAGTCGGTGGACATGGTCAGAGCCGCCGTACCGGCCGAGCGGCTGAGCCTGATGCTGGTGGCGACCGCGGCGGAGTCGGGGCACGCCGCGCCAGCCGCGGAACCGGCGCCGCCAGGCCGCTCCGCTGAACCGGCCCCGATGCCGGCCGCGCCGGCCGTCCAACCAGGCCCGCCGCCGGTGACCGACAGTGAAAAGGCGGTGCTGCTCGAACTGCGGCAACGCCGCCAGGAGCTGGACACGAGGGAGAGCACGGTCAAGGCGCGCGAATCGGTGCTGACCGCGGCCGAGGGCAAGCTCACCGCCCGCGTCGACGAGTTGCAGGCGTTGCAGACCCGGCTGGAGGGGCTGGAGACCGCCCGCAAGCAGCGCGAGGACGCGAGCTGGCAGGGCCTGGTCAAGTTGTACGAGACGATGAAGCCGCGCGACGCCGCGGCGATTTTCAACGACCTGGCGATGCCCACCCTGCTGCAGATCGTCGATCGCATGAAGGACGCCAAGGCGGCCGCCGTGATGGCGGCGATGAATCCCGACAAAGCCCGCGACGTGACGGCGCAGCTCGCTCAGCTCCGCCTGCATGCCGCCATGGGTGCCGACGGCCCGTCCGGCGGAACCACGGCGCGTCAGCCGGCAGGCGCGCCGTCAGGGGCCTCCAAGCCGAACCCGCCAGGCGGCTGAGCGCCGCGCCACAGACACTGAAAGGACACCGACCATGGCGATCGACAAATCGATGAACGTGCTGATCGTGGATGACTACAAGACGATGCTGCGGATCATTCGCAATCTGCTGAAGCAGATCGAGTTCAACAACGTGGAGGAAGCCAGCGACGGCGCCGATGCGTTGGCCAAGCTGCGCGCCGGCTCCTTCGGGTTGGTGATCAGCGACTGGAACATGGCGCCGATGACCGGGCTGCAACTCTTGCAGGAGGTGCGCGCCGATTCCCGGCTGAAGAATACGCCGTTCATCATGATCACGGCCGAGAGCAAGACCGAGAACGTCGTCGCGGCCAAGCAGGCCGGCGTGTCGAACTACATCGTCAAGCCGTTCAATGCGGAAACCCTGCGCGACAAGATCGAAAAGGTGCTTGGCCATGCATGACACGATTCCGCGGCCAGGACCCGCCACCGCCGATCCGCTCGCTCGGCGCCTGGGGGAGTTGCGCGCGCAGTGGCCGGCGCTTGAAACGGCCATGGTGGCCGAGGTCGTACGGGCGGTCCTCAGCACGTTGTCCGGCGACCTGACCGTCAAGGAAACCTCGCTGCTGACCGAGGTGGAGGAACTCGGCAAGTCCATCGCCAGCGCCAAGGCGGAAATCGCGGCGCTGCGGGTCGATGAGATCACCGACGCCCACATCCCCTTCGCCACCGACGAACTGGACGCCATCGTCGCCCATACCGCGTCGGCGACGCATGCGATCCTGGAAAGCTGCGAGACCCTGGACGCGGTCGCCAACGAGGTCGCCGGCACCGAGGCGGAAAAGAAGCTGCAGGATGCCACGACCCGCATCTACGAGGCATGCAGTTTCCAGGACATCACCGGTCAGCGCATCACCAAAGTGGTGACCACGCTCAAGAGCATCGAGGCGAAGATCGACCAGATCGTCGATACCTTCGGCGCGCGCGGTGGCGAAGGCAAAGCACCGCCGGTGGCGGTCGTTGCCAGTGAGGCCGATCTGTTGAACGGCCCGCAATTGCCAGCGCATGCGATGGACCAGTCCGACATCGACAAGCTGCTGGCGAGTTTCGACTGATGCTGGCGGGGGCAGGGGCGGTCGATCAGTCCCCCGCCAAGCGCGGGGCCGGTCGAGGTCTGATGCGAAGGCCGCCGCATTGCTGTCGCAGCCTCCACGCACCAACCCGCTTTCGCGCGGGGCGGGGGCGATGGCTGGCGCTGCTGTGCGTTCTGTTTCTGGGCGTGGCAACGCTGGCGCGAGCGGCTGACCCGCCTTCGACGCTTGCTGAACCTGTCGTTGTGCGTAGCGGCAACCATCCGGATTTCGGCCGCGTGGTGTTCGACACGCCGGCGCATACGACCTTTCATGTGACCCGCGACGGCGACCGGCTGACCGTCAGCTTCCCGGCTTCGATCGCTTTGTCCACGCCGCCGGCCGCGCCCCGAAACGTGGTCTCGGTCCACTCGGGCGGCACGCAGGCGGAGCTGGTCATCGCACCGCGTGCGACGTTCCGAACCGATCGGATCGGACCGCGGATCGTCGTCGATGTGTTCGACCCTGTGCCAGACGGCGCGGCTGCGGCGCCCCCGTCGCCGGTGAAGCCGCCTGACCAGCCCGCGCATGCGAAGCCACTGGATGCGGCATTGGCGCGGGTCCAGCAGGCCTTGCACCCGCCGCCGCAATCGCGCGCACCGCCCGATCACGCCGCGACCGCCGAGGCCGCCGGCAAACCTCCGCCCGCCATGGTGCCACGTACGCCCGCCGCGGCGCCCGCTCTGGTTCCTGCCCCGGTTCCAGCACCGGCGATGGCTCAGCCCGCGCCACCCGCCGCGGAAACCCATGCCGCCGCCCCGGCCCCGCCGATCGCGCCAGCCGACACCGTGCCGGCCCCGGCCAACGGTCCCGTCGCACTTCTCGCCCGGCGCGCCGCGCCGCCGGCCGGGACCTCGGGCACCGGCTTCGCGGTGCCGTTTCCCAACACGGTCGGTGCGGCCTTGTTCCGCCATGGCGGCAGCGCCTTCGTGGTGTTCGACGAACGCCGCCCGGTCGACCTGACCGCGCTGCGCACCGATCCGGTCTTTGGATCCGCCAGCGTGCAAATGCTGCCCAGCGGCACGCTGATCCGGCTGCTGCCACCGGCCGGGCTGTCGCCGTCGCTGTTGCAATCGCCGAAGGGCTGGACGGTCGTGTTGCTCCCAAACCGTCCGCACCAGTCTGCGATCGCGCCCGAGATCACGTCCGACCATGTGGTGTTTCCGGCGGAACAGCCCAGCGACGTCGTGGCCGTGGCGGACCCCGACAGCGGCGCGACCTGGCTGGTGGGCACGCAGCACCAATCCGGGCAGGGCGTCGCCACCGCGCATCGCACCGGCGAGTTCGCCCTGCTGCCGACCAGCATGGGTGTGGTGGTCGAACCCTTCGCAGACAGCATCGCCTTGCGGGTCGCGCCAACCGGCTTCGAGCTGACCGGCGCACAAGGCGGGCTGGCGGTTTCGCCGCAACCCGCGATGGCCGACGTGCTGTCCGCCGCCGCCCGGCTGACCCGGCGATTCGATTTCTCGCCAATGCCGACCGAGTCGCTGGCGCAGCAACTCACCCGGCTGGTGAACGCTGCCGCGATCGCCCCGGCGCAGGCGCGTGGCCCCAAACGGCGCGCCGCCGCCACCACCATGATCGCACTCGGATTGACCGCCGAGGCTCAATCGCTGCTGCAACTTGCCGCCGAGGCGGACCCGAACGAGGCGGCCTCCCCGGATAATGCCGGGTTGAAGGCGATCGCTGCGCTGATGGCCGGGCGGCCGGAGGAGGCTGGCGCCTTGTCCGATCCGCGGCTGAACGGCACCGATGATATCGCCCTGTGGCGCGCCATCCGGCAGGCGATGACCGATGAGGGTTCGGCGGAAGCGGCATCGACGTTCGCCGCAACGGCGCCTTTGGCCTTCGCCGCACCGCCCGCGATCCGTGACCGCATCCTGCCGCTGGTCATGGAGACGATGGTTCTGGGTGGCCAGGCCACGCCGGCCGCGAAATTGCTTGCCCAGCGGCCGGACGATCCGCAGTTGGGATACGCGCGCGCGCTGCTGGCGCAGGCGAACGGCGACACCGAGGCGGCATTGCATCTCTACGACATGCTGGCCAACAATCACGATCAGCTAAACCGCGCGCGCGCGGCGTGGCGTGCGGTCGAACTGCGCCTGGCCAGCGGGAAGATCGATACGAAACAGGCGGCCGATGCGCTCGACAAGCTGCTGTATGCGTGGCGCGGAGACCAGCGGGACCTGGCACTGCGCGTGCGGCTCGCAGACCTGCGGGCGCAATCGGGTGGCTGGCGCGCCGCGCTGTCGCTGCTGCGCGAGGCGGAGGTCGATTTTCCCGATCACGCGACGGACATCGCCAACCGCCTGCGGGTCACTTTCTCGACCTTGCTGAGCAATGATGAGGCCGACAAGCTGCCGCCGCTCGATCTGATCGCCCTGATGGACGAAAACGCGGACCTGCTGCCGACCACGCCCGAGGGCGACGCGATGAAGCTGCGCCTGGCGGACAAGCTGCTGGCGCTGGATCTGCCGAAGCGGGCGGAGCCGCTGCTGGACAAGCTGATGCAGGAGGCGCCCGCCGGTTCGGCCCGCGCGGGGCTGGGTGCCAGGCTCGCGCGGCTGCGGCTGCATGAGGGCGATATCGATGGGGCGCTGACCGCGCTGGGCAAATCCTCGACGGAGGAGCTGCCGCCGCCGCTGTTCGAGACGCGGGCCCTGCTCGCCGCCAGCGCCTATAGCCAGAAAGGCGATACGAAGGCGGCAATTGCGGCGCTGTCGCCGCTCACATCCGCCGCCGCCGACGAGCAGCGTGCCACGGTCGCCGAACAGGCGGAGGATTGGCCGGGGGCGGAGCGGGCGCTGACCGCTTACGTCGCCAAGGTGGTGCCCGAGACCGGCGATCTCGACGACAGCCACCGCCGGGCCCTCCTGCGCCTCGCCACCGCAGCCGCTCGGGCGGGCGACGCCGAGGCCCTGGCAGCGCTGCGCACGCGGGAGGAAGGCCGGATCGGCACCGGACCGATGGCCGACATGTTCCGGCTGTTGACCGCCGATCCGGTGCGGGGCACCGGCGACCTGGCGCGGGCGAAGCGGGAGGTTGGCCTGGCGCGCGCCTTGCCGGAGGGTTTGAAGGCATTCCAACCGGCGACGGCGACCCGCTGAGCCGGCGCACTGCGCCTGGATGGCACCATCCATGCAATTTCCTGCCGGGTGAACGGCAGATTCCCACTTGCATAGCCCCCCCCCTTTCACCAAATTCCGCGCTCTTGGCCCCAGGGGACGTACGGCGCGGGCGATGCTGCGCATGTACGGTCCAACAGGCCGTCTACTGGTAGGAAGGGGTACGCGATGAACGCACTCAGCCCACTGGGGATGGTCTCGGACTTTCCGAGCAGCAACCAGTTTATGTCCGAAGACCTGGAGGTCCAGAAGGACTATTTTGTCGAGAAGGATGGCGTGAAGTTCGCCGGGACGCACTTGCTTGTCGATCTGTGGGGCGCCACGAATCTGTGTGATCCGGCACATATCGACGCCGCGCTGCGCGAAGCGGCGGAGGCGTCCGGTGCAACGATCCTGCACGGGCATTTCCATCACTTCTCGCCCAACGGCGGTGTCAGCGGCGTGCTGGTGCTGGCGGAAAGCCACATCTCGATCCACACTTGGCCCGAACGTGACTTTGCCGCGATCGATATCTTCATGTGCGGGGCTTGCAATCCCTATCATGGGTTGCCCGCGCTGAAGGCGGCGTTCCAGCCGGCCTCGATCAATCTGGGCGAACAGCGGCGCGGCCTGATCGCGTAAGCACTGGCAGCGCGTGTGCAATCACGGCCCGGGCGCCTGTCCGGGCCGTGTTGACGTTTGGAGGCAGGCGATGGCGACCGATAGCTGGATCAACGAGACGCTGTACCCCGACTGGGGGCAGCGGTTCCGCGTGAAGCGCGAGCTGGCGCGGGTTCAAAGCGACTTTCAGGACATTGCGATCTTCGAAAGCTATTCGCATGGCCGCGTGATGGTGCTGGATGGGGTGATCCAGATCACCGAGGGCGATGAGTTCGTCTATCAGGAAATGCTGACCCATGTGCCGCTGCTGGCGCACGGATCGGCGGCAACTGTGCTGATCATCGGTGCCGGCGATGGCGGCGTGCTGCGGCGGGTGTTGCAACACCGCACTGTGCGCCGCGCGGTGATGGTGGAGATCGATGGCGAGGTGATCCGGCTGGCGAAGGAATTCCTGCCGGGCATCGCGGGCGGTGCCTGGACCGATCCGCGCGCCGAGGTCATCGTCGGCGACGGCATCGATTACGTGAAGCGTGCGCCGGATGCCTCGTTCGATGCGATCATCGTCGATTCGACCGACCCGATCGGCGTGGGCGAGGTGCTGTTCACGGATGAATTCTACGGCCATTGCGCGCGCATCCTGACCGCCCGCGGGCTGGTGGTGAACCAGTGCGGTGTGCCCTTCATGCAGGCGGACGAACTCCGCGAGACCAGTGCTCGCCGCGCGCGGTTCTTTCCGCATGTGACGGCGTATGTGGCGGCGGTGCCGACCTATGTGGGCGGGTTCATGACCCTGGGATGGGCGGCGAAGGACCCGGCGCTGACCGGCGTGCCGGTCGAGACGATCCGGGAACGGGCCGCGGCGGCGGGGGTGCTGGGCACCACACAGTACTGGACGCCGGAGATTCACGCCGGGGCGTTCAACCTGCCGCCCTATATCGGGCGACATTTGCCGCGGGCGGGATAGCGGCAAAGGGATCGCGGTGCGGCTGGAATGACGGGCTCTCCCCCTCCCCTTGAGGGAGGGGGTTGGGGGGAGGGGTCGGTGGGAGTTTGTCTCGGAACCCCGAGCTTCTCCTGGCGGAGCCCCCTCCCCCAGCCCCCTCCCTCAAGGGGAGGGGGAGTTTTCCTTTCTATCCGGCGGGGTCAGTCGTCGCGGTGGACCCGTTCCATCTTTTCGTGCCGCTCCTGCGCCTCGATCGACAGGGTCGCGATGGGGCGGGCCTCCAGCCGGCGCACGCCGATCGGCTCGTCGGTCTCCTCGCAGTAGCCATAAGTGCCGAGTTCGATCCGGGTCAGCGCCTGGTCGATCTTGGAGATCAGCTTGCGGGCCCGGTCACGGGTGCGCAGCTCCAGGGCCCGGTCGGTTTCCACACTGGCGCGGTCGGTGATGTCGGCTTCGTGAATGCCGCCCTCCGACAGGCTGGCCAGCGTGCCGTCGGCTTCCTTGATCAGATCGGCCCGCCAGCGCAGGAGCTTCTGGCGAAAATATTCGGCCTGGATGGGGTTCATGAATTCCTCATCCTCCCGGGGGCGGTAGTCAGGTGGCAGAGTCATCATCATTGTGCGCTCGTCCTGTCTCGTGTCGTTCCCGCGTGCGCCATCCGGGTATTCTCAGTGATAGACCCCCGGCCCATTCCGGGTCGCGAATGCGCGGGCTTATAGCGGCGGCTCCCGGTGGCGCCAAGGGGACACGAAAGCGGACGATCAGAATCCGCGTCGGGCGAGCTCCACCCGGACCCGCAGGCGGATCGCGCCCAGAGTTGCGGCCAGCGCGGGGTCGGCCGCCGCCGGTTCGATATCCGCGAGCGCGCGCAGTTGTTCCAGCACCGGCCCGGAGAGCCCGTCGCCGAGAACCATCCGCTGCAAGCCGTTCAGCGCGGCGAGCAGCCGGCATCCGTGCTCGCGGGCGGGGCGATCGCGTTCCAGGGCGTCGGGGACTGCCTCGCCCATGCTTTCCTGCAAGGCGAGCAGGCTGTCGAGCGCCAGGGCCGGCACGGCCCCGCCCGCCTCCCGGCCGGCGCCGGGTTCGGCCGCGGTTTCGGTCACGCCGAACCAGGGCGCCCCGTCGGCACGCGGCCGGACGGTGACCGTTCGCCGCGTCGCCTCCACCCCGATCCCGTTGATACCCACCATGATCCGGCTCCCTTTTCCTGTCCGCTCGTGCCGCCCGGCAGTTTCTGCCGGGTGCCGGCGGCCGGAACCCGCGGAACCCGGCGGCCCGCCCGTGGCACACCGCTTGCGGGGCACACACTGACTGACAAACCTTACCAAAGTGCGAACGCCGAGGCTGATGTGCTGTCGCGACCGAAACTCTTCGCTGTCCTGTGGCTGCTGTGCCTGACCGCCGCGCTGGCGGCACCGGCCCTGGGACAGGTGCGCATCAAGGATATCGCCGATGTCGAGGGCATGCGCGACAACCAACTGGTCGGCTACGGCCTGGTGGTGGGACTGAACGGCACCGGCGACAAGCTGAACAACAACATCTTCACCCTGGAATCCCTGATCGGCATGCTGGAGCGGCTGGGCGTGAACACTCGCGACCAGGCCACCGCGTTGTCCACCAAGAACGTCGCCGCGGTGATGGTCACCGCCGAACTGCCGCCCTTCGCCCGCAGCGGCAGCCGGATCGACGTCGCGGTCTCGGCTTTGGGCGACGCCACCAACCTGACCGGCGGCATGCTGCTGGTCACGCCGCTGCTGGCGGCCGACGGCGAGGTCTATGCGGTGGCCCAGGGTGCGCTGTCCACCGGCGCCATCGCCGCCCGAGGCGCGGCCAGTTCGGTGACCCGCGGCGTGCCGACCGCCGCCCGCATCGCCAACGGCGCGACGGTGGAGCGCGAGATCGCCTACCGCATGGGCAAGGATGCCGTGCTGCGCTTTGCCCTGCGCAATCCCGACCTCACCACGGCGCGTCGGATGGCGGCCGCGATCAACACGGTGCTGGGACCGGTCAGCAAGGCGACCGATCCGCGCACGGTGGCGCTGGAACTGGGGACTCGCGACCCGATGGATACGCTGGCGGCGGTCGAAAACCTGCGCGTGCAACCCGACAGCCCGGCGATCGTGATCATCGACGAGGCCAGCGGCACCATCGTGATGGGCGACAATGTCCGGATCAGTACGGTGGCGATCGCCCAGGGCAACCTGACGATCCGGGTCACCGAAACGCCGGTGGTGAGCCAGCCTGGCCCGCGCTCGAACGGCACCACGGTCGTCGTGCCGCGCACCGACATCCAGATCGACGACCAGCACGACAAGAAGCTGGGGATTCTCGCCTCCGGCCCGACCTTGCGCGACCTGGTGGCGAGCCTGAACGCGCTGGGTGTCGGCCCGCGCGATCTGATCAGCATCCTGCAGGCGATCAAGGCAGCCGGCGCGTTGCAGGCCGATCTGGAGGTCCGCTGATGGCGCCGATCCCTTTGGCTTCGCTGCCACCCACGATGGCCGCACCCTTGGCCCGCCCGGTGGTGCCCGCCGATCCCGCGAAGCTGCGCAAGGCGGCGCAGGATTTCGAGGCCATGGCGATCGGCCAGTTCCTGCAGCCGATGTTCGAGACCGTCGATACCGGGCACTCGCTGTTCGGCGGCGGCAGCGCGGAAGAGACCTGGAAGCCGATGATGGTGCAGGAGATGGGCAAGCAGATCGCCGCGCATGGCGGGCTGGGCCTGGCCGAACCGGTCTATCAGGCGATGTTGCGGATGCAGGAGGGAGTGAGATCATGACACCGGACGTGCAGACGGCCGTCGAGGCGCTGTCCGCGGTGCTGGCGCAGGAAAACGCCGCGCTGTCGGCGTTGGATCTGGGTCGAGCGGGCCGGTTCCTGGCGGCAAAACGTGCCGCCACCGATTCTCTGGCCGCCGCGGGCGACCTGCATCCGACCGCTCGGCCTACGCTTGCGGCGGCGCAGCGGCTGCGCGATCTGGCAGGCGAGAACCGTCGGCTGCTCGAACGCGCGATTGCGGTGCAAGGCCGGGTGATCGCGGTGGTTGCGCGCGCCACGCCGCGTCCCGTGGTGATGCCGCGGTACGGCGCCACGGGGGCGCTGGCCCGCACCGGCCGCCCGCCGCCGATGGCGCTGTCGTCACGCGCCTGAGCTACCCGCTCGCGTCCGGCCGTGATAGGGCCGGGGCATGGATCACGTGACTCCCCAGACGTCGTTGTTCGGCCCGTTGCTGGCGGCGGACAGCCCCTTCGTGCTGGGGCGGCTGGCGCAATCGCTGGACGGGTTCATCGCCACGCGGTCGGGCGAGTCGCACTGGATCAGCGGCCCTGAGGACATTGCTCATACGCACCGGCTGCGCGCGCTGTTCGATGCGGTGGTGGTGGGGGCCGGCACAATTCGGGCGGACGATCCGCAACTGACCACGCGGCTGGTCGAGGGACCAAGCCCGGTGCGCGTGGTGCTGGACCCCGAACGGCGGCTGGGTGCGGGCTATCGGGTGTTCGGTGACGGGCCGCCGACCTTGCTGTTGTGTGCGCCGGACGCGACCGGAGAGCGGGTTGGTTGCGCCGAGGTGGTGCCGGTGGCGCGCGGTCCGGTTGGCCTCGATATTTCTGCGGTGCTCGCCACCCTGGCGGCGCGCGGGTTGCGGCGGGTCTTCGTCGAGGGTGGGGGGGTGACGGTGTCACGGTTCCTCGCCGCGGGGGTGCTGGACCGGCTGCATGTGACGATCGCGCCGTTGCTGATGGGCGGCGGGATCCCGGCGTTTCCGCTGCCACCGGTGGACGCGTTGGCCGAGGGGCGGCGGTTCGGCTGGACGGTGCACCCGTTGGGGCCGGATGTGCTGGTGGATATCGCGTTGCGGCCGGGGGCGTAGGGTCAAGGGGCGTTGGGTCGCG
>Ga0302154_10002238_pt1 | contig 14975 bp, 16 predicted proteins | sample I_Bog_N2_3_FD_193507 | JGI IMG/M metagenome (GOLD analysis project Ga0302154, IMG submission 193507) | Peat permafrost microbial communities from Stordalen Mire near Abisko, Sweden - I_Bog_N2_3 | ecosystem: Environmental > Terrestrial > Soil > Wetlands > Peat | place: Sweden: Abisko, Stordalen...
CTTTTGCGCGAACTGGGACCAGTGCTCGTTCGACCCCGATTACCCGACCGAACCCCTCGAGACCTTCGAGCCGATCGTCCGCGAGATCTTCACGCGTCCTGCCCACGATCCGCGCTATGCGAGGGCGCCGCGATGAAACGGCATACGATGCGATCCTATCGTGCTTGGTTCGCGATCGCCGCGACCATCGGTACGGCGTTCGGACCGTCGCTGGGGGCTCGCGCCGCCGGCACGGGACCCTCGACCACCGCGCCGATCCCGGGACTCGCGGCGCCGCTCGATCGACCCTATCCGGGCGAGATCACTCTGACCGTCGATGCGTCGGACGTTCGGCGTCGCATCGTCCGGATCCACGAGACCGTCACCGGCATCCGCGGCGACACCGTGCTCTTGTATCCGAAGTGGCTGCCGGGAACCCACGCCCCGGAAGGGCCGATCGACAAGGTCGCGGGCGTCCGCATCAGCGCGGCGGGCGCGCCCGTTGCGTGGACGCGGGATCCCGTCGACGTGTATGCGTTCCGCCTGCATGCCGGGCCGGCGATCAAATCGGTCGAAATCGACTTCGATTATCTGTCCGCGACCAGCGGCAAGGTCGGGCCGCTCGAGATGAGCCCGGATCTAGGCGCCTTCGAGTGGAACGAACTCGTGCTCTATCCGGCCGGGTTTTATGCGCGTCAGATCCCGGTGACCGCGACGCTCACGCTGCCGCCCGGCTGGCAGCTCGCCTCGGCGCTGGAGACGGCCGCCGTGCACGGCGCGGCCACGAGCTTCGCGCGCGTGAACCTCGAGACGCTGATCGACAGCCCCGTGTACGCCGGGCGGTTCGCGCAACGTTTCGATCTCGATCCGGGGGGCGCCGTGCCCGTGCATCTCGACCTGTTCGCCGACCGGCCGGAACTGATCGCGGTCACTCCGGAACAACTCGCAGCGCATCGCGCGCTCGTGCAACAAGCGTACAAGCTGTTCGGCTCGCACCATTACGCGCATTACGATTTCCTGTATTCGCTGAGCGATCAGATCATCCAAAACGGCCTCGAGCACCATCAGTCGAGCGAGGACGGCACCGATCCGGAGTCCTTCACGAAATGGGACAAGACCGCATTCGTGCGCGACCTGCTGCCGCACGAGTACACGCATTCCTGGAACGGCAAGTTCCGCCGACCCGCGGACCTCTGGACGCCCAACTACAACGTGCCGATGCAGGACAGCCTGCTCTGGGTCTACGAGGGCCAGACGCAGTACTGGGGTCAGGTGCTCGCCGCACGCTCGGCCCTGCGCACCCGCGCGCAGGCCCTCGACCAATTGGCGCTCGTCGCGGCCTACGCGGGCAACGAGCGGGGGCGCCGCTGGCGCAGCCTCGGCGACACGACCAATGACGAGATCATCAATCCGCGACGGCCGCAGTCATGGACGGACTACCAGCGCTTCGAGGATTACTACGAGGAGGGGGCGCTGATCTGGCTCGATGCCGATACCCTCATACGCGAGCGCTCCGCGGGCAAGCGCTCGCTCGATGACTTCGCGCGCACGTTCTTCGGTGTGCATGACGGCAGTTTCGTCACCGAGACTTACACGTTCGCCGACATCGTGAAGGCGCTCGATGCCGTCGAACCGTACGACTGGGCGGCGTTCCTCGCCGAGCGCATCGACGGCGCCGGCCGGCCCGCGCCTCTCGACGGGCTGCGGCGCGGCGGCTACCGGCTCGTCTACGACGAAACGCCCGGGGATTATCAGTCCGAGACCGACGATCAGCGCAAACACACGAGCCTGTTGTTCTCGGTCGGCGTCGACATCGACGACAAGGAAAAGCCGGGCGTGATCGCCGCCGTGCTGTGGGATAGCGCGGCCTTCAAGGCGGATCTGACCGAAGGCACGGAAATCCTCGCGGTGAACGGGACGGCCTATGCTGCGGATGTGCTCAAGGATGCCATTCGCGCCGCGAAGGGCGCGAATGGGGCGCCGATCGAACTCATCGTCAAGACCGGCGAGCGCTACCGCGTGGCGCGGCTCGACTACCACGACGGCCTGCGATATCCGCATCTGGAGCGCGATACCTCGCTACCGGCGCGGCTCGACGATATCCTGGGTGCGCGCTGATCCGCCTAGGCGAAGCGTCCCGCCTCGTCGAAGCTCAGGCGGGGATTGCGCGGCCAGACCGACTCCGGCTTCCCATGGCCCAGGGAGCAGATGAAATTCGATACGATGCGAGTGCCGGCGAAGAATGCCTGATCGACGCCCGCGTTGTCGAAACCGGACATGGGACCGCAGTCCAAGCCGAGCGCACGCGCCGCCAAGATCAGGTAGCCGCCCTGCAGAGTGCCGTTGCGCATCGCGGTGACCTCGGCGACGCCGGGTTGCTTGAACCACTGCTGCATCATTTCGCCGCGCGCGGGAAACAATTTCGGCAGGGTATCGGGGAAGTCCAAATCGTGCCCGACGATGACGGTGAGCGGGGCGGCGAGGATCTTCGCCCGGTTGGCTTCCATCGCGAGCGATGCGAGACGTGATTTGCCGTCGGCGCTGCGCACCCACACGAAACGCGCGGGGCTCGCATTGGCCGAGGTCGGGGCCCATTTGAGAAGGTCATAGAGCTCGCGAACGGTCGCCTCCTCGACGGGTCGATCGGTCCAGTCATTGAAGGTCCTCGCGCTGCGAAATAATTGGTCGAGGGCCGGTGCAGGTAGTGGACTTCCCAAGGCGGTTCTCCTTTGATACTCGGCGGTATAAACTAGTAACCAAAGGCTATTTTATTTACCGGCTGCGTGCAAGATGGCACCTCGCTGATACTAAGTAACATACAGGTAACCCGGGGAGCACCGACCGGTGGGGAGTTCATGAAACCCGCGAACCGCGCGAACCAACCCCGCTCGGGTGATTGTCAGAACGTCGCACGTGTTCTATCCCGCATCGGTGACAAGTGGAGCGTGCTCGTGATCATGATGCTCGCCGAGCGGCCGCTGCGCTTCAATGAATTGCGGCGCGTCATCGGCGGCGTTTCGCAGCGGATGTTGACGGTGACCTTACGCGGTTTGGAGCGCGACGGCCTGGTGACGCGGCACCTGACGCCGATCATTCCGCCGCGCGTCGATTACCAGCTGACCGAGCTGGGACGCTCACTCTGCGAGCCGGTGATCGCGCTCGGCGCCTGGGCGCAGCGCCACGGCGCGGCGATCGAACGGGCGCAGATGCTGTTTGATCAAAAGGCCGCGGCAACGCCGGGCGCCGCGGCAACGCCAGGCGCCGCGGGCGCCGCGGGCGCCGCGTCGGTCAGCTCGTCGCGTCGGTGATCGTCGAGACGATCGCGCGGTGCACGTAGCCCGGCTGACCGTACGTGCCCCAGCTCGCCGCCGACTGAATTTGGTAATAATTGTTGTTGCCGCCGCCGTTCGTGAAGGTCGCATAGTTGCAGGTGACCACGACCGAGAAGCCGTTGAGCGCGCCTTCGGTCAGCGAAAGCGTGCCGCCGGTACAGCTGCCGTGGAGGGCCTCGTAGGCACCCCACTCGATGCCGGTCTTCGCGGCCGCAAGCGCGCGGGCCTGCATCAGGCCCATGGTCACGGCTTGCTGCTGGCCCGTGCCGACGCGGATCGCCACGAGGGCGAGCGCACCCAGCACGACCAACAGGAATAAAGCGGGGACGAGGGCGAAGCCGCCGATCCGCCGCCCGCTTGGCGAGGCCGGGACGGTCATGGCGCGTTCGCGATTTGCACTTCGTGGAGAAGCTGCACCGACTCGCCGCTCGCGGTGAGTTGCAGGGTGATCGTCGCGAGCGCATCGCGCTGTGCCGTGCCCGCGGTCAGGGTGAACGCGCACGCACCGGCATTGGCGGCCACCAGAGCCGCGGTCGCCCCCGCCGCGCTCAAGGTTGCGGCGCTCACCGGCTGCGAGTAGCCGATCGTATACCCGGAATAACGCGTCAGCGTGCCCACCGACGTGTCGCAGAGATAGCTGACCGGACCGCTCACCAGATACACGCGCTTGCCGGGCGAGCCGTAAGCGAACTTGAAGGTGGGATTCGTGGTCGATGCGAAGTTCATGGTCACCTGGTTTTGATAGGCGCCGAGCGAACTCGAGAATGCGGTGATCGTGATGCCCGTGCCCGCCGGGGTGATCACGTTCGCCATTTCATAGGCATTGGCGCCGGGTATCCCGACGTTGTAGATCGACAGGTAAGCCGAGGTCGAAGTCCACGGTACCGTCAGATTGGCGAACGCCGCGGTGGTCGCGAACTCCGTGTCGGTGGCCGTGAAGTCGAGTTCCTGGGTCGGATCGGAGAGCGGTCCTCCATCCCGGTAGCGGGCGGCGGAGACCGTCGCAAGCAGCTCGATCGCGGTGACCGTGCCGGACGTGCTCACGCGCACGCTGTTGGGCAGCGCGCTCGCGAGATCGCGCGACATGAAGCGCAGCGCACTGTCGGCGTCGTCGACGAGTTCGGCGCGCCGGGTTTGTGCACTGTAGGCGTCCATCGGAATCACGATGAACATCGCCATGAAGGCGACGACGATCGAACCCACGACGATCGTGACGATCATTTCGATGAGTGTGAATCCGCCGGACGGCAGCTTGAGGTTGCGCATGTCAGTAATTCGTTCGATAGCCGGACAAGGTCACGCTCACGTTCGGCGAGGTCGTGACCGTCACGTCGATGCGCCGTGTCGCGGCGGCGGCGATGCCCGTCAACGCCGAGGACTGGCTCACGTAGACGCTCACGTTGTACTGGCTGAGCGCCGTGATCGCATTGCCGAATTGGTCGTGGGCGCCCGAATCGGCGAGCGAGTTGTACTGATCGACGAGATCCCAGGTGCCGCGGCCGTTATAGGTCGGCGTGCCGTTGGGATCGACGACCCAGCGTTCGAGGATTTCGTCGAGATAGCTCTGTGCGATCGCGATCGCCTGCTGCTGCAGCATGGCATCCGCACTGCGGCTCGCGACCGACGCGAGGGTGCCCAGGATCGTCGTCGCAGCGATTGCGACGATGGTGATCGCGACGATGAGTTCGATCAGCGTGAAACCGCGCGCGCGCCGCATGCTCATTGCACCCGGACGAGGCCTGTACCGGAGACGATCGTGATGGTTCGCGCACCGATGGTGAGCGTCGTGCCGGGGCTGCTCGTGAGCTGACCTTGATCGTTGAACTGGAATACGCCCGTCGGGCTCACGGTCGTGCTCGACGGCGCGGTGCCGGAAATCGCGATGCCGTCGGGCCCGCGCACGGCGGTCGTCCACGTCGTGTCGCCCGGGTTGCAGGTATTGCCGGACGCCGCCTGTTGGGCCGCGACGTAGGTCGTCGCGGTGACCGTGAGCTGGGCGGCACAGCCCGTGATGACGGCGGTCTTTTGCGTGTAGCGCAGAGCGGCGGCAAGTTCATCGGCGAATCCGCGCTGCGAGAACACCGATTGGGTGAAGAAGCGGGGTCCCAGCGTCGCTGCGAGAATGCCCGCGACGCTGATGACGATGATCAGTTCGACCAGGGTGAACCCGGTCGCGACGCGGCGGCTGCCAGCTTGGTTCGGCATGTGCGACCGAACCCTGGTCGAGCTCGCCTGCCGGCCTCAGCAGCCGGTGGTCACCACCGCGATCGTCGGCGTATTCCCGGACGCCGTCGGCGGCGTATAGGTCACTGCGCAGTTCGCGGGCGTCGGCGCGCCGACCTTGGTCCAGGTCGCCGTGCCCGACGCCGAGGCGCCGGCCGAGATCGTGAAGTCCTGACCGCTCGCCGTCGTGTTGACCGCGGCGATGATGCCCGTGAGGGTGGCATCGGGATAACTGTAGAGCAGCGACACCGAGGCGCCTTCCATTGTGACCGTGGTCGTCGACTGGCTCGCCATCGCCATGCCGCGCGCGAGCGACGCGGCGCTGCGCACGCTGCCCGCGAGACCGTTGATCGTCGAGGTTCGGGCGGACGTATCGAGTGTGATGAACTTCGGCACCGCAAACGCCGCGAGTATTCCTAGAATCGTGATCACCACGACCAGTTCGATCAGGGTGAATCCGCGGGCTCGAGTTGCAATCATTGTCGTCTCCGTGAGTTGGCGATTGGGCATTATGTAAACGCGGACGTTTCGCTTGCCGTACTGAACTTATCGGCGCTTGCGCTGATCCCTTAACCGTGCAAGAGGTATACGTGGGGATGAAATGCCGACGCCATGAACTGCGTCACGGTGGGGTGACCCGTCCGGCCCGGCATTCAGCTGACGTGACCCACCTTGGCGATCATGTTCCACATCGGCAGGAACACTCCCAGTGCGAGGATCAGCACCATGCCGCCCACGGCGACCATGAGCACGGGCTCGATCATCGCCGTGAGATTGCGCAGCCGGTGATCGACTTCGCGCTGATAGAAGCCCGCGATCTCCTCGAGCAGGCGCGTGATCTCGCCGGTTTCCTCGCCGACCTGCATCATCTGCAGGATCAGCGGCGGAAAGATACCCGAGAGCGACGCCGCATGGCTCAGGGAATCGCCGTGCTCGACGGTGTCGCGCACGCGCAGCAGACGCGCGCCCATGAACTCATTGCCCGCGGAGCGCGACAGCAGGGTCAAACACTGGATCATCGGCAGGCCCGCTTCGAGCGAGATCGACAGTGACCGCGTGACACGCGAGAGTATCGACTGCGAGAGCAGCACGCCGAGCACCGGAATCCTCAGTTTCAGGGAGTCCCACTGATAGCGCCCGGCCGGCGTGGCGATGAAGCGATTCATGCCGATCACGGCGAGCGCGGAGCCGACCGTGAGTCCGAAACCGTGGTGGATCGCGAAATCCGATGCACCCATGATCACGCGGGTGGGCCAGGGGATGTCGTCGCCCAGGATCTTGAACAAGGGCGCGAAATTCGGGATCACGAAGACCGTGATCACGCCGACGGCGAGCGCGATCATGATGACCACGATCAGCGGATAGCGCAGCGCCGACTTGACGCGATCCTGCACGTCCTGGTCCTGGCCGAGATATTCGGCGAGCCGCAGGAAGGCGTTATCGAGGGTTCCCGTCGATTCGCCGACCCGCACCATGCTGAGAAAGAGCGGGGAGAAGAGGTCTGGGTGCCGGCCCAGGGACGCCGAGAGCTCACGGCCGGACTCGAGGGATTGCAGAACGTCATAGAGCGCATCGCGCAACCGCGTGTTGTTCGTCGACTGCGCGAGACCTCGCAGTCCGCGCAGCAGCGGAATACCGGACTTCGTGATCGCGAACATCTGGCGTGCGAAGAGCACGAGATCGGCGCTCGAGGGACGGCCCAGCCCCAAGCGCCGCAGCGTCTCCTGCACGGACACGGCGCCCCCGCCCTCCGCCTCGATCTGCAGCGGCGTGATGCCGAGCGTTGCGAGCCGTCCCGCCACGGCATCCGCGGTGTCGGCGTCGAGTCGTCCCGTGACGAGTTCACCGCGCCCCGAGCGGCCTTGATAGCGAAAGCTCGACAAGCGTCAAGCCCTTTGTTCGAGCAGTTTCTCGACGGCGGGTTCGTCGAGCACCGCATCCCCGTCGATCAATTCGTCGAGTCCGCTGCCGAGCGCCATCGCTTCGGCGAGCGAGGTGACGCCGGCGAGCACCAGATCGATGGCCCCCTGCACGAGCGGGACGTAGCTCTCCTTGGCGAGCGCCGTGCGCACGAAACCGTCGAGATCGCCCCGCCGCACCTTCTCGGCGAGCGGCCGATCCATCTCGAGCACCTCGTAGACCGCCGTCCGGCCGCGAAATCCGGTGAGATTGCAGAACGTGCAACCCGCTCCGGAGAAGAATTTACGCCGCTCCACCCCGTTGCCGGAGCGATACGCCGCGAGCCAGGCGAACTGGTTCGGGGTCGGCGTCGTCGGCTGGATGCAGTCCGGACAGATGCGCCGCACGAGCCGCTGGGCTACGATGCCGTTGACGGCCGCCGCGATCATGTAGCCGGGTGCTCCCATGTCGAGCAGTCGATTGATGCTCGCGACCGCGTTCATCGTGTGCAGCGTCGAGAAGACCATGTGGCCCGTCATGGCGCCGCGCAGCCCGATGTCGACGGTTTCGCGATCGCGCATCTCGCCGACCAGGATCACGTCCGGATCCTGACGCAGCGCCGTGCGCAGCACCATTGCGAAATCGAGGCCGATCTTCGGCATGACCTGCACCTGCGTGATGCGATCGATGCGGTACTCGACCGGGTCTTCGACCGTGATGACCTTCACGCCGGCGCGATTGATGTGATTCAGGGCCGCATAGAGCGTCGTCGTCTTACCGCTGCCCGTCGGGCCCGTGACGAGCACCATGCCGGCATTGCGCTCCACCATGCGCCGGAAGCGCTCCTCGGTCGCGGCCGGCATGCCGAGCTTTTCGAGCGAGAGCAGCATCGAGGATTGATTGAGCAGCCGCATGACCACGGACTCGCCGTGTGTCGTCGGCATCGTCGCGAGGCGCACGTCGACCGACGAATCGCGCAGGCGCACGCTGAAGCGGCCGTCCTGGGGCAGCCGCTTTTCCGAAATGTCGAGGCCGCACATGAGCTTCAGGCGCGTGATCAGCGCGCTTGCGACCCGCCGTCCCTCGATGAGCTGCTCCTGAAGCACGCCGTCGACGCGCAGACGCACGCGCAGCTTGTCCTCGCCGGGCTCGATGTGGATGTCGGAGGCGCGGGCCTGGACCGCATCCTGGAACATCGTCTGCAGGAGCTTCAGCACCGGTGCGTCGGGCGAACCATCGTCGGCGGTGAGACGTTCGATATCGACGTCGCCTTCCTTCAGGTCGTCGCGCACGGCCTCCGCGAGCGTCGCGATCTCGTCGGTCTGGCGGTACACCGCGTCGAGCGTCTTGAGAAGGTCGGCCTCGCCGATCAGGGCGATGCGCAGCGGCAGCTTGAGTTTCGCCTGCAGCTCGTCGTAGGCATGCAGATCGGCCGGATCGGCCATGCCCACGAGCAGCCCGCGGCCGTCGTTCTGCAGCACGAGCGCCCGGTAGCGGCGCGCAAGCGGTTCTGCGAGCAGCCGAACTGCGGCGCGATCGATGCGCACCTGCTTGAGATCGACGAAGGGCACCTGAAGGTGTTTCGACAGCGCGTCGTGCAGCGCGGTTTCGGACAAGAGCTTGAGGTCCGCGAGCACGCGGCCGAGCTTGCGGCCCGTGCGCCGCTGTTCGGCGAGCGCCTGGGTCAGCTGCTCGTCGGTGATCAGCTTCTGCTGGACGAGCAGCTCGCCGAGCCGGAGCTTGCGCCTGACCGGAGCGGGCGTCACGCCTTTGGCCGGGGGCGCGTTCATGTCAATGCTGACCCTGCGTCGTCCCGAACGCGCTCGACGCATGCGGATCGCGCGGTTCACCCGTCATCGAATTCCACTGCTCGTCGGCGTCGATGACCATGGGACGCAGGAGGATCACGAGTTCCGAGCGCGAATCGATCTTCTGCTGGCTCTTGAAGAGGTTGCCGATCACCGGCAGCGACCCGATTCCGGGGATGGAATAGTCCTCGGTCGAGTGCGTCGTTTGCATGAGGCCGCCGATCACGATCAGCTGACCGTTCTTCGCCTTGACGATGCTGTCGGACTCACGCACCTGACTCAAGGCGAGCGGCAGGCTGTCCGTCTGGCTGCCCACGGTCAGGACTTGGACATTGGAGGTCACCTGGCTCACCGTCGGATGGATGTGCAGGATGACTTCGCCGGACTCGGAGATTTGCGGTGTCACGTCGAGCGCGACGCCCGAGAAGAACGGCGCGAGGTCCACATTGAGATTCGTCGAGGAGGACGTCCCGACGAGGGTATTGGTCGACACGCCCGTCACGAAATATTGGTCCGAGCCGGACTTGATCACGGCCTTTTGATTGTTGAGCGTCGAGACGCGCGGGCTGGAGAGCACGCGCGCCTTGCCCTGCGTGCTCAGGAGCTCGATGTAGCTGCTGAAATCGGCGGTGTTGACGGCGAGCGCGAAGGCGCCGCCGAGCGTGTTCGTCACGGCGCTCGTGATCGGGCTGACGCCGGGGCTCACGGTGACCTGGTTGGACGGCTGATTGAGCAGGTTGGTCGACCCGAACCCGGTTTGCGGTCCGGTCGCGAAGCCGCCGTAGGTTTGAGCGCCGTTCTTGCCGATCGCTGCCCAATTGATGCCGGCCTGAAAGTCGTTGGAGAGTTGCACCTCGACGATCTTGGCCTCGATCACGACTTGTCGCGTCGACACGCTCTGCAGTTTATCGAGAAATTGCGAGACGTCGCGCAGCTCGGACGGGGTTGCCCGCACGGCGATGATCCCCGAACCCGAGTTGATGACCACCGAGTGTCCGGGACCCGCCCCGATCATCGCCCTCAGGCTCACCTCGAGATCGTGCCAGAAGTCCGACGACGAGCGGGTCGAGACGCTCGTGCCGGTGATTTCCTTGATACGCTCGTTGCCGCGGCCTCCCGATTCGAACACGGGGCCGGCCGGTTCACTCAGGCCGTCTTGCGATTGGCCCGCGCCGCTCGGCGATCCGGTCGTGGAACCGGGATTCGAACTCTGGCCGGTCTGACCCGCCGACACGCGCATGCGCGAGGTGCCGCGCCGTTCGAGGTCGATGTAGTTCAATTGATACAGCCGGGTCTGCAGCGACGGCGGAATGATGAGGAACCCGGTCGATATGCGGCGGTACTCGTAACCGTAGGCATCGCGCATCGCATCCAGCACGTCGAGGACCGTCACGTTCTTGAGCTTGAGGGTGATCGGCGTCGTCTCGCCGGGCTCGAGCACGATATTGTAGGGCGTTCCCTCGACCAGTCCGTCGAAGAACGGCCGGGCGGGCGCTTCGGTCACGGCGACGTCAAAATGCGGTTCGTCGGCGCGGGTTACCCGCGCGGCGAGCGCGATCAGGGTGACGGCGACACACCCCGCAAGCAATCTGACGTTCATGGCGAATTCACTCCGGACAGTGCCGCCGGCGCGGGCTTTTGTGATGTTTTCGAACTCGATCCCTGGTGCAGATGCAAATCGTGCGCCGCGCCTCCGTGGCGATAGCGCACGCCGTCATCGAACACGGCTTCGATCGTGTAATCGCCGACCTTGCCGCCGCTGTGCACCAGCTGACCATTGAAGATGGCGACTCGCGCGCCGGGCGCACCCATGATCGCCGATAGCACCGGAGCCGGTTCGGCAGCCGCCGCCACCGCGGCGCGGGTCGCGACGACCGGCGGACGCGTCGGGTCCCACAAGGTTTCGCCGGTACCGGCCAGCGCTCGGCCGGCGGTGAGCGCGAGCCCCCATGCGACGGCGACTGCAATCGAGAGGGTGGCGGAAGGGTTCTGAGTTTTCATACGTCGATCCAGTCTCGCGAGAGACTCAGTGCACCGATGACGATGCGCACGCGATTGAGCGGATAGGCGCCGGCGGTCAATTCCAGGCGTTGCCAGCTGATTCTCCAGGGTAAGCCCTCGAGCCCCCGCAAGTACGTGACGAGGCTCGCATAGTCGCCTTCGACGACGATTTCCATCGGATGCAGGAAGGGACCCGGATCGTGATCACCCGGGATTTCGGCGTCCTTCGCGCCGCCCGCTTGCGCGAGGCTCTGCACCGGCAGATTCGACAAGCTCACGAGGTTCAGGCCCCGCTGCTGGGCGAGGATTCCCTGCAGCATTTCGGTCATCTTGCCGGGGCTGACATACCCCTGGGCCGCGGTGTTGAGCTCGGTGTCGAGTTGCGTAAGACGGCCCTTGAGAGCCCGATTGCGCACGACGGCCGCGGTGATCGGATCGGGCGCCGACGCCTCGCTCGACTGGGCGAGCACCAGCGCGTGTTGGCGCGCATCGGCGAGTCGATGTTCCGCGCCGCGCACGCGGTCGGTCAGCGGACTCATCAGCAAGGACTGAAACGCCACGCACAGCCCAATCAAGCCGGCCGCGAAGACGAGGCCGCGCTCGCGCAGCGACAGCGCATCGAGTTTGAGCGCGAGGGCGGCGATCTTGTCGGCGTACGGCAGGCGCATCACCGCCGATCCCCCGGGTTGAGCACGGCCAGCGCCTGTCGGACAGGCTCTGAATTCAGCGCCGGCGTCGGTGCCGGCGAGGGCCCCTGGTTCGTGTTCGGCGCACCGGGCACGCCGGGCGATGCTCCCGCCGCCGGCGTGGCGACGGCAAGTCCCGGACCGCCCAATTCGAATACCAGCTGCGCCGGCGCTTCGGCCGGCAAGCCGCGGCGCATGTCGAGCTTGTCGAAGCGCACACCGGCGAGCGCGTCGTCCGCGCCGAGGCCCGCGAGGTAGAGGGGCAGCAAGCGCGAATCGGTCGTCGCGCCGCGCAGTGCGAGGCGACCCTCGCCGGAGCCCAGCACGACCGCCGTGAGCCAGATGCCCTCCACGTGCCGCCTCGAGAGCGCCTCGAGCCGCGCGGCGAACCCCTTCGCCGGATCGAAGCTGCCGCGATCGATGATGGCGAGCGCGTGCTGCCGGGTCTCGATGCCGGAACTCATGGTTTTCGCTTCCGCGTCGAGCGTCTCGAGACTCGCGCGCGGCCGCGTTGCGAGCTTCGCGAGCCCGATCATCGCGACGTTGGCCGCTTCCTGGCGCTCCACCTGTTCGACCGAAGCTTCGATGCGATTGATGCGCCAGAAATTGTGCAGTCCCAAACCGACGAGACAGGCCGCGAACGCGCACCAGGCCACGACGATCGACCGTGCCGAGAACGCACGGTTGTTCGAGCCGAGGATCGGCTGGTACAAATTGACCTGTTGGTCGGCGAAATCCATGTTCGTGAGGTGCGGCGCTTTCATGAGGGGCGGCGCTCCTCGCGCAACGCGGCACCGACCGCCAGGATGCACGCCGATTGGGTGGCTGCATCGATCGGAGCCGCACATTGCAGCACGCTGTTCAAGTCGAGCGCGCTGACCTCGAAACCGGTTTCGCGCTTGAGGTCTTCGGCGAGAGCTTGAGCGCGGGGGCCGGTCGGCGAAATTGCGATGCGGGTGATGGGCGGCTGGTCGAAATGCCGCTCGTAATAGTCGAGCGAGCGTTGCAGTTCGAGTACGATGCCGCCCGCATTGCGCGCAGCCTGCAGATCCATCTGGCGCGCGAAGTAGAACGCGCGTCCCCGCACGAGAATGACGGTCGCCGAATCCTCGCCGAAGTGCAGCAAGGCGACACCGCCCGGGGCAAAGGTCGTATGCGACGCGAGATTGCGCAGGCACAGCTCGGGCACGTCGATGACGTCGAATGCGCTCGTCGCGGCGAGGCAGGCGGACCAGTGATCGACGGCCGCGCGTTTCGCGGCGACCCCGTAGATCATATTGGCGCGGCTGCCGCGATTCTGCGAGGGCAGATCGAATACGTCGACGATGGCGTCCTCGATGCGAAAGTCGATCGCATCCTTGAGCCGCCACCGCATCGCGGCGCGCAGTTCGGCGCGCGGCACTTCAGGCGCCTCGACGAGCGCAATCTGGTAGTCGCTTGCGCCGAGGACGGCGCTCACGGGATACTTCGGCAAACCGGCGTCGCGCACGGCGGCCGCAATGGCGTCGGGCCCACCCGCGGCATCGACGGGGAGCACTTCGCAGCGGCTCAGGAATACCTGATCCGCGGCACGAGTGACGACCGCAATGGCGATGCGGCCGCGCTCGACGCAAAGCCCGATCCGTCCTTTGGCGTCAGCGCGCCTTTTCAGCAATCCGAACACACGACACTCCATACCGCGGCGGTTGATGGCAAGCAGGTGACGCCGATATAGCGGAATAAGTCAGCAGAACTTGACCGGCAATACGCGCCACACGGGACTGGCGCGCAATGTCGCCGGTGCCGGCGCATATAGGTGGTCCGCGGGCTCAAGTTCGGGTCGAACCGGCCGTTACCCTGGCGGTCCCAAAACCCGGAACGGCGGAGCGCAGGGGCCCGCGGACCCCCCCCTGGGAGTCAGCCGGGCTGCTCGGCCATCTGGGCCTCGATGCGGCGCCGCAACTCGGTGCGCCGCATCAGGTATCCGGCCAGTATCACGCACGCGCCGACCGCCGCGATGATGAGGGTTGCGAGTGCGTTGACGTCGGGACTCACGCCGAGTTTGACCTTCGAGAAGATCACCATGGGCAGCGTGCCCGCGCCGGGGCCGGAAACGAAGCTCGAGATCACCAGATCGTCGAGCGACAAGGTGAACGAGAGCAGCCAGCTCGACGCGAGCGCCGGCAGGATACCGGGGAGTGTCGTGTCGAGAAAGGCCCGAACCGGGCCGGACCCCAGGTCCATCGCCGCTTCCTCGAGTGACCGGTCCGCGGCCTGCAGACGCGATTGCACGGTGATCGTGACGTACGCCGTGCAGAAGGCAATGTGCGCGATGACGATGGTGGTGAACCCGCGATGCGGCCAGCCGAACGCGTGCAGCATCGAGACGAACAGCAGCAGCTGGGTGATGCCCGTGATGATTTCGGGCATCACGAGCGGCGCGTTGACCATGCCCGTGAGCAGCAGGCGCCCGTGGAACCGCTTGAAGCGAACCAGCGAGATCGCGGCCAGTGTCCCGAGCAGGACCGCGCCCGTCGCGACGACGAGACCGATCTCGAGCGACAGCCGCGCAGCATCCAGGATTTGGTCGTTATGCAGAAGCTGGCCGTACCACATCGTCGAGAAGCCGCCCCAGACGCTCACGAGCGAGGACGCATTGAAGGAATAGGCGATCAGCACGAGGATCGGAACGTAGAGAATCGCGATCCCGACGAACAGCACCGAGAGCAGGGAGATCGGCACGCGGTCGTGCATGCTCAGGCCTCGAGCTGTTTCGTGCTGTAGTGCTGATAGATCGCGATGGGACCTACCAGCAGCACGAGGAAAACGATCGCGACGGCGGAGGCGACCGGCCAATCGCGATTGCCGAAGAATTCATCCCAGAGCACGCGTCCGATCATGAGATTGTCCGGACCGCCGAGGAGGGTCGGGATCACGAACTCGCCGATGGCGGGAATGAAGACCAGCATGGACCCTGCGATCACCCCGGGCATCGACAGCGGCAGTGTGACGTCGACGAAGGCGCGCCACGGCGGGCTGCCGAGGTCGGCGGCCGCCTCGAGCAGTGA
>Ga0302154_10002253_pt1 | contig 14908 bp, 12 predicted proteins | sample I_Bog_N2_3_FD_193507 | JGI IMG/M metagenome (GOLD analysis project Ga0302154, IMG submission 193507) | Peat permafrost microbial communities from Stordalen Mire near Abisko, Sweden - I_Bog_N2_3 | ecosystem: Environmental > Terrestrial > Soil > Wetlands > Peat | place: Sweden: Abisko, Stordalen...
CCGTTTGCCGAGTTGACCTGGATATCGGCCTGCGCCATCACGCAAGTTGCTGCGCTCTTCCTGCTGACACGTCCGGTCAAGTCAGGGCGTCGCGGTTCTTAGATCGCCAATTTACGCTTCCGGCCAATTGCTGCCGGTCGCGAACGGCAGCTTCGGAGCAGCCTGACAATCCGCAGCGAGGCCGATGCTGTTGCAATTTTGAGCCACGCGAGTCGACCAACCAAATGACCGTACTGTCCCGTTCTGCAGCCAGCCTGAGAGTCTTTGGCGACGATCTTCTACCCGAAGAGGTGACGGCGCTTCTCGGGGCCTCGCCGACATCGTTCGAGGTAAAGGGTGGGCAGAGCCAACCGAACGCTGGGGGTCGGACATTTACTGCCCGCACCGGTGGCTGGCGGCTACAGGTTGCACGTCGAAGTCCGGGTGACCTGGATGGCCAGATTGCGGAATTGCTCGATCAGCTAACAACTAATCTAATTGCGTGGCGCGAATTGACAGCGCGATTCCGCGTCGACATGTTTTGCGGCCTATGGCTGATCGAGTGGAACGAAGGGATTTCTCTCGACCCGAGCACGCTTGCGGCCCTCGGCGAGCGGGGCATCCTGCTGGATCTGGACATCTACCGAAGCGAGAGTTGAACGGCGGCGGCGTCCCGGCTCGATGAACGCTGTGCATGTCCGCTCCGACGCGCTCATTTCGTTCGCGCCGATTTCCGCAGCGGGTCGGCCACTGCTGCTCTCCCGCCGGCGCCGACGGGCAGGTATGCTACGCGTAGCGGTCGACTGATGGCCGACGGCGCGTCATCCGACCAGGCCGCTGGCCTCACGGACTCATGCCGGCCACAAGCAGTCGGTCGCCAGCGCCTGCTTTACGGTAGTCTGGTGACCTCGAGCAATCTAACGAACCCCGCATGCTCTCGCTCCTCGAAGTCAACACTCGTCGACCGCGCTGCCGCCAATGCGGCTGCCTCTATGACATGGTCGTGGTGGCGGATCAGAGGGATCGACGTGAGCTCGCGGAATTGCATGCGGCAAACGAGTTTCTTCAGTTCGTGCCCCGCATTCGGCAGCTGACGCGGTGTGGCATCGGTGAGGCAAAAGCAACCTACCTGCATTTGGCGAAGGCCGGGCGGCAGTGCCACCGCTGCGGCACGCCGCTGGCCTCAGCCGACATCGTGGACTGTGCGAAATGCAAGTCGCTGAATCTCATCTGGTAGCGGCCAGAGGACGAAACCGCTCGCGCGGTACAGCGTCCCGGACACGTGGTGGTTGGCGGGGCGTCTCGTTCGGGCTATGTTGACGGTTGGTGGACAAGGCAGCCCGCCTCGTCCGACGATGGGAGCTCAACCATGACGTCATCGATTCCCGCCACCGCCGTGCGAGATCCGCGACCCCTCACGTAGCGCTGCAGGTGTCGCGCCTCGGCCTCGAGGTCGCCGACATCTTCCGCACCCACGGGCCCGCGTGGCGCGTTTCCCAACGCGGCCACCTGAGCCTTGGCCAACTCAAGGTCATGTCCGCCATCGAGCAGTGCCGCAGCGCTGCGCTTGGGGGCCATGTCCTTCGTTGCGAGGGATGCGACCAGGTCGAGATCTCGTACAACTCCTGCCGCAACCGGCACTGCCCGAAGTGCCAGGCCCGTGCAGCGCAGTGCTGGCTCGAAGCCCGGCAGCGCGACCTGCTGCCCGTCGACTACTACCACGTCGTGTTCACGCTGCCGGCCCCCATCGCCGACATCGCCTACACCAACAAGGCCATCATCTACGGGCTGCTGTTCGAGGTCGCTGCCGAGGTACTCCAGACGATCGCCGCCGACCCCAAGCACCTGGGCGCACGCATCGGCGCGACCCTCGTGCTGCACACGTGGGGCTCGGCGCTGACGCACCACCCGCATGTGCACGGCATCGTCCCGGGCGGCGGCCTGTCGCTCGATGGCAAGCGGTGGGTCGCCTGCCGGCCCGGCTTCTTCCTGTCGGTGCGTGTGCTATCCAGACTGTTCCGCCGGCGCTTCCTCGAGGAGCTCGTCCGCGTGCATCACGCCGGGCAGCTGCGGTTCTTCGGCGAGCACGTCCCGCTCGCCGACAACCTCGCCTTTATCACCTGGCTCAGGCCGGTACGCCGATGCGAGTGGGTCGTCTATGCCAAGCGGCCGTTCGCCGGGCCCGACGCGGTGTTGGCCTATCTGTCGCGCTACACGCATCGGGTGGCCATGTCCAACAGCCGCCTTGTCTCGCTCGACGAGCGCGGCGTCACCTTCCGCTGGAAGGACTACCGTGACAAGGGCTCGACGCGCCACAAGACCATGACGCTCGACGCCGACGAGTTCATGCGTCGCTTCCTGCTCCACGTGCTGCCGCCGCGCTTCCACCGCATCCGCCACTACGGGCTGCTGTCCAACGGGAACTGCAAGTCCACCATTCCTCGCGTTCGGCAGCTCCTGCTGCCGCCAGCGCCACCCGTGATCGCCGCCGCTGAACCCGTCGACGTCGCGCCGGTCGTCGTTCCACAACCGAAGTTCGTGTGCAGGCATTGCGGGGCCGCCATGCTCGTCGTCGATACGTTCGCGAGTGGGCAGCCCATCCGTGCACCGCCATCGCTGATCGCTGCACCATGAAGAGCCCCACCGCTGCACCCCAAGACTTCCACCGGCTCATCGTCTGTCGATGCCGGCGTGGAGGGCTCTTGCCGCCAACAGCTTCATCGGCCTGGGAAGGCCCCCACCCGACGCCCGTTTGGCACCTTCGCCCCCACGACGGAACGCGTTGGCCACATTGTGTCGGCCGCTACACTGGCTACGCTGCGATCGCCAACGCGTGCGCGCCGGCCCAATGCCCATAGGCTCTCTCAGCCTGCGGGCGAGATGTCAGCTGGGCCCGCGGTTTCGTCCCTTGAGGGTTGTCCGACGCCTGCCCCTCAGACCTGTGCGGTTCCGAGGTAATCTCGGCGCGAGGCAGGCATCCGACAACCCTAAACATTTGCTGCCGTTGGCGAACGTCCGGTCTTGGGTATGCTGCAGGGCAGCGATTTGGTAGGCTTTTGAGCTGCGCCGCCGAGCAGCCCGAGTGCCTGTCCTGACCCCCGCGCGCTTCGTACCGCACTGAGGAGGCCCAAGATGAAGAAGAAGCTGCTTACCGCGCTGGCTGGCGCCGTTGTGTGCGCGCACGCTGGCGCCAAAGCGATTCCCAACAGTGCCACCGACCTGGCTCTCGACGAGTGCACGACAGCCAATGCGATCGGCGCCGACTACCTTGGAGCGGTCAACCGGGAGGCGGCACCCTCTACGACGATGATGGCGGCGCTCGAAAAGATGCAGGCGCTGGCCACACGCTACGAGGGCAAGGGCAAGCCCGGCGAGACGATGGGCGAGCTCATGTCGCGCGATGATTCGGTGCAGTTCGAGGCGGTCTCGAACCAGATTCGCACGATCAACTTCACCAACTTGGCCGAGAGCCGGCTGCAGCGCGATCTGGGGTTCCTGCAGGACACGCACGAGATGTCTTTGAAGAACCGCGACACCGGCCTCGACCTCGGTCACTTCGTCGGCCTCATCAAGCAAGACGCGAACCCCAACGTGCATAGGGGGAGCGATCACGAGCTCATAGTCTATACGTACCTATACACGCTGCGCACGGCCTTTGTAGACGACGACTTCCCCGCCGTCCGAAACCAATCGGAATGCTCTATCAACCTGGCCATCGAGCGCGAGTCCAACGCCAACTTCGCGCTGTGGCAAAAGCAGGTGACAACGTCGCCGGCGCTCGCCGAGGTTGCGTTCATCCGCAAGAAGTACGGCCTGGGCCCAGGGACTGCGTTCGACACCGCCAAAGCGACGCCGGTCGACGCCCAGCGCATGCAAGACTTGCAGCCGCAGCTGCAGGCGTTGCAGCGCTTTGGTGAGTACCTGCACGACATGAACGGGCTGCGCTACTTCGAAGAGGCCGCCATGCTTGAGTACCAGTGGCAGCGAGAGGACATCTTGATGCTAGGGGCCAGCGGAGACACGAGCGCCTACAACAAACTCGACGCGGAACGCTACGCCAAGCTCACGCCAGTGCAGCAGAAGGCGATCAACGTCTGGCGTCACCTCGACGAGGTGCTCCCGGCGCAGGCGACTACAAACGCCGAGAGCGTGGCAAATGCCGCGGCGTTGCAGCGTTAAGTCCCAGCTAAGGCGTCGAGGGCGCCGCGGACGGAGGTCCCTAGGAGCCCGTCGGGCTTTCCAGGGTCCCCAACGGGAACGCGATCCGAGACAATTGCGGCAGTGCATTCAGGACTGCTTTGCGATGAGCCGCTTCGTTCCCGTCGACCGAGATACTGCATACCTGTTGCCGCCCTCGGTGGATGAGTGGCTGCCGAGTGACCACCTGGCGCGCTTTGTTGTCGAAGTGATCGACCGTCTCGACCTGGACGACCTCGTCAAGCAGTACGCAGGCCGGGGCTCTGCGGCGCACCATCCGGCCGTTCTGCTGGGGCTGCTGATCTACGGCTATGCCAACGGCGTGCATTCGAGCCGCAAGATCGAACGCGCGACCTACGACTCGGTGGCGTTCCGCTACGTGGCCGCCAATACGCACCCCGACCACGACACGCTGGCGACGTTCCGGCGCCGCTTCCTCAAGGAAGTCGAGACGCTGTTCGTGCAGGTGCTGGTTCTGGCGCGCGAGATGAAGCTGCTCAAGCTCGGCCACATCGCGCTCGACGGCACCAAAATTGGCGCCCACGCGAGCAAGCACAAGGCGTTGTCCTGGGCGCACGCCAACAAGATCGAAGCGCAGTTGCGCCAGGAGGTTCAGACCCTGCTGGCCCTGGCCGAGAAGAGCGACCGCGCAGCCAAGCCTGACGGCATGGACGTGCCCGCCGAGATCGCCCGGCGCGAGGATCGCCTGAGCGCCATCGCGCAGGCCAAGGCCAAGATCGAGCAACGCGCAGCTGAACGCTTCAAGGCCGAACAGCAGGAGTTCGAAGCCAAGCAGGCCAAGCGCAAGGCCCAGCGCGACGCCGGCAAGAAGCCGCGCGGCAAGGATCCCGAGCCACCTGAGGCCGGCCCCAAGGACGGCGACCAGGTCAACCTGACGGACGACGAGTCGCGCATCATGCCGGTGTCGGGCGGTGGCTTCGAGCAGAGCTACAACGCGCAGGCCGGCGTGGACATCGACACGATGATGGTGGTCACCGCGCACGTCACGCAGGCGTGCAATGACAAGCGCGAAGTGGTGCCAACGCTCGCGCAGATTGCGAAGTTACCCGAGGACTTGGGCACCGTGCAGACGCTCGTGGCCGACAACGGCTTCTACAGCGGCGCCAACGTGGCCGCCTGCACGCAAGCGGGGATCGAGCCGCTGCTGGCGATCAAACGAGAGTCGCATCACGAACCCCTGATGGAGCGATTTGCGTCCGCCCCCGACGCGCCACAGACGACGGATCCGGTCGCCAACATGGTTCACCGGCTGTCCACGCAGGCTGGCAAGGGTCTGTACAAGATGCGCAAGCAGACGGTCGAGCCGGTGTTCGGCATCATCAAGCACGTGATGGGCTGGCGTCGGATGAGCATGCGCGGACTGGCCAAGGCTCAAGGCGAGTGGAACCTCGTGACCATGGCCTGGAACATCAAGCGCATGCACGTCCTGCGAGCGGCGTAAGAGGCGAAAGTGCGACCGGATTCGCCTTCCAGTGACCCCTCGGGCGGTCTCCTGCGTCGAAAACAAGCTGCGAAGTCGGCGATTGCGCGCGCCGGCCATTGCGGCGCTCTGAAAAAAATATTCACCTCGGTCAAACGACCTCTCGAAACGTCAAGTCCGACGGCCTCCTAGGTAGTTCCCCGCAGCACGCGTGAAAAAACGCGCGAACGTGATCCTGTCGAGAGGGATTCGACGCCAAAGACAGCCTCGATTCAAACACTTCGCGCTCGATCCGACTTATCCTGTCCCGCTATGTTCGAAAGGAGCGCGCAGGCATGAACTCGATTGTCCGGATGCTCGCCGTCTACGCAGGCCTGTCACTGCTGTTGTGCGGCTTCACCCATCTCGAGTGGTCGCCACTTCAGCCGAACGGCTTCGGCCAATGGTTCGCGCTGTTCCTGCTGATCTTCCCCGCCGCCGCCGCAGCCGAGTTCCTGGGCGATCGCCTGCTCGGCAGGCGCGCCCCGCCCGACCTGCTGGAAATGATGGGCCACGCGGATTGCCCGTGGAGCCGCGTCGCGCTGAGCGTGCTGGTGGTGGTCGTCACCATCGGCGTCGTGATGGGCGCCGCGTGGTGGCTGTCGCACCCCGCCGCCGCGGCGTACTGATCTTCACGCGCGGAAGCTGTCCTTGAGCAACGGATACAACGCGCGGAAACGCTCGTAGCGCGCCATCAGGCCCGCGTGGCGCTCCGGCTGCGGCTGGAAAGACTCGATCACCACCTGCTTCGCACACACCTCGTCCAGGTGGCCGCCGTCGGCCAGCCATGCGAGGCGCGCTGCGCCGAGTGCGCCGCCGGCCTCGCCGCCGTCGCGCTTGGTGAGCGGGCGATCGAGCAAGGTCGCCAGCAGGCGGGCCCAGTACGCGCTGCGGGCGCCGCCGCCGACGACGTCCAGCGACTTCGCCAATGCGCGCGTGGGCGCGTCCAGCGTGTGCCAGCCGTCCAGCAGCCCGAAGGCCACGCCCTCGATGACCGCGTAGCCGATCGCCGCCGCGCCATGCTCGTGCGTGAGCCCGAACAGCACGCCCCGGGCCTGCGCGTCGTTGTGCGGCGTGCGCTCGCCCGCCAGGTAGGGCAGGAACAGCGGCGCCTGCGCCAGTGCGCGCTCGTCCAGCGCCTCGACCTCGGCCAGCAGATCGGCCTCGTCGCGCCGGTCGGTGAGCTGCGTGACCCAGCGCAGCGCGCTCGCGGCCGACAACATCACGCTCATCTGGTGCCAGGCGCCCGGCAACGCGTGGCAGAACGCATGCACGGCCGACTCGGGCGCCGGCAGGAAGCGGTCGCTGCACAGGAAGATCACGCCCGACGTCCCCAGCGAGACGAAGCCGTCGCCCGGCGCGGTGGCCCCCATGCCCACCGCGCTGGCGGCGTTGTCGCCGCCGCCACCCGCGATGACGATGCCGGCAGGCAGGCCGAGGCGTTCGGCGACGTCCGGCTTCAGGCGCCCGGCGGGCGCGCTGCCCTCCACCAGCGCTGGCATCTGCGCGCGCGTGAGATCGCACGCGGACAGCAGTTCATCCGACCAGTCGCGCGCGGCCACGTCCAGCCACAGCGTGCCCGAGGCGTCGGAGCAGTCGGTGAAGAACTCGCCGCTCAGCTTGAAGCGCAGCCAGTCCTTGGGCAGCAGCACCCGCGCGATGCGGGCAAAGATCTGCGGCTGGTGGTCGCGCACCCACAGCAGCTTGGGCGCCGTGAAGCCCGGCATCGCGAGGTTGCCCGCGATCTGTGCGAGACGCGGCACGCGCTCCGTCAACTCCGCGCACTGCGGCTCGCTGCGGCCATCGTTCCACAGGATCGCGGGACGCAGCACCTCGCCCGCGGCGTCGAGCAGCACGGCGCCGTGCATCTGTCCCGACAGCCCGATCGCGCGCACCGCACGCATCGCGCCCGCGTGCGAACGCGCGAGCTCGCCCAGCGCGATCGTGAGCGCCCGCCACCAGTCGGCCGGCGACTGCTCGCTCCACTGCGGATGCGGGCGCGAGACGTCGAGCGGCGCGCTCTGCTGCGCGACGATATGGCCGTCCTCGGCCAGCAGCACGGCCTTCAGCGCGGACGTGCCGAGGTCGATGCCGAGATACATCAATGCGTCTCGACCAGGCCGAAGCGCGACGCCGACTGGCGCCGGAAATCGGTGGGCGTCATGCCCTTGATCTCGAGGAAGCGGCGGTTGAAGTTGGCCACGTTGTTGAAGCCCACCTCGTAGCAGATCGTCGTCACATAGCGGTCGGTGTCCATCAGCAGCTGGCACGCCTTGCTGATGCGCATGCGGTTGACGAAGTCGGTGAAGGTGTTGCCGGTGGCGCGGCGGAAGAAGCGCGAGAAGCGGCTCTCGGGCATGCGGAAGCGCTCGCAGACCTCGGCCATGGACAGCGGCTCGCCGCAGTGCTCGCTGATGTAGCTGACCACCGCGTTGACCTGGGCCATCGACTCGTCGTCCTCGGCGCACTGCAGCTGCACGCTGGACAGCAGGCGGAAGTCCTTGCAGCGCGCGAGCATGCCCATGAACTCGCAGAAGCCGGCGATGCGCGCCAGGCCGCGGCTGGAGGCCACGCGCTCGAAGTGCGCCTGCGCCTCTTCCGCCACGCCGAAGAACTCGATGCCGTAGCGGGCCTGCTCCAGCAGCGGCAGGATCTCCTTGAACTCCGGAAACAGCTCGCAGGCCTGCTCGATGGGCTCGTGCGCGAACTGGATCACGCGGTCGCGCAGCGGCACGCCGGCGGGCGGTGCATCGGTGGTGATCCAGTTGTGCGGCACCCGCGGGCCGGTCAGCACGAGATGGCCCGGCTGGAAGTGGCCGATGTAGTCGCCCACGAAGACCTTGCCCGAGGTCTCCATGATCAGGTGCAGCTCGTACTCGTCATGGTGGTGCCAGCGGATCAGCGGCGAGGGAATGCCGTGCGCCAGGCAGCGCAGGAAGCCGCAGCCTTCGGGCGGGTCGTAGCCGAGGACGGGGTCGCGCAGGTGGTCGTGCTCGATCTCGGGGGCGCGGACACGGGGTGATGTATGCATGGCGGCCTCGTTGTCTCGATCGGTTGTTTTGCGAAAGGTTAGCTCATTGCCTCGTCACCGAGCAGGCCATGGAGATCCATGCGCGCCGCGGCGATCGCGTCCTTCAACGCCAGGCTGCCGGCGAGCTCGCCCCACAGGGACGCGTCCGCGACGAATTCGGCCAGCGGATCGACGGCGTCGCAGATCGCGTGGGCGCGCTCCGGCACCATCGCCTGGTCCTGGTACCTGAACGGCAGCCGGCCCTGGTGCCAGCGCTGCAGGAAGGTGAGGAACAGCGCCGGCAGGCGCGCCACCGAGGCGATGCTGCCGCCCTGCGCCAGGCGTTCGCGGATCGTGGGCAGGATGAAGCCCGGGATCTTGGCGAAGCCGTCGGCGGCCACGCGCTGGTTGGTGTCGGCGATGGCGTCGTTGGCGAAACGGTCGAGCACGACGTCGCGGTAGGCCGGCAGGTCGACCGGACTGGGCGCGCCGGGTCGCGCCAGGCACGGGATCACGTCGTCGGTGACGTAGTCGGCCGCGATGGCGCGGATCGTGGCGTCGCGCGTGCCCTCGTGGATGTAGGTCATGCCGCGCAGCGTGCCGGCCCAGGCGATCGCGCTGTGGGTGGCGTTGAGGATGCGGATCTTGGCCTCCTCGTAGGGCTGCACGTCGCCGGTCATCTCCACGCCCGCGCGCTCCCAATCGGGGCGGCCGTTGGCGAAGCGATCCTCGATCACCCACTGGATGAAGGACTCGGCCATCAGCGGCGCCTGGTCGTCCCAGCCGGCCTGCGCGCGGATGCGGGCCATCACCTCGGGCGTGGGGCGCGGGGTGATGCGGTCGACCATCGCGTTGGGGCAGGTCGTGTTCGCGTCCATCCAGGCGAGCGTGTCCGCGTCGCCGCCGGCCTCGAGGAAGCGGCGCAGGTTCTTGCGGAAGTGGTCGCCGTTGTGGCGCAGGTTGTCGCAGTTCAGGAACGTCAGCGCGCCCGCGTTCGCGGCCCGGCGCGCGCGCAGGATGGCGGCTGTCACGCCGTAGATCGTGAGCAGGGTCGTGCCGGCCAGGTCGCTGACGACCTCGGGGTGCTTCAGGTCGAGCTCGCCCTGGTGGTCGAGCGCGTAGCCGGCCTCGGTGACGGTGAACGACACGATGCGCGTGGCCGGATCGGCGCCGAGCTCGAGCACGCGCGCGAGCGCGGGCTCGAACGCGATCACTTCGGTGATGGAGGTGATCTTCTCGAGCTTGCGCTCGCCCTGCGGCGACACGGTCTCCAGCGTGTAGGCGCCGCCCTGGCGCTGCAGCGCGGCGATGGTGTCGGCCATGTCGGGCCGCAGGTTGGCACCGGCGCATTGCCAGCGCGTGTCGCCGAGCTGCATCAGGCGATGCAGGTAGACGGCCTGGTGCGCGCGATGGAAGGAGCCGAGGCCCAGGTGGAGCAGGCGCAGGCGCGCTGCAGGCGTCGAGGTCATGGGGAATCCGCGGAAGAAATGGAATTCAGTGGGCGGCCGCGATGAGCTTGCCGCTCTCGTCGAACCAGTGCAGGTGGCCGAGCTCGACATCGACGCCGACGCTGTCGCCCGCCACCAGCGCGGTGCGCGCGTTCTGGCGCAGCACGATCTGCGCGCCGCGCGGCGTGTGCAGGTACACGAGCGTCTCGGCGCCGAGCGCCTCGACCAGTTCGACCTGCGCGGCGATCTGGCCCTCGCCCGGCGCGGTCAGGCGCAGGTCCTCGGGGCGGATGCCGACATACGCCGCGCCCGGCACGCTGACGCTGGCGGGCGGCAGCTCCGCGCGATCGACCACGTTCATCTGCGGCGTGCCGATGAACTGGGCCACGAAGCGGTTGGCGGGCCTGTCGTACAGCGCCAGCGGCGAGCCCACCTGCTCGATGGCGCCATCGCGCAGCACCACCACCTGGTCGGCCAGCGTCATCGCCTCCACCTGGTCGTGCGTGACGTAGATCGTGGTGGCGCCCAGCTCGCGGTGCAGCTTGGCGATCTCCACGCGCGTCTGGCCGCGCAGCGCGGCGTCGAGGTTGGACAACGGCTCGTCGAACAGGAACACCTTGGGCTCGCGCACGATCGCGCGCCCGATGGCCACGCGCTGGCGCTGGCCGCCCGACATCTCGCGCGGCAGTCGCTTCAGGTAGGGCCCGAGGTTGAGGATCTCGGCGGCGCGATCGACCTTCTTCTTGATCACCGCGGGGTCGGCCTTGGCGAGCCGCAGCGCGAAGCTCATGTTCTCGGCCACGGTCATGTGCGGGTACAGCGCGTAGCTCTGGAAGACCATCGCCAGGTCGCGTTGCGCCGACGGCAGCCGCGTGATGTCGCGGCCGTCCAGGTGGATGCTGCCCGCGTTGAGTGTCTCCAGGCCCGCGATCAGGCGCAGCAGCGTCGACTTGCCGCAGCCCGACGGGCCCACGAACACGGTGAACTGACCCTGTTCGATCGCCAGGTCGATGCCCTTGATCGTCTTGACTTCGCCGAACTGCTTCTCGACGCCCTTGAGTTCCAGGAATGGCATGTCTCTATCCTTCTTTCTTACTTGACGGCACCGAAGGTGAGGCCCTGCACGAGTTGCTTCTGGCTGAACCAGCCGAACACGACGATGGGCGCGATGGCCAGCACCGACGCGGCGGACAGCTTGGACCAGAACAGCCCCTCGGGACTGGAGTACGACGCGATCAGCGCGGCGAGCGTGCCGGCGTTGGCCGCGGTGAGGTTGAGCGACCAGAACGCCTCGTTCCACGCCAGCACCAGGCACAGCAGCCCGGTGGAGGCGATGCCGCCCATGGCCAGCGGCAGGATCACGTGGCGGAACTCGGTCAGCAGCGACGCGCCGTCCATGCGCGCTGCCTCGAGGATCTCGGGCGGGATGTCCTTGAAGTGCGAGTACAGCATCCACACCATCAGCGGCAGGTTGCTGAGCATGAACACGACGACCAGCGCGAAGCGGGTGTCCAGCAGGTGCGCGCTCTGGCACAGCACGTACACGGGTACCAGCGCGCCGACGGCCGGCATCATCTTCGTGGACAGCATCCACATCAGGATGCCCTTGGTGCGCTTGCTGGGGAAGAACGCCATCGAGTACGCCGCCGGCGCCGCGATCAGGAGCCCGACGATCGTCGACACCACGCTGGTGATGAACGAGTTCTCGGCGTACAGCAGGTAGTCGCTGCGTTCCTGCACGTGCGCGTAGTTGTCCAGCGTGGGCGCGAACACCCAGATCGACGGCACGGCGATGGCCTGCAGCTCGGTCTTGAACGACGTGAGCAGCATGAACAGGATCGGGAAGAACAGCAGCAGCGCGACGAGCCAGGCCGCGACGCTGCGGATCGCCAACGCGATCTTGATGCCCGTTTCGGAAGTGGAGTCCATCTCGATCACCGATCCATGTTCTTGCCGACGAGGCGGATGAGGAACGCCGCGGCGACGTTGGCCAGCAGCACCGCGAACAACGCGCCGGCCGAGGCCACGCCCACGTCGAAGCCCAGCAGCGCCTGCTTGAAGATCAGGTAGGCGATGTTGGTGGAGGCGTCGCCGGGACCGCCGGCCGTGGTCGTCGAGATCTCGGCGAACACGCTCAGCAGGAAGATCATCTCGATCATCACGACGACGGCGATCGAACGCGCCAGGTGCGGCAGCACGAGGAAGCGGAACTGCTGCAGCCAGGTCGCGCCGTCCATGCGCGCCGCTTCCAGCTGCTCGCGGTTCATGCCCTGCAGCGAGGTGATGAAGATGAGGATGGCGAACGGCAGCCACTGCCAGGCCACCATGATGATCACGGACAGCAGCGGCCAGTCGCTGAGCCAGTCGATCGGGGTGAGTCCCACCGCGCGCCAGACCTGCGCGAGCACGCCGTAGATCGGATTCATCATCATGTGCTTCCACAGCAGCGCATTGACGGTGGGCATCACGAAGAACGGCGAGATCAGCAGCACGCGAACGATGCCCTGGCCCGGGAACGGTTCGTTGACCAGCAGCGCGATGAGGATGCCCAGCACCACGGTGATCAGGATCACGCTGCCCAGCAGCAGCAGCGTGTTGAGGATGGCCGTGCCGAACGACGGATCGGTGACGAAGTACCTGAAGTTCTCGAGGCCGACGAACGCGTGCGCGCCCGGCTCCATCAGGTTGTAGCGGATGACCGAGAAGTAGAGGGTCATCGCCAGCGGCACGATCATCCAGAGGAAGAGCGAACCGACGGCCGGCGCCAGCAGCATCCGGGGGATTGATCTCATGGCGGGCTTTCGTGTTGCCAGGGGTCCGGCTCCGAAGGGGCCAGACCCCGACGCGGGGATCCTGCGACTGCGCGCAGGATGCCTCGCTGCGCGAGTCACTTGTAGTAACCGGCCTTCTTCATCTCGCGGTCGGCCGCGACCTGCGAGGCCTTGAGCGCCGCGTCAACGCTCTCCTTGCCGGCGAGCGCCGCGCTCATCTGCTGGCCCACCGTCACGCCGATCGACTGGAACTCGGGGATCGTGGCGAACTGCACGCCCGTGTACGGGCTCTTGGGCAGCGTGGAGTCCAGCGGGTTGGCGCTGTCGATGGCAGCCTTCTCGGCCGCCGCGAAGACCGCGGCCTTCTGGAAATCGGGGTTGGCGTAGGTCGACTTGCGCGTGCCGGTGGGCACGTGCGCCCAGCCTTCCTGTTGCGCCACCAACGCGATGTACTGCTTGGAGGTGGCCCAGTTGACGAACTTCTGCGCCGCGACCGCGTTCTTGGTGCTCGCCGGCACCGCCAGCGCCCAGGCCCACAGCCAGTTCGCGCCCTTGGTCGTCACCTCCGACGGCGCCTGCGCGAAGGCCACCTTGTCGGCCACCTTGCTCTGCTTCGGATCGGTGATGAACGAGGCCGCGATCGTCGCGTCCACCCACATGCCGCACTTGCCTTCGTTGTACAGCGCGAGGATCTCGTTGAAGCTGTTGGCCGACGATCCCGGCGGCCCGGACTTCTTGAGCAGGTCGACGTAGAAGGTCACCGCGTCATGCCAGGGCTTGCTCTCGAGCTGCGGCTTCCACGACATGTCGAACCACTGGCCGCCGAAGGCGTTGACCATGGTCGTGAGGAAGGCCATGTTGTCGCCCCAGCCCGGCTTGCCGCGCAGGCAGATGCCGTACACGCCGGCCTTCGGGTCGTTCATCTTGGCGGCGGCGTCGCGCACCTGGTCCCACGTCGGGCGGTCGCCGAATTTCACGCCGGCCTTGTCGGCGAGATCCTTGCGGTACATGAGCATCGAGCTCTCGCCGTAGAACGGCGCGGCGTAGAGCTTGCCGCCCGAGGACAGGCCGTTGCGGATGGCGGGCAGCAGGTCGTCGACGTCGTAGTTGGCGTCGGGCTTGATCTCCTGCAGCCAACCCTTCTTGCCCCAGATCGGGGTCTCGAGCATGCCGATGGTCATCACGTCGAACTGCCCGCCCTGCGTGGCGATGTCGGTGGTGGCACGCTGTCGCAGCACGCCCTCTTCCAGCGTCACCCACTTCACGTGGATGTCGGGGTTGGCCTGCTCGAAGAAATGCGTGAGCTTCTGCATCTCGATCATGTGGCCGTTGTTGACGGTTGCCACGACGATGTCGGTCGCGTGCGCCGCGGGAGCGGCCACGGCCAGAGACACGGCCAGGCTCAGGCCCAGTGCCGGAAAGGTGTTGCGCGTCATCTTGTCTCCTGTATTTTGGTGAAGCACCGGTTGAACCGGCAGAGCGCCAGTGTCGGCATTCCGCCAAAGCCCGCGTGGTACTGCGGTCACGAATGACGATACTTTGATGCGCGAAAGTTTGCGGGTTTTCCTTTAGTCCCCTGATACGCAGCTCGGTTGCTGCGATGCAGCGAAGAATGCGCCAGGCAACAAAGTATCGAAGCTGGCAGGGTTTCGTGCAGTCGTCCACGCGCGGATTGCGGGGAAAACCCAGGCACGGTGCTGCAAAAAGGTATCGACATCGGGGCGTCGAGTAGCAGCGCGCACCGCCGCGGTTTCCTACCCTCGCGGCAGGCCGCAGGCGTTCATCCGACCGCGCGCCGCCCACCGACGACAAACACAGGAGACATCCATGACATACCCGATGCCGTATCGCGCCACCCGCCTTGCCGCCGCTGCTTTCACCCTCTTCGCAGCCAGCGCCGCGCACGCCGTGGACTGGACCGGCTACATGCGCGGCGGCCCCGCGGCCACCGACGTTTCTGGCAAGTCGCGCCAGTGCTTCGGCATCGGCGAGCTGAAGTACCGCCTCGGCAACGAGTGCGACT
>Ga0302154_10002257_pt1 | contig 14887 bp, 17 predicted proteins | sample I_Bog_N2_3_FD_193507 | JGI IMG/M metagenome (GOLD analysis project Ga0302154, IMG submission 193507) | Peat permafrost microbial communities from Stordalen Mire near Abisko, Sweden - I_Bog_N2_3 | ecosystem: Environmental > Terrestrial > Soil > Wetlands > Peat | place: Sweden: Abisko, Stordalen...
GACGGTGCGTGCCGAGCGCGACGGCGTGATCGCGGAGATCCTCGCGCGACCGGGACTGCAGGTCGACACCAAGGACCTCTTGATCGTCTTCAATTGAAGGCGGCAAAGCGCCCGGCTGCGCCGCGCGATCGGGCGCGGGCGTCTCACGCCTGGCGTTCGGGCACCGTCACCGTGAGGCCGTCGAGGTCTTCGTTGAGGGTGATCTGGCAGGAGAGCCGGCTGTTGGCGCGTGGTTCCCAGGCAGCCTCGAGCATGCCGAGTTCCATGTCCTCGGGAGGCGCCAGGCGCGAAACCCAGGAGGGCTCGACGTAGACGTGACAGGTGGCGCACGCGCACGCGCCGCCGCACTGCGCGACGATCCCCGCGACGCCATGCTGTTTCGCCGTCTCCATGAGACTTACGCCGACGATCCCCGTGACTTCCTGCTGCCGCCCGCCAGGAGCCAAAAACCGGACTCGCGGCATTACACGGCATCCTTGAGGTCCAAGCCGGCGTTGCCCAGCTTGTCCGGATCGAGGGGCGCACGCAGGGGAATCAATTTGCGCCCGGCCATGTAGTCCTTCGAGTGATTGACGGCTTCGACGGCAAGCAGTTCGCGGCCCTTGAGATAGCAGACGCTGAAGCTGCGCGCCGCCGGATCGCCCCTTACGACGACTTGGGTGTGGCCCTCCGAGAGTCCGACGATCAAGAGCTTGTTGTCGAACTGATCGGACCAGAACCATGGCACGCGGTCATGCACGACCGTCTTGCCGAGCATGTTCGCGGAAGCGGTCTTCGCCTGCTCGAATGCATTGTCCACCGATTCGAGGCGGACGCGCCGGCCGTAGTGCCGCGAGATCTGGTTCGCGCAGTCGCCGGCGGCGAACACGGCCGCATCGCTCGTGCGACAGAACTCGTCGATGATGATGCCGTTGTCGCAGGCGAGTCCGGCGGACTCGGCGAGATCGACCGCCGCGATCGCGCCCACGCCGACGATCACGAGTTCCGCGGCATACACCGTGCCGTCCGCACACACGATCCGCTCCACCCTGCCTGCGCCCTCTAGCGCGGCGACGCGCGTGTTGCACACGATATGGATGCCATGCGCCGCGTGGTCGGCGGCAAAATAGGCAGAAACACAGGGCGCGACGACCCGATTCATGACGCGGTCCGCCATTTCGAGCACGGTGACCTCGCAGCCCATCTTGCGGCAGGTCGCGGCGGTTTCGAGGCCGATGTAGCCGCCGCCGATGACGAGCACCCGCGCGCCCGGCCGGATCGACGTGCGCAAGCGCACGGCGTCGAGGAGGTTGCGCAAGTAGTGCACACCGGGGAGATCGGCACCGGGGCAGGAGAGACGCCTCGATGCCGCGCCGAGACATAACAACAGCCGGTCATACGGGACCGCGCTGCCGTCGGCGAGGGTCACGGTGCGGGCGGCGCAATCGAGTCCGACGGCCGCCAGCCCTAAGCGCAGGTCGACCCGATGTTCCTCGTAAAACGCTCGATGGCGAAACGGCAGGCGCTCCTCGGCCAGCTCGCCGGAGAGGAATTTTTTCGACAGCGGCGGTCGCTGGTAGGGCAGTGCCGGCTCATCGCCGATCAAGGTAAGCGGGCCTTCGTGTCCATCCCGTCGCAGCGTGTCGATCGCCTGCGCGCCGGCCTGACCCGCGCCGACGATCAAAATCGATTCGCTCATGGTCGCCCCATCCTGTCTTAATGGCCCCTGATGCCCCAAAAAGTCGCGCCGATCACACGATCGCACCAGGAGAGGGCGCGCGGCGTGGAGTGCTTTGCGTGCATCGCGTGCCCTGCGGACGCAATAGTAATAGTATTGTGCGGTAGGCCCCACATATTCCGCGGAGACTGGAATGAAATTGATCACTGCCATTATCAAGCCGTTCAAGCTGGATGACGTTCGAGCGGCGCTGTCCGAGATCGGCGTGTCCGGCATGACCGTCACCGAGGTGAAAGGCTTCGGGCGTCAGCGCGGCCACACGGAACTGTATCGCGGCGCGGAATACGTCGTGGATTTCGTGCCGAAAACGCGCATCGAAGTCGCCGTCAAGAACGAACTCGTCGACCAAGTCTTGGAGGCCATCGTCGGTGCGTCGAAGACCGGCAAGGTGGGCGACGGTAAGATTTTCGTTACCGACATCCTGCGGGTCTTGCGCATTCGTACGGGCGAGACCGACAACGCCGCCCTGTAGAAGGCCGCGCGCGATATAGCCTCGACGGATGAGCCTGCGTCCGCTCGTCCGGCCGCGGCGTCCTCTGCATCACGTGATTTAAATTTCTCATGCAGCGGCAGCGGCGATTTCGCCGTGCCCCGCCCCAGCCGTCGCCGTGTCCCCGCTCCGGCCGTCGCCGCGCCGGTCGCCCCGCGACCGTGCCGGAGCCGAAGGCCAATGCGATGACCCCCGCCAGGATCGATCTCGGCGGAGAGCGCCATGGGACTGCTCCGCAGCGCACAGAACGCCGAGCAATCCAAGGGCCGGGCGACTCAGGGCGCCGAGGAAGCGTCCGCCGCCACGGCGGAGATCGATCTTCTCGCCGCGGCCTCGGGCCAAATCAGCAGCATCACCGAGATCATCGCGGGCGTGACGCGGCAAACCCAATTGCTCGCGATCAACGCGCGCGTCGAAGCCGCGAGGGCCGGCGAGTCGGGTCGCGGATTTTGCGTCGTCGCGGATGAGGTCAAGACGCTGGCCGCCCGCACGCGCGGCGCGACCGAAGGCATCAGCGATCAGGTCCGGCAGGTCGGCACGGTCGCGGTCGCGAGCAATATCGCGCAAGCGGAAGAAATCGCGCGCTCCACCGAGGCAATCGCGACCGACGTCGTCGAGACCGCCGGTGTCTTGAAAGTTCAGGCCGATTCGCTCCAGAACCAGGTGGCCGACTTCGTCCTGCGACTGCGGTCGGTGGCGGCACGGGGCTCCGGCGCGACGCCGTCGGCTCAAGCGTCCCCCGCCTCCTCCGCTTCCTCCGCGGCCTTGCGGCGGCGCGCGTAGAGCATCAGAAAGCCGATGCAAACCCCGAAGTTCAGCACCCACCAGAGATATTGGCGGATGCCATTCTTGTCCTCGTCGCGCTGCGCCGCCGCCCCTTGCAGCGTGCCGCGCAGGGATTCGCTCCGGCCGCCTTGGGTGATCCGGAATTCGACGGTTGCCGCACCCGGCAGCAGCAGGTCCGGCGTCTCGAACGCATAACCGCCGTCGGTCTCCGCGACCGCGGCATGCGTCGCGCCGCGCAGGATCGCGGCGACCGTGGCGTCGCGCACCGGCGCATTGTCGACATTGCGTGACAGATGCAGGGACATGCGGTCGCCCTGCACGAGTCCGACGAGCAACAAATCCGCCGAACGGACCTCGATACGCGGTGCGACGACGGTTTCAACCGCGGATGCGCCCGCGGCGCGGGCGTTCGGCGCCGCGACCGCGATGACCGCGATGGCCGCCCCGCAGACGAAGCCGACCGCGGCACCCCGAACGGAGCTCCTGGCCGCGCCCCGCCGGCGCGCGGGCGTCAAAGCAGGAACCCGGCCACACCGAGGGCCGTGCCGGCAACGCTCGCGACGACGCCGAAGATGGGGAAAAAGGCCTTACGCGCGAGGAAGTAGAGCGAGCAGAGCACGAGGCCCAGTTCGAGCAGGCCCTCACCGATGTCGAAGCGCAGCGCGCGGCGCTCCTCGGTCTCGCTCTCGTCGTCCTTCGCCTTTGCCTCCTTGGAGATTTCCTTCGCATCGTCGATATATTTTCTGCGCTGATCGTCGAGTTTCGCGACGGCGGCGCCGCTCTTGGCGGGGTCGGCGCCGAGCACGCCGAGCAGGGCGATCGCGACTTCGGTGGTGTTCTCGCGGATTTTCTTCGCCTGGTAGTAGCTCCACTGATCGTTCGACTCGGTCCGATGGATCACCGCGCTCGTATGTGCACGGTGCGAGGCGATCGTGACCACCGACAGCAGGATTCCGACGACGCCGACGAGGATCCCCACGCGTCGCGTGTTGGGATCCGCAGCGTGTTCCGGCTTCAACTCGATTTCCGACATGAGTTTGCGATACCTCTGCATTGAAAAACGAAAATGGCACTTCCCCGGCGGCCCGATTCGTTCCATGCTCGAGGGGCCCCGAAGGACCTTGCGAAGGCTTGCAATTCATGCCGAAACGGAGCGCCGTGACCCGCGCGATACTAGCGCAAAACGCCGGCCGCGATGCGGAACGACTGCTGCTCAAACTCGAGCTCATGCGCCGCGACCCGTTCGCCTTCTTTCGGGGTGCCAACGCGCTGCACCTCGGATTTCTACCGCGCGGCCACGCGCTGTTCCGCGCGCCGAACACGCTCGTTTGCGGCGATCTGCACCTCGAGAACTTCGGCGCTTTCAAGGGCGACAACCGGCTGTGCTATTTCGACGTCAACGACTTCGACGATGCCTGCATCGCGCCCTTCACGGTCGACATCGTGCGCTTTCTCGCCGGTATTCACGGCGCCTTTGGGCTCGTGTCGGGCGGCGCCGCGCAGCGCGGGCATCTCGTCGATGCATTTCTCGACGCGTACTCGGCGGCCATCGCCGACGGCAAGCCGCGCTGGCTCGAGCGCTCGCTGGCCAAGGGCGTGTTTCGGACCCTGCTGGGCGGAGCGATGCGCCGGACGCGGGCCGCCCTGCTCGATCGCTTCACGCGGTCGGCGGACGGAACGCGCGAAATTCGCATCGACGGACGCCGCACCGTGAGCTTGCGCGAAGGCGAAAGGCGCCGTTTGCGCAAGTTCGCCGACCGGACGGGCCGGGCGCTCGATGCGCCGGTATTTTTTCGCTTGAAGGGCGCCGCACGTCGCGTCGCGGGCAACGGCAGCCTCGGGCTGCCGCGCTATCTGCTCCTGGTGCGCGGGCGCGGCTCGCCCGACGGCAACTTTGTCCTCGATTTGAAGTTCGCGGCGCCGTCGGCAACCGCCGCGTGGCTCGGGCGCGCGCAGCCCGAGTGGCGCGATGACGCGGCCCGCGTCGTCGCGATCCAGCGCATCATGCAGGCCATTCCGCCGGCGATGCTACGGGCCGCCGAGTTTGACAAGAGTTCGTTCGTGCTCAAGGAGTTGCAGCCGAGCATAGATCGCCTGGACTTCAGCGAATGGCGCAAGAAGCCGAAGCGCGTGCTCCAGGCAGTGGAGGGGATGGGCCGGGTCGCGGCGTGGGCACACCTGCGCGGTTGCGGGCACTTCGACACGACGTCGGTCGAGGCGCTGCAGGCCTACGTTCGCAAGGACGCCTGGCGCCGCGGGTCGCGCCGGCTCGCCGAGAACGTCGCGGAGCGCATGCTCGCGGCCTATCGCCGATATGTGCGGGATTACGATGCGGGCGTCGTCACCTCAGCCGTCGAACCGCCATGAGCAATGCGCCTCGCGTCGGCGACGCGCGACCCCTCGCGGCTTCAATGCGTGCTTTCAGCGCACGATGTGCAGGCGCGGATTGGCTCGCGAGATGCCGAGAACGCCGCTGCGCACGACCTCGACGATCTCGCCGAACGCGCCGACGTTCGCGATGAATTCGCCGATCTCGGTCTCGGTACTCGTGAGTTCGACGATATAGCTCGAGGGATTCGCGGACAGAACCCGGCCGCCGACGCGGCGCAATAAATCGCCTACGGAATCGACGTGCTCGGCCGCGATTTGCAGCTTGATGAGCAGCAGCTCGCGCGCGAGATGGTCGCCGCTCGTCATGTCTTCGACCGCCACGACATCGACGAGCTTGAGAAGCTGCGCATTGATCTGCGCGATCACCGACTCGGAGCCGATCGTCACGAGCGTGAGCCGCGACACGGTGGGATCGTTCGTCGGCGCGACCGAGAGGGACTCGATGTTGTAGCCGCGGCTCGAGATGAGGCCCGTGACGCGGGTCAGGGCCCCGGCTTCGTTCTGCAGCAGGATCGCGATGAGATGACGCATGGCCGGCAAGGATACGGGAGTCCGGCACTTGGGCGCCAGCGCAAGAACTGCTAATATTTGCGGGTGAAAGACCGCTACGACATGTTAAACCAGGCCGCTCACCCGAGAGCGGGCGCGGGCATGACCGGGGCCGAGATGGTCGTACAGGTGCTCGCGGACGAAGGCGTCGACACGATCTTCGGATACAGCGGAGGCGCGATTCTGCCGATTTACGACGCTGTGTTCCGTTTCAACGCCGAACATGCTGCGGCGATGCCCTTGATCGTGCCCGCCAACGAACAAGGGGCCGGCTTCATGGCCGCGGGCTACGCGCGGGCGAGCGGCCGCGTCGGCGTTGCGATGGTGACGTCCGGTCCCGGCGCGACCAACATGGTCACGCCCGTACGCGATAGCATGGCCGACTCCGTGCCGATCGTCGTGATCTGCGGACAAGTCGCGACGACCTCGATCGGTACCGACGCCTTTCAGGAGGCCCCCGTTCCCTCCATCATGGGCGCGGTCGCGAAGCACGTATTTTTGGTCACCGATCCGACCAAACTCGAGGCGACCGTGCGCACCGCGTTCGAAATCGCGCGCACCGGGCGGCCCGGTCCGGTCGTACTCGACATTCCGAAGGACGTGCAGAACTGGAAGGGTGTCTTTCAGGGTTCGGGCCGGTTGCCGATCCCGGGTTATCGGCAGCGCATTAACCGGCTCATGGCGAACAAACTGCCGCAAGCCGCGTGCACCGATTTCTTCACGGCGCTCGGCAAGGCCGAGCGGCCACTGATCTATGCGGGCGGCGGCGTGATCAACGGCAGCGCGGCGTTCGCGCTGCGCGAATTTGCCAGGACTTTTCAGATCCCGGTGGTCACCACGCTCATGGGCATCGGCGCGGTCGACACGACCGATCCGCTGTCGATGCACATGCTCGGCATGCATGGGGCGGCATTCGCGAATTATGCCGTCGACGATTGCGACTGCCTGCTCGCCATCGGCGCCCGCTTCGACGATCGCGTCGCCGGCAACCCGGCGAAATTCGCCGCTGGCGCCAAGTTCATCGCGCATTTCGACATCGATGCATCCGAGATCAACAAGGTCAAGGACGTGAATTGGAGCCACGTGGGCCTCATGCCCGACGCGCTGCTCAGCCTCCTCGATTACGGCAAGCGCTCCGGTTTCAGGCGCGACTGGTCGGCCTGGCATGCGCGATGCGCGGAACTGCGGCGGGTCCATGGCATGAACTACGATCGCGACAGCGCGCTGATTCAGCCCTACTACGTGATCGAGGAGATCAACCGGCTCACGAAGGGCGACGCCATCATCACGACCGGCGTGGGCCAGCATCAAATGTGGGCCGCTCAATACTTCGATTTCCGCGCCCCGCGACTCTGGCTCACGTCGGGCAGCATGGGCACGATGGGATTCGGACTGCCCGCCGCGATCGGCGCGCAGTTCGCCGAGCGCAAGCGCCTCGTCATCGACATCGACGGCGATGCGAGCATTCGCATGAACATCGGCGAACTCGAAACGGTCACCACGTACGACCTGCCGGTCAAGGTGGTCGTGCTCAACAACTGCGGCGACGGCATGGTCAAGCAGTGGCAGAAGCTATTCTTCAAGGGACGGTTGAGTGCGAGCGACAAGAGCCTGCATACCAAGGATTTCGTCAAGGCTGCGCAGGCCGACGGGTTCAAGTTTGCCGTCCGCCTGAGCGACAAGGCCGACGTGCCGCGCGTGGTCGGCGAGTTCGTGCGCTTCGAGGGTCCCGCCTTCCTCGAGGTCATGATCGATCCCGATGCGGGTGTCTACCCGATGGTGGGGCCCGGCCAGGCCTACGATGAGATGATCACGGGCGATCACATCCGCTCACGGCACGCCGTCGAGATCAAGACGCCGGACGCCTCCGAAATGTTCTGAAGCGGCCGGCGCTCGGGGATACTCGCGCACTCTCGGGAACCCTGGCGCCGCTCAATTCGAAGACCTTGTTGTTCCGGCGCGCGAGCGGCGCTTACCAGACGCCGACATTCGCCATCGACACCCAGGGCTCGGCGGCCGGCAGACGCTCACCGCGCTGTAGTAACTCGACGGATATTTGATCCGGCGAACGCACGAACGCCATGCGCCCGTCGCGCGGCGGCCGATTGATCGTTACGCCGTGGTCGATGAGCCGCCGGCAGCAGGCATAGATGTCGTCCACCTCGTACGCGAGATGTCCGAAGTTGCGACCGCCGCCGTAATTCTCCGGGTCCCAATTGTGGGTCAACTCGACTTGGGCGTGCTCGTCGCCCGGCGCCGCCAAGAATACCAGCGTGTAGCGTCCCGTCGGGTAATCGCGCCGCGACAATTCCAGGAGACCGAGCGCGTCGCGGTAGAACCTGAGCGACGCTTCGATGTCCGTGACCCGAACCATCGTGTGCAGATACTTCATGGCATTCCTTCTCCATCTGGGTCAGAGGAGTGTGCCAAACAGGCCGCGAAAAGCAAAACCGCTCGAAATGTTCGACTTTGTTGTACTGCCGTCACAAATGTTGCTTCGCGTTAAACATAACAGCGGTTCGCTAACGATCCTTAAGCATTGGATTTATAAGTGTAAAGTGGTATGCTCATCATCCAGTCGGCATAATCCAATCATCGGCGTTTGTTGTTTGCAACAGCCGGTGACGATCGAAGAAGGTTGGGCGTACAGGCACCTTTTGGGCCGCGCATCAACCGCGCAGGACGTGTAGGGTTTTTACCCAGCACCTGTTCCACTCGGATCCCCGGTCAGTCCGGGGATACTTTTGGGTGCCGGAACGTGATTCGGCGACACCGTCTGTGTGAGCTGCGTAAGATTTGCATCCAAGCGGCCGACCGTCGCGTAAAGAACGAATATCTGCATGCGCAGTCGGTCCGACCCAGACGATCATCCCGCCCCGTTGCAAACCCATGAATCCGATTGTGCCGATGCGACGAAACTTCCGGGTATGCAGAACCCTGGCGCATCCGACGCCGACGTCTCCCTGGCTACCCCGGCCATCATGGCCGCTCACGGCGCCCTTGCTCCCGCGCGCGAGCTCGACGTCCTGGTGCGGGCCATGGTTGCGGGGGACCAGCAGGCGCTTTCCAGCATCTACGAGCAGACCGTGGGCCAGATATTTGCCATAGTCCGCTCGGTATTGCGCTCGAAGGAGGACGCCGAAGAGGTCGTCTGCGACGTGTATACGCATGCTTGGCAAAAGGCGGCGAGCTTCGATGCGAGTCGCGGCAGCGTCATGGCCTGGCTCGCCATCATGGCCCGCAATCGGGCGATCGATCGTCTGCGTCAGCGGCGCAATCACGTGTCCCTCGACGACGCGGACAACCGCGCGCTCTACGAGTCCTTGAGCGGCGAGGCCCGGGGTCCCGACGAGCTTCTCGCTTTGTTTCAGCAAGGCAGCGCCGTGCACCGGGCCCTCGCCGGTCTGACGCCCCAGCGCCGTCATCTGCTGGGTCTGGCCTTCTTTCAAGACATGACGCATGAGGAAATCGCCCAGGCCGTAGGCATGCCCCTGGGCACGGTCAAATCCCATGTGCGCAGGGCCTTGGGCGCCCTCCAATCCGCGCTGTCGGAAAAGTCTTGACCACCAAGCCGGTGTTCGACGCCGCCCTGACCGCGGAATTGAGCGCGGCCATCGCGCCCGCGGAACTCGCTGCGACCGATCGAGAGCGCATGCGCGCAAGCATCATGGCGCGCATTCAAGCCGATGCACCGCCGCTCACCTTCACCATTCGTGCGACCGAGATGCGCTGGGTGACGGTCGGACCGGGCGTCGAGGTCAAGGTGCTGCGCATGGACCGGGAACGCAACGACCAAACCGTGCTGATTCGCATGGCACCGGGTTCGGTCGTCGTCGCGCACCGCCATACCCAGGAGGAAGAGTGCCTGATCCTCGAGGGCGAGGTGCTCATCGGCGACTACCGCCTGTCGCAAGGCGACATGCACGTGGCGCGACCGGGCGCCCAGCACGCGCCGATTCGCGCGCCGCACGGTGCGCTGCTCATGATCCGCTCAGAAATGCCCCCGCAGCATTTCAAGATCGCTTAACGTAGGAGCCGTCACCGGGAGTTCCGATTTGAGAGGGTTCGAGATGAGCATGCGCGAAGGTTTCGTGGGCGCCGTCGGCAACACCCCTTTGATTCGCCTGCGTCGACTGAGCGAGGAGACGGGCTGCGAGATACTCGGCAAGGCGGAGTTCATGAATCCGGGCGGTTCGGTCAAGGACCGCGCGGCGAAGTGGATCGTGCTCGATGCCGAGCGCCGCGGGCTCTTGAAACCGGGCGGCACGGTCGTCGAGGGTACGGCCGGCAACACCGGGATCGGCATCGCGCACGTGTGCAATGCGCGCGGATACCGGTGCGTGATCGTGATGCCCGACAACCAGTCTGCCGAGAAATACCAGATCATCGAAGCCCTGGGTGCCGAGCTGCGCAAGGTGCCTGCCGTACCCTACAGCAATCCGAACCAGTATCAGAAAGTCGCCGAGCGCGTCGCCGGCGGGATTCCGGACGCGGTCTGGGCGAATCAATTCGACAACACGGCGAATCGCGCTGCGCATTTCGAGTCCACGGGTCCGGAGATCTGGGCGGACACGGACGGCAAGATCGACGCCTTTTGTGCGGCGACCGGCACGGGGGGCACGCTCGCGGGCGTCGCGCGGTACCTGAAGTCCAAGTCGAGCGCGGTGCGCATCGTGCTCCTCGATCCGCCGGGCAGTTCGCTGTATCACTTCATCAAGGACGGTGAGCTGAAGTCGGACGGCGGCTCCTCGATCACGGAGGGCATCGGCACCGGACGCGTGACGGCCAATCTTGCCGGTGCGCCCATCGACGATGCGATGCGGATCACGGATGCGGAGACCATGCACTTCGTCTACCGGCTGCTCCGCGAGGAGGGCCTGCTGCTCGGCAGCACGTCCGGCATCAACGTCGCAGGCGCGGTGCGCGTCGCGAAACAATTGGGGCCCGGCCACACGATTGCGACGATCTTGTGCGACGGCGGCGCCAAGTATCAGTCGAGACTGTTCAACAAGGCGTGGATTGCTGAGCGCGGCTTCACCGAAGCCGTTGGCTCTAAGCCCTAAGCCCGTCGCGTAAGTTCCTCGCCGATCGGCGTCTCGAACCACGCGAGCGCGGGCTGCAGCGTGACGACGTCCCCGACGATGAGCAGCGCCGGCGAATCGACATCCGGATCCGGCCCGGTCGCGGCGAGCGCCCCGAGCGTCGTCGTGTGCACGCGCTGCTCCGGTGCCGTGCCGCGGGCGACGATCGCGGCAGGCCGCGTGCCGGGCGCGCCGTGCGCGACGAGTCGTTCGGCGATGTGCGCCGCGCGGGCGAGTCCCATGTAGAACACGATGGTCTGCGCGGGCCCCGCGAGCGAACGCCAGTCGGGCTCGACCCCGTTTTTGTCGGCATGGCCCGTCACGAAACTCACGCTATGCGCGTGATCGCGGTGCGTCAGCGGTATGCCCGCATAGGCTGCGACACCCGCTGCGGCCGTGACGCCCGGGACCACCGAGAACGCGATGCCGGCCGCCGCGAGCGCTTCGAGTTCTTCGCCGCCGCGTCCGAACATGAAAGGATCGCCGCCCTTCAAGCGCACGACACGCTTGCCCTCGCGCGCGTGCGCGATCAAGAGGCCGTTGATCGTGTCTTGGCTCGTGCCGGCGCCGCCCGCCGTCTTGCCGACCGAGATGCGCGTTGCGTCGCGCCGTGCGAGATCGAGCACGGCCTGCGGCACGAGGCGGTCGTGAAAGATGATGTCGGCATCCTGCAGGGCGCGCAGGCCCTTGAGCGTGACCAGCTCCGGGTCGCCGGGCCCCGCACCCACCAGCGTCACCTCGCCGCAGACCGGCGCCGCCGCGGCGGTCGCGGCGAGCAGGCGCTGCGCGATGCGCTCCGCGCCGCCGCGATCGCCGGCGATGAAGCGCCGTGCCGCCGGACCGTCGACGAGGGTCTCGAAAAAGCGCCGCCGTTCCGCCGTATCGCGCAGGCGCACGGCGGCGCCGGGGCGCAGCTCGCGCAGCCACGCCGCCAGTGCACCGATGCGCTGCGGTATCAGGGCCTCGAGCCGCTCGCGCAGGCGCCGCGCCAGCACCGGTGCCGTGCCGGCCGTCGAGATGGCGACGAGGACCGGATCCCGATCGATGATCGCCGGCACGATGAAGCGCGAAGCCCGCTTGTCGTCGACGACATTGACGGGGATCGCCTGCGCCTCGCACAAGGTCGCGATCCAGCGGTTCACGGCACGCCGCGACGTCGCGACGATCGCCAGCCGCACGCCGGGCAAATCTTCGGGTACGAACTCGCGCCGGATCAGACGCAGCTTGCCTGCGGCGGCACGCTCCAAGACCTCGGCCGCGACCTCCGGTGCCACGACCGTGATCTGGGCGCCCGTGCGCTCCAGCAGCGTGATCTTACGCAGCGCGACCTCACCCCCGCCGACGACGAGCACGCGTAGTCCGGAGAGATCGAAAAATACCGGGAAATATTCCAAGGGAGTGCGCCGACCTCAGTTCTTGAGCCGCGGCGCCGCACTCACAGCGGCGATCTTGCGGCGCGGATGCAGCCCGCATTCGCGTGAATCCGCACGTTCCCACCACCAGCGCCCGGCGCGCTCATCCTCGCCGCGCTCGATGGCGCGCGTGCATGGCGCGCAGCCGATGCTGGGATACCCCGCGTCGTGCAAAGGGTTATAGGGCAAGCGCCGCACGCGCAGGTAGTCGCGGATGTCGGCCTCGGTCCAATCGAGCAGCGGGCTCACTTTATGCAGACCATACTCGCCGTCCCACTCCACGGGCGCGGCGAGCGCGCGGCTCGCCGATTGGTCGCGCCGGATCCCGGTGACCCAGGCTGCATATCGGGCGATCGCCCGGCGGAACGGTTCCACTTTGCGGATCCCGCAGCAGGCGCGCCGCTGGTCCAAGCCGTCGCGAAAGCCATTGATGCCGTGTTCCCCAACCCACTGCTCGAGGGGCGCCGACTGCGGGTAGAAGACGCGCATCACGCGGCCATAGTGCTGCTGTACGCGATCGATGAGCTCGTAGGTTTCGGGAAACAGCCGCCCCGTGTCGACGGTAAAGATCTCGATCTCGGGGACGGCGCCCCAGATCAAGTCCGTCAGGACCATCGATTCCAGGCCTAAACTGTTGGCGTAGCAGACATTCTCGTACTGTGCGACGGCGCTACGCAGCAGCTGGGTGCTGCGGTCGGCCAGACTCGCAAGCGCATGGGGAAGATCGGGAACTTGGGGAAGAACGGACACGAGACTCCAAACTATAAGGCTATCGCGGGGGTACGCGGGCGAACGATAGTGTATGAGAACATGCCAAAAGGTAATAGCCTCGGCCCGCAGGCACGGTGGATACTAGGCGGTCGGTGCTTGGCAAACTGAAAACCTTCGAATCGAGCGTCCCGGGATGAAGTTTCAACAACTGCGCTATCTCGTCGCGGTCCACGAAAATGGGCTGAACATCACCGCGGCCGCGCGGCAATTGCACACCTCCCAGCCCGGCGTCAGCCGGCAGCTGAAGCTGCTCGAGGAGGAGCTCGGCTTTCAGCTGTTCGAACGCGAAGGCCGGGCGCTCACGCGCACGACGGCCGCGGGCGAGGAGATCATCGCGCGCGCGACCAGCATCCTGCGCGAGATGCAGAACATCCGCCGTACGTCGGCGGAGCTGCGCAAGGCGGACGGTGGCACGCTGTCGATCGCGACCACGCACACCCAGGCCCGCTACGTGCTGCCCCAGGTGATTCGCGCGTTTCGGCTCAAGTATCCGAAAGTCCGGCTGCATTTGCATCAGGGCACGTCCGAGCAGATCGCCGAACTCGTGGCGCGGGATCGGGTCGATTTCGCGATCGCGACGGGCTCCGAGGAACTTTTCCCCCACCTCGTGCGCCTGCCCGTGTATCGCTGGCATCGTGCGGTCGTCGTGCCGCGCGGCCATCCGCTCGCGGCGGGCGGCAAGCTCACGCTCAAGAAGCTCGCCGAACACCCGATCGTGACCTACGTGTTCAGTTTTTCCGGGCGATCCTCGCTGCCGGCCCTGTTCGAAACCGCGGGACTCTCGCTCGACGTCGCTTTGACCGCGCGCGACGCGGATGTGATCAAGACCTATGTGCGCATCGGACTCGGCGTCGGGATACTCGCGAGTGTCGCAATCGACCCCGCGAGTGATGCCGACCTCGTCGTGCTCGACGCCGCCCACCTGTTCGAAGGCCACACGACCTGGATCGGTTTCCGCCGCAGCGCGCTGCTGCGGGCCTATATGTACGAGTTCATCGAACTGCTCGCGCCGCATCTACCGCGCAAACTCGTCCGGGAGACCGAGAAGTTGGAAACCCAGGAAGAGGTCGACAAGATCCTTGCGGACCTGCTCATCCCGGCGCGCGACATCGCCTGACCAGACGGCCCCGTGGCGGCCATGGCGCGATGCGCCGATGCGACCCGGGGCTGGCGCATATATCCCGATCGCATATGCACAGAACGGGAAGTTAGTTCGCGCCCGGCCCCCGGAGAGGCTAGCCTCTCGGCGCCGCATTCGCTGCGGTGAGGCGAGGATTGGAATGGCCCGGTCTGAAGGCGATGGGGTGCGCGGCGCGGCCGCCGGCGAGCGCGACGGCCGCAGTTATGCGATCTTCGCGATCGTCTTGATCCTGCTCTTGATCGCAGCGAGCCTGCGGCTCGCCTGAATTTCGAACCGAGGCAACTCATGATCCAGCTATCCATCGCGCCCCTGCGGGCGCCCCTGCGCGCGTCCCGACGGGCGCTCCTCATCGCGGGCGTCATCCTCTGCGGGAGCGTTGCGGGACCTCTCGCGCACGCCGCGGCCGTGACGCTTCTCAATGTGTCCTACGATCCGACGCGGGAGTTGTACGAGGACTACAACAAAGCGTTTGCGCTGCATTGGAAGTCGAAGTCGGGCGATACGGTCACGATCAACCAGAGCCACGGCGGTTCCGGGGCGCAGGCGCGC
>Ga0302154_10002270_pt1 | contig 14825 bp, 9 predicted proteins | sample I_Bog_N2_3_FD_193507 | JGI IMG/M metagenome (GOLD analysis project Ga0302154, IMG submission 193507) | Peat permafrost microbial communities from Stordalen Mire near Abisko, Sweden - I_Bog_N2_3 | ecosystem: Environmental > Terrestrial > Soil > Wetlands > Peat | place: Sweden: Abisko, Stordalen...
CTCGACGAACTCGTCGCGGCACTCGCCACGAGCGCCCAGGACTGACGCGTCGTCAGTCCTTCATCGAGTCGAGGATCTCCGCGACCATTTCATCGGTCGTGTTCGGATGGAGGAACGCCAGGCGAGCGACGGTCTCGCCCTCCCACTTGGTGGGCGTGACGAACGCCACCTGACGACGCAAGAGGTCGTGGCTCCATTGGCCGTAGCGCTCCGCGTCCCAGCCCTTGCGTCGAAAGAGCACAATCGAAAGGCTCGACGCACGCACCATCTCGAGTTCGTTGCGCTCTTCTATCATCGCCTGCGTGCGTTGAGCGAGGTCGATGGCGGACTGCACCGCCGCTTCGTAGGCAGCGGTGCCGTTGGTCACGAGTGAGAACCAAAAAGGCAGACCGCGCGCGCGACGCGAGAGGTGGATGCCGAAGTCCGACGGATTCCATTCGTAGTGATCGTCATCACTCTCGTGCAGGACGTCTAAGTAGCTCGCCTGTTGGGCGAGGACCTGGCGAGCAACGGTCGGATTGCGGTAGATCAACGCACAACAGTCCAGCGGCGCGAAGAGCCACTTGTGAGGGTCGACGATGAAACTGTCCGCGTGACGGATCCCCGCGAAGAGATCACGGTGCGTGGAGGAGAAGAGTGCGGCGCCCCCGTAGGCGCCGTCGACGTGGAACCAGAGGTCGTGCTCGCGCGCGAACGCACCGAGTCCTTCGAGATCGTCGATGATGCCGGCGTTCGTCGTGCCCGCGGTCGCGACGACGCCTATTACGTTCTCGGGGTGCGGGTCGGCCTTCAGCGCGGCCTCGAGGGCGGCGCGTGTGAAGCGGTGGTCGTCGGTGGCGACGATGAGGGTCTCGACGTCGAGAACGTGCAGCGCCTTGCCGATGCTCGAATGGGCGTCGGAGGAGATTGCGAATCGCAGCTCGCGCGAGTTCAGTTCGGGGTGCTTGGCGCGCGCCACGTCGCGACCCACCGTCAAACTCGAGAGGTTGCCGATCGAGCCGCCCGAGACGAAGGCGCCGCCCGCGCCGCGCGGGAGGCCCGCGACCTGCGCGAGAAACTCCAGCGCTTGGTTCTCGGCGACGACGACGCCACTCGATTCGAGCCAGCTGGTGCCGTTCAGGCCCGAACAGGCCACCACCATGTCAAAGAGCAGTGAGTTTTTAGTCGGCGCGTTGGGGATGAAGGCTAAAAAACCCGGCGAGTCAATCGAGACGACCGCGGGCGCGAGCACGTTCTCGAAGAGGTCGAGTATCTCCGCGGCGTTGCGGCCCTCGGGCCGGATCAGTCCCTCGAGTCGCTCCATCGGGATCGGCATCAAACTGCCGAAGTCGAGGGGCACCGGTCGCATCGAGAGTCGGTCGCGGCAGTAGTCGAATACGGACTCGCCGAGTTCGGCGTCGAATTCAAACATCTCGTGCCCCATTGCACAACCTTTCGATTTTGGTCCCTCGCCATCGTACGGCCTCAAATGATTGCGACGCCGAGCCCGCCGGGGCCCCGAAAGACGTCGGGTAGCATCCCGTCATGGCAAAGGCTCGTGTCGGCTACCTCGGCCCCGAAGGTTCATTCACGCACGAGGCCGTCACCACCCTCAGCGACGTCGAGGCGATTCCCTATCCCACCATCGAAGACCTCCTGGCCGCGGTCGCGGACCAGTCGCTCGATCAGGGCCTGGTCCCTCTGGAGAACGCCATCGAGGGGACGGTCTCGGCCACCCTGGACGGCCTGGTCTTTAACCACGAGCTGGTCATCGTCCAAGAGATCGTCCTACCCATCCACTTACACCTCCTGACGCGACCGGGCGTGGAACTGGCCGAGGTGACGAGCGTGCGCAGCTACGTCCACGCCCTCGCCCAAGTGCGCGGTTTCCTGCACCAACACGGGCTCATCGGCGTAGAGACGACCTCCACCTCACGGGCCGCCCAGGACGTCGCCGAGTCGAGTGAGGCCTGGGCGGCCGTCGGTTCGACGCTGGCCGGCGAGATCTTCGGACTCATCGTCGCGGCGTCCGATATCGAAGACCATCCCGAGAACTCGACGCGCTTCGTGCTCGTGGGTCGCGACGACGTCGCCGCCGCCACCGGGCACGATCGCACGACGATTGTGTGCTTCCAGGACGCGGACCGACCCGGCTCGCTCTACGCGATTCTCGGTCGTTTCGCGGCACGCGACGTCAACCTCACCAAGCTCGAGAGTCGCCCCACCAAGCGTGGCCTGGGGGACTACTGCTTCGTCATTGAGTTCGAGGGCCACGTGGCGGACGAGGTCGTCGCGGACTGCCTCGCCGACCTCCAAGCGCATTTGGCACGGGTCAAGTTCCTCGGTTCCTACCCCGTCACCGGCGAAGGTTCGAGCAGTCGTCGCGACGAGATCAGTGACGCTCGCCGCTCGGCCACCGCGTGGATCCAGGCGATTCGTGATCGGGTCCTCCCCGCCTGACGAGCCTCACGTTATGCGCGTTGAAGGTTCATCGCGCTGCACCAAGGAAGAAGTGTCCACGTCGCGCGCTTCGATGCTCGTGCCGACGAGGACTTCGACATTTAGTACGGATTCGCCGTCGCCACGCACGCGGCGGGCCAGAGTGCTCGACGTTGCATTGTTAACTCGCTGTTAAACCCGCGACGCAGCGCGGAAAACGAGTCCTTGAGTCGGACTCAGTTTGTAAGTTGGCTCTACCCTCCGCGCAATTGAACCGACGAAAGTGGGCCCCGTGAGTGACCTGGTCGACCACTCGGCGTCGTGGCGGCGTCTCCTCGAGGTGCTGCCGGATTGGGTGCTCATCGCCGATGAACACGACGCGGTCGTGCACGCCACCGTGACTCGAGCGGCGCTGCTCGAAGATGGCGAGGACCTGATTGGTCTCGCGCTCGATGACGCGTTGCCCGAGTGGGGCGGCGGCGCGACGAGTGAACGTCGCGACGACGTGCTCTTCTTGACCCTGGCACTGGAGGGCCGCACCTGGACCGTGGCCGCCTTCGTGGGCGAAGGTGACGATCTGCGTGAGCGTCGCCAACGCATCGAGCTGCAGTTCGCCGCCGCGCAAGTGCTCGCCGAAAGTGAAGAGCGGTTTCGACACTCCTTCGCCGACAACATGGCGCCGATGATGTTCACGGACTTAGAGAATCGGATCACCGAGGTTAACGCGGCCTTTTGTCGAATGATCGGACGAGAGCGCGAGGAGCTCCTCGGTAGTGACTCGAGCGAGTTCACCTTTCCCGAGGACATCGGTATCTCCGAGTCGACGCACCGCCGCATGACCACCGACGACCTCGGTCAACTTCGTTACGTCAAGCGGTACCTGCACAAGGACGGACGGGTCATCGTCGTGGAGATCTCGAAGTCGACCGCGCGCGACGCCCAGGGCAACATCCTCTACTTCGTCATCTCCGAGCGCGACATCACCGAAGAGCGCGCGCTCAGCGCGCAGCTCACCCATCAGTCGCTGCACGATCCCTTGACCGGGCTCGCGAATCGGGCCGTCTTCGAGGACCGACTCGCCCAGGCCCAGGCCCGTCTGGCGCGCCGTCCGGGCCTGGCCGCCGTCTTACTCCTGGACCTCGATGACTTCAAGGGTGTGAACGACGCGCACGGGCACGTGGTGAGTGACCACGTCATCGTCACGATCGCTCACCGTCTCGAGGAGGTGACCCGTTCCTCGGACTCCCTGTGTCGCCTCACCGGGGACGAGTTCCTCTACCTGGCGGAGGGACTCACCAACGACGACGAAGCCGAACAGTTGGCCCTGCGGCTGCTCGAGGTCTTCACCCAGCCCATCGCGGTACCCGGCGCGCAACTCGAGGTGCACGCCAGCGTGGGGGTGGTCGTGTGGGACGGCGCGACCGAGGGCTTCCAGCGAGTCATCCAGCACGCCGACTCGGCGATGTACGAGGCGAAGCGTCGCGGCAAGGGCCACTACTTTCTCTACACCCCCGACCTCGAACAGCAGTCGGTGAGTCGCTTCGCCCTCGCCCAAGAACTCCGCCACGCCCTGCACGCCGGCGAACTCTCCATGTACTACCAGCCGATCTTGGACCTGGCTTCGGGCGAAGTCACGGGGTTCGAGGCGCTGATGCGCTGGCGACACCCCGAGCGAGGATTCGTCCCGCCGAACGTCTTTATTCCTTTGGCCGAGCAGAGCGAACTCATTTTGGAACTTGGCGCCTTCGCGTTGCGCGAGTCGGTGCGTGAAGCGAGTGTCTGGCCGGCCCGGGGTAGTCTCGGCGCGCCCTTTGTCACCGTGAACCTCTCGTCGCGACAGTTTCACGATCCCGAACTCATCAAGTTGATCACGACGTCACTCGCTACCCACAACCTCGCGCCCGAACGGCTGGTGGTCGAGATCACCGAAAGTGTCACGCTGCTCGACGTCGCCGAGACGCTCAACGTACTAGAGCAACTCCAACGTCGCCACGTCGCGGTGGCGCTGGATGACTTCGGGACCGGTTACTCCTCGCTCTCCTACCTCGCGCTGCTGCGACCGGCGATATTGAAGATCGATCGTTCCTTCGTCAGTCCGCCCGAGGAGAGCGACCACAACGACACCCTGTTGCAGATGATCGTCTCGCTCGGCCAGCGTCTCCAGATGACCGTGCTCGCCGAAGGCGTCGAGACGGCTGAGCAACTCGAACGTCTCCAGGCCCTGGGCTGTGACCTCGCGCAAGGTTTCTTGTTTTCCCCGGCCGTGCCGGCACCGGAGGTGGCGCGAACTCGTGAGCGGGTGTTGAGCTGAGATCGCGCGACCGTCCAACTCCTGGCGAAGCTGCTGGTACGAAAGCGAATCTCAACCTCAGACGGTCTCGGACGATCAGCGTTCCCTACTCGAGCGTTGCGAGCGAAGGGCTAGTTGGCGAAGTCTTCCGCGGGTATCACGTCGCCCGTTTCGTGCAACATCGGGTCGCGGGCGCGCAGGTGACGCACCGCGAGCCAGCCGATCGCCCCCGCGACGACACACGACGCCGCCCCGACGCCGAGACCCGTGCGTGCGCCGAAGTCGCTCGTGACCCATCCGATGAGCGGTCCACCAATGGGGGTCGATCCCATGAACGCGACCGCCCACAGGGCCATGACGCGCCCGCGCATCTGCGGGTCGGTGCCCAACTGCAGTGTCGAGTTCGCCATTGAGAGGAACGACACGCTGGCGAAGCCGACAAGGGCCAGCGCAATCAGTTCCACGGCCAGGACCGGTGCGAGCGCCGCGAAGGTCATCACGACACCGAAGATGAGGGCGGCGCGAATCATCGCTCGCACCCCCGTCTTGCCGCGCGCCGCCGTCCAAAGGCCTCCGATGACCGCGCCGACGCCCATGGCCGCCATCAAGACGCCGTAGATGGTCGAGCTCCCGTGAAAGACGGTGCCCGCCACGATGGGCAGGGTGACTTGGAACTCGTAGGCGAGCATCCCGACGAGCGCCATCATGACGAGGGGTATCGCGAGGGCGGGCGTCCGCGCGACGTAGTGCAGTCCCTCTCGAAGTTGACCCTTGGCGCGGACGGTGGGCACACTGGGCTTCAGCTTTGATTCGTCCATGGCGAGGAGGGAGACCACCACCGCGATGAAGCTGGCGGCGTTAAGCGCGAAGCACCAGCCTTCACCAACCGCGGCGATAATCACCCCGGCGACCGCGGGTCCCACGGCGCGCGCGACGTTGTTCATCGTGGAGTTCAGACTCACGGCGTTGCGCAGATTGTCGACGCCCACCATTTCGAGCACGAAGGCCTGGCGCGAAGGGTTCTCGAAGCAGTTGTTGAGGCCCAACACGACCGCGAGTACGCACACGTCGAGGTAGTTCACGACGTGGGTCAAAGACAGCACCGCCAAGATCGCCGCCTGCACGCCCATGAAGGACTGCAGGATGATCATGAGGCGCCGCTTGTCCACTCGGTCGGCGATCACCCCGCCGTAGGGGCCGAGCAGGAGCACCGGCAGCGTCTGGAGCGCCACGACGAAACCGATATCGGTCGCCGAGTGGGTCAGCGTGAAGACGAGCCAGGACTGCGCCGTGGTCTGCATCCACGTACCGACGAGCGAGGTGGTCTGGCCGAAGAAGAACTTGCGGTAGTTGGGGTTCGAGAGTGAGGAGAAGGTTCGCTTGGCGACGGCGTGTACGTTCACTACTCGCGACTCCTCAGCGTCTCGACGAGGGCTTCCAGCGTGGGTAAGACGTCAGTGAGCTCACGACGCTGGCGCGCGTTGAGCTTCTCGAGGGCGAAGAGCAGGGCGTCCGTGCGCTCGTTGCGCATCTCCTGGCAGAGCGCACGTCCCGCATCCGTTGACTCGAGGTGTATCACACGGGCGTCGGTCCCGTCCGCGGAGCGAGTGACCAGCCGAGCACTCTCGAGGTGCGACACGATTCGAGAGACCATCGTCGGGTTGAGTCCTTCGCTCGCGGCGAGTTCCGAGAGGCGCAGGGGCCCGCGTCGGGTAATCGTAAAGAGCACTTCACGCTGACTCGGAGAGAGATCCCCGTCGGCGTGCGTTAAGCGCAGGGACCGACTGAGCCGGGCGACCGCCGCGCGGAGTCGATCGGCGACCTCGGGATTCGTACGTGCCGTGGCCGGGTCCAACGTGGGGTTTTTCACCCCTCCAGCCTAGCGTTAGTTGCCTGCCGGCAAGCAACTAAATCTGGGGCCGACCTGACCACCCTGGTCCAGGCAATGGGGCCGAAGTCAAAATGGCGGAGGGAGTGGGATTTGAACCCACGGTGGGCAAGCCCACGCCGGTTTTCAAGACCGGTACATTCGGCCGCTCTGTCATCCCTCCGGCGTTAACACTACCGGAGGGGCAATTACGCCTTTTTTCGAAGTCGGTGTCTCGAGGCGACGTCGAGGACGACCTTGCGCAGTCGCACCGACTTCGGCGTCACTTCGACGGCCTCGTCGTCGGCGATGAACTCGAGCGCCTGCTCCAGGGAGAAGATGGTCGGCGGCGCGATCTTCTCGGTGTTGTCACTGCCCGAGGCGCGCATGTTGGTGAGCTTCTTTTCCTTCGTGGGATTCACGTTCATCTCGTCGCTTCGCGCGTTCTCGCCGACGATCATGCCCTCATACACCTCGACACCGGGGCCGACGAAGAGCACGCCGCGCTGTTCCAAGTCGAGCAGGGCGTTCGCGGTCGTGTCGCCGCGACGGTCCGCCACCAACGTGCCCTTCTGGCGCAGGCGGATGTCCCCGTACCAGGGTTCGTAGCCGTCAAAGGTCGTGTGCATCATGCCCGCGCCCCGCGTCTCGGTCATGAACTCGGTGCGGATCCCCACGAGCCCGCGCGCCGGGATGCGCCACTCCATGCGCACCCAGCCGGTGCCGTGGTTGACGAGATCGATCATCGCGCCCTTGCGCGTCGCGAGCAGCGTATTGATGGGACCCACGAAGTCCTCGGGTGCGTCGATGGTGACGTGCTCCATGGGCTCGTGCAACTTGCCCTTTATGGTGCGCGTGACGACCTGGGGCTTGCCGACGGTGAGTTCGAAACCCTCGCGGCGCATCGTCTCAATCAAGACCGCCAGTTGCAACTCACCACGGCCCTGGACCTCCCAGGCGTCGGGACGATCGGTCGGCAGCACGCGCAGCGCCACGTTGCCGACGAGCTCCTTATCGAGGCGATCTTTCACCATGCGGGCGGTGAGCAACTTTCCTTCGGTACCGGCCAGGGGTGAGGTGTTGATGCCGATGGTCATGGACAGGCTCGGCTCGTCCACGTGCAGGGGCTCTAGGGGTTCGGGGTTGTCGGCGTCGGCCAGGGTCTCACCGATGGTGATGTCCTCAAAGCCCGCCACCGCGACGATGTCGCCGGGTCCCGCTGACTGCGCGGGCACGCGCTCGAGCGCCTCGGTGATGAAGAGTTCGGTGACCTTGGCGTGCTCAACGGTGCCGTCGATGCGACACCACGCCACGCGCTGACCGCGTTCTAAGGTGCCGTTGATCACGCGACAGAGCGCGAGTCGTCCGAGATAGGGCGACGCGTCGAGGTTGCAGACCAACGCCTGGAGTCCGTGACCCTCTTCGTACTCGGGCGCCGGCACGTAGTCGGCAATGGTTTGAAAGAGCGGGGTGAGGTCGCCCGAGGTGTCGTTGGGGTCCGTCGACGCCCAACCTTGTCGCGCGCTCGCGTAGAGGATCGGGAAGGAGATCTGGTGTTCGTCGGCGTCGAGGTCGAGGAAGAGGTTCTCGACCTCTTCAACTACTTCTTTGATCCGCGCGTCGGGTCGGTCCACCTTGTTGATCACGAGGACGACCGGCAGGCGCTTCTCTAAGGTCTTGCGCAAGACGAATCGCGTCTGGGGCAACGGTCCCTCCGCGGCGTCCACGAGCAGGATGACCGCGTCCACCATCGCAAGCCCGCGCTCGACTTCGCCACCAAAGTCCGCGTGACCCGGGGTGTCGATGATGTTGATCGTCAGGCCTTGCCACTTGACCGCGGTGTTCTTCGCCAAGATGGTGATGCCTTTTTCGCGCTCGAGGTCACCCGAGTCCATGATCCGGTCGGTGAGCTCGTCGTGAGCGCTGAAGGAGCCTGTCTGGCGCAGCATCTTGTCCACCAACGTCGTCTTTCCGTGGTCGACGTGGGCGATGATGGCGATATTTCTGAGGGAGGTGCGTAGCGACATGACCCATCCACGCTACTCGTTGAACCCCGTCGCTAAATCTTTAGGCCGCGTGCGCGAGTCGTTCACGCTGTTGCGCGACGGCGGTGCGCACGAGGTCACGGGCCCCCGCGCGAAGATCCTCGATGGTGCCGTCGATACTGAGCACGACGCCAGCCTCGGGCCAGAGCCCGATGATCCTCGCCGCCGCCACGCCGGCGGGATCGGCCAACGCGTCAATCGTGAGGTCCGCGCGCAGTCCCGGGCCGGCGCTCTTGCCGGGCGCACCGGCGCGCACGCGCAGCACGACCCGCTGGTCGTCGCGGCTGACGATGAGGTCGCGTCGACCGCGCAACGTCGTGCGCGCGGTTGCGACGTCGTAGAAGGCGTCACTCGTGGCGACGGACCAGGGGAACGTGAGCGCGTCGGCGGCCTCGGCGAGTTCCGTCGCCCACGCCGCCGCTTCGGCGCCGATGAGACCCAGCGTCGAGGGTGCGCTCTGGGCGAGGAAGTTGGCCAGCGATCCGCTGCGCGCGCGTCCCTCCAGTACTCGCAGCAGATGTTCGCTCACCTCCTCATCGACCGCCGCCACGCTCGAGAGAGCGGGATCGAGGAGTCGACGACGCAACGCCGCGTTGCCGAGCGTGCGACGGGCCGCCGCCGGTGACCAACGAAACGGCCCCGAGGGTGCGCCCGCGCGTTCCACCATCCACGCGTCGAGTCGACGGTGTCGATCACTCGACACCGCGCGAAAGCGAGCGCTGAGGGATCGACGATGGTCGTCGGTGAGCGTCGCGGCTTCGAGCGGCGCCTCCGCGACGAGGCGGTTCAAAACGTGACGTGAGGCGCGGCGATGCGAAAGGACCGTCACGACGGGGCCACCTTCGAGCGCAGCACCTCGAGCAGGTCGGCGACGGAACGAGTCAGCAACTCACCATCGACGTCACAACTCCACAGTTCCCCGGTCGCGGTGGAGAAGGCCGAGGTGCGAAGTGGCACGACGCCGGTACGGAGCGTCTGGACGAGGGCGTGGTAGCGCATGGCACGTTCCTCGCCCTCATCGAGCGTCGACGTCGTGACGTCAAGGAGCGCCACCGACGCCCGCTCACTCGTGGTCGTGCCGACCATGAGGTCGACGACGTCGCGCAAGACGACGTTGCCGCCGGCCAAGCGCTGGTGCGCGCGCTGCGAGGTGCGCGGCATCCAGTGTGTCGGGATTGGTCCGAGTGAGCGCTTCAGCGTCACACAGTGCGCCTCGACTTCGCTGCGCAACAACGCCGCGTCTTCGTCGGTCAGGTGATCGATCGACGCCGTGAGTTCGTTCGCGCCGACTTCGGCGCGCCACGCGATGAGCGCTTCGTCGAATGCGTGCTCGACGGCGAAGCCGACGCTCATGAGTCGCAGGGCCTGGACGATCAAGATCCCGCGCACGCGAGCGAGGGGCGACGTGGACGGCGTGTCGATCTGCTCGCCGCGGCGAAGTGACGATGCCCGTAGAACGAACGGTGCGTCGAGCAGCGTGGCGCCGAGCAGTTCGAAGATTGCGTCTTCGAGGGTCGCGCGAAGACCCGCGGCGGCGGTGGTGTCGGCGAATGGTCGTACCCGGCGCTCCCCGCGCATCGCCTCGAGCACACTGGCGGGCGACGCGGCAAGCAGGGAAGTCATGGGACGAGTGTTGCGTGACCCTGTGACACGCCCTAGGTTGAATCCGTGTTCATCGCCGTGTTCTCGATCTTCGTCGTCGCGGTCATCGTGCTCTGCGTGTTGACCATTCGCTGGGCGATCATCCGAGACCGCGAGCGACGCGCGAGCGACGCGACGAAGAACTAATCCTTCAGTCGCTCGTTCAGATCGCGCACCGCCCGGTCTAAGTCGGCGATGGCCCGCTCGATGACCGTCAGTCGATCCTTCAGGGACTCTTCGACTCGCTTGTCGACTCGTTTGTCGACCTGTCCACTGAGGCGAGAATCGAGGGAAGCGACGAGCGGGTCGGTCATCTGTTTGAGGCGAGCGAGGATGTCCTGGGCTTTGGGTGCGTCGCTGGCGTCGGTGTCGTCGGTGTCGTCGTCGCTCATGCGCCCAGACTACCGAGTGTCCTCAACTCGCCGGCGGCGCGCAGTAGACGCCGGGGTTGAACTGCAGGGTGTTGAACTGTCCGTTCCAGGGGGGATTCAGCAGGGTCGCGGCCTCGCTCTGGAGCGTCGAGGCGGGGGTGCAGCTCGCGCCGAACGAGATGTAACCGCGCACGTTGCTCCCACTCGCGCCGGCAATCTGCGTCGGTCCCGAACCGCTGAAGGCGATCGCCATGAACACGGGCATCGTCAGAGCACTGAGTTGGTAGTTGCGGTACTCGGACTGCTCGGTGTAGACGCCGGCGTTGAGTGAGGGGTCGACCGAATCGATGCCCTGTTGCCAGCCGGTCAACATCGAACTCCAGTACGTCGCGTACTTCGCCAGCGTCGCGGGCGAGGCGCCCGCGGGCGCGTCGAGACCCGAGTGGTTGTCGGGGTAGCCCTCGGGGTCGAGAATCACCCAATCGGGTTTGAGCCCCACGCCGAGGCCCCGATAGGTGTCGATCTGCGTGGCGACCCACACGCCGGCGGCGTAGCCGTGGGCGTAGTACGTCGAGGTGGTCTGGGGCTCACTCGCGAGGGGACCGCTCACGGTCCAAAACGACAGCCAGGTCACGCGCTTGTGGGAGTTGTAGATCGCCTGTCCGAGCAAGAAGTCCGGCGACTCCGCGACGTTCGTCGTGCCGGTGAAACCGACCCAGGGAGCACTGCGGGTCCCGAGACCACCCGTCTCGGAGATGATCGGCCACCCGCTCGTGATGGCCGAGGACCACTTCGCACTCGGGATCGCGTAGACGCCCACGCCCTCGGGCGGCGGGGACGCGAGTCCCGCGGCGTAGAGCGTCAACTGGCCCCCGAGGGTGAGACCAGCGACGATGTTGGCGACCGTGCGCGCGCCGCTGCCGGCGGTCACCGAGACGTTGGTGGCACTCCAGGTGTTGGTACCCGCCGGACTCGAGAGTACGAAGAGGTCACCCCAGTTGGCGGCCTGTCCGGCGACGGCGACCTGGGAGGGCGTCACCTCGACGGCGAGTTGACCAGTGAGGGGTGGCGCGCCCGTCGCGAGCGTCGTCAAGTTCTCCACGCTCCAACTCCCAAAGTCGACGACCTTGGCGTGCGAGGTGAGCGCCGGCGCGGCGGAGACGTAGAACGAGGAGTAGAGCTCGACGCTGCCCGCAGCGCTCAGCCCGACGAGATCGATCGCCGACGCGCTCGTGCCGAGCGCGAGGGGTCCCGCGAGCGTCGGCGTGCCGGTCGCGGTGGTGAGGTTCTCGCTGGTCCACGCGTCGATCGACGTGCCCGAGTTGGAAAAGACCATGAGGTCACCGTTGGCCAGCGTTGTCGCAAATCCCGGCGTCAGCCCGGGTAGCACGAGTGGGTCCGAGCCGAAGCCGCTCGACGTGACCGGCGGTGTCGTGGTGGTGGTGGTCGAGGTGGTGCTGGTCGTCGTCGTGCTGGTGGTCGTGGTCGACGCGAGGGCCGTGGGGCCGCTCACCGCGCCGACGCTGGTCACCGTCACCGCACTTTGTCCGTATACCGGGATCGGGTCACCCGGTTCCCACGAGAGGGTGAGTACTTCAATCGCCTCGGTGGCGGTGCGGTATGCAACGGTGGCGGTCGTGCCCGAGACGGAGATGCTCGGCAGTCCGACCGCGGCGGTGACGCCCGTCAACGCCGAGAGGTCGGTGGTGACGAAGGGACGCCACGGTGTGCCGTAATGCCCACGAGCCCACAGCGCCGTGTCGGGCTCGTTCGCGCTGAGCAACTCGACGTCACCGTTGGTGTCGACGTAGAGAAGATCGGCGTTGTTCAGCGGGTCGAAGAAGGGAATCGGATCGGCCGCCGGGGTCGGCACGTCGTTGCCCGTGGTGAGGTCGAGCCACTGCGTGGTGCCCGTGGTGCTCTGAGTGAGCGTGGCGAGATCGTCGGTGTTGGTGCGGTACGCCAGAACCGCTTCGGTGGCACTCGTCGCGCCGTGCGGGCCACCGAGCATGCGGGTGGCGTTCAGTTGTCCTTCGAGGGACACCGCGTTCCACGGCAGTGGTTCGACGCCGGTGTTGACGAACTGATAGAGGGGGAGCCCCGTCGGGGCGACCGAGGTCACCGCCCGCGAAGAACCCTCCACGAGCGTGATGCTCGTCAACAGCACAGTGGCGATCAGCGCACTACGTCGAAACTTCAATCGTGTCCTCACGTGGGCGCGGTCCACATCGACGCGGACCCTCACCAGATAAAAGTTTAGGGTCGCACCCTCGCAATTCCTGGGTCAGTGACTCAGAACTCGCTGATTACTTCGAACGCGTGACGACGACTCGCGAGATTGACGCCACGGACGCGCCTTCGGCGTTCAGTGCACGTACGTACACCCGGTAAGCATGGCGCTTCGCCAACGTCGTCACCACTATTGTGGCGGACCCTCGGGCGAACGCGGCCCACGTGGCGCCGCCGTTGATCGAATACTGATACGCCGTGATGGCGCTGCCACCGTTGGAGAGCGGCGCTCGCACAGCCAGGGTGAATCCGCCCACGCGAGGCACGAGGCTCTTGATCGCGGGCGTGCTCGGTACCGTGCTCGCGGCCACGAGGCTGAAGGTGATGGTCGTCGAATAGATCGGCTCGTTGTCCAAACTCACCGCGACGTTGACCGCTTGGGCGAGCGAGGAGCCGACCGTGAAGGCGACCACGCCGCTCGCGTTGCTCGTCACGGTCGTAGCCGCGCTCCCTTGAGCCTGCGTGCTCGCGACGCCGTCGATGCTGAGTACCCCACTCGGTGCGAGTGCGCTCACGTTGATCGACGTGTTCGCGAGGGGCGCGCCACTCGCGTTACGCAGCGTCGCGCTGATGGTTGGTCCCACCGTCGCGACGACGCCGGTCGCACTCGAGAGTAAGAAGGTACTCTTCGCCGCAGAGAACGCCTCGGGACAGAGTCCGGAGAAGAACGCCGCGCCGTCGGGACTACCGAGTCCCGAGGCCATGTCGTAGCCGACGCCCGCGGCGAAGACGCCGATGCCGAAGAGATCGTTGTTGCCCGTGGTGACGTCGTTGTAGCCGGTGGCGGCCATTGCGTAGAGCGAGGGATTGACGAAACCCAGTCGGCTCACGTCACAGGCCTGGGCTCCGACGGCCAGCAAGGAAGCCACCAAGGGCGCGCCGATCGAAGTGCCACCAATCGCCCCCCAGCCTCCCGAGCACGAGTGTTGACAGAATCCGGTGCCGGTGCCGGTGTAGTACTGGATGAAGCCGGTCGAGGGGTCGCCCATGACCGAGAGGTCGGGCACCGTGCGCATGGTTTGGGTGGCGGTGTTGATCCCGGGCGCGACCTGCCAGGTGGGGCGCGACCACGTGGTCGAGATGCCCCCGCCACTCGCGCCGCAGTTCTGTGAGGTGCAGTCGTCGTTCCAGACCGACTCGGTCAATGGATCGGTGTCGGTGACGGCGAGGCCGCCGACGCCGGTGACGTAGGGCTGGGACGCGGGGTCGTCCACCGCCGCGGCTGAGGTGGAGGCGCCCTGGACGCCTTCGCAGTCCGAGCTCCCCTCGTCGCCAGCGGCGGCGACGACGGTCTGCCCTTGGGCGGCCATCTCTTCAAAGATGGGCTGTTCGACCTGGGCGGCCCCGTCGGTGTCGGCCTCGCAGATACCCCAGGACGTGGTGATGATCGTCGCGGTGTCTTGGCTGGCGAACTCGGAGTAGATGTCGGTCGGCCCACTGCCCGACTGGGTGCCCTGGTAGACGTCGAGGACCGCGCCCGGCGCGAGCGCGGCGGTCTCTTCGACGTCGAGCGTGGCCTCGTCGGGCGCGTCACCCGCGTTGTCGCTGGTACTCGGTCCGCCGTCGACGTCGCTCGTCTTGATGGTGGGCGTGAGCGCGTAACACGAGAGGTACGTCTGGACGTCACTGGTGTCAAAGGACGAGAGTTCGTAGATGCCGATCGTCTGGCCGACGCCGGTGTCGCCCGCGGCCCAGGCGGTGTTGAGACCGTAGAGCGCTGCTTGTTGTTGGACGGTGTACCCGCCGACGCTGTTGGGCGTCGTACCGGTGGAGCTGCCGGCCGAGACACACGTGCCCGCGGTCGCCGCCGGCTTAGAGACGTGCGCGGAGGGTTCGAGCGAGGTCGTTTCGGGTTCGACGTTGGAGAGTCCCGCGACGGCGGTGACGTCCTTCGCGAGCGCGGC
>Ga0302154_10002276_pt1 | contig 14811 bp, 15 predicted proteins | sample I_Bog_N2_3_FD_193507 | JGI IMG/M metagenome (GOLD analysis project Ga0302154, IMG submission 193507) | Peat permafrost microbial communities from Stordalen Mire near Abisko, Sweden - I_Bog_N2_3 | ecosystem: Environmental > Terrestrial > Soil > Wetlands > Peat | place: Sweden: Abisko, Stordalen...
TCCCCTCACTTGCAACTCTTGACCAAATGGTTACTAAGATATCTGCTGAGTTTGAATAGGGCCGCGGATACTATGTACTACATTCATGTCAATCCATAAACTGCTGAATTTAAATATACTTCGCTTACTTGCCATCCCAATCGAAGAGTAGCGCCTGCCCCCGAACCACCTCCGTGGGCTCTCCCGGCTGTGGCGACCATAGCTTCCAGGCCCGCTCCCGAGCGATCTCGCTCATCCGCTCGATAGGTTGCCGCCAGGCATGCAGCGCCAGGTTGAACAGGCCCCAGTGAATCGGCATCAGCAGCCCCGCGCGGTCGTTTCCGCCCATCGCTGCAAACGCCCGGGCAGCGCCGTCCGGCCCCAGGTGGATAGCAGCCCAGAGCGGATGGAACGCCCCAATCTCGAGCATGGTCAGGTCGAAACCGTCATACTGCGCGGCAATCTCCGCAAAGCCCTCCCAATAGCCCGAGTCGGCGCCATAGTAGATGCGATGTTGCGGCCCCTCCACGACAAACGCCGCCCAGAGCGTCTTAAAGCGATCCAGGCCCGTTCTGCCGGAGAAGTGCCGCGACGGCCACGAGGTGATGCGCAAAGGCCCCTGCGGTCCGGCTATCTCCGCGCTCTGCGTCCAGTCCAGCTCGGTAATGCGCTCCGTAGCCACGCCGAATCTCCGCAGCCAACGCCCCACCCCCAGCGAGGTCACCCACCGCACCGTCGGCTGCAACTGCGCGAGCCGCCGCACGGTTCTCTCTCCCAAATGGTCGTAGTGATCATGCGAGATCAGCACGACATCCACGCGCGGCAGGTCCTCCAGCGCGAGCGTCGGCGGAAAGAACCGCTTGGGGCCGAACCAGCGATACGGACTGGCGCGCAGGTCCCAGACCGGGTCCACCAGCACGCGAAGGCCGTCGATCTCAATCAGGGAAGAAGAGTGCCCGAACCAGGTGACCCGCAGTCCGCTCACCGGCGGCGTCGAATAAATACCGGCATCGGTAGAGAAGGGTCCCAGCGGCTGCTTAGGCTCTCTCTCTTCGCGGCCCATCAAAAACAGCGGCAGCACCTTCAGGATGGTGCGCAGGCTGAACATCTGGGTTGGTACCGGATTCAGAAAGAGCTTGCCGTGCTTCTGCGCGGGCTTCAGTAAAGTCATCTCAGGATTCGATGCGCTGAGGCGGTCGAAGTCTCACCCCGGCCCTTGCAGCAGCTACTCGCCATAGATCTCTCGAATCGTCTCCTTGTACTTCTCCACGATGACACGCCGCTTCAGCTTGAGGCTCGGCGTCAGCTCGCCCGAGTCGACGTTCCACTCGTCCGGTACCACGCGCACCCGCTTCACCATCTCATGGGCCTCCAGAGTCACATTGATCTTCTTCACAATGCTCTCGTACTGCTTCTGCACCTTGGGGTCCTTCACCAGCTCCTTGCGGTCGCGGGTCGTAATGCCGTTCTGTTGCGCCCACCGCTCCAGTGCCTGGAAGTCCGGCGAGACGATCACGCTGGCGAACTTCCGCGAGTCGCCGACGATCGCCGCGTTGCCCACCAGCGCATCGGCCTTCAGCTTGCCCTCAATCGGCTGCGGCGCGATGTACTTGCCGCCGCTGGTCTTGAGCAACTCCTTCTTGCGGTCGGTGATGCTCAGAAAGCCGTCTTCGAGTTTGCCGATGTCGCCGGTCTTGAACCAGCCGTCCTCGGTGAACTCCTTCTTCGTCGTATCCTCGTGCTTCCAGTAGCCCGCAAAGACGGAGGTCCCGCGCGCCTCAATCTCGCCATCCTCCGCGATGCGTATCTCCATGTTGGGGATGATCTGGCCCACCGTGCCGATCCTGTACGCGTCAAAGGTGTTGCGCGAGATCACCGGCGAGGTCTCCGTCAGCCCGTAACCCTCAAAGATGCGGATGTTCACATCCAGAAACCACTCTGCGGAGTCCATGCCCAGCGGCGCGCCGCCGGAGACGAACACTCTGGCGCGCCCGCCGAAGGCCTCGCGCAGCTTGGAATAGACCAGCTTGTTGGCCAGCTTCCAGAGCGGCGAGGAGGGCTGTTTGCCCGCCATAATCTCCTTGCGATGCTTCTTGCCCGTCGCCAGCGCCCAGTTGAAGATCTTCCCGCGCAGCCCGGTGGCTTTGTGCTCGGTGGCCTGCCGCACCTTCTCAAACACCCGTGGCACAGCCAGAAAGATCGTCGGCTTCACCGTCTTCATAGCCGCGGGCAGGTCGTCGAAGCGGGGCAGGTAGGCGATGATGGCGTCATTGCCGTAGATCGCATAGTCCAGGTGCCGCGCCAGCGCGTGGCTCAGGGGAAGGAATGAGATGGATGTATCCCCGGCTGCAATCTGCAGTCCATCGGTCGAGTAGCGCAGGTTGTCGGCGAGATTACGGTGCGTGAGCATCACACCCTTGGGATCGCCCGTAGTCCCCGAGGTGTAGATCAGAGACGCCAGCTCCTCCGGCTTGGTCTCGCGCAGCAGCGCATCGAAGCCCGCATCCGGCGTCTCCAGCCCGGGCGCGCGCTGCATCCACACCGGAAAGCTGTCCGAGTTATCAAAGCTGCCCTCTTCAAAGACCGCCACATGCTCCAGCGTCGGAATGGACCCCGCGGCCACCAACTTGGCGTAGTTCCCCTTGCTGGAGACAAAGACCGCGCGCACGCCCGCATCGCGCAGGATGAACCCCATCTGCTCGGCGCTCGAAGTCTGATACAGCGGCACATCCACCGCGCCGATGGCCAGCACCGCAAAGTCGGCCACGGGCCACTCCCAGCGGTTCTCGCTGATGATGCCCACGCGGTCGCCACGCTGAATCCCCCAGCTGCGCAGCAACTCCACGGTAGCGCGCACGCGGCCGTACATCTGCTGCGAGGTAATCGGCGTCCACTCTCCGCGGTTCGAAGTCAGCACCACGGTCGTGTCACCGCGATGGCTCATCCGCTCAAAGAGGCCGTTGATCGTCTTGAAATCCAACATCCGAAACTCTCCTCTGGTCTGCCGCAAGGCAGCCTACAGCAGCGCCGAAGCTATGCTACCCGTTTGGATGCACTTATGCAGACCGCGCCTGGGCTCACTTACCGCCGGTCGGAGTCCCCGCCGCGCCGTCGCCCGGCAGGCGCGGGAAGTAGCCCGTTCGTGTGCGCACCTGGAGATTGCGGAAACCCTTCTCTTTGGCATCCACCCGCACCGTTCTATACCCACCCTGAGAGGGTGGCTTCGTGGAGCGGTACTCGATCGTGTACTGTGTGCGAATATCCTGCGCCACCTCGTGCGCGATCTCGTCCACATCCTGCAACGACTTGGGAAAGTAGGCCTCTCCGCCGGTCTGCTCGGCAAGTTCCGACAGCACCTCGCGCGCATGCCGAGCCTCCGAGTGGCCCACATCCTCCCCGAAGAGCAGGCCGATGCAGTAGATCGCCGGCCCGTCCAGATCCTGCACGCGCCGGATGGTCTGCTCCAGCGTCGCGCTTGAGGCGTTGTCCTCGCCGTCGGTCACAATCAGCAATACTTGCTTGCTGCGCTTGGCATTCTTCGAGAGATAGTCCGCCGAGGCGATGACCGCGTCATACAGCGCCGTCCCTCCGCTGGACTTGATGTAGCTCAGCCCCTGCTGCAGCTTGGGAATGCTGTTGGTAAAGTCCTGGTCAATGTAGGCCTCGGAGCTGAAGTCCACAAGGAACGCCTCGTCCTCCGGGTTGGAGAGCTTCACCAGGTCCAGCGACGCGGCATCGACAGCTGGCCGTTTGTCGTACATCGACCCCGAGCTGTCGATCAATATCCCCAGCGACACCGGCAGGTCCTCATGCCGGAAGCTGCGAATCGTCTGCGGGACTCCATCTTCAAAGACCTGGAATGCCGTCTCCGGCAGCGAATCGACGGCGCGCCCGGAGCTGTCGATGACCGAGGCGTTCAGTCGCACCTCATAGGCATCGGCGCGCAGAACAAACTTTCCCTGCTCCTTGGTAATCACGCCGCTCTCCGTCGGAACGACCGTCGGGGCTGGAGGGGGCGCTTCCCCATCGGGCGAAGGCACGGGATCGGAGTCAACCGACAGCGGCGATGAACTCTGGGCGGCCGCGGGTACCGCAGCCGGCCGGGTGGCGGGAGTCTGCGCTGCTGGCGTCTGCCCCGCCGCTCGCAGTGCCAACGGTCCCCAGCCGCAGAGCTGGGCCACCAGGCCGAGCAACAACCAACTCTTACTGCGACGGCGCATAGTACCCCTCGCGGCTGTGCGCGGTCAGGTCGGGCAAGCCCGGCGGCGGCACAAGTCGCACCTTCAATTTACGCCACGAGCCGTCCCGCCTGCGATCCGTCGGCGTGTAGCCCAGCACATACTCGTCACGCAGCTCCTCGCTGATGCGCTCGGCGATATCGCTCAGGTCTTCCATATTCATCACCACAAACAGCCGCCCCCCCGTTGACTCCGAGATCTCCTTCAACAACACCGGCCCATTCTGTTCCTCCTCGGTGGGAGCATACTGGTCGAAGATGCCGATGGAATAGATCTGCACCTCGCTCTCGCGCACCACGCGCGTCAGCTCGCCCTCGGTGTAGCGGCTGCGATTGTCGCCTCCGTCCGAGATCACCAGCAGCGCCTTGCGGTCGTACTTGGCCTGCTTCAGCTTGTTCACGCCGAGGTACATCGCATCGATCAGCGCCGTGCGGTGCTCAGGCTTCAGCATCACCATCCGGGCCTCCACGTCCTCCACGTCCGACGTGTAGTCCACAATGATCGCCGGCCGGTCGTTGAAGCCCACCACGAAGAACTCGTCCTGCGGATTGCACGTGGTCAGAAACTCACTCAGGGCCTTGCGCGCGCGCACAAACTTTGACTCCATGCTCCCGCTCAGATCCAGAACGATGCCGATCGACAGCGGCGCGTCTTCGGTGGCGAAGCTCTTGATCGTCTGCCCGGCGTTGTTGTCATAGACCTGGAAGTTCTCCCGCTCCAGGCCGGTCACCAGCCGGTTCATCGCATCGGTTACGGTCACTGGCACCAGCACCAGGTTCACGTTTACCAGAATCGACGTGCCGGCCACATGTCCGGGCTCTGGAGTCACAACAGCAGAGGGCTCAGCCTTCGGCGGCGCCGGCGGCGGCGCACTCGTGTGCACATCCTCCAACGGGTTCTCCTGCGCAACGCAGGGAGCCACCGCCCCCAGCAGCATCGCCAGGGCCACGCCCAGCCCAACTCGTGTCCAACGCCGCTCACACCGCATAAGGTGCCCCGTACCCTTCCGCGACCTTTTGATGTTACGCCTGCCCTTACTGGATGGATTCAAGGGCTGTGACTCTTGCCGGCAAACGCCGTGCCTTCCGGAGTCGCATAAGCCTAATACGCTGATAATAAACAGCTTATGTCTGCCGTGGGCGCCCTGTTCATCCTGCTTCTACCCCAACATTGTAATGCGACGGTCAAACATCGGACATCTTGAATCAGTCGGATGCATTCCATGAGACGACAGCTCGGCGCGAAGGTCCGGTCGGGCTCGACCAGTCGTCGGCCTTCCCCGGTCGGATATCGGAGGCTCAATTGACCGACCTTAATGCGTATGCTCTAATTCGCCAGTCTGTCTACTGCGAATGATTCCATTCCAGGGACTCCCGGCGCGGCGCCTAAGCCGACTATTTCTAACGTCGAATCGACGCTTTCAGGAGGAATTGTCTCAATGCATCTCTGCCGAATTGCGGCCATGTTTTTCGTTTTTCAGGACGCGCCCGCGGGCGCCTCCACCAGCAACGACGCCATCTGGCTGTGGATCGCCCTCGGCGTTGGCGCGCTGGCCCTGGTCGCAGCTTTTGTGCTCGCAAAGATCGTGCTGTCGTCGGATGCCGGGACCCCGGAGATGCAGGTCATCTCCAACGCCATCCGCGAAGGCGCGGAAGCGTTCCTCTCGCGTCAGTATCGCTCGATCGCAGCGCTGGCCATTGTGCTGGCCGTGGCGTTGTACCTGGGCTATCACCTCTCGTCTATTCCTCATGATCGAGCCGTCGCTCTCAAGACCGTCATCGCATTTCTCGTCGGAGCCGTCTGCTCCGGGCTCGCTGGCTTCACCGGCATGTACGTCTCCATCCGCGCCAACATCCGCACAGCATCCGCTGCGCGAACCTCTCTGAACAAGGCGCTGCAGGCCGCGCTGCGCGGAGGCGCGGTCACCGGCCTCGTCGTCGTCGCGCTCTCGCTCATCGGTGTGGGCGTCCTCTTCTTCTGCTTCGGCGGCCTCACGCATCCGCAGGAGGTCCCGTACGAGCTCGTCGGCTTCGGCTTTGGAGCCTCGCTGGTCGCACTCTTCGCGCAGCTCGGCGGCGGCATCTACACCAAGGCCGCAGATGTCGGCGCGGACCTCGTCGGCAAGGTCGAAGCCGGAATCCCCGAGGACGACCCCCGCAACCCGGCCGTCATCGCTGACCTCGTCGGCGACAACGTCGGCGACTGCGCAGGCCGCGGCGCGGACATCTTCGAGTCCACCGCCGCCGAAAACGTCGGCGCGATGATCCTCGGCGCGGCCCTCTATCCCGTCTTCGGCATCAAGGGCATCCTCTTCCCGCTGATTGTGCACGCCATCAACCTGATCGCATCCATCGTCGGCGTGGCCATTGTGAAGACCAACGACACCGAAGATCCAATGTCGGCGCTGAACCGCGGCTACTACGTCACGTCTTTCCTGGCGCTCGGCGGTTTTGCCTTCGCCATCTATCACATGCTCAACGGACCCGGCGTGCATCCGGCATGGTTGCTGGGCTGCGGCGTCACCGGCATGATCACCGCATTCCTCTTCGTCTGGATCACGGAGTACTACACCGAGTGCAAGTTCCGCCCGGTGCAGTCCATCGCCGAGGCCTCCACCACAGGCCCCGCCACCAACATCATCAGCGGCATCGCCGTCGGCATGGAGACGCCCGCCATGCCGGTCATCGTCATCTCCGCCGCGCTGCTGCTGAGCTACTACTTCGGCGTGCGCGGCCTCGCGGAGTTCACCGGCATCTCCGACTACGCCAAGGGAATCTACGGCACCGCCATCGCCACCATGGGCATGTTGAGCTGCGCGGCCTACATCCTCGCGATGGACACCTTCGGCCCCATCACCGACAACGCCGGCGGCATCATCGAGATGTCCAACCAGCCGCACGAGGTCCGCGAAAAGACCGACAAGCTGGACTCCGCCGGCAACACTACCAAGGCGCTGACCAAGGGCTACGCCATCGGCTCGGCCTCGCTCGCCGCGTTCCTGCTCTTCTCCGCGTACCTGGAGGAGATCAAGACCATCGTCACCGCGCGCGTCCACGCCGCCGGCCCATTGGGCTACATGCCGCCGGGCTGGTCGTTCACCAACATCAACCTCGCGGAGATCCCGGTCTTCGTCGGCGCGCTGCTCGGCGCAATGCTCACCTACCTGTTCTCGTCGATGGCCATCAAGGCCGTGGGCCGCACAGCGCAGATGGTGGTGAAGGACGTCCGCGACCAGTTCCGCGAGAACCCCGGCATCATGGCCGGCACCTCCAAGCCCGACTATGCGCGCTGCGTCAGCATCGTGACCGGAGCCGCGCTAAAGGAGATGGTGCTTCCCGGCCTGCTCGCCGTCGGTCTGCCGGTCGCGGTGGGTGTCCTCTTCCGCAACTTCAGCTCGGTCTACGGGGCCGGTTCGTCGGGCCTCAACAACGCGGGGCTCGCCATGGTTCCCACGATCAATGGCGTCCCCGTGAACCTCGGCGGCGCGTCGGCGGTAGCTGGACTGCTGATGGTTGGCACCATCTCCGGCGTCCTGCTCGCCATGCTGATGAACAACGGCGGCGGCGCTTGGGACAACGCCAAGAAGTGGATCGAAACCGGCAAGTTCGGAGGCAAGAACTCCGAGGCCCACAAGGCCGCCGTCGTCGGCGACACCGTCGGCGACCCATTCAAGGACACCGCCGGGCCTTCGCTGCATGTGCTGATCAAGCTGCTGGCGACGATTACGCTGGTACTCGCGCCGCTGTTCCTGTAGTGTCGATGCAAGAGCTGTCACTGCGGGCCGCCCATTTCTGGGTGGCCCGCAGTTTGTTACGGAGGGGATTTGTCTGTGCTTATGCGGAAGTTAGTCTCACCTCGTTCTCAACTCGTAATTCTGATATTTACGCTTTTGGTCTCTGATTCGTTGCGCGCGCAGCAGAAAGTCACGGGTCGGGTAGTCGATGACGCTGAGGGCGCTGCGATACCAGCCGCGCATGTTCTGATCTATGAGCAATCTGGCAAGCTCAGCTTCATCCTAAGACCAGACTCACGAGGCGTCTTCACTACTGTGGAACTGCCTGATGGCTACTACGATGTCTTCGTGGGCTCCGCAGGATTCACCCCCTTTTGTAAGAGCATCTGGGCGCACGAAGGGAAGTCAATTGATCTGAAGATTCGACTTAAACCAGACTTGAAGAATTCGCAGTTTAATTGAAAGCCTATTGGCAACTGCCCCACCCTGGTCTACCCTGCCGTTAGGAGACTGCCCATGGCCACGGATACCGCCTCTCTCGCCTCAGAGATCGAAGCCCTCACCGCTCCCCTGATCGCCAGCGGCAAGTTCGCCAACACCAGCGAGGTCGTCCGCGCTGCGATCGACGCCCTCCAGAAGCAGCTCGACGAGCAAGCCTACGACGAAGCTTGCGTCCGCGCCGCCGAAGAGGGTGAAGCCAGCGGCCTGATTGAAGGTGACATCTTCGAAATGGTGCGGGCGAAGTACGGCCTCAAATCGAGGATTCGTCCCTGATGCCGAAGGTTCGATATGTGAAGAGGGCGTACGCCGACCTCGATGACATTACAGCATTCTCACTCGAGAAGTTTGGCATCGAGCAAACCGAAAACTATCTCGACGACCTGCACGAACAATGCCTTCTGCTGGCTGAATATCCGCGAATGGGCAAGCTCGCCGACTCTCCACGCACCAAATGGCGTCGTTTCGAGCATCAAAGTCACATCATCCTCTACTCGATAAACCGCGCTGGCATTTCGGTCCAGCGCATCATTCATCGAGACCGATTGCTTTCACGCGCTATCCGCTGACAAACCCACATTTCCGCGCTATCCTTTCCACGCTATCAAATCCCACTCTCTCCCTACCTCAAGGAGACCCTCACCCATGTCCTCCATCCGCCTCCTCGTCGGTACCCGCAAAGGCGCCTTCGTCCTCACCTCGGACGGCAAGCGCAAGAACTGGAAGATCGCCGGACCGCACTTCGCCGGATGGGAGCTCTACCATCTGAAGGGCTCGCCCGCCGACCCCGACCGCATCTACGCCTCGCAGTCCTCGGGATGGTTCGGCCAGCAGATTCAGCGATCAGACGACGGCGGCGCAACGTGGACGCCCGTGGACAACAAGTTCGCCTACGACGGCACACCCGGCACCCATCAGTGGTACGACGGCACCGCGCACCCGTGGGAGTTCAAGCGCGTCTGGCACCTCGAGCCCTCGCTTACCGACCCCGACACCTGCCTCGCGGGCGTGGAGGACGCCGCCATGTTCAAGACCACGGACGGCGGCAAGAGCTGGCACGAGCTTCCCGGCCTGCGCACCAACGCCACCGGCCCAGCCTGGCAACCGGGCGCCGGCGGACTCTGCCTGCACACCATCATTCTCGACCGCGCCCACCCGGAACGAATCGTCATCGCCATCTCCGCGGCGGGCGCGTTCCGGTCGGACGACGCGGGCGCGACCTGGAAGCCGATCAACAAGGGCCTCTATTCGAAGTACATTCCCAACCCCACTGCCGAGGTCGGCCACTGCGTCCACCACATCGCCATGAACCCGGCCACGCCCAACACGCTCTTCATGCAGAAGCACTGGGACGTGATGCGCTCCGACGATGCCGGAGACCAGTGGACAAAGATCAGCGGCAACCTGCCCACCGACTTCGGCTTCGCCATCGACGTTCACACCCACCAGCCCGAGACGGTCTACGTCGTCCCTATCAAGTCCGACTCCGAACACTTCCCCCTCGACGGCAAGCTGCAGGTCTTCCGCTCCAGGTCCGGCGGCAACGAGTGGGAGCCGCTGACCCGCGGCCTGCCGCAGAAGGACTGCTACGTCAATGTCCTGCGCGACGCCATGGCGGTCGACACGCTGGAAGACTGCGGCCTCTACTTCGGCACCACCGGCGGCCAGGTCTACTGCTCGCCCGACGGCGGAGACAACTGGAGCGCCATCACCCATGATCTTCCGCCCGTGCTCTCCGTGGAAGCCCAGACGCTGGCATAACTCGCCCTACTCCGCGTCCTCTGCGTTCTTCCTCTGCGCCCTTTGCGTGAAAGCTGTTGCTGTTGCCTGTCCTGCCTCCCATGCCCCTCATCCGTGTCGAACTCCCGCAGCACCTCCGCCGCCTCGCCAACCTCACCGGCCACGAGACGCAGCTTGACGTCGCCGCTCCAGTCACGCTGTCCGCGGTGCTCGACGCACTGGAGGCCCGCCACCCCGCGCTGCGAGGAACGATCCGCGACTACACCACCCAGCAGCGCCGAGCCTTTCTGCGCTTCTTCGCCTGCGAAGAAGACATCTCCCTCCTCGCACTGGACGCCCCGCTCCCAGCTCCCATCGCGAACGGCAGCGAACCGCTGCTGATCATCGCAGGCATCGCTGGCGGCTGAGACATCCTCAGCCCGCGAGTCCGTACAATTCTGTTATGGCTCGTCTCTATCCGTTCCGCGCACTTCGTTATGACCCCGCACGCGTCAATATGACCGACGTCGTCACCCAGCCCTACGACAAGATCTCTCCTGCGATGCAGGAGCGCTACTACTCGCTCAGCCCGTACAACCTGATCCGAGTCATCCTCGGCAAGAAGTTCTCCGAAGATACAGAAGCAGGCCCCAACGTCTACACCCGCGCCGCCGCCACGCTCACAGAGTGGCGCAAAGAAGGCATCCTGAAGACCGAGGCCGCGCCGGCGCTCTACGGCTACGCCCAGACCTACAAGGTCCCCGGCACGGACGAGGTCCGCGAGCGCCGCGGCTTCATCGCACTCGGCCAACTCTCTGACTACGCCGACCACATCGTCTACCGCCACGAACAGACCTTCCCCAAGCACAAGTCCGACCGCCTCGCGCTCTTCAAGGCCACGCGCGCCTACTGCGAGCAGATCTACATGCTCTACTCCGACCCCACGTTCACCGCCGACAAGATCATCTTCGACTCCGGCGCCCCACCCGAACTCGAAATAACCGACGAGTACGGCGTCCTGCACCGCGTCTGGAAACTCACCGATCCCGCGCAGATCGCGCGCGTCCTCTCCTCAATGGACGACAAGTGGCTGCTCATCGCCGACGGCCACCACCGCTACGAAACCTCCACGGCCTACATGTTCGAGCGCGCCGCCGAACTCGGCCTCGACCCCAAGGCCGCGCAAAAGACGACCGCCGAAGGCCTTCCCGCACCGGCATTTCCCGAGCAGGCGATGATGATGACCTTCGTCAACATGGACGCCCCCGGCATCACCATCCTGCCCACGCATCGCGTCGCGTTCGGCCTGCCGAACTTCAGCGGCAGCCAATTCGCCGCAAGCGCGGAGGCCTACTTCACCGTCGAGAAGATTGCCGACAGCACCGACGCCGCTTCCCTGCTGCGCCGCCTCGATGCAGCACCCGGCGTCGCCTTCCTCGCAGCCACCGCCGAAGGCGTCTTTCTGCTGACGCCGAAGCCGGACGCCATCGCGCCGCTGCTCGCCGGCCTCTCGCCGCGCCAGGCTGCGCTGGACGTAACGCAGCTCCACAAAGTCATCCTCGAAAAGCTGCTCGGCCTGAACGAGGAGACGGTGCGCGCCGGCGGCAACATCCGCTACCTCCGCGAGGCCGACGAGGCGCTCGCGCAAGTCGCCGACGGCAGCGCCAACGTCGCCTTCCTCATCAAGCCCGTCACGCTGGAGCAGATGAAGGACATCTCGCTGAACCTCGAAGTCATGCCGCAGAAGTCCACCGACTTCTACCCCAAGCTGCTCAGCGGCCTCGCGATGTACACCTTGGACTAGCTACCCGTCCCGTAATCGAGGCATAATCTCGTAAGGGAGAATCTCACCATGGCGACCGCACCCGTTCTGCTCTCCATCGAAGAGTACCTCCGCACCAGCTATCACCCCGACGCCGATTACGTTGACGGCGAGATCGTGGAGCGCATCTTGGGCGAATACGAACACGGCAAGATACAGGGCTTGATCTTTCACATCTTCACTCTCCATGCGAAGGAATGGGGAACCGACCCGGTCGTTGAGCAACGCATCCGCGTCGCACCCCGACGGATCCGCGTCTGTGATGTCGCCATCCTGCGCGTCGGCGCCCCGCGTGAGCCTGTCACCATCACGCCGCCCCTCATCTGCATTGAGGTTCTCTCACCGGAAGACCGCCTCTCCCGCGCCAAGTTAGTCCTCGCCGACTACCTCGCCATGGGCGTCGAGAACATCTGGCTCATCGACCCCATCCGCCGCTCCGCCTTCACCTTTGATGCCGTGGGCCTGCACGAAGCCGATCCCACCAACCTAACGGTCCCCAATACTCCCATCCATCTGGATCTCACCGAAGCCTTCGCCGCGATCGACTAGCGCGATGCTCTACCCTAGTTCCTAAAATGGATTTTCTCGAAAGCAGCTCGGCACTGTTACCGCTATGCCTGATTCTGTTAGCGGCGCGTGCTCAAAAACCTGCAACACCTACCAGAACGGCTCTTTTCCGGTCGGGAATTCTCATTGGCATCTTGGGCTCAGTGTTGCTCTGCCTCGCTTGGCTCACGCCATTCGCATTGATCCACAAGGCCAACGGCGATCTGTCAAACGAGCGGAACACACTGTGCGTTGACGGTGCAGTATTTTCGGCCCCATTGGTCAGCATCCTTGCTTGCTTCGGAGCGAATCGTAGCAGATGGTCATTATTTGCTGCCGGTCTACTGCTAGGCCTTGTAGGATGGGCTGCCCTGCTCTCAAACTTCGTCTAGTCTGACTCAGCGGACATAATTCTCACCGCGAAATTCCCTCCAACGGCGAGCTCGCCGTCGCATACAGCTTCTTCCCCATCCGCCCCGCGAGGAAAGCCTCGCGCCCAGCCTCCACGCCCTTCTTCATCGCGCTGGACATCAACACCGGGTTCTTCGCCGCGGCCATCGCCGTATTCAGCAGCACGCCGTCGAAGCCCATCTCCATCGCCAGCGCGGCATCGCTCGCTGTGCCCAGCCCGGCGTCCACAATCAGCGGAACCTCGGTCACCAGCTCGCGCATCATGCGCAGCGTGTAGCTGTTGGCGATGCCCAGGCCCGTCCCAATCGGCGCGCCCAGCGGCATCACCGCGGCCGCGCCCACGTCAATGAGCCGTTTTGCAAAGACAATGTCATCCGTCGTATAGGGCAGGACGGTAAAGCCCTCCTTCACCAGCACGCAGGTGGCTTCAACCGTCGCTTGAACATCCGGATAGAGCGTCGCCTGGTCGCCGATGACCTCAATCTTCACCCAACTGGACAGGCCCACCTCGCGCCCCAGCCGCGCCGCGCGAATCGCCTCATCCGCCGTAAAACACCCCGCCGTATTCGGCAGCAGAAAGTATCTCTTCGGGTCGATGAAGTCCAGCAGCGACTCCTTACTGCGGTCCAGCTCCACGCGCCGCACCGCGACCGTCACCATCTCCGCGCCGCTGGCCTCAATGGCCGCCTTGGTCTCCGCGCCGTCCTTGTACTTCCCCGTTCCAACAATCAACCGCGACGTGAACCGCCGCCCCGCAATGACCAACTCATCCATGCCATTAATCCTAACCCCTCGCATCCATGAACCACATCATTGCGAACATTGCGCCTGACATTGCGGCCATTGCGTTCGTCTTTGCCGTTACCCTGCCCTCAAAACACAATCGGCCCGCCCCGAAGGACGAGCCGATATGCGGTGATCTGGGTGGTTTGACCTGAGGCATCCGCACTCGGATGGGCCTCGGAGTTCGAGCGGCCGCAACTGCCCACTCGTCTACTTCTCTCCAGGACTAGAGCACGAACGCTCTAAGCCTCAGTCACCTCACGTGTTGTACTGCCACAACTTTCAGATTCAATCTTCATAGGCTTGGACCATCCTCCTTTCCCGTGTATGCAGAAAGTAAATCGGACCCGCCGCAAAGTCAAACCTTCCTGTGGGTATCGTGCGGCTACTTCATATACGCCCGCACTACGTCAATCAACTCCTCACCCAGCTCCGGTGTCAGCGCCTTCGCCTTCGGCCCCACCAGGTGCAGCCGGATGTGGTCCTCCAGCACCTCGGCCATCAGCGCATCAATACCACCCCGCACAGCCGCCAGCAGCATCAACACATCGGTGCACTCGCGTCCCTCGATCAGCGTCCGCTCCACGGTCTCCATCTGGCCGTGAATCCGCTTCGCACGATTCACCAGCTTCACACGTTCTCGGTCCATCGTTCGCTTCCTCATATACCCTACTGGGGTATATTATAAGGACAAGACGCGCCTCGGGCGCAGAAAGGAGCCTCCCATGAACCTGACCATGCAACTCTTCTCCCGCAGCACCTCGCTGTCGGCGGCGCGAACACGTCCTGCCGAGCAGCCATTCCGTCTCACCCGCACCTTCGTTGAGACCGGCGATGAGCGTTGCCCCATCGCGGGCATCTGGTCGCGCATCGACTGCGACCCGATCGCCGACGACCCTGAATTAGCCCGGCCCGCCATGCGGAGACTCCTCTCATGGCGGGCGTTTCACACTCTGCTCACAATCCCCCGTTACAGTCTTGCCTGATCCTGCCTCATGCTCAACGTCCCCAGCAAAGCCGCGCGAGCCACACTACTTCTCTGCCTGCTCGCGGCAGGGCGGGTCTGCGCCCAACAAGCCGCC
>Ga0302154_10002278_pt1 | contig 14806 bp, 7 predicted proteins | sample I_Bog_N2_3_FD_193507 | JGI IMG/M metagenome (GOLD analysis project Ga0302154, IMG submission 193507) | Peat permafrost microbial communities from Stordalen Mire near Abisko, Sweden - I_Bog_N2_3 | ecosystem: Environmental > Terrestrial > Soil > Wetlands > Peat | place: Sweden: Abisko, Stordalen...
CAGGTAGCGCGAGCGATAGGTGATCTGGCAATCCACCAGCGTCAGCAGAATATCGAGCTCCTCGTCACCGGCCTCGTCATGGGCGAATTGCCGCGCAAAGCGCACGGTGTTGATGCCCCGCTCGGCGCGCCGGCCCATGTCGAGAAAGCGCCAGCCGGCGGCGCGATTCATGTTTTCCTGGGCGAGGCCACTGATGCTGGCGAGTTCCTGCAAGGTCAGTTCGGCGGCGCTGGCCACGGCGTCGTCATCGTCGACCTCCTCAGCAAGGCGCTCGGTCATCTCGGTGATGACCTGCCAGGCGTCCGGCGAGAGCCGTTCGCGTAAGCTGGTGGCGGCGCGCTGCGCGGAGCGCAGCAGCGACAGCGCCGAGCCGAAGCGCTCCTCGCTCTGCAGCGCTTCGGCGGCGATCCGCCCGGGCTGGGCGCGCACCGTCTGCGAGGTGGCGCCCCAGGTCACCAGCAGCCGCTGGATGCGTTCGAAGGAATGCAGGCCGGTGGAGGCTCCCTTGCCGGGATCGCGCAGCGGCGCGCCCAGCGCCCGCACCAGCCGCAGCGTCGCCTCGGCGCGCTCGAGATAGCGGCCGAGCCAGAACAGGTTGTCGGCGGCCCGGCTCGGCACCAGGCCCGCGATCCGCCGGATCCGCACCGTATCGACCGCCGGCAACAGCGTCGAACTCGCCACCGCCTTGTCGGAAACCACCCAGACATCCGCCGAACGGGCGCCATCGCCCATCGACACCGCGCGGGCATCGAGCTTGTCGGCGATGCGGCAGAAGCCGCCGGGCATCAGGGTCCAGCCATTGGCTGTGGCGGCCGCGAAAACCCGCAGCACAAACGGGCGCGGGGTGATGCGGCCATCGTCCCACACCGACGTGGTCGACAGCCGCACCAGTTCCTGGCCGACAAAGTCGATGCCGCGGGCGTTGATCGCGGCCCGCAGGCGGTCGCGCTCGGCGGCCGACATTTCGCTGGCGAGCACCGGCCCGCGGCCGGGGAAGCCGGGCACGCCGCTGCCATAGGCGCCCTCGATCGCCACCTCGTCGAGCCGCGACAGCACTTCCTCGCGGGCCGCCTTCTGGCCGCACCACCAGGTCGCGATATTGGGCATCTTGAGCTCTTCGCCGAGGAAACGCCGGCACAGGCCGGGCAGGAAGCCCAGCAGCGCCCGCGCCTCCATCACGCCGGAGCCCGGCATGTTGGCGACCACGACGCCGCCCTTGCGCAGCACGTCGATCAGGCCGGGCACGCCGAGCTGCGAAGCGGCGTTGAGTTCGAGCGGATCGAGGAAATTAGAGTCGACACGGCGCAGCAGCACGTCGAGCCGCTTCAGGCCGGCGACGGTGCGGATGTGAATGCGATCGCCGCTGACCGCGAGATCCTCGCCCTCGACCAGCAGAAAGCCAAGATAGCGCGCCAGCGTCGCATGCTCGAAATAGGTTTCGCTGAACTGGCCGGGGGTCAACAGCCCGATGCGCGGCTCGTCGCGATCGGCGATGCCGCGCAGGCTGTCGCGGAACGCCTCGAAGAACGGCGCCAGCCGCTCCACATTCATCGATTTGTAGAGCGCAGTGAAGGCGCGCGACAGCACCAGCCGGTTCTCCAGCGCGTAGCCCTTGCCGGAGGGAGCCTGGGTGCGGTCGCCGAGCACCCACCAGCGCCCATCGGGGCCGCGTCCGACATCGGCGGCATAGAGGCTGAGGAAGCGGCCGCCCGGCGGCTTGATGCCGCAGATCGGGCGGAGATATTCGGCGCTGCCGGCAATCGCAGCGGCCGGGATCGCGCCCTCGGCGACCAGGCGGCCCTCGCCATAGAGATCGGCCAGGATCAACTCCAGCAGTTGCGCGCGCTGTACAATGCCGGCGGTCAATTGCTGCCAGTCGGCGGCATCGATCAACAGCGGCAGATGGCTGAGCGGCCACAGCCGGTCGGAGATGTCGCCCGGCGCGCGGTGGCTGACGCCGGCCTCGCGCAAATGACGGTCGGCGGCGCCGAACCGCTTCTCGATCTCGTCGGGCGTCAGCGCCGCAAAGGCGTCGAAGAACCGGCTCCAGACCGCGCGCGGCTCACCATCCTGGGTGATGAACTCATCGGGGATGCCGGGCAGACGGACATAGTCCCGCGTCCATTGCGCGACGCGCCGGTTGCCCGGCCGGACCCTGCCTCCCTGACTGTTGCCGCCCTGGCCAGCGTACCCCGCCATGTCCGCCCTCCTGCCCGCGCCTTCATGGCAGCGCCGTAGGGTGGGCAAAGGCGCCCTTGCGCCGTGCCCACCATTTCATTCCCGATCCCAGACAATGGTGGGCACACCATCGCCCCGCGCATGCGCGCGGGCCGATGGCTTTGCCCACCCTACCGCTATCCGCGTGAGAATGCCCTCAGCCTTCATTGCAGAAGCGGGGTCCTCAAGTCGAGGGTCAAAGGAAATTCAAGGCTGCGTTCCTCGCGTGGCGGATCAATCCGGCCGGGGGTATGACCGTGGTCCTGGAAGCGGGCGAGCCTTCTCGCCTCGGCCTCGTAGGAATTCACCGGCTTGGTCTCGTAGCTGCGGCCGCCGGGATGAGCGACATGGTAGACGCAGCCGCCGAGCGAGCGGCCGTTCCAGGTATCGATCAGGTCGAAGGTCAGGGGCGCATGCACGGGGATGGTCGGATGCAGTCCTGACGCCGGCTGCCACGCCTTGAAGCGAACGGCGGCCACCGCCTCGCCGGAGCGGCCGGTCGCGGTCATCGGCAGCCGCCGGCCATTGCAGGTGATGACGTGGCGGCCCTCGACAAAGCCTTCGGCCTTGACCTGCAGCCGCTCCACCGAGGAATCGACATAGCGGACGGCGCCGCCGGCCGAGCCCTCCTCGCCCAGCACGTGCCAGGGCTCGAGCGCCTGCCGCACTTCCAGCGCGACGCCGCCATGATGCACGCGGCCGAACATCGGAAAGCGAAATTCGAGCTGCGCCGCGTACCAGTCCGGTGAAAAGTCATAGCCGGACTGCCGGAGTTCGGCGAGCACGCCTAAAAAATCCTCCCAGAGGAAATGCGGCAGCATGAAGCGGTCATGCAGTGTGGTGCCCCAGCGCACAAACCGGCCCTGCTGCGGCTCGCGCCACAGTTTGGCGATCAGCGCACGAATGAGCAATTGCTGCGCCAGCGACATCTTCGGGTCGGGCGGCATTTCCAGCGCGCGGAATTCGACCAGCCCGAGCCGGCCGGTGGAGCCGTCGGGCGAATACAGCTTGTCGATGCAGATTTCGGCGCGATGGGTATTGCCGGTGATGTCGACCAGGATATGGCGGAACAGCCGATCCACCAGCCACAGCGGCGCCTTGATCGAGGGCGGCGGCACATGGCTCAGCGCAATCTCAAGTTCGTAGAGGCCATCATGGCGGGCCTCGTCGATGCGCGGCGCCTGGCTGGTCGGACCGATGAACATGCCCGAGAACAGATAGGACAGCGAAGGATGCCGCTGCCAGTACAGCACCAGGCTCTTCAACAGGTCAGGACGGCGCAGGAACGGCGAATCCTGCGGCGTGCCGCCGCCGACCACCACATGGTTGCCGCCGCCGGTGCCGGTGTGGCGGCCATCGACCAGGAACCGGTTGGCGCCGAGCCGGACCTGGGCGGCATCCTCATAGAGCCCGAAGGTGATGTCGACGGCGTCACGCCAGCTCAGGGCCGGCTGAATGTTGACCTCGATCACGCCGGGATCCGGCGTCACCTTGATGACATCGATGCGCGGATCATAGGGCGGTGGATAGCCCTCGACGTGAACCTTGATCTGCATCTCTTCGGCGGTCGCCTCCACCGCTTCGATCAGTTCGAGATAATCCTCGATCCGTTCCACCGGCGGCAGGAAGGCGCAGAGAATGCCGTCCCGGATCTCGATCGACAGCGCGGTGCGGACGCCAGCGGATTTGCCCTGCGGCTCCGGACCCTTTTCCGGACCCTTGGCGACCTTCGCGGCGGCCGACTTGCCGGCCTTGTCCAGCTTGGGCAGTTCGGCGCGCGGCTCGAGCGGGTCCTGCTCGACATGGTAGGGATAGTCCTCCTCGGGTATGAACGGTAGCGAGGCGATCGGCAGCCGCAGGCCGAGCGGGGAATCGCCGGGCACCAGGAACAGATGGCCGCGCCGCAACGGCCAGCGTTCGCTGCGCCAGGCGGCTGCGTTCCAGCGCTGGATCGGCAGCACAAAGCCCCTCGGCACGTTCAGTCCCTCGTCGAACACCCGCGCCATCCGCGAGCGCTCCTCGGGATCGGCCAGTTTGGAATCGGCGGGATCGACATTGGGCGGCAGCGCGCCTTCCTTGTGCAGCCAATGCCAGGTATCTTCATAGGCCGGCAGGATGAAGCCGCTGTCGAGGCCGAGTTTTTCCGTGGTCGCCTCGGTGAAGCGCCGGGCGTCGTCGACGCCAGCGCGATGCGATCCTTCGATTCGGGCGATCAGATCCGGATTTTTCCAGATCGGCACGCCGTCCTTGCGCCAATAAAGCCCGAAGGCCCAGCGCGGCAGGCTTTCGCCCGGGTACCATTTGCCCTGCCCGAAATGCAACAGCCCGCCCGGCGCAAACCGGTTCTGCAGCCGCCGGATCAGATCATCGGCCAGCGCCCGCTTGGTCGGGCCGACCGCGGAGGTGTTCCACTCGGCCGATTCCAGATCGTCGATCGAGACGAAGGTTGGTTCGCCGCCCATGGTCAGGCGCACATCGCCAGCCCTGAGATCGGCATCGACCTGCTCGCCGAGTTGGTCGAGACGCGCCCAGGACTCGTCGGAGAACGGTTTGGTGATGCGCGGCGCTTCGCGAATCCGCTTGACACTCATCTCGAAGCCGAATTCGACCTCGGCAAACCCGACCACGCCGGAGATCGGCGCCGCCGTGCGGTAATGCGGCGTGGCGGCGACCGGGATATGTCCCTCCCCGGTCAGAAGGCCCGAGGTGACGTCGAACCCGATCCAGCCGGCGCCGGGAATATAGACCTCGGCCCAGGCGTGCAGATCGGTGAAATCGGTCTCGGCGCCGCGCGGTCCATCGAGCGAGGTGATGTCCGGGCGCAGCTGGATCAAATAGCCCGAGACGAAACGCGCCGCGAGCCCGAGATGCCGCATCGTCTGGATCAGCAGCCAGGCCGAATCGCGGCAGGATCCGGCGCAGCTCTCCAGCGTCTGTTCCGGGGTCTGGATCCCCGGCTCCATGCGGATGATGTAGCGGATTTTCTTCTGCAGCTCGGCATTGAGATCGACCAGGAAATTGACCGTGTTCGGCGCCTCTCGCGCAATCCCCCGGAGATATTGGGCAAATAGCGGTCCGGGCTCGGTGGTCGCCAGATAGGGCGCGAGTTCGGTCTTGAGATCGTCGCTATAGGTGAACGGAAAACTTTCGGCCGAGGGATCGACGAAAAAATCAAAGGGATTGATCACCGTCATCTGCGCGGTGAAATCGACCTCGATCTTCAGCTCATGGGCCGGTTCGGGAAACACGAAGCGCGCCAGCCAGTTGCCCTGCGGATCCTGCTGCCAATTGACGAAATGATTGGATGGCGTGACCTTGAGCGAATAGCTCAGGATCGGCGTCCTTGTATGCGGCGCCGGACGCAACCGAATGGTCTGCGGGCCGAGACTGACCGGACGATCATACTTGTAATGGGTGACGTGGTGCAGGGCGACGAAGATCGACACGGGCTGAAAACTCCAGCAGCTTTTTTAAGCAGAACACCGGTTCCGGCGGGGATCAAGCATGAACAACGGGCAGCGATTGCCTAGGCGAGCGGCGGAGCGGGGACAACGTCAAGCTGACCGCCGTCGCTGGGAACGACAGCATCGATTCGCCGCCACCGCGCCGGGACAAGCTGAAGGCTTCCTTTCGCACTAAAATGCCGCGCTGGCTATGGGGCGTGATGTTCCAGTCGGCGCGAAGCGCCGGGTGAGGGACTACGGTCCATCGATGAAGCGAAACCCCTCACCCGGATCGCTAAAGCGATCCGACCTCTCCCTGCGGGAGAGGTGCACACCGCCCGTTTCATTCGGGCGGGTCGGGCGAAGCCCGGTGCTGAACTCGCAATGACGGAGCCCCATTCTTTCCACGTCATCGCGAGGAGCCCTTGCGACGAAGCGATCCAGCTTGGCGGTCGGAAGCAAATGCATTGCTTCGATAACTTCAGGCCAGCCGCCAGAACCAATTCCCCTTCACCCCACCGCCTGCATGTCGCCGGCGTCGATGAAGCCGCCGGACTGGCGCTGCCACAAAGCGGCATAGAGCCCGTTGCGGCGCAGCAGTTCGTCATGGGTGCCCTGCTCGGCGATACGGCCGCGATCGAGCACCACCAGCCGGTCCATGCGGGCGATGGTCGACAGCCGATGCGCAATGACGATCGCGGTCTTACCGGCCATCAGCGTGCCAAGGCTCGATTGGATCGCGGCCTCGACCTCGCTGTCGAGCGCCGAGGTCGCCTCGTCGAGCACCAGGATCGGCGCATTGCGCAGGATGACGCGGGCGATGGCGACGCGCTGGCGCTGGCCGCCGGAGAGCTTGACGCCGCGCTCGCCGACCTGGGCGTCGTAACCTCGGCGCTCCCGCCAGTCGACCAGATCGCGGATGAACTCGTCGGCATGGGCAAGCCTGGCGGCTTCGATCACCTCGGCGTCGCCAGAGTCCGGGCGGCCATAGCGGATATTGTCGCGGATCGAGCGATGCAGCAGCGAAGTGTCCTGGGTGACCACCGAGATCTGCGCGCGCAAACTCTCCTGACTTACCGCGGCAATGTCCTGCCCGTCGATCAGGATGCGGCCAGCTTCGAGGTCGAAGAAGCGCAGCAGCAGATTGACGACGGTCGACTTGCCGGCGCCCGAGCGTCCGATCAGGCCGATCTTCTCGCCGGGCCGCACCGTCAAGGAGAAGCCTTCGAGTACCGCGTGCGGCGCCGGCCGCCCGGCTTCGACGGCCGAGATCGTCCGGCCATAGTGGAAGCGCACCTCCTCGAACACGATCTCCCCGCGGACGACCACGAGTGCCTTTGCCTGCGGCGGATCGGTCAGCGTGATCGGTCGCGCGATGGTCATCATGCCTTCCTGCACCACGCCGATATTTTCGAAGATGGCAGTGACCTGCCAGGCCACCCAGCCGGAAATGTTGACAATCTGCCAGGCCAGCGGCAGTGCCATCGCCACCGTGCCGACCGTGACCTGCCCGCGCGTCCACAACAATAGCGCCAGCCCGCCGGTAGAGGTTACCATCATTGCATTGAGCGACGACAGCGCGAGCCCGAGCAGCGTGTTGAGGCGCAGCGAGGCATGGAACTTATCGGTATGCTCGTCGACCGCCTCGCGCACATAGGCGTCCTCCTGCCAGGGACGCGAGAACAGCTTGACGGTGAGGATATTGGTGTAGCTGTCGACGATCCGGCCGGTCAGCATCGACCGGACCTCCGACATCTCCTTGGAACGGTCGCGCATGCGCGGCACGAACACCCGCAGCATCACCAGATAGCCGACAAACCACAGCGAGATCGGCAGCGCCAGCCAGCGGTCGGCTGCGGCCAGCAACAACAGCGCGCTGGTGCCATAGACCAGGATGTACCAGACCGCCGTCAACAGCGCCACCAGGCTCTCGCGGATCGACGGTCCGGTCTGCATCACCCGGTTGGCGATGCGGCCGGCGAAGTCGTTCTGGAAGAAGCTCCAGGACTGCCGCACCACATGCCAATGGCTCTGCCAGCGCACGAGATTGGAAAAATTCGCGGCGATCGCCTGGTTGGCCAGGATGTTCTGCAGCATCTGCGCTCCCGGGCGCAGCACCAGCAGCACCATGGCCATCGCCAGCAGCAGCGGCCAGTAGGTCGCGAACAGATGCTCCGGCGCGCTGCCGGTGATCAGCGTCACAATGCGGCCGATGAAGACCGGGATCAGCGAATCGAGCAGCGCCACCGCGAAGCCGGCGACGAACAGGCCGGCAAACAGGCCCTTGGCCTGGCGGGCATAATGCCAATAGAACGCGATCAGCCCAAGCGGCGGCTCGGGATCGGTCGGGGTAGCGGTCGGCTTCAGCCGCCGTTCGAAAATGGCAAACATGACGTGCTCGCAAAAATGAAAACGTGCCGCGTTTGGCGGAGCATCAAGCCGCCGCGCAGCATAGCCAATGTGTCGTCTAAACGGACGCGGGCCTATCCAACCGCTTCAATCGCCCGACCATCATGCAGAACGAGGCTGCAAGAAACAGCACGTTCCAACCGGACCTGACCTGGGCACAGGGGCCCTGCTCCTCGAGCCGTCATAACTCCGTGCATGATCATTCCTTCGTCTTGCAATTCCGCCGCGACCAGATGATTTCGGGTCAGACTTGGCATCATCTTCGCCGATTTCCGCGTCCCGTGAGTCTGTCCGGCTTCTTGTGCGGTGCACTCTAATATCATGATCGGAGCGGTCAAGCGAATCGCGCGCCGCTTTGGCGCGTGGGCTATGAGCGACCGCGGCTATGCCCTTACCATGGGCCGCGCGATTCTCGACCCGGCGGAAGCCGTCAATCAAGCAGTTACAGAATAATATTCTCCGAGGCGGTCAAGATGGATCGCTTCGCTACGCTCGCAATGACGGCAGAGCCATTGCTGCCACGTCATCGCGAGGAGCCCTGGCGACGAAGCGATCCAGCTTCGCCAGTCGGAAGCAACCCATAGCTCGCTCACATCGTCGCGCCCAGCACCCAGGGCGCGAACTCGGCGCCGCCGAAGTCAAAGCTCTCGCTCTTGGTCGGCTGCCCCGAGGCTGTCTTCAGCATCAGATCGAAAATGCGCTGGCCGCAGGCCTGCACGGTTTCCTCGCCGTCGAGGATGGTGCCGCAATTGACGTCCATGTCGTCTGCCATGCGCTGATACATCGGCGTGTTGGTGGCGAGCTTGATCGAGGGCGCCGGCTTGCAGCCGAACACGCTGCCGCGGCCGGTGGTGAAGCAGACCAGATTGGCGCCGCCGGCGACCTGTCCGGTGGCGGCGACGGGATCGTAGCCGGGGGTGTCCATGAAGACAAAACCCTTCTTGGTGACGGCTTCGGCGTAGTGGACGACGTCGACGAGATTGGTGCTGCCGGCTTTGGCCATGGCGCCGAGTGATTTCTCCAGGATGGTGGTCAGGCCGCCGGCCTTGTTGCCAGGCGACGGATTGGCGTTCATCTCGGCGCCTTCGCGCGCGGTGTACTCCTCCCACCAGCGCATCAAGGCCACCAGCTTTTCGCCGACTTCGCGGCTGACCGCGCGCCGCGTCAGCAGATGCTCCGCGCCATAGGTCTCCGGCGTCTCCGACAGGATCACGGTGCCGCCATGCCGCACCAAGAGATCGCTGGCCGCGCCGAGCGCCGGATTGGCCGAGACGCCGGAATAGCCGTCGGAGCCGCCGCATTGCAGCGCCACCGTCAACTCGCTGGCCGAGACCTGCTCGCGCTTGACCTGGTTGGCATCGCTGAGCGCCTCGCGCACAAAGGCCACGCCGGCCTCGACGGTCTTACGGGTGCCGCCGACAGCCTGGATCTCCAGTTCGCGGAGGCGGCCGGCGAGTTTCTGTTCCTGCATCAGGCCGCCGATCTGGTTGACCTCGCAGCCCAGCCCCAGCACCACCACGGCGGCGAAATTCACATGCCGCGCATAGCCGCCGAGCGTGCGCCGCAGCAACGCCAGCGGCTCGCCTTCCGTCATGCCGCAGCCGGTCTTGTGGGTCAGCGCCACCACACCATCGACATTGGGAAAATCCGCAAGCGGATTGTCGCCAGTAAACGGATTCTTCCGGAACACATCGGCGACCATGCCGGCGACATGGGCGCTGCAATTCACCGAGGTGAGGATGCCGATATAGTTGCGGGTGGCGATGCGGCCATCGGGGCGGCGGATGCCGTCGAAGGTTGCTGGGAGATCGAAATTTGGCGTCGGCCTGACGTCGACGCCGAACGCATAGTCCTTGGCGAAATCGCCCATGCCGCAATTCTGGGTGTGAACGTGCTGGCCAGGCCGGATCGGCTGGATCGCAAAGCCGATGATCTGGCCATAGCGGCGGATCGGCTCGCCCACGGCAATGGGCCGGACCGCGACCTTGTGCCCGGCCGGAATCCGCTCCAGCGTGGTGACGCCGTCGGCCACGACAAGGCCAGGCGGCAGGCTCGATCGCGCGATCAAGACGCCGTCGTCGGGATGCAGTCGGATCACGGGGGCTGGGGTCATGGGGGATCCTCTGGTTTAGCCTCTCCCCGTCCTGCACGGGGAGAGGTCGGATCGCGTCAGCGATCCGGGTGAGGGGCGAGGCACGACGTCAAATGCGAAACGCTACCAGCGTCGTCGCGGATAAAGGCCCCTCACCCCGACCCTCTCCCCGCGAAGAGCGGGGAGAGGGAGAAGGTTAGGCCTTGCCGTCGGCCTCTTTCCTCGTCTGCTCGACCTGCATCCGCGCATAGGTCTGCATCAACCCGACCTCGTTCGACAGCGTCACCAGCTTGAACCCCATGTTGATCGCCCGCACCGCGCCGGCGGCGCCGGAGCAGTGGATGCCGGGATAGAGGCCGCGCTTGCCGCATTCCTTGATGATCTTCTCATAGATCGCCAGGATCTCCGGCTCGTCGCGGTCGAGCTTGGGCACCAGCCCATAGGAAAAGCCGAGATCGGAGGGACCGATATAGACGCCGTTGATGCCTTCGACATCGAGGATCGCTTCCATGTTGCCGACCGCGGTCTTGGTCTCCATCATCGGCAGCAGGACGATCTCCTCATTGGCCGTGGTCTGGTAGCTGCCGGCCGAGCCGTATAGTCCGGCGCGGATCGGTCCGTTGGAGCGGGTGCCGCGCGGCGGATATTTGGCATAGGAAACCAGGTTCTCGGCTTCCCGGGGGGTGTTGACCATCGGACAGATCACGCCATAGGCGCCGCCATCCAGCACCTTGCCGATGATGCCGGGCTCGTTCCAGGGCACCCGGACCATCGGCGTCACCGGATGGCCGTTCATGGCCTGGAAACACTGCACCATGGACTGGTAGTCCTGCACGCCGTGCTGCATGTCGACGGTGACGCTGTCGAAGCCGCATTGCGCGATCACCTCGGCGGAAAAGCCGGAGGGAATGGCCAGCCAGGCATTCACCACGGCCTTGCCGGAGGCCCAGATTTTCTTGACGTTGTTGGTCATTGTCGTTTCCTTCGATGGTCATTGGTCGCCATGATGGTCATTGCACCGCCCGCTGAATGCTGGCTTCGCTGACGCCAACCTCGCGCGCCGTATTCACTATCGCCGCCCAGGTATCGTCCGGCAAGGGTATGCCGTTTTGGGTGCGTTCGGCGCGCATCTTGCGCTCGGGATCGCCGGGAAGCAGAACGGACTCGACACCGTCGACGGTCTTGGTGGCCCTGATGAAATCGACATAGCGCGCGATTTCGCCATCAAAGAAATTGCTGGCGTCGACCATTTCGGGGTCGACATAGACGGCGAACATCCCGTTGGCGAAGCGCCGATTGGGCGCGGTCGCGCCGGTGCCGGTCAGCGCGCCGCCGAGCAGTTCGCAGATCAGCGCCAGGCCCGAGCCCTTGTGCTCGCCGAAGGCGCGAATGGCACCTAGGCCTTTTGTATGGTCGCGCGGCCCGTCGGCGCTGTGCGGCCCATACAGCACCGCGGGGTCCTCGCTCAAGCGCCCATCGGCATCAATCAGCGCGCCCTTGGGCAGCTTCTTGCCGCCGCGGCTCGCCACCAGCACCTTGCCCTCGGCGACGATCGACGTGGCGAAGTCGAGGATGATCGGATCCAGTCCCTTGCGGGGAATGCCGACGCAATAGGGCGCGGTCGACAATCGCTTCTGGACGCCGCCAAACGGCGCCACCAAGAGCGAGCCCGCGGCGTTGACGAAATGAATGGAAATCAACCCCGCGGCAGCGGCCATCTCGGCCCAGTCGCCGACCCGGCCGATATGTCCGGCGTTGCGCAGCGCAATCGCCGAAAGCCCCGACGCCTTGCATTTTTCGATGCCGATCCGGACCGCCTGCGGCGTCACCGTCTGGCCATAGCCGAATTTGCCATCAACCACCGAAAGCGACGGCGTATCGACCAAGATGTCGACGGTCTGATCGGGAACCACGGAGCCCATCTTATTCCAGCGGATATAGACCGGCACCCGGATCACGCCGTGGCTATCATGGCCGGTGAGATTGGCGGTCGTCAGATAGCTGGCGAGCCGGCGGGCTTCCTCGGGCGAGGAGCCGGCCCGCGCAAATACGTCGGCAACGAAATCGATCAGATTTTCGAGCTGGATGGTGACCATGGATGCGCGCTCGTTTCAGGCTGTTGCTTTGGCATGGCCGCCGAGATAGGCGGCGCGGATGGCTTCATTGCCCCACAATTCATCGGGCTTGCCGCCGAGCACGATACGGCCGGTCTCCAGCACATAGCCGTAATCGGCCACGGACAGTCCCATGCGGGCATTCTGCTCGACCAGCAGCACCGTGGTGGTCTGCCGGATCTGGGAAATGATCCGGAACACCGCCTGCACGATGACCGGCGCAAGCCCGAGCGAGGGCTCATCCAGCAGCAGCAGCCTCGGCTTGGCCATCAGCCCGCGCGCCACCGCGACCATCTGCAACTGGCCGCCGGACAGGGTCCAGCCCAGCGCATCGGCAAACCGGCGGATGTCGGGAAACAGGTCGAACATCGCGTCGGCCTCGCGCGACAATTCGGATTTTGCGGCGCGGCGATTGGAGCCGCCGAGCATGATGTTTTCCTTCACCGTCAGCCCGGGAAACACCCGCCGCCCCTCCGGCACATGCGAAATCCCGAGCCGCACGATCGCCTCAGGCCCGAGCCCCGCGATCGACTGGCCGTCAAAGAGAATTTCCCCCGCCGCTGGTTTGGTCAGGCCGGAGATCGCCCGCAGGGTGGTCGACTTGCCGGCGCCATTGGCGCCGAGCAAGGTGACCACCTGCCCGGCCTCGACACGGAGCGACACCCCGCGCAGCGCTTCGATCTCGCCATAGAGCACGATGAGGTCGCGGATTTCCAACAGCGGCATTATTCGCTTCCGAGATAGGCTGTGACGACGTCGGGATGGCGCAGCACCGCCAGGGATTCACCGTCCGCGATGCGGCGCCCGAAATTCAGCACGGTGATGTGCTGGGCCGCTTCCGACACCAGCGTCATGTCATGATCGATGATCAGGATGGTCAGGCCCTGCGCGGCAATGCGTTTCAGCAGTTCATGCAATTCGAGCTTCTCGGTCGAGTTCAGACCCGCGGCCGGCTCGTCAAGCAGCAGCAAGGTCGGATTGGCGGCGAGCGCGCGGGCGATCTCGATCAGCCGCTGATGGCCGTAGGAAAAGCTCGAAATCAATTCATGGGCGCGCGGCCCCAGGCCGACGAAATACAGCGCCTGCAACGCGCGCTCGGTGAGCGCGGCATCACCCGCCCCGATCAGCCTGTTGCCGGGCCGCTCGGCGCCGATCTCGACATTTTCCAGCGCCGTCATCGAGCGGAACAGGCGGATGTTCTGGAACGTCCGTCCCAGTCCCGCCGCCGTGCGCAGATGCGGCGGCATCACGGTGATGTCGGTGCCATCGAGCATGATGCGGCCCGCGGTCGCCTTGTAGAGGCCGGAGAGCACATTCAGCGTGGTGGTCTTGCCGCTGCCGTTCGGCCCGATCAAGGCGTGCACGCCGCCACGCCGGACCGCGATGTCGACGCCATCGACGGCCTTCAGGCCGCCGAAATATTTCGACAGCCCGATGACCTGCAAGACGATGTCGCCGCCCACATTTGCCGGCTTCAATTGCAGCGGCGCAGCCGGCGCGGGCGCCCTAGGCTTGCTGCGCCAGCGATCGAGGAAGGCTTTGACAAATCCCCAGATGCCGTCGGGCATGTAGCGGATGATCAGAATTACGAACAGGCCATAGATCGCCAGATAGAGCCCGGGAATGCTTTTCAGAAAGCGCAGCCATTCCGGGATCAGGATCAGGAGTCCGGTGCCGATCGCCGAGCCGATCGGCGAGGCCACGCCGCCGAGCAGCGACATGGTCAGGAACACGATCGATTCCGCGAACGAGAACTGGTCCGGGCTGATATAGGCGAAGCCGCCGGCGAACAGTCCACCGGCCAGCCCGCCGAGCGCCGCGCACAGCGCGAAGGCCGAGATCTTGGTGCGGAAAACGTCGATGCCGACCACGCCGGCGGCGAGTTCATTGTCACGCACCGCGCGCATGGCGCGGCCGAGCCGGGTCGCCGGGAGATGCCAGACGACATAACCGACCAGCGCCAGCACGGCAACGCAGAACGCAAGGTAGGTTTGCTGCGACTTGAACAGGTCGGGTCGGCCGATGCCCGACACGCCGTCCGGTCCATGCGTGAGCCAGATGGTGTTGACCATGACCAGGGTGACGATCTGCTGAAACGAGATCGTCACCATCGCCAGGTAATGGCCGCCAAGCCGCAGCGTCGACATGCCCAAGAGCGCACCGGCCAGCAGGGTGATGACGAAGCCCGCCAGCAGGCACAGCCAGTAGCTCAGATGATAGTCCGACGTGCCAATGCCGACCGCATAGGCGCCGAAGCCGAAGAACGCCGCCTGCGCCAGATTGATCTGACCGCACAGGCCGAGCACCACCGACAGCCCGAACACCGCGATCGCAAACGTCGTGGCCTGCATCAGGATGTTGAGGAGATAGCCATCGAATGGCGTGGTCGCGGCGAGCCCGACCAGCACGGCGGCGCCGATGAAATAAGGCAGATGCCGCAGCAGCAGTGGCCGGGCGCGCGGCGCCGCGACCACGATCGGCATGTTGTCGCTGGGGGCGCTCATGCTTTCTCCGCGACGCGTTCGCCGAAG
>Ga0302154_10002308_pt1 | contig 14681 bp, 14 predicted proteins | sample I_Bog_N2_3_FD_193507 | JGI IMG/M metagenome (GOLD analysis project Ga0302154, IMG submission 193507) | Peat permafrost microbial communities from Stordalen Mire near Abisko, Sweden - I_Bog_N2_3 | ecosystem: Environmental > Terrestrial > Soil > Wetlands > Peat | place: Sweden: Abisko, Stordalen...
GGCCTCCACCAAGCGCCAAAAGCAGGTCGAGGACGCTCCCACCGGACCGGAGTCGGAGATCGACTCGGACCGGCCTCCCATGGCGGTATCGATCGCCGGCATCTCCACCGCCTGCAGCAAGGACGCGCTCGTCTCGTCGGCCAAGGCGGTCAGGGAGGCACTCTCCACGGAGTAGACCGGGCCTGGCCACGGTCTGGTCCCGTCGGAGGTCGCCTCTCAGGAGGCGGCTTTTTTGTTGCCCGGGAAGCGGAATTGCTGCCGGCCCGCTGCGTCCGGGTGCCCGCTCCCGTCCCGGCGGTGCCACCGCTGGTGTCGGCCGGTGCCGGGGGGCCACCCCACCCGTGACGCCGTGCCGGTGGCTCCCGCCACCGGAGGTACCGGGCGGCATCGGCGGAAGCCGGTGGCACCGCCGGCCGCCGACGACCGGGCACGCCCCCCGGCCCCTGCGCAATAGCGCGGTGCGCCAGCCGCCGATTTACGTCCCGTCGGTCCCGACCGACCGGCTCACGAACCCGAAATAACCATGGTCCCGACCATCACGAGTACAGGAAAGACACAGCATGCACGACCGCAATCACGACCCCGACCTCGAATCCATCCACGACCCCGCCGGCGGATGCCCACCGGCCGGCTCCGACATCGTGGCCCGACTGGCCTGGGCCCGGCGCGCCACCGCGGCACGTGCCGAAGCCTGGGCGGCCGACCGTGTCATCGACCCCGGCGACGTCCACGACAAGGGTGAGTTGTCCCTGTGCGTGGGTGAGGGCTGTTGAGACCGCAGCCCCCGTCGCTCAACCGGGGATGTAGTACTTCCCGTCGCACCGGTAGCCGTAGGTCGGACCCGTGGCGGGCGGGTCGTCGAGCCGCTGGAACTTCCCGTTCACGATGCGGGCGAGGATGTAACAGAGGGCCGGCGTCCGGTTCACCGGGCTGATCGGTGCGGTCAGGTGTGCGGTGGAGAAGGTGGTGATCTTCCTCAGGGCGGCCAGCTCGGAACCGCGGGTGGGCTTGGCGCCGGCGTTCTTGAGGGCGGTGGCGAAGAGCTCCGCCGACGCCCACCCGGCCAGCGTGTAGTAGTCGGGGGTGAATCCGGGCGACACCTTCTGCACCCAGGTGAGGAAGGTGTGCACCGCCGGAATGGACGCGGAGTCCTCGCCCAGGAAGAGCGAGGCGGGCTGCTCGAGGTAGGCGCCGTTGATGGCGGCCGCCCCGCCCGAGTTGGGCACCAGGGCCTCGCTGTAGGCCGAGACGCCGATGACCAGCGTGGGGTGGAAGTTCTGCTGGTTCAGGGCCTTGACCACCGCCGACGTGTAGTTCTGGGGCAGCTGGTCCATGTAGAGGAGCTTGACGCCGGCGTTCTTCATGGCCACCACGTTGGCGGTGAAGTCGGACTGGGTGACCGGCACCGAGGGTTGGTAGACGATCTTGTAGCCGAGGTGCTCCATGGTCGCCCGCTCGATGGCCCAGGTGGCCAGGGCCGAGGGCAGCGCCGAGGTCAGTGTGCCGGTGTGGGCGATCTCGTTGGGGAACTTGTCCTTGAAGTAGGTCAGGGCCCCGGTGGCCCATCCCTTGCCGATCGGATCAGGGCTGTAGGTGTTGACCAGCGCCGACGTGTAGGCGGACAGGGAGAGCTGCACGTTGGGGACACCGGGGTTGGCGGCCAGCACGGTGCCGCCGAAGTTGTCCTCCAGCGAGAAGCCACCGACGGTGGCGAAGTCGTTGTCCACGGCCGTCTGGGTGCTGTCCTTGTTCCCGGAGCCGGTGAAATTGTCGTCGTAGGTGGCCACCACGATCCTGCGGCCGTTGATGCCCCCCTGCGAGTTCACGTAGGCCGCGTAGGCCTTGGTCCCCACCACGGCCCCGGTGAACAGGCCGGCCGTCTCGGTGGAGATGTTCCCGATCGTCACCGACGTCGAGGTGACCCCGGTGGAGTTGTGGAAGGCCGAGGCGGGGATGGGCGCCCGTCCGTGCGTCGCAGTGCTCGCTCCCGCCGGCGTCGTCGACGAGGACACGATCAGCGTGGCCGTCGCGACGATGAGGACGACGACGGGTATGAGCAGCCGGACGGATCGGCGCCGACCTGCGCCGTGCTTGGTGTCGGACACGGTGTTTCCCCCTTTGTTCCACGCCCCCCTGATGTGCACCCCGCGGTACTGCGCCTTCCCCGCGGTGTTCCTCGCAACGACCCCGGCCCCCTGCCGGATCCCCTCGCGATTCGGTGCTGGTGTGACCGCCGCTCCCCGCTCGGCGTGGCCGCCGGCCGGGGGACCGCACCGCGGTCACGCAGGCATGGTAGGCGGAGCGGGACCGGGTTGCACGGCGCGCGGCGTTCGGGCCCACCCGGGACCGGTCATGGCCGGGTCACGCGGAGGCTCAGTCGGGAGGCTCCTGGCGCTCGAATTGGATCCGGTACAGCTCGGCGTAGTGGCCCCGTGCCGCCAACAGCTCGTCGTGCCGGCCGCGTTCCACGATGCGGCCGTGGTCGAGCACCAGGATCATGTCGGCCTCGCGGACGGTGGACAGCCGGTGGGCGATGACCAGTGACGTCCGCCCCTGCAGCGCGGTGGCCAGCGCCTTTTGCACCGCGGCCTCCGACTCCGAGTCCAGGTGGGCGGTGGCCTCGTCGAGGACCACGATCTCGGGCGCCTTGAGCAGGATCCGGGCGATGGCCAGCCGCTGCTTCTCGCCGCCCGACAGCCGGTAGCCCCGGTCGCCGACCACCGTGTCGACCCCGTCGGGCAGCCCGTCCACCATGGTGGCGATCTGGGCACCGGCCAGGGCGGCGTCGAGCTCGCCGTCGGTGGCGTCCGGCTTGGCGTAGATGAGGTTCTGGCGGATGGTCTCATGGAACAGGTGGGCGTCCTGGGTGACCACGCCGATGGTCGAGGTCAGCGACTCCATGGTGGAGTCCCGCACGTCGAGCCCGTTGATCCGGATGGATCCGGCCTGTACGTCGTAGAGGCGGGGGAGCAGCTGGCTGATGGTGGTCTTGCCGGCTCCCGACGGCCCGACCAGGGCGATGAGCTGGCCCGGCTCGGCGGTGAAGGACACGTCGAACAGGACCTGGCTGGAGACGGTCGGGTCGAGGACGGCCACCGACTCCAGCGAGGCCAGGGACACCTCGTCGGCGTTGGGGTAGCGGAAGTCCACGTGGTCGAACTCGATGCGGGCCGGCCCGGCCGGGATGGGTCGGGCGTCAGGCGCGTCAGCGATCATCGGGGGCAGGTCGAGCACCTCGAACACCCGGTCGAAGGAGACCAGTGCGGTCATGATGTCCACCTGCACGTTGGACAGGGCGGTCAGCGGCCCGTACAGCCGGGTGAGATAGGCGGCCAGGGCCACCACCGTCCCCAGCTTGAGGCTCCCGTTCACCACCTGCAGGCCGCCCCAGCCGTACACCACGGCGGTGGCCAGCGCGGCGGTGAGGGTGAGGGCGGCGATGAAGAACCGGGCGTACATGGCCTGGGTCACACCGATGTCGCGGACCCGACCGGCCTTGGACTCGAAGGCGTCCCGCTCCTCCTTGGGCCGACCGAACAGCTTGACCAGCAATGCCCCGGACACGTTGAAGCGCTCGTTCATGGTGTTGTTCATCTGGGCGTTGAGGGCGTAGGACTCGCGGGTGATCGACGACAGACGGCGGCCGACCCGCTTGGCCGGCAGGACGAACACGGGCAGGATGACCAGACTGATCAGGGTGATCTGCCAGGACAGCAGGACCATGACCACCAGCACCAGTGCCACGCTGATCAGGTTGGAGACCACCGACGACAGGGTGTCGGTGAAGGCCTGCTGGGCCCCGATCACGTCATTGTTGAGCCGGCTGATGAGGGCGCCGGTCTGGGTGCGGGTGAAAAAGGCGATGGGCATCTTCTGGATGTGCTCGAAGACCTTGGAGCGCATGTCGAAGATCAGCCCCTCGCCCACCTTGGCCGAGACCCAGCGGATGCCGATGGACAGGCCGGTGTCGGCGACGGCCAGGACCGCGGCCACAGCGGCCAGGCCGATGATCAGCGACTTGTTGTGCTCGGGGATCCCGTTGTCGATGATGGACCGGAACAGCAGGGGGTTGACCACGCCGATCACCGCGTCGATCACCACCAGTACCAGGAACCAGGCCAGGATGGACCGGTAGGGACGGGCGAACTGGAACATCCGCTTGGCCGTGCCCTTGGTCACCCGCTGCTGGGTGACCGAGTCGTCCCGGCGCATGGACCGCATGACGCCGCCGAACTGCCCGCCCCCGCCACCCATGCCGTGGCCGCCCATGCTCATGGTGGGCCGCCCCTCCGACCGGCCTGGTGCCACGGCTCCATGTCCCGGACCCTACTGTTCGCAGCCGGGCCCCCGACCGCGTCGGGCGGGGGACTCGCCGGTGCTCAGACCACCAGTCCCCGGCCGAAGACCGGGGGGAGGTCGAGGGCAGTGAGCAGGCCGGGCGCCCCCTCCACCACCGCCGGGATGGCGTTGACCAGACGCATGGCGGTGGCCTTCAGCCCGGCGGTGTTGTGGTCGCCGTCGGTGCCCAGCAGCTGGAGGTCGAGGGTGTAGTTGGGCTCCCCGGTGATGGTCACCCGGTAGCAGCCGTGCCCCGCCGGCTGGGGCCACTCCGGGGCCAGGTCGTCATGGAGCCTGGTGACGTGCTCGAGCACGATGACGGCCTTCCCGTCACGGATCCCCCGCAGCTCGAAGTGGAGCGCGGCGGCCGTGCCCGCCTCGATGGTGCCCGAGTCGATCTCGAACGTCTCGGTGGCGGGCCGGCGCTCGTACCACTCCTCCACCGAGTCCAGCTCGACGTCGAGTCCCGCCGCCAGCTGGCGGACGACACTGCCCCAGGCCATGGTCATCACCCCGGGCTGGAGGATCATGGGCACCTCGTCGATGGGCCGGCCGAAGCCCATGATGTCGAAGATCACCATGGCCTGGTTGTAGGTGGCGTAGTTGAGGATCTCGGCCACGCGCACCTCCTCGATCCGCTCGCTCACCCCGGTGAGGACCAGGGGGAGGACGTCGTTGGCGAACCCGGGGTCGATCCCGTTGACGAACAGGGAGGCCCCACCGGCCACGGCCGCCTCGTGGACCGGCGTGATCATCGAGTCGTCGACCACGCCGTAGGGATACTGGAGGAACACCGGCCCGCTGGACACCACGTTGACGCCGGCCCGCAGGATCCGCTGCATGTCCTCGAGGGCCTCCATCAGGCGGTGGTCGGCCATGGCGGTGTGCACAACCACGTCGGGACGGAGGGCCAGCAGGGCCTCCACGTCGTCGGTGGCTGCCACCCCGAGGGACCGTCCCAGGCCGGCCAGCTCACCGGCGTCCTTGCCCACCTTGTCGGGGTTGGACACCCACAGTCCCACCAGCTCGAGGTCGGGGCGTGCGTCGATGCCGGCCAGCGCGTGACGCCCGACATTGCCGGTGCTCCAGGCGACGACCCGGTAGGTCTTGGTCATGGTCTGCTCCTGTGTGGTGGTGGGTCGGGGGCGATCGGTGGGGGACTGGCTCAGACGTCGGGGAGGCCCATGTCGAGGTTGGGCGACTCGATCCCGCCGTCCACCTCGAGGATCTTGCCCGTGATGTAGGCGCCGGCGTCGGAGGCCAGGTAGAGCACGGCGGCGGCGATCTCCTCGGGCTGTCCGAGGCGCTTGAGCGGCGTGCCGGACTCCACCGCCGTGCGGAGCTCGTCCGACTCCATGACGATGTCCAGTGCCGACGTGGCCACCGATCCGACGGCGATGGCGTTGACCCGGATCCGGGGAGCCAGGTCGGCGGCGGCCAGTCGGGTGTAGTGGGTGAGCGCACCCTTGGCCGTCCCGTAGGCCACGTAGCCGCGGCCGGCCATCCGGCCGATGGCCGAGGAGATGTTGACCGCCGAGCCGCCTCCCCCCTCCAGCATGAGCGGCACGGCCGGGCGGAGGAGGGCGTGGGCGGTGGACACATTGAAGTGGAAGGCCTGCTCGAGGCGGCCCGGTGAGGTGTCCATGAACGGCCGGGGCATGGCGCCTCCCACGTTGTTGACCACCAGGTCGAGCCGACCGAAGGCGTCCCGGGCCCGGTCCACCAGGGCCGCCACGGCCTCGAGGTCGCTCAGGTCGGCCGGCACCACCACGGCCCGCCGCCCGGCCTCCTCCACTGCGGCGGCCACCCGGTCAAGCTGGTCGGCGGTCCGGGCCGAGATCACCACGTCGGCCCCGGCCTGGGCCAGCCCGATGGCCGTGGCTGCGCCGATGCCCCGTCCGGCGCCGGTCACGATGGCCACCTTGTCGTCGACGCGGAAGCGGTCGAGAATCATGTCGAGTTCCCCCTTGGTTCGGCGACAGTGCTACCAGGCCCGGATGCCACGGCGCCACGTCCACCCACCGGCGGGGCCGGGGCGGGCCGCTCCCGGCCGCGTCGCCCCTCCGGTGAACGGCTCAGTCGGACAGGTCGGCCACGGCGACGATGTGGGTGGGGCGGACCCGGACCAGCAGCTCGCCGGGCACACCGTTGCGGGCCCCGAACTCCTCGGCCCGGTCCTGGCCCATGTAGCGCCCCCCGAGCACGGTGGCCCAGTGGAGCACCTCCTCGAGGTCCTCGCTGAGGGTGGCCGTCCCTTCGATGGTGACGAAGGAGAACGGGAGGCGCTCCTCGTCGATGCAGAGGGCCACCCGTGGGTCGCGGGCCAGGGCCTTGCCCTTCAGGGTGTCGGCACCGGTGTTGAACACGACGTCACCGATGGGGGCGTCGGCGGTGGCCGTCGACCGGTCCAGGACGAACCAGATGGGGGCCACGTGGGGACGCCCGTCGGCCCGGACGGTGGCCAGCTTGGCGGTGTGGGGCGGATCTCCCTCGAGGAAGGCCAGGAGCTCCTCGTGCGACATGGGGTGCGCGGGCACGGTCGCTCAGGCCGGGCGGGTGGAGGGGAGGCCGAGCTTGCGGTGGTCCCACGACACGGTGCGCTCGACGGTGAGCTTGGCCACGATCCGCTTGTTGAGCATGGTCTCGACGAACGGCCTCAGCTCCTCGGTGTAGGCGCCGTAGTAGCGCTCGAAGAGGTTGACCCCCAGCTCCCACATCTGTGCCGGGTCGTCGATGACCTCGGCCCGCCCCACCAGTTCGACGCCCCGCAGCTCCTCGTAGTAGTCGCCGTCCTCGAACATGCAGGTGCACCGGGAGTCCCGGGTCAGGTTGACGGCCTTTTGGGCCTTGGCCTTGGTCTCGATGGCGATCGAGCCGTCCAGGAACCCGTACCACATGGCCACGGCGTGGATGGAGCCGTCATGGTTGAGGGTGCACATGGTCATGGGGCGCCGCTCGTGGAGGAAGGCGTCGATCTCCTCGGGAGTCATCCTGATCAGGTCACGCTGCTTCACGCCGTGACCCATCTGCTGGGAGGTTTGCTCGCTCATCTGGCTCTCTCCTGTCCGGCCCGGAGCGCCTCGGTCCCTGCCCGGGTCCCCAGAGCTGCGGGCCGGCATCGTCGTTCGTGCCGTTCCTCGGCGCAGCGTACCGGGGCCGGGCCGGAGCGGTGCAGAATGGCACGGTGTCGAACCCGCCCTCCCGAGGCGTGACCCGGCTGGGGGTCTGCTTCGTGTGCACCGGAAACATCTGTCGCTCGCCCATGGCCGAGGTGGTCCTGGCCGCGTTGGCGGCCGGCGCCCCCCTGGCCGACGGGACCTGTCTGGCCGACCACCTGGAGATCACCAGTGCGGGCACCGGGGGATGGCACGAGGGGGAGCCGATGGACCCCCGGGCCCGGGCGGCGCTGGAGCGGCGGGGCTATGTCGACCACGGCCATGTGGCGAAGAAGTTCGACACCTCGTGGTTCGAGTCCACCGAGCTGGTGGTGTGCCTGGACCGGGGCCACCAGCAGACCCTGCTGAGCCTGGGACGGGGACGGGCCGGCGACGACCGGTTCGACGACCGCCTGGTCATGCTCCGGGGCTTCGACCCGCGGTCGGGTGGCGCGGTCGACGTGCCCGATCCGTACTACGGGGACGACACCGACTTCGAGGCCTGTCTCGACCAGGTGGAGGCGGGCTGTCGCGGCCTGGTGGACGATCTGAGCGAGCGCGTCGAGGGTCGGGGGACCGGAACGGTCTGACCCGAGCCCGTCGTCCGGGGGCTGGGTCCACGCCCAGGTTCAGGTCGAGGTGGTGGGCACGTCCGGCGACGTGTAGTAGGCCACGTCGAGGAACTGGCCCGTATCGGCTCCGTAGCAGGAGCAGAGCTGGAGGGTGGGGAGCCACTCCGACGAGCTCAGGCGGACGAGGTCGTCGGCCACCGGGGTCCCGTTGACTTCGAAGGCGAGCTGGGTGGTGCCCGGCTGGGCGAGGTCGTCCCGGCAGGCGATGGTCACCTCGTTGGTGCCCGTGCTGTGGACGGCCGGGCTGACGCCGGCGTCGAGGACGGTGGTGCTGGTGGCCGAGAATTCGTTGATCTCCCACAGCCCGTTGCCGTGGACGAAGAACGCCAGCTGATCCACCTGGTCCGTCGACATGCACCCGAGCCCGACACCGTTGCTCGACGGACCGGCGGTGATGGCCACCGAGGCCGTCTCCTGGATGGCAGGGGCCGGCTGCTGCACCGGTGCCGCCACGTACACGGCGTGCTCGGCACTGGGTATGGCCACATCGACGCCACCGGGTACCGGGAGCACCGTGGTGTCGTAGACCAGGGTGGCCGGCCCCCACACCAGGGGATCGGCCGGACCGCCGGCCACGGGCGTCCCGAGGGTGATCGGCGTCGGGGCCATCCGGGTCACGCCCGCAGTGTGGGCGGCCCGCACGCCGAGGAAGGTCGGGATGGCCACGGCCGCCAGCACCAGGGCCAGGGTCACGAAGCCCACGATGATGCCGGCCAGGCCCAGTCCGGCTCCCCGCTGGGCGCCGTGGGAGCGGCGGATCTGGCTCCTGGAGACGAAGCCCAGGACGATGCCGGCGATCGATCCCAGGCCGACCAGGCTGAGGATGGACAGGATCAGGCTGGCGACGGCCAGCCCGTTGGTCTTCGGGGCGACCGGCGGATACCCGTAGCCGGGGGGCATGCCCAGGTACGGGGCGACGGGCGGCCCGCCGGGGTAGCCGTAGGCCATGGGCGGAGCGGTGCCGGGCGCGGGGGCGCCGAAGGGGGCGAACTGCGGGAGCTGGGGCAGCGGTGGCGTTGCCGGACCCGGTGGTGGCCACGCCGGCCCGGGCGGGGCGACCGGGGCCTCGGCGGCGGGGTGGAGGTGCGGCGGGTACCAGTCCCCATCCGAGGCCAGCCACCAACCCGGTGGGTGGGTGACGTCCGTCATCGTCCTCCGTCGGAGGAACGCCATCGCCGCATGTCCTTCCATCGGTCCGAGCCGAGACCGGGTTGAGCCCTGATCTCGCCGAGCCCGGATCCGGGCACCGGGTGATGGTGATGCGAACCCCGGCCCGTCGTGGACGTGGTCGCTCGTCCGAAGGATCAGGCGAGCACCGTGTCGGGCACTGCGGCCGTGGCCGCCACCGCCTGGGCCGATCCGCAGGCCGTTCCCGGCGGCGTGCCTGGCCGACGGAGGGCCTGGCCCAAGGAGGGACTAGCCGAAGGAGGGCCTGGCCGAAGGAGGGACTAGCCGAAGGAGACGAACGACTCCCGCTCGTAGCCCCGCATCCGCTCGAAGGCGTCGCGCAGCTCGGACCGCCTCGACCGGTCGTTGGCCAGGTTGACCAGCTCGTGGGGATCGCTGTCGTGGTCGTACCACTCGTGGTCGTTGTCGTCGAAGCCACAGTCGACGTCGAACAGCTTGTGGCCGGGCGACGCTCCCCACAGCCCGGTGGAGGGCTTGCCACCGCCGACGCCGTAGTACCGGGCGTACTTGGTCGTCCCGTCGTAGAAGCCGCGCAAGGCGTAGCGCACGCCGTTGAGCGCGACGGTCTGGGCCGAGTCCTGGGCGAACAGGATGTGGTCCCGAACCGAGGCGGACGGGTCGGCGAGGACGGGCGAGAGGTCGGTCCCCTGCACGGTGGCGGACGCCGCGGCCGGGTCCACGCCGGCCAGCGAGCAGACGGTGGCGGCCAGGTCCACATGCGACCCGAGGGCCGCGGTCACCGACCCGGGCGTGGTGATCCCCGGAGCCCGGACGTACAGGGGGACCCGCATGATCTCGTCGTAGACGAAGGGTCCCTTGGACCGCAGGCCGTGGGAGCCGCACATGTCGCCGTGGTCCGAGGTGAAGATGATGACGGTGTCGTCCCAGGCGCCCGAGGCCTCGAGGGCGGCGAGCACCGTACCCAGGTTGTCGTCGGCCATCCGGTGGAGGTGGACGTAGTAGTCGAGGTGGCGCAGCCAGGCCCGGGTGTCGGCGGGGTCGATGAAGCCCCATAGCCCGTGCTGCTGATCCCAGCGCCACTGCCGGTGGGCCTCGGGCTTGGTGTGGAGGTCGTCGTCGAAGTTGGGGGGCAGCCGGTCGGCCACCTCGGGGTAGGGCTCGGTGAACACCGGCAGGGCGTCGTCGTCCTTCCACGCCGCGCTCTCGAGCACCGACCGGATGGCCGCCACGTCGTCGGGGTGCTGCTCGCGGTAGCCGGGCTGGTCCACCGGGAACCACATGACGTCGTGGGGGTTGACCAGGGCCACGGTGAGGAACCACGGCTGGGTGCCGGTGCCGTCCCCGTTGGCGGTGCTGGTGCCCGCCGAGGGGCGGGCGTTCTCGGTCAGCCAGTGGGCGGCGTTGCTGGCGATGATGGGGTCGAAGTGGACCCCGGTGCCGGCCCAGCCCATGAAATGACGGTCGTTCCCGTCCCAGTCGGCGAAGCCGTAGGCCTCCATGTCCGGGGTGGGGGAGTGGGACAGGTGCCACTTCCCGATGTAGGACGAGCGGTAGCCGGCCCCGTCGAGGAGTGAGCCGAGGGTGGGCGTGGACGTCGGGAGTTCCACGTGCTCGGGCATGATCACGTTGTCCAGGACCCCGTGCCCCTCGAGGTACCGCCCGGTGAACAGGCTGGCCCGGCTGGGGGAGCACGGCGACGAGTGGGTGAAGTAGTTGGTGAACTCGAGTCCCTCGGCACGGAGGCGGTCGCGCCAGGGCAGGGAGACACCGTCGGGGAGCCAGGACCGCTGGCGCTCCTGGTCGGAGACGACCAACAAGATGTTGGGACGCGTGGGGCGCTCGGCCATGGTGGGCCACGGTAGCGCCAACCCGTCCCGGATCCGTCCCGCCGCTGTTGGCGGTCAAAACTGAAATGTGTTCTACTTTCGGAAATTCAGGTTGGACGAGACATCAGGGGGAGGATCGGGATGCCCGACAGCGAAGCGCTGCACGCCGAGCACCGGCTCGAATACCCGTACTCACGGTCGACGGGCCCGGTGATCGGGGCCTTCCTGACCGGGTTGCGCGACGGCAAGCTGCTCGGTGTCAGGGGGGCCGGCGGCTCGGTCATCGTGCCCCCGACCGAGTACGACCCCACCACGGGTGAGGACACCGGCGAGCTGGTCGAGGTCGGACCCGGGGGCGTGGTCGAGACCTGGGCCTGGGTGGGGGAGCCGCTGCGCAAGCACCCGCTCCAGACCCCGTTCGCCTGGGCGTTGATCCGGCTGGACGGGGCTGACACCGCCCTGCTCCACGTGGTCGACTCCGGGGCCCCCGACGCCCTGGCCGCCGGCGACCGGGTGACCGTCCGGTTCCGCCCCGAGTCCGAGCGCATCGGCGCCATGGCCGACATCGAGGCCTTCGTCCCCGAAGGGAGGGCGTGATGGCTGACGAGACCACGACGGAGCGGGGGCCGGTCACCACGCTGGCCACCCCCATCCGGCTCGACTTCGAGTTCACCCCGGGCGTGGCCCAGTCGGTGTTCCTCCGCGGACTGAAGCAGGCCAAGTTCATGGGTCAACGGTGCTCGGTGTGCGGGAAGGTCTATGTGCCCTCGCGGGGCTCGTGCCCCACCGACGGCGTGCCGACCACCGAGGATGTCGAGCTGTCCAACAGCGGCACCATCACCACCTACTGCGTGGTCAACGTGCCCTTCGCCGGGCAGTCGATCGAGATCCCCTACATCTGTGCCCAGATCCTGCTGGACGGGGCCAACCTCTCGTTCATGGGCCTCATCCAGGAGATCGCCACCGACCAGATCCGCATGGGCCTGCGGGTCGAGGCGGTCTGGGTCGAGCCCGACGAGTTGACCGAGTCGCTGTCCTCGGTCCGGTACTTCCGACCCAACGGCGAGCCCGACGCCGACTACGAGACCTACAAGGAGTACCTGTGAGCGCCGCCGGTCGTACCCCTCGGCCCGTGTCCATCGCCTCGTTCGCCCAGGCCAAGAACGTCCGGCGCGACCAGGAGCGCAACGAGGTCGAGGGCCTGATGCCGGTGATCGCCGAGGTGTTCGGCAACATCGGGATCACCAAGGACGACGTCGACTTCATCTGCTCGGGCTCGACGGACTACCTGATCGGCGGCCCGTTCAGCTTCGTGATGGCCCTCGACGCCGTGGGGGTGTGGCCTCCCCGCTCGGAGAGCCACGTCGAGATGGACGGCGCGTTCGCCCTCTACGAGGCGTGGGTCCTCCTGCAGGAGGGCGAGATCGACGCCGCGCTGGTCTACTCGTTCGGGCGCTCGTCCCTGGGTGACCTCCGCGAGATCCTGGCCCTGCAGCTCGACCCCTACTACCTGGCCCCCCTGTGGCCCGACCCGATCAGCCTGGCCGCACTGCAGGCCCGGGCCCTCATCGACGCGGGCAAGGCCACCGAGGCCGACTTCGCCGCCATCGCCGCCCGGAGCCGCCGTGACGCCCTGGCCAACCCCCACGCCCAGGTGGCCCTGGACGTCTCGGCCGACACCCTGCTGGAGGACGAGTACGTGGTCTCACCCCTCCGCCGCCACGCACTGCCGCCCATCACCGACGGGGCCGCCGCCATCGTGCTGGCCGCCGGCGACAAGGCGGCACGCTGGTCGGAGCACCCGGTGTGGATCACCGGCTTCGACCACCGCATGGAGTCGCACGCGCTCGGCGCCCGCGACCTGACCTCGTCGCCGTCGACGGCCAAGGCCGCCGACGTGGCCGGCGTGGCCGACGGACCCATCGACGTGGCCGAGATCCACGCCCCCTACGCCCACCAGGAGATCATCGTGAAGCAGGCACTCGGCCTCGGTGACGACGTGACCATCAACCCGTCCGGCGGACCGCTGGCCGCCAATCCCCTCATGTCGGCCGGACTGATCCGGATCGGTGAGGCCGCCGCCCGCATCGCCTCGGGCGAGGCCCGCCGGGCCGTCGCCCACGCCACGTCGGGACCGTGCCTACAGCAGAATCTCGTCTGCGTGCTGGAGGGGGAGTGATGCCAGAGCGCTGCGCAGTCATCGGAGTGGGCCAGACCCACCACAAGGCCAAGCGGGACGACGTCTCCATCGCCGGACTGGTGCGGGAGGCGGCCAAGATGGCCTTGGCCGACGCCGACCTCACCTGGGCCGACATCGACGCCGTGGTCATCGGCAAGGCACCGGACATGTTCGAGGGCAACATGATGCCCGAGATCTACCTGGCCCCGGCGCTCGGGGCGGTGGGCAAGCCCATGATCCGGGTGCACACGGCCGGCTCCGTCGGTGGCTCGACCGCCCTGGTCGCCGCGCACCTGGTGAAGTCCGGAATCCACAAGCGGGTGCTGACCGTGGCTTACGAGAAGCAGTCCGACTCCGACGCCATGTGGGCCCTGTCGGTGCCCCAGCCGTTCGCCGCCCCGTTGCTGGCCGGGGCGGGTGGCTACTTCGCCCCCCACATCCGGGCCTACATGCGCCGCTCAGGGGCGCCTGAGCACATCGGCAGGATGGTGGCGGTCAAGGACCGCCTGAACGCCATGCGCAACCCCTATGCCCACCTCCACCTGCCCGACATCGACATGAAGATGGTCGAGGACTCCATGATGCTGTGGGAGCCGCTCCGCTACCTCGAGTCGTGCCCGTCCTCGGACGGCGCCGCCGCCATGGTGCTGGCCGCCGAGGATGCCATTTCCGGGCAGTACCCGCCGGCGTGGATCCACGGGACGGCCATGCGCTCCGAGCCCACCATGTTCGCCGGTCGGGACCAGGTCAACCCCCAGGCCGGCCGCGACTGCTCGGCCGACGTCTACGCCCAGGCCGGAATCACCAACCCGCGGGAGCAGATCGACGTCGCCGAGATCTACGTCCCCTTCTCGTGGTACGAGCCGATGTGGTTGGAGAACCTCGGCTTCTGCGAGCTGGGTGACGGATGGAAGCTGACCGAGTCCGGTGCCACCGCCTTCGACGGCGACATCCCGTGGAACACCTCGGGGGGCGTGCTGTCGTCCAACCCGATCGGGGCGTCGGGCATGCTTCGGTTCCTCGAGGTGGCCATGCAGGTTCGGGGCCAGGCCGGTGAGCACCAGATCGACGGCGCTCGCCTGGCACTCGGCCAGGCCTACGGCGGTGGGTCGCAGTTCTTCGCCATGTGGGTGGTCGGCAGCGACAAGCCCTGATCCGGCCTCGGCCGGGGTGCGATGCCCTCGGATGGGGTGCTCGGCCGGGGTGCGGCTGGGGTGCCCGGGGGCGAGTGCGGGGAGAGGCCGGTGGGAGCCTCGGCGTCTCGGTTTTTTGGGAGTTACGTGACGTCGGTACGTTGGGGCCCGATGCTCCGGACGCCCGGTCGGCCCCTCCCCGACCGGATCGGTGAACGGAGCGCCGGTGGAGCCGGCCGACCCGGACAGCACCGGGGCACCGGCCCATC
>Ga0302154_10002319_pt1 | contig 14643 bp, 12 predicted proteins | sample I_Bog_N2_3_FD_193507 | JGI IMG/M metagenome (GOLD analysis project Ga0302154, IMG submission 193507) | Peat permafrost microbial communities from Stordalen Mire near Abisko, Sweden - I_Bog_N2_3 | ecosystem: Environmental > Terrestrial > Soil > Wetlands > Peat | place: Sweden: Abisko, Stordalen...
CACTCAGGTTTTTGCATAGACTGAGTGTCTGTCCGGAAACTTATCGAGCGATTGGAATTGGGGGTCCGCCTCCATCGGTGCCGCCGGTGCGCTTCGCAGCGCAGGATTCTCCACCACGAAGGTTCGAAGCCACGAAGCCGGGCTGATGGGTCGATGTGCTCGCCTGCCAACCACGATTCGCCGCGTTGGTGGAGCGTGCCCTTCGTGGCTTCGGACCTTCGTGGTGAAGAATCGCGGACCCGCGAGTTCCTCGATCTCGGCGGCGAGCGTCAGGTGCTGCGCGCACGCCGCGCGCTGACCAAGGAAGGCAAGCTGATCCGCCTCGGCTACGGCACCTATGCCAGAGCCGAAATCTCCCCGCTCACGCAGAAGCCGATGCTCGCCGGCGACGGGTTCGGCCCGGTCTCGCGCCGGGTATTCGACAAGCTGAAAGTTTCCTGGGCACCGGCCACGGCCGAACGCGCCTGCAACGAAGGTCGCAGCACACAGGTCCCAATGACACCGCGCGTACGACTGTCGCCGCGTAGCCGCTTCAGCCGCAAGCTTCGCTACAACACCATGGAGCTGACGTTTGAGCGATGAACTGCCCGGGGATCTGCGTCCGGTCGTGGACTTCTTTGGTCTGCCAGACACCGCCGTGGTCACCAAGGATTTCCATGTCGTGCGCGCGATCGGCGTTCGATGCATCGCCCTTCGCGCTGGTCTTTGGTGGCGGCACCGCACTTGCCCGCGCGCATCGCATCGTCCGGCGCATGTCCGAGGATGTGGATTTCAAGATCGTGCCGCGCCCGGCAGCACGCGTCCACCGCACATGTTATGGGGACTTCATCGTCGCCATGGCGTACGGGGAGAGGCCGATGGCCTGATATGACATCGATGGCGGCAGTCGGGCTGCGCGTCAGTAGAGTCCCCTCCCGCTCACCCGATCCCCAGCCGGCGTGCTTCGGTGCGCGGGACCGCGGGGGCCGAGGGGTGCATGATGATGCCCTCCTTCTCCAGATCGACCCGCGCCTCCGGATAGACCGCCAGTGCCACCGTCAGCGCCTCCACGAAGGTCGGCTTGACCTGGCGCGCCAGGCGGAACCCCGCCCCGAACTGCCCGTGGATCGCGGTCCAACTGACCGGGGTGGAGCGTGGCAGCGCATGCAGCCGGTACGCCAGCCAGATATAGACATCGATCGCCAGGCTGCGCGTGCCGATCGCCTTGATCGCTTCCTCCCGCACCGGTACCGGATGGTCCCGCAGCGACCGCCAGAAGCCCTCATCCAGCCGCACCCGGTCCTGCCAGAGCGTCGGCTGGTTGTCGTCCATCACCCCGCTGAGGGAGATCGCGTCCTGCACGAAAGCCCCGTTCTGCCGCCGTTCGGCGCCGTTTTCCCGTTCGGTGAAAAACGTCAGCCGGCAGCCGGAAATCCGCCGCGCCTGTTCGGTGACAAGCTGGTAGGTCCGCCCGCCGGTGGTCAGCGACATCCGCCCCATCCAGGACTTCATCGACCGCCCGAGTTCGACCTCGGGCGAGTTCGTGCGCACCGCTTCGGTTTGCAGATACAGCAGGATCAGACGAGCGATCGAGCCATACGGTACGCCCATCAGATCGCCGTTGCGGTTACGGCCTGATTCAACCAGCAAGGTGGTGCGATGGCCTTCCCGCCGCCACAGCGCGTCTTCAATGCGCTTATGCGGCAGCGACGTCATCGCAAAGCCGGCATGGGTGATGCCGAGGCGGCTTTCTTCTTCCGCCAGCACCGCTGCCGCCGCGTCAATCGCTTGACGTTCGGCTTTGCTGCTCGCCATGGCTCTGGCGCCTTCAATGCCATGGATCAGGATCAGGTCATGCACTGCACCCATGGGTGGCACTGGTGCCGCTGATTGCGCGCCGAAAGCAAGTGGGACTCTACTGACGCAGGCTATTCGAAGGGTATTTGTTCTGGGCTATTAGATTCGTCAGTAGAGTCCACGGGATAACTGCGAGTCGCGTCAGCAGAGTCCCCTTTTCGCGTCAGTGGAGTCCACGGGATATTTCGATTCCCGTGTGGATAACCAAATGCCTGTGCGGGCCGTCAGTAGAGTCCCCTTTGTCGAGTCGCCGGCGCGACTCGACGCTCGGTTTTCGCGCCGCTCAGCCGGGTTTTCGTTCGAGCAGGGCATCGAACGCCGCCGGGTCCGTTGCCGGGCCGAGCTTCACCGTGTAGCCGCAGGTCTCTGCACGGATCCCGAACCCGGGCCAATTTCATCCACCCCGCCCCGCCCGCCCGCGCTCACCCGCGCCCTGCAGCCGCGCTGAACAGCGCCGCGATCACCGCCGGGTCCACGTCCTCGATCGTCGCCGGTTGCCAGCGGGGGGTGCGATCCCGATCCACCAGCAGCGCCCGGACGCCCTCGCGGAAATCCGGACGGTCCACCAGCACCGGCCCGACCAGCGCCGTTTCCCGCTGTAGGCATGCGGACAAGGTCTGTGTGGCGCCCAGGCGCAGCAGCGCGTGGGTCACAAACAGGCTGGTGGGTGACATGCGGCGCAACGCGGTGATTTCACGCCGGGCCCAGTTCGTGTCCTCGGCTTCGAGCGCAGCCAGGATGGCCGGGACGGACGGGGCTGCATAGCAGCGATTGACCGCCGGCAGGTAGGCCGCGAACCGCGGCTCGCGCAGCGGTTCGGCGAATGTGGCAACCACCGCGGGATCGCCGGTTTCGACCAAGGATGCGCGAAAGGCCGCCAGCCGGTCGCGGGTCAACAAATGCGTGGCCAGCCCGGCATGCACCGCGTCCCGGCCGGACAGGCGCGCGCCGGTCAGACCAAGCCACATGCCCAGGGCACCCGGCAGGCGCGGCAGCACATAGCCCATGCCGGCATCTGGGAAGAAGCCGATGCCGGCCTCCGGCATCGCCATCGCGGCATAGTCCGTGACGATCCGGTGGCTGCCATGGACCGACAAGCCCATGCCGCTGCCGAAGCAGAACCCGTCGATCAGCGAGACCCAGGGCTTGCCGAATGCGGCGATGGCGCCGTACAGCGCACATTCGTCCGCGAGGTATTGCACGACCAGATCGGGCCGCCCCGTCAGCAACTGGTTGTGCAGCCATTCGACATCGCCGCCCGGGCAAAACGCGTCGCCGGCCGCGTCCAGGACGACCAGTTTGACCGCGTCATCGTCCCGCCAGTCCGCGACGGCGGCCGTGATCGCCTGCAACATGCCGCTATCGAGGATATTGCGGACCTCCGGATGGTTCAGGGTGATGCAACCGGCCTGCGCCTCGCGCCGGATCAGGACCCGATTCGCCTCGGTATCGCTCACAGGGCACGCCTTTCAGGATAGGGCCGGAGACCAGGACCGCAGGCCGTGTGTGTCCTCCCGCCATGACGTTGAGAACGTCGTGCGCGACTCATCAGGATAACCGGGTTATGTCCCATCGGCTTCCCGGGCGAGAGTCTCGAACAACTCAGCCGCCAGCTTGCGGTCGATCTTATCATTCTCGTTGCGTGGAATCATCCCGACCCGTTCGATCCGCGAGGGGATGGCATAGGCTTCGATCTGCCCGGCCAGCGCGGTCCGCAGCGCGGCGGGGTCGAACACCTCATTGTCCGCACATTCGATCAGGGCCACCAGGGATTCGTCGCGCTTGAAGACACACACCGTGGGCCAGCCGCACTTGCGAATGGCGGCGGCGACCTCGTCCATCTCGATCCGGTAACCGTTCAGCTTCACCTGGAAGTCGATCCGCTCCCGGAAATAGACCAGGCCGTCATGGCGCTCTGCCCAGTCGCCACTGAAATACCCATGCACCATACGGCCGTCGATCTCGATCGCTCGGAACGACTGAGCCGTACGTTCAGGATCCCGCCAGTATCCATCGGCAACCTGGGGCCCGGCGATGAATATTTCGCCTTCATCCGGATGGCTGCCGCCGACCAGATACACCTCGATCCCGGGAATTTCCGGACCGATCGAGACCGATGTGCCGGCGCAGGCGTGCATGTAGTGGTCTTGTGTCAGCAGGATCCCGGTCATGGTGACGGTGGTTTCCGTCGGTCCATAGGCGTTCTGGATGACGATGTTCGGATTGGCGGCGAAAATCGCCTCCACATGCTCCCGCAGCAATCGCTCGCCGGCGAAGGTGAACCGCCGGATGGTCGCCAGATTGCGGCTGGTGAGCTGATTCGCCGTCATCATGAGATTGAGCACGCTGGGCACCGAAGCCCAGGCCGTAATGTGCTCCCGCGCAATGATCCGAGCGGGCATCAATCGATCGCTTCGGCGGCTGATCGGGATCAGGGTCGCGCCCAGACAAAACGCGCCGTAGATGTCGAAGACGCTGATGTCGAAAGCCAGGTTGTTGAACTGGGCCACCCGGTCCTCGGGCAGCACGCTCTCTGACGCCTTGATCCATTGCACGTAATGGTTCAGCGCGACGCGCGATATGACGACGCCTTTCGGCACGCCGGTCGAGCCCGATGTGAAGATGATGTAGGAGATCGGATGCCGCTGATGGCGATCGGTGAACGTGGCGGACCGGTCGAGGGTGGCGGGGTCGATGCGAATAGCATTCGGCGCCGCTTCGGCCAGCCGGTCCGCAAGCGCCTGGGGTGCGACGATGATGTTGGGTTCAAGCTGACCGACGATGCGCAGCAGTTTGTCGATCGGCGATGCATCGTTCACCGGCGCGTAGAAGCCGCCTGCGAGACCCGTTCCCAGGATCGCCGCGTAGGCATCGACACCGCGCGGCAGCGCAATGACGATCCGCGGTTCGGCGACCTGTGCAAAGGCTGCTGCGTAATTGCCCACCCGTGCTGCCAGTTCGGCATAGGTCGCGCCCTTGCCGTCAGCCTCGACCGCCAACTTCTGGGGCCGTCTGCTTGCTTCGGCAAGAAAAAGATCAATCGCGTCAGGCAAGATTGGCGGCATGTCTGATCCTTACACAACGCGAAACATTGCTTTTCAGGCTTACGGCTCGACTGGTAAAGGGGCCACACTCAGCCGCGACAAAATAACCACCCCCAAACTGCAAACGCTCCAATTACGATTGTACTTTTAACTCTGGAGCCAGTGGGGATCGGAGCCATGTTCAGCCTCGTGAAAAGCGAGTGTCCTGTACCATACCGCGCGCCGGCCGGTCAATATTTCTGGCGAATCTTCGCATAATGGGCCGGGGCACGCGCCCACCTCCTCGGAGCCGTGACCGGTGCGGGCCGGGTACCACCTGAGCGAGGAAATGTCGGGCCGAACCCGCTATTTCCGTACCAGCAGCACGTCGAACGCGGCGGGATCCGCTGCCGGGATCACCTCGACCGCATAGCCGCAGGACTCGCCCAGGTCCCAGAACGTCTCCGGATGCTCGCCAATTGGCACGGACAGGGACTGGCCGAGGGTGCTGACGTCCGCATCCGGATTGTGCGTCTCCAGCCGGTGCAGCAGTTCGAAGTCCCGCGCCACCCGGGTGTTGGGCACACCGGCGATGCGCACCGCCGCCGGACGCCGGCGCGCGAGGTCGGCCGCCACGTCGGAAGGCTGCGTTCGTCCGGCCTCCCAGGCGATCTCTTCGGCCACAGGAGGCGGCTGGGTGGGACCCGCGTGCAGGATCGCGTCGTAGCGGTAACGCGTCATCTCGTTGTCGGACCGTCCGCGCCGGACCAGGACGGTGACCGATCCGGCCTGAGCCAGCCGCTGCTGCAGGTCACGAAAGAACGCCGGCCGCACGGGCAGTTCATTTTCGACCCGCAGCAGATCCTCGATGCGGCGCTTCAATGCGCCCACCGTCGAGCCCGCCGGGGCCTTGCTGAACTGTACGGAGGCATGAAACGCCGGCAACAGGTCCGCGTGGATGATATCGCCGGCGAAGACATGGCCGCCGGGCGCCATCGTCTCGAAGGTGCGTTCCAGCACCGCCGTGAGATAGGCTTCATCAGGAAAATACTGGATGACGGAGTTCAGCACCACCGTGTCGATGGTGCCGGGTTCCACGCCCCACGGATCGAGCGCCTGCTGCACCGCGAGGTCCACATGCGCGAAACCGTCCTCCGGCCGGATCCAGTGGCGAATGGCCTCGATCGCCCGGCTGGAGATGTCACGGCCATAGTAGGCCGCGCACAGCGGTGCGAGGCGGTGCAGGATCATGCCGGTGCCGCAGCCGATCTCGAGGATCCGTTGCGGTTGCAGCGCCTGGATGCGGGCGATGGTATGGACGAAATACTCGTCCATTTCGTCGCGCGGGATGGGCTGGCCGGTGTAGCTGCTGTTCCAACTGACGGCGGTTGGCCCGTCCTGCGCGCCTTCGCCTTGATAGGCCTTATCGAAGACACGGCGCCAGACCAGCAGTTTCGGGCTTTGCATCGATCAACCACCCCATGTTCGATCCCTGACGGGATCAGAGTCCCACGTTCGGATGCAGCGTGCTTTTGACGTCGGTGTGACGTTCACCCGGATGTCAATGTGCTGCCCGTCGCGTCGGATGGGCTAAGTGTAGCACGGTACCCGGGCCGGGGGGCACTCACGATTCTACGAGAATTGTCCCGGCAAAGAAGAACATATGTTGTTTTTGGGACTGGGGTCATATGGGCGATGCTCATTGTCAAATTTCGGCCCCGGTAAAACCAGGAATCCTTTGCCGGGTTTCGCAGCGTGGGTTATGTAGGGGGCTGTTATATGGCGATCCTGATTGCGGGCGGTGCCAACCTGACGCTAAGCACCAGCCTCCAATCCGCGATGACATCCGAGGGCCCTTGTTTGACCGTAGACATTGATGTCACCGCGATCTTGTCCGCCGCCGCCGCGGCAGAGCAGCGCCTTGACTGGGCCGCGGCCGCCAATCTCTACGCCAGGTTGCGGGAGCATTTTCCTAACAACAGCGCGGCACACCTTGGCAACAGCCGGGTTTTGACCGAACTCGGCCGGCGCGCCGAAGCCGATGCGCTTCTGACCGCGGCGCTTCTCCGCTTCCCGGAAAATTTCCAGATCCGCTTCGACCACGCCCGACTGGCCCAGACGCGCGAGGAGTCCCTGCGGCGCTGGGCCGCGCTGGTCGATCTCTATCCGGACCGGCCCGGCGGCGTGACCGCCTATCTGACCGCATTGCGTGAGGAGGGTGCGCTCGACGTGGCCGAAGCACGCGCCGCCGCGGCGGTGGAGGCTTTCCCTGCCGCCGCCGGCATTGGGATCGAATGGGCCCGGATCGCCGCGGCTCGCGCCGACCGGCCCGAAGCGGTGCGGCGCTGGGAGACGGTGCGGGCGCGGTTTCCCACGAATACGACAGCCGTGGCCGGGCACGCCGCGGCGCTGGTCGCGGCGAACCGTCCGGATGAGGCCGATGCGGTCTTGCGGGACGGCGTCGCGCGGTTTCCGGACCGTCTCGATCTGGCCAGCGACTACGCCCGGCTGGCGCAAAGCCGGCAGGACTGGGCGGAGGTGCTGCGCCGCTGGGAAGAGGTCCGAACCCGTTTCCCCGACCGCCCCGCCGGCTATGCGGGCGTGGCCGAGGCGCTGGGCTATCTGCGCCGCGCCGATGAGGCCGAGGCCCTGCTGCTGGAGGTCGCCAGCCGTTTCCCCACATCCCGCGACATCCTGTTCGCTCTGGCCCGAGCGGCGCATGCTCGGCAGGACTGGGAGACCGCGATCGCGCGATGGGAGCAGGTCCGGGCGGTCCTGCCCGACGCGCACACGCCGCTGGTCGAGTTGAGCCATACGCTGATCAGCGCCCGCCGGCACGACGAAGCGGATGGGCTGCTGAAGGCGGCGCTGGATCGTTTCCCCGATCAGTTCGACCTGATGCTGCAGCAGGCCAGTCTGGCACTGCACCAGAACAATCTGGTTCTGTCGCAAGAACGCTGGAGCCGGCTGCTCCAGCGCTTCCCGAACGATGCCCGCGTGCTGTTCGGCCTCGCCCAGGTCCTGATCACTCAGGGCCAGTACGACGCGGCGGCGCCTTTGCTGGACCGGTTCCTGGCGCTGCGGCCGGATCACGCCCAGGCGATGGCCGAGCGGGCCCGGGTGGACCTGCGGCGCGGCGACTGGCGGTCTGCGCTCGACCGCTTGCTGGCGGCCAGCCGCCGCTTCCCCGACAACGGCGCCATCGATGCGCTGATCACCGAGACCAAGGTGGCCGCCATGCTGGCCGACCCGGACTTCGTCGATGAGGCCGATCTGGAGCGCGCGGCGCTCGTGATCGCCTCTGAGGTGCAGTCCGGCGGCAACGAGGCGCGGCGGCTGCGCAGCCTGATGCTGACCTTCGAAAGTATCGGGGACAATTGCGAATTCGGTCTGGTGCAGCGTTATTTCGGAGCCGAGCCGATCAGCCTGCTGCGCTGGGCCGGGCTCTCCCCCGGCGAACTGACGCGCGGCCTGCAAGCCCGTTTCGAGGGTGTGGGCGAAGCGGCGCAAACCATCCTGCTGGTCAGGGGCGACGAATACTTCACCCGCGATCGCCGGTACCGCATGCCGATGCACACTTTCATCAACCCGAACGAAATCACCTACGACGAGCTGTTTCCCAAGCTATGCGCGCGTCTGAAGCTGATGCGCCGCAAGCTGCTGGAACACCTGAATGGCGGTCATAAGATTCTGATCTACAAGTGCGTCGAGGGGCTGCGCGACGAACATATCGCGCAGATCACTGCCGCCCTGGGCGCCTATGGTCCGAACCGGATCCTGTTCGTCCGCCCGGCCGATGCCAACCATCCGGCGGAGCGTGTCGAGCAACGCGGCCCGGACGTTGCCGTCGGCTATATCTCCCGCCTCGGCCATGATCCCAAGATCGGGTGGAACATCGATTTTCGCGGCTGGCTGCGGCTGTGCGAGCAGGCGTCGGTCCTGCTGCAGCGCGAGCCGAGACTGGCGCGGGCGAGTTAGGAAACCAAGGGGGGGATCTCCGGGTGCCGGGGCGTTTGCGTCGACGATTATCGCGGCCGACCTGCAATTGATTGCAAGCCAAGCCAGAAATTCTCATTTTGGCTTGGTCAGGCTTCCCTTATCATGGCCGGGACAAGCCCTGCCATAACGGAACCACAGCGAAATCAGAACAGTTGGTCCCCGTTCAAGCCGCCGCACCGCCCGAGTCGCCTGCAGCGCCGGTGATGCAGACTGATAACAGCACCCAAAAGCCTTCCAATCGAAGCGCGATCCCTGCAAGGCCGCCCCGCGCATGACCCTCGCACCGCCGCCGGAACCGACCGCCCTCCAGCACCTGGCCGCCGACCCGGCGGACTTCACCTTCGACGCGGCCCTGCGCGTGCTGCTGCACCACGCCCGAACCACCGATCCGGCAGAGGCGACGCGCTTCGCCGCCCGCCCCGGCCTCGGCTTCGCGCCGGCCGACGTGCTGGCCGTGGACCTGACCGCCGACGGCCCGCCTCCGGTCACCCTGGGTTTGCTGGGGCTGACCGGCACCGCCGGCGTGCTGCCACGCCTATACAGCGAGCACGCCGCCAGCCCCGACGGCGCGGCACTGCACGCGCTGCTGGACCTGCTGGCGCACCGGATGCTGGCCGCCCTGGGCAGGGCGGGCCTGAAATACCGGCTGGACCGAGCGGTCGAGGCGGCTCGGCTGGGCGGCACGGGGGCGCGGGCGGCGCATGGGGAGGCGCTGCTGGCGGTGACCGGGTTCGCCGAACCCGGGATCGCCGGACGGCTGCCCTTCGGCGCCGACGCACTGCTGCACTACGCCGGGCTGTTCGCGCTGCGGCCGCGTTCGGCGGAGCGGCTGGCGGCGCTGGCCTCGGATTGGCTGGGGCGGCCGGTCGCGGTGATCGAGTTCACCGGCGCCTGGCTGCCGATCGAGCCGGACCAGCGCAGCCGGCTGCCGGTGGGGCGCGACACCGGGACCTTCGCCCGGCTGGGACACGACGCGGCGGTGGGGACGCGGGCCTGGGACCCGCAGGCGCGGGTGGTGCTGCGGATCGGCCCGCTGGACCGCGCGGCGTTCGAGGCGCTGCTGCCGGACCGTCCGGCGCTGGTGGCCTTCGTGGCGCTGGTGCGGGCCTATCTGGGGTTCGAGGTGGGGTTTGCCGTCAACCTGGTGCTGGCGGCGGCCGAGGTTCCGGCCGCGCGGCTGGATGCGAAAGCGCGGCCGGGGGCGCGGCTGGGGTGGAATACCTGGCTGGGCCGCGCCGGGGGGTATGTGGCGCGGGGCGATGCGGATGAGGCGCGATTTGCGGCGGAGACGGTGGAGGGGTAGCCCCTGCGCATCCGGAATGGTATGTACCGCATACCACATGTTCAGGGAGTGTCGCGTGGATGGCGATCAAGGGCTGCAAGGACCGGAAGACGGGGCGGTTCCTGGCCGGCGAGCGCGTGCGGGAATTTCAGGCTTTCGCCGATGCCGCGGCGCGGGCGCTGACCCGGCTCCAGGCGGCGGTGGTTCTGGGCGATCTCCGGTCTCCGCCGTCAAACCGGTTCGAAGCGCTGGGCGGCGACCGGAACGGCCAATACAGCATCCGGATCAATGCGCAGTGGCGGGTTTGCTTTAGCTGGGCACCGCATGATCCCGTGCCACCCGATACCGACGCCCTGCAGGTTCCGGGAGATGCTGACGCCGTCGAAATCGTCGACTACCATTGACTCATTTCGTAGGATACCGACCCATGGCTTACGCGACCGACAACCTTCCGCCGATCCACCCCGGCCGCTTCCTCCGTGACGAACTTGAAGCGCTCGGCCTGAGTGCGCGAAAGTTCGCCGAACATATCCATGTGCCGCATAACGCGGTGACGGAGATCATGAACGGCGAGCGCTCGATCAGTGCGCAAATGGCGATCCGGCTTGGCCTGGCATTTGCCACGACGCCGCAGTATTGGTTGAACCTGCAAACGCTGTACGACCTGAAGCGCGCACGGGCTGAGATGCCGGTGGAGGCGCTGGGGATTGAGCCGTGTCTGGTGGGATGACGGCGCCATGCTGTGGCGTAGGGGCCGCGCTGCGGGGATATTGAAAGTGGAACGGGATCAAAGTGGCCTGATGAGAAGGCAATCACCGGTACCCTGAAAGGGGAGGTTCTGATGGCGCTCTCCGATTATGCCGACTGGTGGGATCGCCAGAAGCGGGTCGTTGAAAATATTATGTCCGATTGGGTCTATGAACATCATAATTGGGCGGCCGCGACAGCGGCAGGTACAGTGATTGTCGCAATGGATTTTGCCGGAGGATTCGTAGACGCCTTACGCCTGGGGCAAGGTGTCGCCAAAGGCGGATGGCGAGGGTATGGCGAAGACGCACTCCGCGTGCTCGTTATTCTCGGTCCGCTTGGTCGGGCTGGCGGGATGCTTTCTCGCTTTATCCATGTGCGTAATCTGAGGCTCGCGGTAACAACCAATGGTATTACAGGACCATGCACTTTTACTGCGGTCAATAATGCGATGACTGTCGTTTCTGGTCGTGCCCGTAATCTGTTCATCACGGCGAAGGATGCTGCCAAGGCACTTGGTATCCCGCTTGCAGGCGTTGCGAAGACCGCGGGAGGCTACGAAATCGCCGCATGGATAGACGATCTTGTACCATTTCTGAAAAGCCATGGTGCGAAGATAAAGATGCTAACCAATCTGACAACAATCGAGGACATAGCCAAAGCTGCGAAGGCCGAAAACGGCGTAACCATATTCGCGATCCGGTGTAAAACCGTTAACGGCGCGGACATTGTCCATTCTGTTATTGCCGTTCGGGGTGCGTCTGGCCAGATCCGGTATGCAGATTATGGCGGCCGTCTGGTGGAATCGATACCGGAGCTTATCAAAAATCTCGGTTATGGCGAGGTAAGTGGCGAGATATCTCTCATGCAGAAAGGTGGTGGCGCAGCAGCGACGGTCGTTGATGGATTAAAAGTGACGGGGATGATGGAGAACGCCATGGCGGTCGCCAATGGCACTGTTCTCGTCATAGAAGGTGTTACGGTGATTGAAACCCACGACGGAGCGGAACTGGCTATGCCCGTCGCCATTACGTCACCGCGCCGCTGAACGGGAGCCGGCTAACCGGGAAGCAGGCCCCCATTCCAAGGCTTTTCCCGAACGGAATGTCGGTCACGCTCAGTCCTCTGCATCCAGGGTTCGCGCGCGCTCAGGCCGCGCCCCCCTGGGCTGCGCTAATCATTCCCCGCCGCAAACGGCTGTTCCGACGGATCCCGGCTGGGAATGTTGATGCCGCCGCCGCGGCGCGCGGTGACCGAATTCACCGTGCCGTCGGCGACCACGGTCCGCCCGTAAGCCGGAATCGACGGAATCGCCTCCCGCGCCAACGGCTGCATCCAGTTTTTCCGCTGCAGCGCCGCGGCGATATAGGGCGCCAGCGCCGCCTGCTTGCGCGCGTCGCGCTCCGCCTGGTCCGCCTTCAGCACCGGCATGACCTCGGCGGCGAACAACTCCAGGGAGGCGATGATGTCCTGGTGCGTGTTGCGGCCGGCCTGCTGGATGAAGATCACCTGATCGACGCCGGCATCCTGGTACTGGCGCAGACGCTCGATCAGTTGCGCGGGCGTGCCGATGCCGTTGCCGACGGCGGGCGCCATGGCGTCGCGGCCGCGCAGGAAGCGCTCCCAGACGTTGGTCACGCCGGGAATGTGCTCGCCGTAAACATAATGGTGGCCCAGCGCGTAGCCGAAGAAGTTGAAGCCTTCGCCGCCGCGGCGGATCGCCTCGGCTTCGTCGTGGTGCACCGAAAAGCCGGTCGCCATCGCGATGTTGGCGTTGACCGAATGGCCGATCGGCACGCAGGCATCGGATTTGATGATGTCGTAGTAATCGCCCGCCCATTTCGCCGCCTCGGCCGGATCGACGAAGGCGAAGGCCAGCGCACCGACGCCGTTGCGCGCGGCGACGTGGATCGTTTCGCGATTGGAGCACGCCAGCCAGATCGGCGGGTGCGGGCGCTGCAGCGGCTTCGGGATGACGTTGCGCGCGGGCATCGAGAAGTAGTCGCCCCTGAAGCCCGGATAAGGCGTCATCGCCATCATGTTGGCGGTCTGTTCGGTTGCCTCCGCCCACATCAGCTTCTTCAGCGCGGGATCGACGTTGAAGCCTTCCAGCTCCGCCCGCGACGCCGATGATCCGGTGCCCCACTCGGCGCGCCCCGAGGACACCAGGTCCAGCATGGCGATGCGCTCCGCGACCCGCGCCGGCGCATTGTAGCCGGGCGGCGAGAGAACGACGGCGTGGCCGAGATGGATCCGGCGGGTGCGGCCGGCCGCGGCGGCCAGGAAGACCTCGGGGGCCGAGTTGTGGGAATATTCTTCCAGGAAGTGGTGCTCGTTGGCCCAGACATAGTCGATGCCGAGACGGTCGGCGACTTCGACCTCGGTCAGGGCCTCCTGGACCAGGCGGTGTTCGGAGTCCGCGGTCCAGGGGCGCGGCAGTTGCAGCTCATAGATCAGTCCGAACCTCATGGTGCGTTCCTCCCGCAGGACGACGGATTAGCTGCCACTGGCGGGACGCGGCGTCCAGGGGTGCGTGCGCCCCGAAGGGGGCTCGGTCGTGGTCCCGGATCAGGCCCTGACGGTGGCACCCAGGCGCGCGTCGGAGACCACGGCCCGGCCGCGCCCGCCGCCCTTGGCCGCATACAGCGCAAGGTCGGCGCGGATCTGCAAGACCTCCGCCGCCTCGCCGTCATCCGGCGCGACCGCGATGCCGATGCTGACGCCGATCATCACGTCGTGCCGTTCGATCTCGTATGGCTGGCTCACGCGATCGATCAGCCGCTGCGCGATCAGCTCGGCGTCCGAAGCGGTTGGCGTGTCGCGGAGAATCACGGCGAACTCATCGCCGCCCAGCCTGGCCAGCGTGTCGGTTTCGCGCAGGCAAGACCCCATGCGTTCGGTGGCAAGGCACAACAATTCGTCGCCGGCGGAATGTCCCAGCGTGTCGTTCACCGCCTTGAACTTGTCCAGATCGAGAAACAGCAGCGAGAAGGGATGGCCGCGGCCGAGATGGGCGACGGCCTCGTCCAGGCGCTCCCGGAACAGGACACGGTTCGGCAACCCCGTCAGCAGGTCATGCCGCGCCATGTGAGTGACCTTGTCCATGTTGCGGCGCAGATCCTCGGTGGTCCGATGCAGGCTGGCCGTCAGGGCCTCGAGCTGGGCGGTGCGACGCAGCGAGACCAGCAGATAGGTGACGATCATCGCGGTCATGGTCAGGCCGATCACCAGCGGCGCCGCCGTTTGCCATTGCCAGGACAGGCGCCGCAACGGTTCGGCCGGGAGGAATATGGCCGTCCACTGCTGGTCCATGATCGCCACCGAACCGCTCCAGTGGGGACGGGCCAGCAAGGTCCGCTGCGTCACGCCGGTTGCGCCGTCCGGGCGGATCTGACGCTGATAGTTGGCCGGGTCGTCCAGCGCGGCGCCGGGTTCAAAGAAATAGACATCGAGGTCGGTCAACATCGCCTTGGTGGAGACGATGTTGTCGATCATCCCGACAATCCCGAAGGCGCCGAGCACGACGCCCCGGGTCACCGGGATGCCCCCGGCATCGGTGCCGCCGAGGGCCAGGAAGCTCATGAAACCGCCCCGCGGGCCAGGCGCGGTGAGCAGCCGGACCGGTGGTGTGGCCGCCGGCTTGCCGGTCTCGATCGTGCGGTGGATTGCCGCCCGGCGAAGCGGCTCGAACGCGACGTCGAGACCGACGAAGTGCAGCGGGTTCGAATCGCCTTCGGAATAGAGAATCGGAAAATA
>Ga0302154_10002324_pt1 | contig 14616 bp, 9 predicted proteins | sample I_Bog_N2_3_FD_193507 | JGI IMG/M metagenome (GOLD analysis project Ga0302154, IMG submission 193507) | Peat permafrost microbial communities from Stordalen Mire near Abisko, Sweden - I_Bog_N2_3 | ecosystem: Environmental > Terrestrial > Soil > Wetlands > Peat | place: Sweden: Abisko, Stordalen...
ACCTGCATACGCTGGACATTCGGCAACATGCTCGGGTGCACGCTACGGCCTTGCAGGAGACGATTGCCGACACCGTCGCGCCGTCGCTGCCTGGCGAGCTTTCGGAGGAGAGTTCGAGCGTGCTGGAGACCTTCCGTGTGGTGGCGGAGATCAAGGACGGCTGCTCGCCGGAGGCGATTCGCCAGTATGTGATCAGCGGCGCATCGACGGTGGAAGATGTGCTGGCCGTGGTGCGGCTGGCGCGGCTAGGCGGCGTGAGAGTTGAGGGCTCGGGGCGTGATCCAGGGTTGATGCCGGTGCCGCTGTTTGAGTCGATTGAAGATTTGCGCAGGGCTCCGGCCGTCTGCCGCGAGCTGTGGAGCCGGGAGGACTATCGCAAGCTGATGGCCACGTGGGGGAACTGGCAGGAGGTGATGCTGGGCTACTCCGACTCCAATAAAGATGGCGGGATGTTGACCTCGACATGGGAGATCTTCCGCGCGCATCGCGATCTGCATGTGGTGGCGCGGGAGTGCGGGGTCAAGCTGCGGCTCTTCCACGGGCGGGGCGGGACGGTGGGCCGCGGCGGAGGGCCGACGCATCGCGCCATCTTCGCGCAGCCGATGGACAGCTTCGACGGGCAGTTGCGGATTACCGAGCAGGGCGAGGTGCTGAACTTCAAGTACGCCGACGAGGTGCTGGCGGAGCGCAATCTGGAGTTGATGATTGCAGCCTCGCTGGATGCGCTGGCCCGGCCGAATGCGAAAGACCCGGAGGGGCATTTCAGCGGCGTGCTGAAGCCGGAGTGGGAGGCCGCGCTCGATAAGCTCTCCGGCATTGCCTTCCGCTTCTACCGGCAGCATATTCTCGACGACCCGGAGGTGGTGACGTATTTCGAGCAGTCGACGCCGGTGGGCGAGCTGGAGCAGGCCAAGATCGGCTCGCGGCCGGCGCGGCGCGGCGACTCAACAAAACTTGCCGATCTGCGGGCGATTCCGTGGGTCTTCGGGTGGACGCAATCGCGGCTGCTGGCGCCGGCGTGGTTTGGGGTGGGCTTTGCGCTGGAGCAGTATCTGGCGCGGGCGGGCTCGCTGGAGCTGCTGCAGACGATGGCTCGGGAGCTGCCGCTGTTTATCGACCTGCTGCGCAACGTGGAGCTGGCGCTGGGCAAGGTGGATCTGGCCACGGCGCGGCTCTACTCCGCGCTGGTGGAAGACGCGGCGGTGCGCGAGCGGATTTACAAGCTCTTCGAGGAGGAGTTTCACCGCACCGAGCGCGCGCTGCTGGCGGTGACAGGGCAGCATGAGCTGCTGGAATCGAACCCGGTGCTGGCGCGCTCGATCAAGCTGCGCAACCCCTACGTCGATCCGATGCACCTGATCCAGGTGGATTTGCTGCGGCGGAAGCGGGCCGGCGAGGATACGCCGGAGGTGAACCGGGCCATCGCGGCGACGATCAGCGGCATAGCGGCGGGGCTGAGGAATACGGGGTAAGGCGAAAGAAAGATTTGCCAGAATGTGCGCAAGAGGATTAACCTGTTTTCATGCGTCGATGTCGCTAACACCGCCCTGGTGCACCTTGCGACGGTGACGTGCGCGGCGTTCGCGCGCAGACTTTCCCGCCCGACAGTTTGACCCTTCACCCCCCAAAAAACAGAGAACCCACGGGAGCCATCCCGAAAAAAGGAGATCATCATGGCGCGTATTGCCGCGAATGTCACGGAATTGATTGGTAAAACCCCCCTCGTCCGGCTGAACCGCGTAGCGGCGGGCTTGCCCGCAACCGTCGTAGCCAAGCTGGAGAGCCAGAACCCCGTATCGAGCGTGAAGGACCGCATTGGCTTCGCGATGATCGACGATGCCGAGCGGAGGGGCAAGATTGTGCCCGGCAAAACGGTGCTGATCGAGCCGACCAGCGGCAACACCGGCATCGCGCTGGCCTTTGTGGCCGCCGTCAAGGGCTACAAGATCATCCTCACCATGCCGGAGACGATGAGCCTGGAGCGGCGCGTGGCGCTGCTGGCCTTTGGCGCGGAGATCGTGCTGACCCCCGGCCCCAACGGCATGAAGGGCGCCATCGCCAAGGCCAGCGAGATCCTGGCCAAGACGCCGAATGGATACATCCTGCAGCAGTTCGACAACCCGGCGAACCCGGCTATCCACTACCACACCACTGGCCCGGAGATATGGGAGGACACGGAAGGCAAGGTGGACATCCTTATCTCCGGCGTGGGAACAGGCGGCACGATCACCGGCGTGGCCAAATACATCAAGGAGCGCAAGCCGGAGTTCAAGGCGATTGCCGTGGAGCCGACCGACAGCCCCGTGCTGAGCGGCGGTAAGCCGGGACCGCACAAGATTCAGGGGATCGGCGCGGGCTTCGTTCCCAGCGTGCTCGACACCAAGCTCATCGACGAGGTGGTCCAGGTGACCAACGACGAATCAGTTGAGATGGCCCGGCGGATGGCGAAGGAGGAGGGCCTCTTTGTCGGCATCAGCTCGGGAGCCGCGGCAGCGGCGGCGCTGAAGGTTGCCGCGCGGCCGGAGAATGCCGGCAAGCTGATTGTGGTGGTGCTGCCCGACTTCGGCGAGCGCTACCTGTCGAGCGTGCTCTTCGAGCCGTTGCGCCAGCAGGCGCTGGCCTTGCCGGTTGAAGCGATTGCGGTGTAGGCGGTCCGGGCGGGCGGAGCTCGCAGGGGTTCGTGGTTGCCCAGGTCTCAAAGGCGAGACCTGGTGCACCGGCTCTCTGCTCAACCGAGATCAACAGAGAATGGGCTGAATTCCATCCTCTATCATCAAGAGAAGACTCTCTCCATGGCTTTGTTCGCCCGCATTCGCGAAGACATCAACTCCATCCTGGAGCGCGACCCGGCCGCGCGTTCCAGGCTGGAGGTCTTTCTCTGCTATCCGGGGCTGTGGGCGGTGTGGATTCACCGCGTCTCCCACGCTTTGTGGCGCGCCCGGATGCGGCTGCTGGCGCGGCTGCTCTCCCAGGTTGCCCGCTTCTACACCGGCGTGGATATTCATCCCGGCGCGCTGCTGGGCAGGAGGCTCTTCATCGACCACGCGGCCGGGGTGGTAATCGGCGAGACCTCGATTGTGGGCAGCGACGTGACGATGTACCAGGGGGTGACGCTGGGCGGCACCGGCAAGGGCCACGGCAAGCGCCATCCGACGGTCTGCGACGGGGTCTTCATCGGCAACAACGCCAACCTGCTGGGCAACATCACCATCGGCGAAAACTCGCGCGTGGGCGCCGGGTCGGTGGTTCTGTCGGATGTGCCGCCGAACTCGACGGTGGTGGGCGTTCCGGCGCACATCGTCTATCGCAACGGCGAGCGAGTGCTGATTACCGATCCGCACGACATCAAGGATCCGCTTTCGGATTCGCTGATTGCGCTGTCGGCTCGCGTGGAGGAGCTGGAAGAACGCATGGGCGGACAGCGCAGGCCGGCCGAGCAGTTCACCGCCGAGGCCGCCGAGCGCGAAGCCTACCGCGAGAAGTTGGAGCGGCTGCGGCAGTATGTTTCGATGGGCGAAGGGATCTGAAGCCGGATTCCTCTCTGGACCGCCTCCGAGATAATCCCTGCAAAAAACAGACTTTGGCCTTGACAAGAATCTTTCATAGCATTATACATAGCTATACGAGGTATAGTGCTATGGCAATTCAAAGGGCTCAGCCAAACCAGAGTGAGCAGCCGGACCGCTGGGAGGCTCAACTGCGCAAAGGGGCGCTGGAGATGGCGGCTCTGGCCAGTCTCTGGCAGGGACGGCTGTATGGCCTTGAAATCATTCGCTTTCTGGAGAACCACTCTCAACTGGCTCTGGCGGAAGGCACCATCTACCCGATCTTGAACCGGCTCAAGACCGAAGGCCTGCTCACCTCCGAGTGGGTTGAGGCTGAGGCCGGACACCCGCGCAAGTACTACTCGCTGACCGACGCAGGACGCCTGCGCCTGCGGCAGATGGCGGAGGCCTGGACCAGCTTCTCGGGCGGCCTGAGCCGCCTTCTTGAACCTGTATTCGCTATGAAGGAGAATCACCAATGACGGCAGAAACACAGATCGACAGCTATCTAACCGCGCTCCGCTTGCATCTTGGCCCGCTCACCATCGCCGAGCGGGAAGAGATCGTTCGCGAGATCGACGCCCACGTCCGCGACTCCGCAGAGGAATCTGGCGCCTCCGTTGAGAGTGTCCTCGCCCGGCTGGGATCGGCCGAGGAGTTGGCCGCACAGTATCGCGATGGGCTACTCATCCGCAAGGCCAGCCGCAGCTTTTCGCCCCTGCTGCTGCTGCGCGCTGCGCTGCGGCTTGCCACGAAGAGCATCTTTGGGATCTTCGTGTTCTTTTGCGGCGTCTTTGGATATTCATTCGGAGCTGGATTTGTCATTGTCGCTTTGGCCAAGACAATCGTCCCTTCGCACACCGGAGCATGGGTTCAGGATGGGCAGGTGGTCTCGGCCGGAGCGTTTATCTACGGCGTGTCTCCTATGGCCCATGAGGTTCTTGGCCTGTGGATCATACCGCTGGGACTCATTGCTGGCAGCTTCACCCTCCTGCTGACGACCTTCCTCATTCGCACCTCTATGCAGGTCTCCCAGCGCTTGCAGTCGAGGCTGTGACGCAACTGGCGCTGGCTTCCATGAAGACGGGAATGGGGGAAGTTGCGGGAGTTGGGACCGATTGAATACGTTCGCGGCCTCCAGAGTATGGTAGTTCCGTTCGCCCCGGTGCTACAGTGGATTCGTCCCCACTTTGTTGCCGGAGTCCGTCTTCTTGCCTGGTTTTCGTTCGCTGCTTTTGGTTCTTTTCGCGCTTCCTGTTGCCGCCCACGCGGCTGCGCGCGTGCAGGCCGCGCCTGTTCCGGCGGAGATGCGCTCGACGGCCTTTACCGTGCGCGTGAACGGCCAGACGGTGGACGTGGCCCATGCCGCCGCGAGTTACGATTTCGTCAGCTTCGATATCACCGGGCCGGTGACCGTGGAGATTACGGCGGCCGAGCAGGGCTTCTGGGACAAAGGCGTGGACATTCAGCCCTGGCGGCTGGGGTTGAGGCCGATCCGGCCCGAAGGCCGAGACAAGGCCCAGACGATCCGCTTCCGGCTCGCTGGGCCGGCCAAGCTCTCCATCTCGCGGCCGGGCGACTTTTTGAACCACGCCAAGATGCTGTTCCTCTTTGCCGGCGCGCCGCCGCCGCCGATGCCGCGCAAGCAGGCGATTCATGCTTACCAGGCGGGGGTCTACCACCAAAGCCTCAATCCAAAGAGCGGGGAGACGATCTATCTGGCTCCCGGCTCGTACTTTTTCGGCAGCCTCAATCTTTGGAAGGTTAGCAACGTAAAGATTCTGGGCCGCGGAACCATTGTTTATGAAGGCCCCCAGGATCCCAATGCCGACGAAGGCTGGATGCAGAAGCCCGACTGGCACTGCATCGGCGCGCTCGAGGCTCACAACGTGGAGATCGACGGCCTGACCTGCATTGTGCGGTCGAGAACGTGGTCGATCCAGATGAAGGACTCGACGGGATTTCTGTTTGACGACCTGCGCCTGATCGGCGGCAACCCGGCCAACGCGAACCAGGACGGCATGGACTGGCTGGGCGGCGGCGACTCCATTGTGCGCAATTCCTTTTTGAGAGCCTCGGACGATGTCTTCGCCATGGAGGGCAACTGGGACGGCTACACCGATGCGGATATGATCCGGCCGGGGCACGACGTGGACAACATTCTCATCGAGCACAGCGAGCTATCGACCAGCATCTCCAACATTGTGCGCGCGGGCTGGCCCCGAAAGACCTTCAACTCGCGCAACTTCATTCTGCGCGACTCCGACATTCTCCACGGCGGCATCGGAGCATGCGGGCAGACGTTCGGCCTGCTCGGCTTCTGGGGCGCGCAGGAGGCCAAGGGCGTCCACTCGGAGTTCACTTTTGAGAATCTGTTTCTCGACGACTGGTACTCGCTGGCGCAGATGGAGCAGGAGTACCCAGGGCTGCATGGGTTCACCTTCCACAACATCTGGGCGCTGGACCAGCCGCCGCTGGAAGATTCGACGATGACCGGCGACGTAGCAGACGTGACCTTCGACAACGTGAAGTACGGCCAGAGCCGCGCGGCCGGCAATGCCGATCTGCCGCTGACGATCTCCGGCGGCGCGGCCCCTGCTCACTTTACGGCCCCGCATGGCCCGGTGGCGGCCTTCACCGTGGACCCGCCGGTCTTTGCGCCGGGCCAGCCGGTTACGTTCTCCGCCCAACCCTCGCCCGGCGCCAGCTATACCTGGCTCTTTGGCGATGGAAGCCAGGCCAGCGGCCGCCGGGTGCGCCACCGGTTTCCGGATGCCGACGGGACCGAACTCGATGGGGCCGGAGACGGCGCCGGACGCTTCCGGGTTCTGCTCCACGTGACGGATGATGAGGACAACCCTGATACGACCAGTCAGGATTGGGCCGCGCAGGGCGTGGTGGCCGTGGCTCACTGGCACGAGGCGGCGCGCATTCTCGGGCCAACGACAGCCGGGTTGGCCTGGCGGATTTACCCCGGAGAATGGACCGAACTGCCGGAGCTTGCAACCAAACGCGCGGTCTTCACCGGCGAAGGGCCCAACCTGCACACCGATGCGCAGGGCTTTACGCATTATGCCGTCGCATGGGAGGGATTTATCGACATTCCCGCCGACGGGGGCTATACCTTTCACCTGATGGATCGCGACGGGGCGCGGTTGGTGATCGACGGCGTGGAGGTGGCGAAGACCGGCCCGCCGTTTGCCCAGGTCTGCGGCTCGCCGGGCAATGCAATGCGCTATGACCGAGGGTCGCTGGGGCTGCGGGCGGGTGAGCATACGTTTCATCTGGAGGGATTGCACTCGGTGAGCCAGGGATCGCCGCGGCTGCTGTGGGAGGGGCCAGCGCTGCCGCTGACCGATATGCCTCCGGCGGCGTTTAGCCATTTGCGGCAGGATGTGGTGAAGCAGGGAATAGGGACTAAGGGACTGAGGGACTAGGGACTCGGGGCTCCCCACGGCCCCCTTACTTCGGCAGTTGCGAGGTATTCCACCCGCCGCCGAGGGCGCGGACCAGGCCTACGCTCGAAACGAATTGGCGCGTCTGAACGTCGATAGCGGTGCGCTGGTTCTGGAGCAGCGCGGCTTCGGCCGTCAGCACTTCAAGATAGCTGGTGACGCCGCCTTTGTAGCGTTGATTGGAGATTTCGTAAGAGTGCTGTGCCGAGTCGACGGCCCTCTGCTCGACGGTCGATTCCTGCTCCAGAATCCGCAGGCCGGAGAGCTGATCTTCCACATCATTGAAGGCGGCGAGGACGGAGGCTTTGTAGGCGGCAGCCTGGGCCTCGTAGCTGTGGCGAGCCTGATCGGTAAGAGCGCGGCGCTGGCCGGCGTCGAAGAGGAGTTCCGTTGCTTGCGCCCCTAAACTCCATAGCACGCTGGGGCCCTGGATCCATGTTCCGCCATGTTCGCTCTCGAAGCCGCCCGTGCCATTGAGGGTGATGGTGGGATAGAAGGCGGCGACGGCGATGCCGATCTGCTCATTGGCGGCTGCGGCACGGCGCTCGGCGGCGGCGATGTCGGGGCGGCGCTCGAGCAACTGCGAAGGCACGCCGAGGGGAACCTTGGGCAGGGACAAGTCGAGTGGCGAAGGCGGAATGCTGAACTCGGAAAGATTCGCGTTAGCGATGGTTCCGATGGCGTGCTCGTATTGGGCGCGGGCCACGCCAACATCGACCCGTTGCGCGCGCACGGTTTCAAGCTGGGTGCGGGCCTGAGCCACGTCGGCCTCGGTGCCGATGCCTCCGGCAAGACGGCGCTGGGTGAGGTCGAGTTGGTGTTCGAGATCGGCGACGGTGGCTTCGAGGAGCTTGATCTCGGAGTCGAGGCCGCGCAGTTGGAAGTAGGCGGCGGCCATCTCGGCATGGAGGCTCAGGTCGATGTTGGCCTGGTCGGCGGCGCTGGCCTGAGCCGTTGAGCGCGCGGCTTCGACAGTGCGGCGGATACGGCCCCAGAAGTCCGGCTCCCAACTGGCCTGGCCGCTGATGACAAGGTCGTTATACGTGGGGGACTTTCCGGCGGCGTAATTCGGCCCATTTTGCGAAACACGGTCGCGCGCGATCGAAGGCCCCGCGGAGAGCGTGGGAAAGAGCGCGGAACGGGCGACGGCGATCTGGTCGCGGGCGGCAAGATAGGTTTCGAGAGCCTGGCGCAGGCTCTGGTTGTTGGCGGCGATGCGCTCTTCGAGCTGGTTGAGCTGGGGGTCCTGGTAGATCTGCCACCAGTTGCCGCGGATCAGGCCGTCGGAGGGGTTGGCGGGCTGCCATGCGCCTCCGGCGGGGGCCGGCGGGGGCGGTGTCACGGTGGATGCGCCGGCTTCTTTGTAGGCGGGCGGGGCTTCGTAGGCTGGGCGGTTGTAGTTGGGGCCGACGGGCTTGCAGGCGGTGAGGGAAACCAGGGCGAGAAGGGAAACGAAAACAGGGATGGTTGAGGTTCGTGGTTTCCCACCCATGCCGCGATGAAACCGCGGCATGGATGGGGCATCCAGCGGTTTTGAAGAAAAGCATCCCTCAGGGGCTAAAGCCCGCGCAGTTTTTGAACCATTTGCGGCACGACTGAAGTCGTGCCCTTTCAAAACGAAGTCTTCCTCTGCTGACTGAGGCGCGGGCATATTACTTGCCTCCCGCGTTGGTTCGGTTGGCAGGCTGAACGACCTGGACCTTTTCGCCCTCGATGAGCGAGTCGGGCGGATCCTGGATGACCTGGTCGGCGGGGCCAAGGCCGGTGAGGATCTGCACGGTGGCGCCGTCGTCCTCGCCGATGAGCACGGAAACCATGTGGGCGACACTGCCATTGACCACGGTTCCCACGCGCAGGCCATCGCGGCGGAAGATGAGCGCGGCGGCGGGCACGATGAAGGTGGGCGAGGCCGGGGGCGTTTTGAAGTGAACCTGGGCCAGCGAGCCAGGCAGCAGTTCACCGGCGCGGTTGTCCACGTCAATCTCAACCAAAAGGGTGCGGCTGGCCGGATCGATGGCATCGGCGGTGCGAACCAGTGTGCCTTCGAATACCTTGCCGGGGTGCTCTGCAAAGGTGAGGCCGATCTTTGCGCCGCGTTTCACGTTGGCCGAGTTGATTTGCGGCAGGTTGGTATAGACGCGCAGGGTCTGAATCGCCTGGAGGTGAAAGAGTTCCTTGCCCGCGCCGGGGTCGATCAACTGGCCGGTGTCGATATTGCGGGCGGTGATGACGCCGTCGAAGGGCGCATAGACCTTCTCGAAGGATTGCAGTTCGAGCAGCCGGGAGACATTGGCCTGGGCGGAGCGGACCTGCGCCGCAGTGGATGTGGCCTGATTCACGAAGGTATCGGTGTCCTGGCGGGAGACGGCGTTGGATTGGACCAGGCCGGTGTAGCGGTCGGCCTGGATGCGGGCGTTGTTGGCGTTGGCCTGGGCAGTATTGAGATCGGCCTGGGCCTGGGCCAGTTGCTGGTCCACTTCGGGCGTGGCGATCTCGGCCAGCAGAGCGCCCTTCTTTACGCGGGCGCCGATGTCGAAGTACCACTTAGTCAGATAACCGGCAGTGCGGGCGTAGATGGGCGAATCGGTGAAGGCGGTGACGTTGCCGGGCAGCACAAAGCTCTCCACCGGCGCTCCCGGCTTGGGAGCGGCGACGATGACGGTGGGCGCGGCCACCTCGCGGGTGGTGTCGGCCAGGACGTTATCGGCCTGATGGCGGCGCCAAATCCCGTAGCCCGCCAGGCAGGCGAGAACGATAAGCACCAGCGCCACACCCACCAAAGCCTTGCCCGGCGAGATGCGCTTCTGCTCGGGCGCGGTCTCGTGAGTTTGCGCCGGTGGAAGGTTCGGATTGGGTTCGTTGGTCATAAGAAGTTACTCCGAAATCTCGTCAAACTCGTCGATGGCGCCGGCCGGTTGCAGACCTTGAGGCGTTTTGCGGCGGCTTTCCAGCGAGCCGTGAACCAGAGAGAAGAATGCAGGCACAAAGAAAAGCGTGGCGACGGTGGCCAGCAGCAGGCCGCCAATGACGGCGCGGCCCAGCGGGGCGTTCTGCTCACCACCTTCGCCCAGGCCCAGGGCCATGGGCGCCATGCCAAGGATCATGGCCAGGGCGGTCATCAGCACGGGGGCGGACAAAGCCGGCATTGAGCGCGGCGCGTCGGGCATCGCCCACCAGAACATCGAGCTGCTCGCGGGCAAAGCTGACCACGAGGATGGAGTTGGCGGTGGCCACGCCCATGCACATGATGGCGCCGGTGAGGGCCGGCACGCTGAGCCGCGTATTGGTGAGGAAGAGGAACCAGACAATGCCGGCCAAGGCCGCGGGCAGAGCCGCGATGATGATGAAGGGATCGAGCCAGGACTGGAAGTTTACGACGATGAGCAGATAGACCAGAAGGATAGAAAACGCGAGGCCGGCCAGCAAGCCGATGTAGGACTTCTTCATGGTCTCGCTCTGGCCGCGGAGGGTGAGGTGCGAGCCGGTCGGCTTTTCGCTCTGGTGGCGGGCGATGATCCCCTCCATGGCTTTGGTCACACTGCCCAGGTCGGTTCCGTCCACATTGGCGTAGATGTCGATGACCGGCTGAACATCGTAGTGGCTGACGGTGCCCAGTTCAGCGCCAGGGACGATGGAAGCCAGGTTGCCCAGAATCTGGTTGGAAACGGGAGATCCGGGAGCGCCAGTGGAGGCGGCGCCAGGCACGGCGGCAGGGGCAGCGCCGGGTGCGGCGGCGACGTTGGGAGGCTGGGCCGCGAGCAGGCCGGTGACGGGCAGGCTCTTCAGTGCGGCCAGGGAATCCAGACCGTATTGCGGAGCCATGACGGCGACGCTGTAAGTGACGCCGTTCTTGGGGTCCAGATAAAAGCTGGGGGTGGTCTGGAAGCTGCCACTGAGGGCCACCAGCAGGCTGGTCGCCACGTCCTTCTGGGTAAGTCCAACCGACTGGGCGCGAGTGCGGTCCACATTCACCGTCAGATTGGGGTAGTTGAAGGGCTGCTGGATGCGCACGTCCGCCGCGCCGGGAATGTAGCGAACTTCGCTGGCCATGCGCTCGGCAAGGGCGCGATTGCCATAAAGATCTGGCCCGACAACCTGGATGTCGATGGGCGCCGAAAGGCCGAAGTTGAGGATTTGGGTGACGATGTCCACCGGCAGCGCGTAAAAGGTGACGCCGGGATATTCGCGGGCCAGCACGGGACGCAGCCGCTCTACGTAAGCCGCGGTGGGATGGTGATCGGGGGTCAATTGCACCTGGATGTCGGCATCGGCGGGGCCGATGGGCGCCGAGGTCGAGTAAGAGAGGTTCAGGCCGGAGTAGGGCACGCCGACGTTGTCGAGGATGGTGACCAGTTCGCTCGAAGGAATCTGCTCGCGGATGGTTGAGTCGATCCGGTCGCAGAGCGCGGCCGTTTCTTCGATGCGCGTGCCGGTGGGGGCGCGGAGGTGAATCTTGAACTGGCCGGAGTCCACGGCGGGAAAGAAGTCCTGGCCCAGAAAAGGCGCAAGTCCCAACGATCCGACGGCGAGGAGCAGAAAGAGAATCAGAAAGACCACCGCGTTGTCCACGCACAGGGTGAGCAGGCGCACATAGCCGCCGCGAAAGCTCTCGAAGCCGGATTCAAAGCCCTTTTGGAAGCGGATGAAGGGATTTCGGCTGGCGCGCTGCGCGGCGGTCTGGGCTTCGTCATGTTCCTTGAGGAGGTACTTGGCCATGGTGGGGACCAGGGTGCGGGAGAGCAGGTAGCTGGCCAGCATGGCAAAGACCACCGCCTCGGCCATGGGAACGAATAGGTACTTCGCCACGCCGCTCAAGAAGAACATGGGAACAAAGACGATGCAGATGGCCAGCGTGGAGACCAGGGCGGGAACGGCGATCTGCGCGGAGCCGTCGAGGATGGACTGCTCCAGTTCCTTGCCGGATTCGAGGTTGCGATTGATGTTTTCAATGGCTACGGTGGCGTCGTCGACCAGGATACCGACGGCCAGCGCAAAGCCGCCCAGGGTCATGATGTTGATGGTCTCGTGCAGCATGGCCAGCACGCTGAGCGAGCAGAGAATGGAGAGCGGAATGGAGACTGCGATGATGACGGTGGAGCGCCAACTGCCCAGAAAGACCAGGATCATGATGGCGGTGAGGCAGGCGGCGATGATGGCCTCGCGGACCACGCCGTCGATGGCGCCGCGGACAAAGATCGACTGGTCGGAGAGGTACCTGATTTGCAGTTGCGGGGGCAGTTGGCCCCGGATGCTCTCGAGCTTTTCGTGAACTCCCTTGATGATGTCCAGCGTCGAGGCCGAGCCGGTCTTCATGACGGCCATCATGATGGCGCGGCTGCCGTTCACGCGCACGATGTTGGTCTGCGGCGGGTAGCCGTCGCGCACGTGGGCTACGTCGCGGATGTAGATGACAGCGCCGTTGACCGCTTTGATGGGCAGATTGTTCAAGCTATCGACAACGCTGGGCGCGGAGTTGGTTTCAACCGCATATTCGAAGCGGTCGATCTTCATGGTTCCAGAGGGGACGATCAGGTTCTGCGCGGAGATGGCGTTGACCACATCGACCGGCGAGAGCCCCTTGGCCTGAAGCGCGGGCATGTCGAGGTCCACCTGAATCTGGCGCGTTTTGCCGCCGTAGGGATACGGAGTCTGCGCTCCCTCGATGGTCGCCAACTGGACGCCGATGTTGTTCTTGGCAACGTCGCTCACCTGCTGCTCGTTCAGGCCCGTTCCAGAGAGGCCCAGCATGAGGATGGGCACGCTGGAGGCGTTGTACTGAATGATGAAGGGCGGCGTGGAGCCGGGCGGCAGCGAGCGCAACTGCACCTGGCAGATGGCGGTCACCTGCGAGACAGCCACTCCGATGTTGACATTCGGCTGAAAAAATATCTTGATGAGCCCGATGCCGTTCAGCGATTGCGACTCGATGTGCTCGATGTCGTTGACCGTGGTGGTCATGCCGCGCTCGCTGTTGGTGACGATGCGGCTGGCCATCTGATCCGCGGAGAGGCCTGTGAAATTCCAAACTACCGTGACGACGGGGATGTCGATGTTGGGAAAGATATCCGTGGGCATCGTTTCGATGCTGAAGACGCCGAGGATGAGAATCAAGAGCGCAAAGACGACGAAGGTGTAAGGCCGCCGCAGCGCAAGCCGGACAATCCACATAAGGCAGGTACTCGCTCCTGAGCCGGGCTGCTCGCCGCCGGATTGCTCCGGAACGGCTCGGCAAGGTCTCTGATCCGGTTACGGCCGGCTCATCGGGTTCCGAAGCCGGACGGCGCTCACCGGCCAGGTCCGGCCCAACATCGTGTTGAAACTATTATCGTAGACGAAGATTCCCGCGCGCTGGCAAAGTGGTCCCGCGCTCTGTCTCTGAGACGGATGAATGGGCGCAAAGGATGCAGGCTGGCGGGCCGGGCATCCCGGAGGATGAACCGCGGCGGCCGGCTTCGATCTTCCCGGCCATCTGGCTGCCTCCCCACTAGATGGCCAAGATGGCCACCGCCAGCACGCAGGCTCCCACCGCCAGGCTGACCCGGTCGCGGAGAGCGAAGATGACCGGATCTTCGTCCATCTCGCCGCGGGAGCCCAGCAGCCAGACGCGGTAGAGCCAGTAGAGCATCAGCGGCACGATGAGCCAGAGACGGCTGGCGTGCTTGTAGAGGGCCTCCACGTCGGGGCGCGAGATATACAGCGAAAAGACCACCACGGCGGCGGTGGCGCTGGCTGTGCCGAAGGCGCGAATCTGCTCCAGGTCCGCTGCCAGGTAGCCTCGCCCATGGGTCTCTGCGACGCTGCGCCCACGCAGATTTTCGAGCTCGGAGAAGCGTTTGACCATGGCCAGGGAGAGAAACAGAAAGACTGAAAAACCGGCCAGCCAGGGAGAGATCTCCGTTCCCGTTGCGGCGCCTCCGGCCAGCAGGCGCAGGGTGTACAGGCCAGAGAGGGTCAGCACGTCCACCAGGGCCACTTGCTTGAGATAGAAGGAGTAGGCTGTCGTGGAAACGATATAAACCGCCAGCCACCCTGCGAATTCGACGGGAAGCAGGGGCAGCAAGGACACCGAGGCGGCGATGAGCGCGAGCGCCAGCAGCACGCCCCCCGGAATCGGCAAATCGCCTGCGGCAAAGGGCCGGAAGCGCTTGACCGGATGACGGCGGTCGCTCTCGATGTCCATCAGATCATTGAAGAGGTAGCTGGCCGAGGCCATGAAGCTGAAACAGAAGAAGGCGGCGATGACCGCTTCGACAGCCGCGAGATGGAGCTTGTGGGAGAGCAGGAGCGGCGCCAGCAGGAGCGTGTTCTTGGCCCACTGGTGAATGCGGATGGCCTTGAGCAGTGTGCGCGCCAAAGGCCGGCGGTCGATGAAGCTCCGGGCCACCGGAATCCGCCGCATCCGCAATGCCATGCGCAGGCCAGGGGATGGATTGGCCACCATGACCTGGCGCGCGTTGGCCAGCAGAGGCAGGTCGGCCCTGGAGTTGCCGATGTAGTCGAACTCGCCGAAACGGGAGTTGAGGAGGGCAAGCTTCCTGCTGCTGGTCAGGTTGGCCGCGCCATCGGAGGCCAGCACACCGGCAAAGATGCCCAGATGAGCTGCCACACGCTCTGCC
>Ga0302154_10002354_pt1 | contig 14498 bp, 10 predicted proteins | sample I_Bog_N2_3_FD_193507 | JGI IMG/M metagenome (GOLD analysis project Ga0302154, IMG submission 193507) | Peat permafrost microbial communities from Stordalen Mire near Abisko, Sweden - I_Bog_N2_3 | ecosystem: Environmental > Terrestrial > Soil > Wetlands > Peat | place: Sweden: Abisko, Stordalen...
GCCTCGTGGACCTCGTCGGGCAGTGGCGAGCCGCCGGCCACGAGGAGCTGCAGGCGGACCAGATCGAGCCCGGTCACCTCCTCGGTCACCGGGTGCTCCACCTGGAGCCGGGTGTTCATCTCGAGGAAGTAGGGCTCGCCGTCGCCCGGGCCACCGGCCCCCCCGGTGTCGAGTACGAACTCGACGGTGCCGGCATTGACGTACCCGACGGCATGGGCCGCGGCCACCGCGGCATCGGACAGGCGGGCACGCAGGGCCGGACCGACGACCGGTGACGGCGCCTCCTCGATGATCTTCTGGTGCCGGCGCTGGATGCTGCACTCCCGCTCGAACAGGGCGACCGTCGTGCCGTGCGCATCGGCCAGGACCTGGACCTCGATGTGGCGGGGGGAGGTGACATAGCGCTCCAGGAAGACGGTCCCGTCGCCGAACGCCGACTGGGCCTCCCGCCGGGCGCCGGCCAGGGCCTCGGCCAGTGCCTCGGGTCCCTCGACGATCCGCATGCCACGGCCTCCGCCGCCGGCGGACGCCTTGACCAGGAGCGGCCAGCCGAGGGCGGCGACGGCAGCCGGGTCGGGAGGTGCGTCACCGTCGACGGTGACGGAGGGCAGCGTCGGCACGCCCGCCGCCCGCATGAGGTCCTTCGAGCCGATCTTCGACCCCATGGCGTCGATGGCGTCGGCGGACGGGCCCACCCAGAGCAGGCCGGCATCGGTCACGGCGCGGGCGAAGGGCCCCGACTCGGACAGGAAGCCGTAGCCGGGGTGGACCGCGTCGGCGCCCGTGCGACGGGCGGCGTCGAGCAGCAGGTCGTGGCGGAGGTAGGTGTCGGCGGGAGCGACTCCCGGCAGCCGGACGGCCAGGTCCGCGGCGACGACGTGGGGACTGTCGGCGTCGGCGTCCGAGTGGACGGCCACGGTGCCGATGCCCATGGCGCGTGCGGAGCGCATGATCCGGACGGCGATCTCCCCGCGGTTCGCCACCAGCAGGCGGGTGACCGGGCGCACGGGTGGCCGGATCGGTGGGTTGCCGTCGGCGGAGGGAGGCGTCATCGTCCGATCACATCCGGAACACGCCGTAGCCACGGGTGCCCGTGATCGGCTGGTTGTCGATGACGGAGAGGCACAGGCCGAGCACGGTGCGGGTGTCGCGGGGGTCGATGATGCCGTCGTCGTAGAGCCGGGACGACAGGTGCAGGGGGAGCGACTCCGACTCGATCTGCGCCTCGACGAGGGCGCGCATCGCCTCGTCGGCCTCCTCGTCGAAGGGGACGCCCTTGGACGCGGCCGACTGCCGGCCGACGATCGACAGGACGCCCGCCAGCTGGGCGGGGCCCATGACCGCGGAGCGGGCGTTGGGCCACGCGAAGAGGAAGCGGGGGTCGTAGGCCCGACCGCACATGCCGTAGTTGCCGGCACCGTAGGAGGCGCCGATGTTGACGGTCAGGTGGGGGACCGAGGAGTTGGCGACGGCGTTGATCATCATCGCCCCGTGCTTGATGATCCCTCCCTGCTCGTACTCCTTGCCGACCATGAAGCCGGTGGTGTTCTGCAGGAAGAGGAGCGGCACGTCGATCTGGTTGGCCAGCTGGATGAACTGGGTCGCCTTGTGGGCCTCCTCGGAGAACAGGACGCCACGGTGGTTGGCCAGCACGCCGATCGGGTAGCCGTGGATGGAGGCCCACCCGGTCACGAGGCTCGTGCCGTACAGCGGCTTGAACTCGTCGAAGCGCGAGCCGTCCACCACCCGGGCGAGTACTTCACGGGGATCGAACGGCATCTTGGGGTCGGCCGAGGCGATGCCCAGCAGCTCGTCGGGATCGTGGACGGGATCGTCGGCCGGGCCGGTGGGCCCCGGGCCGTCCTTGCGCCAGTGCAGCCGGCGCACGATCTGGCGGCCCAGCCGGATGGCGTCGACCTCGTCCACCGCCAGGTAGTCGGCCAGGCCCGAGACCCGGGCGTGCATCGACGCGCCGCCGAGCTCCTCGTCGGTCGACTCCTCACCGGTGGCCATCTTGACCAGGGGTGGGCCGCCCAGGAAGACCTTCGAGCGTTGCTCGATCATGACCACGTAGTCGCTCATGCCCGGCACGTAGGCGCCACCGGCGGTGGCGTTGCCGAAGACCACGGCGACGGTCGGGATGGCGGCCGCCGAGTGACGGGTGATGTCCCGGAACGCCCGGCCCCCCGGGATGAACAGCTCGGCCTGGGCGGGCAGGTCGGCTCCGCCGGACTCGGTGAGGCTGACGGTCGGAAGCCGGTTGGCGAGGGCGATGTCCGCCCCCCGGGCACCTTTGCGGAACGACCATGGATTCATCGCCCCACCGCGGACGGTGGGGTCGGTGGCGTTGATCAGGACCTCGACGCCCTCCACGACACCGATGCCGAGGACGGACGACGCGCCGACCGTGTACTGGGTGCCCCACGCGGCGAAGGGGCACAGCTCGAGGAAGGGCGCGTCCCGGTCCACCAGCAGCTCGATCCGCTCGCGCGCCGTGAGCTTGCCCCGCTCGCGGTGGCGGGTCACGTAGCGCTCGCCCCCTCCGGCCCTGGCGGTGGCGAGCTCGGCGTTGACGAGCTCGAGCCCCTCGAGCAGCGCGGCCTCGTTGACGCGGAAGGTGTCCGAGCCGGGGTCGATGGAGGTGCGGAGTATGGGCATGGGGTTCGTTCATCCCCTGGTGGGGGAGGTGCGCCGGCGGTGTGTCGCATCAGGGCGGCCGACGTGGGAAGAATAGGCCCATGACCTCAGCGCCGCGTGACGAGACCTGCACTGCAGTGGCCGTCGGCCGATCGGGGGCACCGGCATGGTGATCCGCACCTACCCGCAGGGCTCGCCCGACGAGTGGGAGGCGACCAGCGCCGGCACCTCGCGTTCGGACCCGCCGCGCCGGCCGTTGTCGGCCGTCGTGCTGGCCGCGGGCCACGGTACCCGCATGCGGTCGGACCGGCCGAAGCCGCTGCACCGGCTCTGCGGACGCCCGATGATCCTCCACGTGCTCGACGCATTGGCCGAGCTACCCATCGACCGCGTGGTGGTCGTGGTCGGCCACCGGGCCGAGTGGGTCACCAAGACGCTCATCGAGCACGCCCCACCCGGCCTCGCCATCGAGTTCGTCGAACAAGCGGAGCAGCGGGGCACGGGCGACGCCATGTCCGTCGCCCTGACCGGGCTGCCCGAGGAGGACGACGGCGACGACGGCGACGTGGTGGTCCTGCCCGGCGACACCCCGTTGCTCCGACCCGGCACGCTGGCCACGCTGGTGCGGACCCACCGGGCCCAGGACGACGCCGCCACCCTGCTGACGGCGGTCCTCGACGACCCGACCGGGTACGGCCGCGTGGTGCGGGGCCGCGACGACTCGGTGGCCCGCGTGGTCGAGCACGGCGACGCCACCGAGGAGGAGCTCGAGGTCCGCGAGGTCAACACCTCGATGTACTGCTTCAAGCGGAGCGTGCTGGCACCGTCACTGCGCCGGCTCAGCCCCGCCAACGCGCAGGGCGAGTACTACCTGACCGATGTGGTCGAGGTCCTCTACGCCGCCGGCCACCGGGTCGGCTCCGTGGTCGTCGCGGACACCATGGAGGTGGCCGGCGTGAACGACCGGGCCCAGTTGGCGGTGGCCGAGGCCGAGCTGCGCGACCGGATCAACGAACGGTGGATGCGGCGGGGCGTGACGATGTGGGACCCCCAGACCACCTACATCGACAGCGAGGTGACGCTGGCCACCGACGTCGTGCTGCTTCCCGGGGTGATCCTGCAGGGGTCGTGCGAGGTGGGCGAGCACGCCGAGATCGGTCCGGACACCCGGCTCGTCGACTCCGTGGTCGGCGAAGGCGCGGTGGTGGCGTCCAGCGTCTGCCGCCGGTCGGTCATCGGCCCGGACGCCCGGGTCGGGCCGTTCGCCGTGCTGGCCGAGGGCACCGAGGTGCCCGCCGGGGGCGTGGTCGGCCCCGCGGCATCTGACCCGGGCGCTCCGTCGCGGTAGCGTCACGGCATGGAATTCACCCCACGCCGACGTCTCGACCTGGTGTCGGGCCGCTCCCACCCGGAGCTGGCCCAGGAGATCGCCTCGCAACTCGGTGTCGAGCTGGGTGAGGCCAACCTGCGGGAGTTCGCCAACGGCGAGATCCACTGCCGCTTCGACAACTCCATCCGGGGCAGTGACGTCTTCATCGTCCAGACCCACTGCGGCCCGGTCAACGACTCGCTCATGGAGCACCTGATCATGATCGACGCGGCCAAGCGTGCGTCGGCCAAGCGGATCACCGCCGTGTGTCCGTACTACGGCTACTCGCGCCAGGACCGCAAGGCGACCGGGCGCGAGCCGATCACCGCCAAGCTGGTGGCCGACATGCTGTCGGTGGCCGGCGCCGACCGGGTCGTCAGCGTCGACCTGCACTCGGGCCAGATCCAGGGCTTCTTCGACATCCCCTTCGACCACCTGACGGCCGCGCCGGTGATGGTCGACTACCTGCGCAAGCACTTGAGTGACGACCTCGTGGTGGTGGCACCCGACGCCGGGCGGGTGAAGGTGGCCGAACGCTTCAGCCAGCACCTCACGGCCGACCTCGCCGTGGTCCACAAGCGCCGCCTTCGGGGGGTGGCCAACCGGGTCGAGGCGCTGCACGTCGTCGGTGACGTCGAGGGACGCCAGTGCGTGCTCATCGACGACATGATCGACACGGCCGGCACCATCGTGGCCGCCGCCGACCTCCTGGCCGACCGGGGCGCCACCGAGGTGTGGTGCATGGCGACCCATGCCGTGCTGTCCGACCCGGCCATCGACCGGCTGAAGAACTCCGCCCTGACCAAGGTGGTGGTGACCAACACGTTGCCGATCCCCCAGGACCGCCGCTTCGACAAGCTCGAGGTCCTCTCGGTGGCCAAGCTCATCAGCGACGCCATCGACGCCGTGTTCGAGGACACCTCCGTCTCGGAGATCTTCGGCGGCGAGAACCTGGCCTGAGCCACCTGTCTGAACCGGCCCCTCCGGGGCCCCGGACCGGGGCGTGTGGCCCCATCCCTCCCGGTGCGTCTAGCATGGTGGGCCGTCAGCAGCGGTCGCTGCCGGGACGTGCCACGGGCACGACCGGCAACGGTGGCCCTGCGCCCGTCTCCGTACCTCCCGAGGAGTCCCCGCATGTCCGAAGCCACGCTCACCGCCACGACCGGCCGCGAGATCGGGTCGAGTTCGACCCGTCGCCTCCGCTCCGAGGGCAAGATCCCCGGTGTGGTCTATGGCCACGGCTCCGAGCCGATCCCGGTGGCGGTCGTCGGCCGCGAGTTCCAGATCGCCATGTCGGGCGAGGCCGGACTCAACACGCTGCTGTCGCTCGATGTCGACGGCAAGTCACTCCTGACCCTGGCCCGTGACATCCAGCACCACCCCGTGCGCAACACGGTCACCCACGTCGACTTCCTCATCGTCAACCGCGACGAGCTGATCAGCGCCGAGGTCACCATCAACCTCGTGGGCGAGGCCGTCGAGGTCGGGCACGGCGACGGCATCGTCGACCAGCAGCTCTTCACCCTGCACGTCAAGGCCAAGCCGACCGAGATCCCGCCCTCGGTGGACATCGACATCTCGTCGCTGACCATCGGCGGCGCGCTCCACGTGTCCGACATCGTGATCCCACCGGGCGTCGAGCTCGAGACCGACCTCGATGCCACGGTCGTCGCCGGTAACCCGCCACGGGTGCAGACGGCGACCGAGGTCGCCGAGGAGGCAATCGGCGACGAGGCCGCCACCACCGCCGAGACCCCCGAGGCCTAGGCCCTGCTTCGCCGCCGCGAGGGGGCGGGTGGTGCCCGCCGGGGCACCCCCATGGACCTGCTGGTCGTGGGGCTCGGCAACCCGGGCGCCGAGTACGAGGGCACCCGCCACAACATCGGCGCCGACGCCGTCGCGCTGCTGGTGGCGCGCCACCACGGCAGCCTGTCGGCCGAGAAGGGCCTCCACGCCCGTGCCGGTCAGATCCGGATCGGCGACCACCGGATCCTCTGCGCACTCCCGTGGACCTACATGAACGAGTCCGGGCAGGCGGTCGCCCCACTCGTGCGACGGGCCGGGCTCGACGGGTCCGACGAGGTCGCGGGTTCCCCCACCGTGGCCACCCGCCTGGTGGTCGTCCACGACGAGCTGGACCTGCCCTCGGGGCGGGTCAAGGTGAAGGTCGGTGGCGGTACGGCCGGGAACAACGGCCTCAAGTCGATCCACGCCCATCTCCACACGGGTGACTACCTGCGCGTGCGCATCGGCATCGGCAAGCCGCCGGGCCGCCAGCCGGGGGCCGACTACGTGCTGAAGCGACCCGGCAAGGACGAGCGCGAGGTCCTGGCCGTGGCCGCCGAGGTGGCGGCGGACGCCATCGAGCTGATCGCCACCGCCGGGGTCGAGACGGCCATGAACCGGATCAACACCGCCGGGTGACGGGCCCGCGACACCCGCCCACCCGCGCGTGCCGAGGACGGGGGCGGGCCGGGACGACACCGTTCCTGACCCCGGCCCTGCCCCCGGTACCCTGACCGGGTGAGTCTCCGGTCCCTACCCGCACTCCTGCGCGACGAGCCCGCCATGACCGGTGTGGTGGGCGCGCGCGGTGCCACGCTGGCGGTCACCACGCCCGCCCAGGCCTTCGTGCTGGCCGGTCTGCTGCGCCTCGGGACCCGACGGCCGGTCCTCGTGGTCACGCCCACCGGCGCGGCCGCCTCGCAGCTCGCCCACGACCTGGAGGTGTTCACCGGCGCCGATCCCGACGGCGGGACGTCGGTGGAGGTCTTCCCCGCCTGGGAGACCCTGCCCTTCGAGCGGGTCAGTCCCGAGGTCCACACCATGGGACGCCGGTTGCAGCTGTTGTGGGAGCTGGGCGGCCCGGATGACGGGGCCGGCACGGGACCCGGGATCGTGGTGGCCCCGGTCAAGGCCGTCCTGCAACGCCTCGGGCCCTGGCGCACGGCGGCCCGGCCGGTGGTGGTGGGCCGGGGCGATCGCGTGGTGGTCGAGGACCTGGTGGGGGAACTGGTGGCCCTCGGGTACCGCCGCGAGCCGATCGTCGAGCACCGCGGCGAGCTGGCAGTGCGTGGCGGCATCGTCGACGTGTTCCCGTCGACCGCCGACGCGCCCGTGCGCATCGACCTGTGGGGGGACGAGGTCGACCGGCTGACCCGGTTCGACGTGGCCGACCAGCGGTCCACTGACGACCTCGACCGGGTCGAGCTGTTCGGCTGCCGCGAACTGGTGGCCGACGAGGCCATGCGGGAGCGGGCGGCCGCACTGGTCGGCTCCGCGCCCTGGGGGCGCCAGCAGTGGGACCGGATCGCGGACGGCCAGCAGTTCGACGGCATGGAGTCCTGGCTGCCCTGGCTGGTGGATGGCGAGGAGCTCCTGTGCGACCTGCTGGGCGATGACGCACTCGTGGTCCTGGTCGAGCCCCGCCGGGTGCGCGACCGTGCCGCCGAGCTGCTGGACGAGGAGTCGGCCCTGGCTGACGCCCTGGCCGACACCTGGGGTCTACCCGACGGGGTCGACGCCCCACGGCTGCACGTGGCGTTCGACCGGCTCCTGGCCGGCACGGCGGCCGCAGTGGTCTCCCTCGTCCCCACGGCCGAGGGACCCGACGTGCCGCTCGTCGAGAGTCGGGGATGGGAGCCGATCCTGGGGGACGGCACCCGGATGGCCTCCCAGGTGCGCCAGCTCACCGCTACCGGGTACTCGGTGGTCCTCTGCACCTCGACGGCGGGCGGCGCCGAGCGGCTGAGCGGTCTCCTGGCCGAGGAAGGTCTGCTCGTGCCCGTCGCCGGGCCGGACGACGACCTGTCCGTGCCCGGTGCGCGCATCGTCGTGGCCGCGCTGGACCGTGGCTTCGTGCTGCCCGGCAGCCGGGTGGCGGTATTGGCGGAGTCCGACGTGACCGGTCGGATGCGCCCGCACCGCCAGGCCCGCACCCGTGCCCGCCCGGTCGACGGCTTCTTCGACGACCTCGCCCCGGGCAGCTACGTCGTCCATCGCCAGCACGGGGTCGCCCGCTACGGCGGCATGGTCACGCGGACCATGGGCGGCGCCACCCGCGACTACCTGATGCTGGAGTACAAGGGCGGCGACCGTCTCTACCTGCCGACGGACCAGATCGAGCTGCTCACGCCCTATGCGGGGGGCGACTCGCCCTCGGTCAACCGTCTGGGGGGCTCGGAGTGGCAGAAGGCCCGCTCCCGGGCACGGGCCGCGGTCCACGAGATCGCCGAGGAACTCGTCGCCCTCTACCGCCGGCGCCTCGAGGTGCCGGGACACGCGTTCGGGCCCGACACGCCGTGGCAGGCCGAGCTCGAGTCGTCGTTCCCGTTCGTCGAGACCTCCGACCAGATGCAGGCGATCGAGGACGTCAAGGCCGACATGGAGCGGGCCCAGCCCATGGACCGCCTGGTCTGCGGCGACGTCGGCTTCGGCAAGACGGAGGTGGCGATCCGGGCCGTGTTCAAAGCCGTCCAGGACGGCTACCAGGCGGCCGTGCTGGTGCCCACGACGCTGCTCGCCAGCCAGCACGCCCAGACGTTCGCCGACCGGTTCGCGCCCTTCCCGGTGAAGGTGGCGCTGCTCAGCCGGTTCCTGACCAACTCGCAGGCCGCCGAGGTGCTGGTCGGCCTGGCCGACGGCTCGATCGACGTGGTCGTGGGGACGCACCGGTTGCTCGGCCAGGACGTCTCGTTCAAGAAGCTCGGACTGCTGGTGGTGGACGAGGAGCAGCGCTTCGGGGTGACGCACAAGGAGTCGATCAAGGCCATGGCGGAGGGTGTCGACATCCTCACCCTGACGGCCAGCCCGATCCCCCGGACCCTCGAGATGGCGCTCACGGGCATCCGCGACCTGTCGATGGTCAATACGCCGCCGGCGGCCCGTCGGCCGATCCTGACCCATGTCGGCGAGTTCGAGGAGGCCGCCGCGTCCGAGGCGATCCGCCGGGAGCTGTTGCGCGAGGGTCAGGTCTTCTACGTCCACAATCGCGTCCAGGACATCGATGCCACCGCCGACCGGGTACGCAGGATGGCGCCCGAGGCACGAGTGGCCATCGCCCACGGGCAGATGGACGAGGGCTCCCTCGAGCAGGTGGTCATGGACTTCTGGAAGGGTGAGTACGACGTCCTGGTGTGCACCACCATCGTGGAGTCGGGCATCGACATGCCGACGGTGAACACCCTGGTGGTGGACCGGGCCGACCTGCTCGGCCTGGGCCAGCTCCATCAGCTGCGCGGCCGGGTCGGCCGTGCCGGCATGCGCGCCTACGCCTACCTGTTCCACCCCGCCGACCGGATCCTCTCGGAGACGGCCTACGAGCGTCTGCGCACCATCGGCGACCACACCGAGCTGGGGTCGGGATTCAAGATCGCCCTCCGCGACCTGCAGATCCGCGGTGCCGGCAACCTGCTGGGGCGCGACCAGTCGGGACACATCGCCGCCATCGGCTACGACCTGTACGTCCAGATGGTGTCCGAGGCGGTGTCCGAGCTGAAGGGCGAGCCGCGGCCCCAGCCGATCGAGCTGTCCGTCGACCTGCCCGACGCCGCCCACCTCCCTCCGGACTACGTCGAAGCGGAGGACGTGCGGCTCGAGGCCTACCGCCGACTGTCCTCGGTCCGGACGCGGGACGAGGTGGAGGACGTGCGGGCCGAGTGGTTGGACCGGTTCGGACCGCTGCCGGCCCCGGCCGCCGCCCTCCTCGAGGTGGCGCTGCTCCGGGTGGAATGCCTGCGGCTCGGGGTGGAGGACCTGGCGGTGTCACTGCCCCGGTTCGCCTCGGAGGGAGCCGGCCCACGCGGCGGCCCCGGTGGACGGGCCGTGGCCAAGCTGGCGCCGATCACCCTGCCGGCCTCCGCCGAGGTGCGCCTGCGACGCCTCGCGCCGGGCGGCACGTACCAGCCCGAGGTCGGTCGCCTGACCGTGCCCATCGCGCCGGATCCGGCCACCGGCGGGTTCGCGCCGGCCCTGGTGGGTCTGCTGCGCGAGCTCCTCCCGACCGGGTGAGTACGTCGCCCGGACCGGTGGACGGTCGTCCGCGCCCGGGGGTGCCCTGCCGTGCCCGGTAGCATCGCCGCCGTGAAACGCATTCCTGCCACCCTCGTCGCCGTCGCCGCCGTCCTCGGCACGGGCATCGCCACCTCGGCGTGCAACGTCACCCCCGTGGCCGCGACCGTCAACAGCGCCACCATCTCGGTGTCCTCGCTCAATGCGGAGCTCAACTCGCTGAACCAGTCGAAGGCCGGCCAGTGCCTGCTCTCCCTCAAGTTTCCCGAGTCCCTCAGCCTGACGGCGGTGGGCGCGGGTGGTGCCGGCACCTACGAGACCGGCTTCGCCTCGACCGTCCTGGGCAGCTCCGTCTACAACCTGCTGGCGACCCAGTACGCGGCGGCCCACGGCATCTCGCTGTCGGCCGCCGACGTGTCGGCGGCCAAGAGCAACTACGAGTCGACGCTGGACGGTGCCATCAAGTCCCAGCTCGAGCAGGACTCCTCGATCGGCGGAACGCCGTCGTGCGTGGACGCGGCCGGCAACGCGCTCACCGGGAAGGAGGTGCTGGCCGGACTCCCCGCGGGCGTGCAGTCGACGGAGGTGGCGAACCAGGCGATCGAGGAGCTGCTGCTGGCCCGGGGCGCCGACCTGTCGGATGCAGCCATCCTCAACTACTACGCAGCCAACACCTCGACCTTCACCGAGGACTGCGTCGGGGTGATCGTGGTCGCCGATCAGGCCACCGCCGACACCGTGTACAACAAGCTCAAGGCCGGGACGGACTTCGCCACCCTGGCCAAGTCGACCTCGACGGACACCACGACGGCCCCGAACGGCGGCCAGCTGGGGTGCAACTTCCCCGAGTCGCAGATACTCACGGCCCTCCAGGTGACCGCGGTCACCGTCGGGACCCCCGTCACCCCCGAGGAGACCCAGTCCGGCTCCTGGGAGGTGTTCCAGGTGACGAGCCGGACGGTGCTGCCGGTCACCGACGTCACGTCCGAGATCGAGCAGCTGCTCCTCGAGACCACGGCCAACCGGAACCGCGTGTCCGCCGAGGTCCTGGCGTTCGCCAAGACCTCCTCGGTCCAGATCAATGCCCAGTACGGCACCTGGACCCGTGCACAGATCGAGCCGCCGGCATCGCCCGCCACCCGGTACCTGCTCCCGAGCTACGCCTCCACCGTGACCACGCCGTCCGCCACGCGGTCCGGCACGTTGCCGGCGGGCTCGTCGTCGAGTTCGTCCAGTTCGTCGACGTCGACGCCGAGCCCCTCGACCGCAGGCTGAGGACGGCGTGGCCGGAGCCGCCCGAATCGACGTCGTCGGACTGGGCCCGGCCGGGAGTGACCTGATCACGGCGGGGACGCTGGCCGTTCTGGCCGAGGCGCCCCAGGTCTTCCTGCGTACCGGGCGGCATCCGGCGGCCTCGTCCGTGGCGGGTGCCCGGACGTTCGATCACCACTACGAGTCGGCGGACACGTTCGAGGACGTCTACCGGGCGATCGTGGCCGACCTGGTGGCCGCCGCACGGTCCGGCGGTCCGGTCGCCTATGCGGTCCCGGGCTCGCCGACGGTGGCCGAGCGCACGGTGGTGCTGCTGGCCGAGGACCCACGGGTACTGGCCGGCGAGGTGACCGTGGTCGTCCACCCGTCGGTCTCCTTCCTCGACCTGGCATTCGCCCGGCTCGGGGTCGACCCGGTCGACGCCGGTGTCCGCATCGTCGACGCCGAGCGCTTCGCCGTCGACGCCGCCGGCGAGCGCGGCCCACTGCTGGTGGCCCAGTGCTGGAGCCGGCAGGTGCTGTCGGACGTGAAGCTGTCCGTGGAGACGACCCCCGACGCGCCGGTCACCGTGCTGCACCACCTCGGCCTGCCGGACGAGCAGGTGACCGAGGTCGCCTGGGACGACATGGACCGCTCGTTCGAACCCGACCACCTGACGTCCTTGTGGGTGCCGCGCCTGGCTGCGCCGGTCGCGGCCGAGCTGGTGTCGCTCGACGAGCTCGTGCACACCCTCCGCGAGCGGTGCCCCTGGGACCAGCGGCAGACGCATGCCTCCCTCGGGCGCCACCTGCTGGAGGAGTCCTACGAGGTGTTGGAGGCCATCGACGCGGTGGCCGCCGCCGACGCGTCGGACGCCACCCCGGACGAGGAGGTCGACGATGCCGTCGCCCATCTCGAGGAGGAACTCGGCGACCTGCTGTTCCAGGTCTACTTCCACGCCACCCTGGCTGCCGAGGAGGGCCGGTTCACCCTGGCCGACGTGGCCCGGGGCGTCCACGACAAGCTGGTCTCCCGGCACCCGCACGTGTTCGGCGACGTGACCGCCGAGACAGCCGACGACGTGGCGGCCAACTGGGAGGCCATCAAGAAGGTGGAGAAGGGTCGCTCCAGTGTGACCGAAGGCATTCCGGCGGCGTTGCCGGCGCTGGCCCTGGCGGCGAAGCTGCAACGCAAAGCCACCGCCATCGGGATGGTGCTGCCCGGACTGGCTGACGAGGCGGTACGGGTCGCTGAGGCAGCCGCACGGCTGGCCGATGCCGATGCCGATGCCGACGGCTCGGGCGCGGCAACGGACGTCGCCGACGGCGAAGGCGGGGCGCGTGACCGTGCCGTGGCGGTGGGCGACCTGCTGTTTGCCGCAGTGGCGGTCGCCCGCGCCCTCGGTGTCGACCCCGAGACGGCCCTACTGTCGCGAGCCGTAGCCTTCCGCTCCGAGGTCGAGGCGCGCGGCTGAGTCGCCGACGAGGGACGAGGCGTTGCCATGGCCCGCCGGATGTCTCGAATCGGCCCGGGAATCCCCTGGTGGGCGGGGTGGCGGGTGGTAGCGTTTCGCACACCGCGAGCAGGAGCGACGGCGCACAGTGAGCTTGATCGAACAGGTAATCGGCCGGGAAGTCCTCGACTCCCGCGGCAATCCCACCGTGGAGGTGGAAGTCGTCCTCGACTCCGGTGCCTCCGGACGGGCCATCGTCCCCTCGGGCGCCTCCACGGGCACCTTCGAGGCCGTCGAGTTGCGTGACGGCGGCGATCGCTACCGGGGCAAGGGTGTGCTGGCTGCGGTGGGCAACGTGAACGGCGAGATCGCCGACGTCCTCGAGGGATTCGATGCCCTCGACCAGCGGGCTGTCGACCTGGCCATGATCGATGCCGACGGGACCCCGAACAAGGGTCGCCTCGGCGCCAACGCCATCCTGGGCGTGTCACTCGCCACCGCCCGGGCCGCCGCCGATGAGCTGGACCTGCCCCTCTACCGCTACGTGGGCGGTGCCAACGCGCACGTCCTGCCGGTGCCCATGATGAACGTGGTCAACGGCGGGGTGCACGCCGACAACTCGATCGACCTCCAGGAGTTCATGATCATGCCGGTGGGTGCGGCCTCCTTCGCCGAGGCGCTGCGCTGGGGTGTCGAGACCTACCATGCCCTGGCCGGCGTGCTCCACGAACGGGGCCTGTCGACCGCGGTGGGCGACGAGGGCGGGTTCGCGCCGAACCTGGACCACAACGAGGACGCCGTGCGGATCCTGGTGGAGGCCATCGAGAAGGCCGGCCGGGTGCCGGGTGACGAGATCGCCATCGCCATGGACCCCGCGTCCAGCGAGTTCTACCGCGACGGCGCCTATGTGCTGGCCGGCGAGGGGCGGACCCTGTCCTCGGACGAACTGGTCGAGTACTACGTCGACCTGTGCGGCCGGTACCCGATCGTGTCGATCGAGGACGGCATGGCCGAGGACGACTGGGACGGCTGGGCCTCGCTCACGTCCGCCATCGGTGCGCGGGTGCAGCTGGTCGGCGACGACCTGTTCGTCACCAACGAGGAGCGGCTACGCCGCGGCATCGATGTCGGCACCGCCAACGCCATCCTGATCAAGGTCAACCAGATCGGCACACTGACCGAGACGCTCGGGACGATGGACCTCGCCACCCGCAACGCGTACGCCTGCGTGATGTCCCACCGTTCGGGTGAGACGGAGGACACGACGATCGCCGATCTGGCCGTCGCCACCAACTGTGGCCAGATCAAGTCCGGCGCACCGGCGCGTTCGGACCGGGTGGCCAAGTACAACCAACTGCTGCGCATCGAGGAGCAGCTGGGGGAGTCCGCCACCTTCCCGGGTGGCGCCGCACTGTCAACGGGAGGCGGCACCCCGTGAGCCGAGGCTTGCACACGAAGTCGAAGGCCACGGCGAAGGCCACGCCCACGGGTCGACGGTCGACGGCGACGCCCCGCACGGTCGCTCCATCGCGCCCGAAGGGCCGTCCCGCCGCCCGCTCGTCGACCACCACGCGGTCAGCGCGGACGTCGTCGTCGGCCCGGGCCACCGCGACGGCCAGCCGGGCGGCACTCCTGGCCCGCGCCACCCCCCGAACGTCCACGGCCGGGGCATCGACGGCGACCCGTACATCCACTACGACACGCAAGCCCGCGGCGACCCGTAAGGCCGCGGCGACACGCACGCCGTCCACGCCGCGTGCCGCCTCCAATGTGCGGACG
>Ga0302154_10002367_pt1 | contig 14433 bp, 11 predicted proteins | sample I_Bog_N2_3_FD_193507 | JGI IMG/M metagenome (GOLD analysis project Ga0302154, IMG submission 193507) | Peat permafrost microbial communities from Stordalen Mire near Abisko, Sweden - I_Bog_N2_3 | ecosystem: Environmental > Terrestrial > Soil > Wetlands > Peat | place: Sweden: Abisko, Stordalen...
TTTTTCATTTTGGGCGAAGCACGGCGGATGTGACTTTAGTCGATGTTCCCAAGGGCATCGATCAGTTGGGCTTGCCGTTTTGGTTGTTCCTTGCCATAATTTCAACTTCATCCGGTTCAGCCCGGTCAATTTCAAGGCGCGCCATCCGAAGGATCAGGGTCGCGGTCGTCAAGCCAAGGCTCTCTGCTTCGATTGCTGCCGTATCCACTTTCTGTGCTAAGCCCTTGCGTTTGCCAAGAAATGACATGATCGGTTCCTATCGAAGGTGCGAGATGAAAGATCCCACACTTGTTGAAGAGCTGCACAACAGGCTCGGAGCTCCATCGAGCGAAACTGTCGAAAGCCTTCGACTTCTGAAGGCCTTCATCAAACTTTCGTCACAGCGACGGTTCGATGTCATCGAACTGGTCGAGCGCCTTGCAGCCGAGGCGTCGGCGGCGGTGGATCGTCCGCTATCCTGACGCCTGTGTGCTGGCGCCTGTATTCTGGCGCTGATGCAGTCGCTTTCAGGCATGGCACTTTACGGTGCGGAGTGTTTTCATTCTTGCACTTTTAGTGACTGGCTGCGGGCGGACGCGTCGCAATCGCATAGATGGCGCCGCCTTCCAGTGCCTCGGATTGGTGCACCGTGCCCGCGGGCAGCAGGATCTTGTCGCCTGGATGCACGATGCGGACGCCGCCATCCCACTCGAATTTAAGTGCGCCCGCGATGATCAGGAGGATCTCGTCCATTGGATGGGTGTGGAAATGGTGCACCTTGCCGGCGGCATCGTGCTGCAATTCGATGGCGCCCTGATCCGGCAGCAACCCCAGGATCTCGGAGTCGATCAGGAATTTGGTCTTGGTGGCGCTGATGATCTCGATCATGCCGCTTGCTCCCTGTTTTCGAGCGGTGAAGGATTGGGGGTGGCGGGGGCCTTGCCCTGCGCGAGCTTGGCGAACGGGCAGCCGGCCTGCGCCTGATTGTCGTCCATCAGGAAATATTGCCGGTACTCGCGTCCGTCGCTTTCGCCGTAGCGACCGAGCAGCGGCGAGGGTGGTACGCCGTCGAACGGAATCAGTCTTTGGCGGACGTCGGCGAACGCGGCCATCGCCGCCTTTTCGGTGCCGAGGATGCGCTCGAACACCCAGCGCGGCTGGAACGTCAACATGAAGGCGCTGGAGCGGCGGCTCTGCCGCATCACATGTGCGGGCGTGCTGCACACCACGAAGATCGGCTCGCCGGCAAAGGAAAATTCCCATAGCGGATGATCGATCTGGTCGGGAATATCGGCCGGCCACGGCGACTGGTCGAGCCGCGCCAACAGGTCGAGCGTCAGCCATAATTTTCGGTAGTAGGCGTCCAAGGTCTGGACTGGCCGCGGCCGCGTGAACATCACGAGCGAGGTGTTCGGCCCATGCGAGTGCGCCTCGGCCAGGAATTGCCGGAGTTGGGCGCCGAGCGATTCGACATCGAACGGATCAAGAAACAAATAACGCAACTGGTCCTGCCGATAGCCGGTAACGCCAAACACACATGGAAACGGCCGCGCCTCGCTGCACATCTGGGCTTCGAACTCGGCGAACAGCACGCTCTGCCAGCTACTCACCGCGAAGGTCGAGCCGACCTCGCTCTTTCTCAGGTACAAACGCGACATGGTTCCTCTCTTCCGATACGCGGCCTATGATGACGGGGTCGTCAGTTGGCGCCGCATCATCAACGGGCCGGCGATCCCCGGCAGCGACATCAGCAGCAGCAGGGCGATCAGGGCCTCGTAGCCGGCATCGTTGACCGCCGCCGGGCCTGCGCCGGCCGTTGAACCGGCGAGATGGCTGACGGAGAGCATCGCGAAGCCGAGCACTGGCTGAGCCAGCCCGGCGAAGATGCCCGCGGCGGTGGTGTTGACCGAGGCGCCGACACCGATCAGTTCGGCGCTGTAGAGCCGCTTGGTGCATTTCAGCACCAAGGGCACGGTGCCGCCGGCGACCAGCCCGAGGATCGAGAAGATGAGGGTGACATAGAAAAACCCGAGCGACCGGGCGATCGGCGGCAGCAGCAGCGCGATCAGCATCATCCGTAACAAGCAGGTTACGATCAGCGCGCGCTCGAGCGCGGACGACGCGCGGTCCGCAAGGTGACCAAGCCCGATCGAGCCGATCGCGTTGCCGAGCATGAAGGCGAGCAGCGGCGTGCTCGCAGCTGAAGGCGACAGCACAAACAGATGCGCCACCATTGGAATTCCCCACACCCCCGACAGCGTCGTCACCACCGCGAAGTGCGACGCAAAACTGATCGCGCAGCCCCAGTTCGCGGCGCGCGCCAGCGACTGCCGGCTGGCCTTAAGCACGCCTCGGATCGTTCTGGAACTGCGCGCCGCCGGATCCGGCCGGACCACGAGCGCGGCAAAGCCAAGATTGGCAACACCCAGGCAGGCGATCGTGACAAAGCAGGCGCGCCAGCCAAAGCCGCTCGCCGCCGCGGCCAGCGGCGTTGTCGCCACGACGCCGCCGACATAGCCAGAAACCTGCGAAATGCCCGACATGAAGCCGAATCGTTCGTCCTTGAAACTCTGCGCCACCAGCTTCAGCAGCGCCGTGAACACCAGCGCATCGCCGCAGGCGATGACCAGCCGGGCCGCGAACACAAAGGCCAGGTCCGGCGCCAGCGCAAAGGCGAGACTGCCGAGCGCGGACGCCGTCATGCTGCTGAGCACCACGCGTTTGACGCCATAGCGGTCGACCAGGACGCCGGCCGGAATCTGCATCAGGGTGTAGCCCCAGAAATAGCTGGAGGCGAGCATCGCCACACCCTCGGCGTCGGTGCCGAAATCGGTCACGAAGCCAAGGCTGATGGATTGCGGCGCGACGCGCTGCAGGAACGCGATTGCATAGGCGGTCGCGACGCTCGCCCAGGCCAGATAGGTGCGGTCTCGAGCGGCTACCTTGACGAAGCTCGCCGGCTGTTGCGATATCCTCATTACACCCTCGCGAAACCGACCGAGAACAGCGCATCGGCGGAATGCGGAATCAGCCGCGACATCGCCGCATCGACCAGCGATGCCTCGCCGTGATAGGCCTGACGGTGATGCTTGATATGCCCGTAGGCGCCGCGCATGATCATGGCCGGCAATTCCAACGGCTTTTCAGGATAGAGCAGGCCGCACATCTGGACGCAGGCCGCCTGCAGCACCGGGTCCTGGGTGTCGTCCAACAGCGACGGCGTGACCTTGTCGCAGATCTTGGCATTGGCCGCCCAGACGATCGGATTGCGGGTCCGCCAGCCCAACAGGATGCCGCTTTCGCGCTGTTGCGCGGCGGCCGACGACGTCAGGATTTCGGTGGTGAAAAATCCGTAAAGTCCGCGGCCCTGATGCGCGGGCAGCACCTCGGTGCCGCTGCGGTAGATCGCCAGGCCGGTCGCGATACGCAGCGTGCGGTAGACTGAAAAGGCCACCAGCGCAGCGCCCTGATGCACAACAAGCAGGCCAAATGGGGCGGCAAAGGGCGAGGAGGAGGCGGTCCAATGCGGCTCGGTTGCCTGCCAGTTGATGGCGATGATGGCGTTCATCGCATCCATCAGGGCAAGCCGCTCACGGGTGTCGACACGGGAGGCATCTGGAAAATGCCGAATGGTATATTGCGGCCAAGGCGATCTGATCTTCTCGGCGTCGAGATCCAGCTGTGCTGACATTGGTTGCGATCGCTCCCGCTATACATCCAAAGGTGTACAGGCGGGCGCGGAATGGCTTAAAGGACAATATGCCCTCGAAATCTGCCAAACCCGGAAGGTCGAAACAGCGCGGCGAGACCGCCGGCCGATCCGTGGCGATTCTGGCGTTTCCCGGCGTGACCCTGCTCGACATTTCCGGACCTGCGCAGGTGTTTGCGGAATTGCAGGAGATCGGCCTGCCGGCGGCACGTTATACGCTGTCATATCTCTCTGCTTCCGGTGGATTGGTGCCGACCGATGTCGGCATGATGATCGACACGGCGCCGATCGCCGGCGTTTCGCCGCGGCGGATCGATACGCTCATTATTCCTGGCGGACCGGGCATCTGGCAATTGCGGCACGACGCCGCCATGATGGGCTGGATCGAGACGGCGCAGCGCAGAGCGCGGCGGATCGCCTCGGTGTGTCTCGGCGCCTTCGTGCTGGCCTGGATCGGCGCGCTCGACGGCAAACGCGCGGCGACGCATTGGCGCTATTGTCCGAGACTGGCCGACGGCTTTCCCGCGGTTCGGGTCGAGCCCAACGCGATCTTCGTCAAAGACGGTCGGGTTTGGTCGTCGGCCGGCGTCAGCGCCGGCATCGACCTTGCGCTCGCCATGATCGAGGAGGATTTCGGCCACACCATCGCGCTCGATATCGCGCGTCGGCTGGTGGTGTTTCTCAAGCGGCCGGGCGGCCAGAGCCAGTTCTCGACCGTGCTGGCAGCGCAGGCCTCCGACGTCGAGGGTCGGTTCAGCGCGCTGCACGCCTGGATGATCGAAAATCTCGCCGGCGACCTCAAGGTCGCCACGCTGGCGGAGAAAGCAGGCATGTCGCCGCGCACCTTCGCACGCGCCTACGCCAGCCGTACCGGTATGACGCCGGCCTGCGGTGTTGAGGCGCTGCGGGTCGAGGCGGCGCGGCTGTTGCTCGAAAGCGCTGCCGGTGGCGGCGTCGTCGAGGTGGCGCAGCGCGCCGGCTTCGGCGACGACGAACGAATGCGCCGCGCCTTTATCCGCCACCTCGGCGTCTCGCCGTCGGAATATCGTCGCCGCTTCGCGGGGTTGGGTTGACGATCGGGGCGGTCGGCGCTTTGCGCATCGGTCGTCGAGCGCCGCTGACTGATGGTCGAGGTCGGCGGGCAGGTTGCGATCTGACCGGCGCGAAACGCGCGTCTCACCCGATCTCGCAGCGCGCCATGATCAATCGCAGCCGGCCCTCGCCGAGATTGCGGGCGAGATTAGCTGCCATCTGGCCGAAGCGCGGTCCCATCACCATCGCCAGGGTTGGCCCTGATGCCGGCGGTCGCGGCTGTGTCAACCAGGCCACCGCCGCTGCGGTGACGTCGCGCCAGATCTTCGGTATCAGTCCGGCGCTCGCCAGCGCCGTCCGGGTCTCGGCTTCGGTGAGCAGAAAGCTGGTATCCTGGGTCGCCGCCCAGGGCAGCGGAAAATGCGGCGCAGGTTTGCCGTCGGCTGCGAGCACATCATAAAAGCCGAAGCGGCCGCCCGGCCGTAACAGCCGGCGCAGCTCGCCATAGAGGCCGGCGCGGTCGCCGATATTCATCACCACATGCTGGGTATAGATGACATCGAACCGGCGATCGGCGAACGGCAAGGCCAGCAGGTCGCCGGTGAGATAGTGCACGCGATCGCCGAGGCCGCTGCGCTCCGCCAGCAGTCGTGCAACCTCCACATAAGACGGCGTCAAGTCGACGCCATCGACCCCGCAGCGATAGGTTTCGGCGACATGCCGTGACGGTCCGCCGAGCCCGCATCCGGCGTCGAGCACCCGGCTGTCGCTGTTGATGTCGAGCAGTTCGCCGAGCTCGACGGTGGCCGCCAGCCCCCTGACGTGGAACTGATCGAAGCCGGCCAGCGCCGCTACGCTAACCGGACCCGGCAGCGCGTCCAGCGCGAGCCTGACCTTCGCGATCAAGCCATCGCCGGCGTCGCTCGGCTCGTAATGCCGGCGTACCCGATCAGCTTCTGCGGTGCTCATATTGGTCTCCTTCAACGCGCTCATGGCGCTTGCACGACGACGCCCGACGGCACGCCCGCTGTGTCGTGACGCGTCATGCGACGCAGTTTCCACAGACACAGGCCGTGCAGGATCGACGAAAGGCACCAGCCAGGCGGGGTCTTCACCAGCGGGTAGGCCGAGGCCAGCAGATTTGGATGATCGAGCGGCTCGCCCTGCAACGAACCCGGCTCGGCGTCGGTGACAAGGCCAAAGGTTGCGACGAATTCTCCGGGATGCGGCATCGTCATCGGTTACTTTGCATGGGGTTGTTTTCGATATTTTGGTGGTTCGGACCGGAGGCCTCAGGGCGTTTCATCATGATCCGGCGGGGCGGGCCCGTTACCCATTCACGACGGATACCGCTTGCGGTAGCGCCTATGGGGCCGACCCCCTGTGGTCGCCCTCGCGCCAACTTGAGCCTGGCGAGGTCACCCACAACGGATGCCCCTACAGCATGAACAGATGTCTACTCACGGCCTCAGGAACGGTGAAGAACCCGTGTACTTTCCTCGCGGGGCGCGCCCCGGTAGCATAATCGGAAAACGCCGCATCAATACCTTGGATCGTACATCTGCGCCTGCACGAAGCCAAGCAGGTCCTTCGGGGGTTGGCCGGCCGCCAGTTCGCGCCGGTAGGCGACCGCGGCGACGGCCGTGGCGATGTGGGCGGAGACTTCCCGGATTCGTGGCAGCGCCGGATAGAGGCTGCCTTGTTCGAGGTCTTCCGCGCTGACCAGATTCGCCAAGGTATGGGCGGCGGCCATGAACATTTCGTCGGTGACGAGGCGGGCGCCGCTGGCGATCACGCCGAGACCGACGCCGGGGAAGATGTAGGAATTATTGCCCTGTCGCGGCACGAAGGTCTTGCCGCCGAACTCGACCGGGTCGTAGGGGCTGCCGCAGGCGAACAGCGCGCGGCCGGAGGTCGCGCGATAGGCCTGCTCGGCCGAGCATTCCGCTTTCGAGGTCGGGTTGGACAGCGCGAACACGATCGGCCGCTGATTGATCTCGGCCATCGCCCGCAGCACGTCCGGCGTGAACGCCCCGCCGACTGCGGCGACGCCGATGATCGCGGTCGGTTTCATCGTCTTGATCGCAGTCAGGAAGTCACCGACCGGCGCCTGGTCCTGGGCATAACGCAGCTTGTGCGCAGTGAGATCGTTGCGGCCGCGCACCACGAGGCCGCGCGAATCTACCAGCCAGTTGCGCGAGATGGCGTCACGCTCGGACAGGCCTTCCGTCATCATCGCGGAGACCACGAGGTCAGCAATACCGGTCGCCGCCTCGCCGGCGCCGAGGAACAGGATCCGCTGGTCGCCGAGCTTGCCGCCAATGGCGCGCAGCGCTGAGAACAGGCCGGCCAAAGCGACCGCGGCGGTACCCTGAATGTCGTCATTGAACACCGGAATCCGGTCGCGGTATTGATGCAACAGCCGGAACGCCGAGTGGTTGGCGAAATCCTCGAACTGGATCAGGACGCCGGGAAATACTTTTCGCGCAGCAGTCATGAATTCGTCGACGAAGTCGTCATAGGCCGCGCCGCTGAGGCGCCTCTGGCGCAGTCCGATGTAATAGGGATCGGCCAGGAAGGTTTCGTTGTTGGTCCCGACATCGAGCATCACCGGCAGGCACTGCTCAGGATGGATGCCGGCGCAGGCGGAATAGAGCGACAGCTTGCCGACCGGAATGCCCATGCCGTTGGCGCCGAGGTCGCCGAGGCCGAGAATCCGCTCGCCGTCGGTGACGACGATGAGTTTTGCCGGGTACGGCCAGTTGGCCAGCAGCTCGGCGATATGCCCGCGATCATCGGCGCCGATGAACAGGCCGCGCGGCTGCTGGAAGATCAGGCCGAACCTCTCGCAGGCGAGCCCGACCGTTGGCGTGTAGATCAAGGGCTGGATCTCGTCGATATTGTCGCAGACAACCCGGAAGAACAGCGTCTCGTTGCGGTCATGCAGCGAATTCAGCGCGACATATTTTTCCAGATCCGAGGGCAGGTTGCGCAGATTGATCAGGACTTTCTCGGCCTGCTCCTGCAGCGACAGCTGTCGGGCCGGCAACAGGCCGCGCAAACCAAAGGCATCGCGCTCGGCATCGGAGAAAGCGGTGCCCTTGTTGCGCAACGGATCGCGCAACAGCGCTACTCCGCGTGGCGAATCGAAGGCAGCCACTGAGCGGGCGCTCAGTCGGTCAGGCGCGCTCATGACGTTTCCCCTCAAGCCGGCTTATTATTCCAGGATCCAGCGTGTCGAGGGTTATGGCAAAAGCCATTGATAAAGATCAAGCCTAAAGCGGACATGATCGGCCCATGCTGCGATGCATTCAGTCGCTGCGGTGCACCTCAGGCTTGCGGGCGGCAGGTGCGAACGGATCATCAAGATCGTGCGGTGGCTCCGATTGACGGCGCGGTATCTTCCTGCCGTTCCGAACCGCGCTCAGGGTAGAGCCGAAATCCGGTCGCGGCGGGAACCGATCGCCCCGTGGAACGTTCTGGTGAATTGGGGGGGCTGGGCCTGATGGCCGGCGCCGCGGCCGGGGGTGATCGTGCCTGAGTTTGCTAGTCCGGGACCGGAGACCAATCGCGTATCGGCTGGGCCGGAGCGGCTGTTTGTTGGCCGCAGCGAACTCGCCGGCCTAATGCGGCAGTTCGATTGGGCTTCCACCCCGATCGGCCACCCGGAATCGTGGCCGCAAGGCCTGAAAACCGCGGTTCGCATCATGCTGACGTCGCAGCAGCCGATCTGGATCGGTTGGGGCAGCGAACTGATTTATCTCTACAATGATCCCTACAAATCGATCATCGGCGGCAAGCATCCCTGGGCGCTGGGACATCCGGCCTCGCGGGTCTGGCGCGAGATCTGGCCGGACATCGGCCCGCTGCTCGCCAAGGCCATGGGCGGCCATGAAGGCACCTATGTCGAGGCCCAGCTCCTGGTCATGGAGCGCAACGGTTTTCCGGAAGAGACCTATTATACCTTTTCCTACAGCCCGATCCCCAACGACGACGGTTCCACAGGCGGGATCTTCTGCGCCAACACCGACGACACCAAGCGTGTCATCAGCGAGCGCCAGCTGTCGCTGCTGCGCGAACTGGCCAGCAGTGCTGCGGAATCGCGCAGTGTGAGTGAGGCCTGCGAGCGCAGCGCCCGGGCGCTGCTGGCCGATCCACGCGATCTTCCGTTCGCGATGATCTATCTGATCGAGCCTGGCAGCGCGGTGGCGCGGCTCGCCGCGACCGCGGGCATCGAACCCGACCATCCTGCGGTCAAGCCGACGCTGTCGGTGACTGCCGGTGCAGGCTGGCCGGTGGCCGAATTTTTGGGCCAGCACGGCCCGCGTCTGGTCAATCGCTTGTCGGAGCTGTTTGGCTGCGACTTTCCAAGCGGGGGCTGGCGCCAGCCGCCGCGGCAGGCTGTTCTGTTGCCGCTGTCGTCCAGCGGCGAAACCAGCCGCACCGGCTTCGTCATCGCCGGCCTCAATCCGTTCCGGCTTTATGAGCAGGATTATGCCGGTTTTCTCGACCTGGTCGCCGGCCAGATCACGGCCGCGATCAATAATGGCGATGCCTACCAGCAGGAGCGCCGCCGCGCCGAGGCGCTGGCCGAAATCGATCGCGCCAAGACCGCCTTCTTCTCCAATATCAGCCATGAATTTCGCACACCGCTGACGCTGATGCTCAGTCCGCTCGAGGAGGTGCTGGCCAAGCCGCCGCCTCAACTGTTGGCCGATCACCGCGTGCTGCTGACCACGGCGCATCGCAACGGCATGCGGCTGCTCAAACTCGTCAACACGCTGCTCGACTTCTCCCGCATCGAGGCGGGACGCGTGACCGCAAGCTATGAGCCGGTCGATCTCTCGGCCCTGACGGCCGAGCTCGCCTCGAATTTCCGTTCGGCGCTCGACAGAGCGGGCCTGCGGCTTGCCATCGATGCCAGGCCGTTGCCGGGGCCGGTCCATGTTGATCGCGACATGTGGGAGAAGATCGTCCTCAACCTGCTTTCCAACGCGTTCAAGTTCACTTTTGAAGGCGAAATCGCCGTCACGGTGCGGGCCTCGGCCGATGGTGAACATGCCGATGTCGAGGTGCGCGATACCGGCACCGGTATTGCGCCAGGGGAGCTGCCGCATGTGTTCGAGCGCTTCAGAAGGGTCGAGGGCGCGCGCGGGCGCTCATTCGAGGGCAGCGGTATCGGGCTTGCCCTGGTGCAGGAACTGGTGACGTTGCACGGCGGCAGCATCCGGGTCGAAAGCGAAATCGGGCGCGGCAGCGTGTTTACCGTGTCGATTCCGCTCGGCACCCAGCATTTGCCGGCCGATTACCGCGCCGCCGCGCCGGCGCGGGTCTCGACCAATGTCCGCGCCAGGGCCTATCTCGATGAGGCGATGGGCTGGTTGGACGGCGGCACGGCGTTCGACCTGGCCGAGGCGTCGTCCTCGGATCATCTCGCTCCGACCATCGCAGGCAGCCCAGCGCACCGCCATCGGGTGTTGCTCGCCGACGACAATGCCGATATGCGCGACTATATCTGCCGGCTGCTCGGAGACAGCTACGACGTCGAAGCCACCGCTGACGGTCAGGTCGCGCTCGAGGCGGCGCGACGGCGGCGCCCGGATCTCGTTCTGAGCGACATCATGATGCCGAGGCTCGACGGCTTCAGTCTGCTCAGGGCGCTGCGCAACGATGCCGACTTGCGCGATGTGCCGGTGATCTTCCTGTCTGCCCGCGCCGGCGAGGAGGCCAAGGTCGAGGGTTTGGAGGCCGGGGCCGACGACTATCTCAGCAAGCCGTTTTCGGCGCGCGAGTTGCGCGCTCGGGTGCGCGCCAATCTCGAGATGGCGGCCTTGCGGCGCGAGGCCTTGCGCGTCGAAAATGAATTGCGGCTCGACGCGCAGCTGGCGCGGGAGCGCGCCGAAGCCATTCTCGCCAGCATCAATGATGGCTTCTTCGCGCTCGACCGCGACTGGCGCTTCACCTATGTCAATGCCGCCGCCGAACGCCTGCTGTCGCGGTCCGCGCAGGATCTGCTCGGCAAGGATTATTGGCAGGAATTTCCGACCACAGCGTCGGTGGCGGCCAACTACCGTAGCGCCATGACCGACCGGGTCAGCGCCGCGTTCGAGCACTACGCCCCGAGCTGGCGGCGCTGGCTGGATATCCGCGTCTATCCCTCCAACGACGGCATCGCGGTGTATTTTCAGGATATCACCGAGCGCAAGCAGGCCGAGGAAGCTCTGCGCGGGCTGAATGAGCGGCTCGAGATCCAGGTCGCCGAGCGCACCGCGGAACTGGCCGCCAAGGAAGCGCGCCTGCGCACCATCTTTGCCACCAGCTATACCTATCAGTTCATGCTGGCGACCGATGGCACTTTGCTCGACGCCAACGCCACCGCGCTCTCCGGCATCGACGCGACCCTGGACCAGGTCACGGGCAGGCCGTTCTGGCAGACCGCGTGGTTCACGGGTACGGACGAGATGCCCGAAGCCGTTCGGACCGCCATTGCGACGGCGGCCTCCGGTCAGACCGTGCGGCGCGAGATCCATCTCAGGCTTCCGGTCGGCGGCTGGCGCTGGTTCGATTTTCAGCTGCGTCCGGTGCGCGACCAGCAGGGAAAGGTGGTCGCGATCGTGCCGGAGGCGGTCGAACTCACCGAACGCCGGCAGGCCGAGGAGGCGTTCCGGCAGGCCCAGAAGATGGAGGCGATCGGCCAATTGACGGGCGGCGTGGCCCATGACTTCAACAACATGCTCACCGTGATCCGCTCCTCGGCGGATTTATTGCGGCGCCGGAACCTGCCCGTGGATCGGATGCGCCGCTATGTCGATGCGATTTCCGATACCGCCGATCGCGCGGCCAAGCTCACCGGGCAGCTGCTGGCCTTTGCTCGGCGCCACGCCGTCGACCGCCGGGTGTTCGATGCCGCCGACCAGCTGGAACGCGTCGCCGAGATGCTCAAAACCGTTTTGGGGTCATCGGCCGAACTGGTCCTCGAGATCCACGAGCGGCCATTGCCGGTTGAGGCCGATCCCAATCAGTTCGAGACCGCGCTGGTCAACCTCGTGGCCAATGCCCGGGACGCCATGAGCCGCGGCGGAACGCTCACCATCCGCGCGACCAGAGCGCCAATGGGCGCCGCGGACGGTGGCCGGCCGAATTCGAGCGACGAGGTCCTGATCGCGGTCAGCGACACCGGCTGCGGCATCGCCGCCGCTCATGCCGACCGCATCTTCGAGCCATTCTTCACCACCAAGGATGTCGGCCGCGGCACCGGGCTTGGCCTGTCGCAGGTCTATGGTTTTATCACGCAGTCCGGCGGCACTGTGCGGGTCGACAGCGAGGTCGGCCGCGGCACCACGGTCGCGCTCTATCTGCCGCGCAGCGCCAAACCGTTGCAGGCGCCGGCCAATCACAATATCCGAAGCGACGACCCCGGCGAGCGCTGGAACATCCTGGTGGTGGAAGACAACGCCGAGGTCGGCGAGTTCTCCACCCAGCTGTTGCACGATCTCGGCTACCAGACCGTGCTGGCCCGCAACGCCGCGGAGGCCCTGCAACTGCTCGATGAAGATTCCAGCCGCTTCGACCTGGTGCTCAGCGATGTGGTGATGCCCGGTATCGACGGCGTAGCGCTCGGCAAGGAAATCCGCGCCCGGCTGCCCGGCCTGCCTTTTGTGCTGAACAGCGGCTACAGCCATGTGCTGGCGGACGATGTGAGCCACGGTTTTGATCTGCTGCACAAACCCTATTCGGTCGAGGAACTGTCAAAGGTGCTGCGGCGGGCGATGGCGAAGCGGATCGATGCCGGTCGGCCGCGGCACTACGATCGGGAAAGCCGCGGCTGAGGCGGCTCCCACCTCCGCCGGTGCCATCAGGGACAAGAACAGCGGCAAGGATCGCAAGAGGATCGCAAGGCCTTGCATTGACAGCGCAGGCCCGCTGCGTGTAGGTCGATGACGATGAGAAGCACCATGATCATTCATCGACGGCGCCGTCCAACCTGCCTTGCGCGGGAGTAAGGACGGCTGCGTCAAGGCACCCGGATTTGCTTCAGGCCGCGCCCCGCCGAGCGCGGCTTTTTTATTGCATGCGCCTAATATCTTCACCGCGTCTCACCGTCTGACAGGAAGCTGCCCATGGCCGTCACCACGTTTGACACCTCCACCGCAGGTCACGTAGCCCGGCTTCGGACCAAGCCCACGATCTTCATCGATGGCGAGGCCGGGACCACCGGCATCGAGATCCGCGACCGGCTGGCCGCGGTCACAGAGGTCGAGATGCGCGGCATCGATCCGGGCCAGCGCAAGGACCCCGCGGCGCGGCAGGCGCTGATGGCGGAGGTCGATCTCGTCGTGCTCTGCCTGCCGGACGAGGCGGCCAGGCAAGCCGTCGCGCTCGCCGATGCGCTCGGCCCGCGTGCGCCGCGCATCCTCGATGCCTCCTCGGCGCACCGGGTCGCGGAAGGCTGGACCTTTGGCTTTCCCGAAATGGATGCCGCGCAGCCCGCGGCGATCGCCCGCGCGCCGCGCGTCTCCAATCCCGGCTGTTATCCGACCGGTGGCATCGCGCTGCTGCGGCCCTTGGTCGAAGCCGGACTGCTGCCCAGGGATTATCCGGTCACTGTCAACGCCGTGTCGGGCTATTCCGGGGGCGGCAAGTCGATGATCGCAGCCTATGAAGCCGGCACCGCGCCGCTGTTCGAGCTTTATGGCCTCACCTTTGAGCACAAGCACCTGCCGGAGCTGCAGACTTACAGCAAGCTGTTGCGGCGGCCGATTTTCGTGCCATCGGTCGGCAATTTCCGCAAGGGCATGCTGGTCTCGGTGCCGCTGCATCTCGACACGCTCCCCGGCAAGCCGGCCGCGCCGGATCTCGAAGCCGTGTTGGCTGCGCATTACGCGGGCGCCAGATGGGTCAAGGTGGTGAAGACCGAGGAGGACGGCCACAAGCTCGGCAAGCTCGATGCGCTGGCGCTCAACGACACCAATCTGCTCGAGCTGCGCGTCTTCAGCAACGAGACCTCCGGCCATGCCGTGCTGGTCGCCCGGCTCGACAATCTCGGCAAGGGCGCCTCCGGTGCCGCGGTGCAGAACATCGGCCTGATGCTCGGCGTGGAGACGTGAGTCAGCTCACCCTGACCGGCATGATCTCGGCCGACAGCTGCACCTCGTCGCCGAGGTGATAGGCGTAATAGGCGGGGCGGGAGACCAGCCGGAGGAACAGGAACAGGCGGAAGCGCAGCCGCTTCAGAATATTCATATCCGGGTCGGGCAACAGGTTCTCGTGCGAGACATGCACGATCCACTGCGCCGGATGTGGCGGCAGGTCGATCGCGTGATGCCGCGCCATGCGCTCGAGGTAGCGCTCGACATTCGGCTCCTCCATGAAGCCGAAACGCAGTTCGACACCGATCACGCTGCCGTGGTCCTTGTCGCGCGCGAACACCGTGATGCGGACGCGGTTGTCGTGCACATAGGGGATTTTCGGGTGCGTGACTTCGACCAGGATCAGGTTGCGCGGCAGGATGCCGTAGCGATCGAGCAGGAGCGAGACCAGCGCCGGCGCCAGGTCGCTTGGCTGGCGAAGCTTGTTGGGCGCCATGATCAGCGCGTTGCGTTCGATGAAATATTGGCCGGCGCGGTGCAACTGGACCAGTTCGGCCATGGTCATGCGGGAACGCGCGGCATAGGCGGCAAAGGTCGCCTTGCGCCCCCAGCGCCAGGTCGCCA
>Ga0302154_10002372_pt1 | contig 14413 bp, 11 predicted proteins | sample I_Bog_N2_3_FD_193507 | JGI IMG/M metagenome (GOLD analysis project Ga0302154, IMG submission 193507) | Peat permafrost microbial communities from Stordalen Mire near Abisko, Sweden - I_Bog_N2_3 | ecosystem: Environmental > Terrestrial > Soil > Wetlands > Peat | place: Sweden: Abisko, Stordalen...
CACCGATGGCGCGACGGGTCACGTGATCGAGTACGCCGGCTCCGCCATCCGCGCCCTCTCCATGGAAGGCCGCATGACCATCTGCAACATGAGCATCGAAGCCGGAGCCCGCGCCGGCATGATTGCCCCCGACGCCACAACCTTCGCCTACCTAAAGGGCCGCCGCTTCTCCCCTTCTACAGAGTCGGATGGCCCATTCATGACGGCTTCCTCGTCATGGGTGGGGTCGGGAGCGGCAAGCGCTTGGAACCTCGCCGTAGAACAATGGTCCGCCCTGGTCACCGACGCCGGCGCCACCTTCGACCGCGAGCTCCACATCGACGCCACCACCCTGGCCCCCTCCGTAACCTGGGGAACCTCCCCCGGCATGGTCACCACCATCGACGCCACCGTCCCATCTCTCGCCGACGCCCACTCCGAAGCCGACCAGAAATCCTTCTCCCGCGCCTACGAGTACATGGACCTCAAGCCCGGCCAACCCATCGAAGAAATCAAAATCGACGCGGTCTTCCTCGGCTCCTGCACCAACGGCCGCATCGAAGACCTCCGCGCCGCCGCCAAGGTAGTCGACGGCTACCACGTCGCCACCACCGTTCGCGCCATGGTCGTCCCCGGCTCCCAAGCCGTCAAGCACCAGGCCGAACAGGAGGGCCTCGACCGCATCTTCAAATCCGCCGGCTTCGAGTGGCGCGAGCCCGGCTGCTCCATGTGCCTTGGCATGAACCCCGACATCCTCAGCCCCGGCGAGCGCTGCGCCTCCACTAGCAACCGCAACTTCGAAGGCCGTCAAGGCCGCGGCGGCCGCACCCACCTCTTAAGCCCCGCCATGGCAGCAGCCGCCGCCATCACCGGCCACTTCACCGACATCCGCACCTGGAAATTCAACAAGACAGCTTCTAGCTCCTAGCTTTTAGCTTATTTCATGGCAGCCCATAACGTTAGCCTCACCCCAACCCGCCTCTAGCTAAAAGCTAGAAGCTAAAAGCTAGGAGCTAGCTTCTCATGCGACCCATCAACGAACTAACCTCCACCGCCACCCCACTCCCTCTCCCCAACATCGACACCGACCAGATCATCCCCAAGCAATTCCTCAAACGCATCGAGCGCACCGGCTACGAAGACTTCCTCTTTTACGACTGGCGCCGCATCCAGGAAGGTCCAGACACCGGCAAGCCAAACCCCGACTTCGTCCTCAATAAGCCCGAATACAAGGGCGCCGAAATCCTCCTAGCTGAGCGCAACTTCGGCTGCGGCTCCTCCCGCGAGCACGCGGCCTGGGCCATCAAACAATACGGCTTCCGCGCCGTCATCGCTCCAACCTTCGCCGACATCTTCTACTCCAACGCCGGCAAGAACGGCATCATCCTCGTTCGCCTCTCGGACGCCGAAGTAGAAACCCTCATCCAGCGCAGCACCGCCAACCCGCAACACAAAATCACCATCAACCTCGAGCACCAAACCGTCACCGACGACGAAGGCTTTCAAGCCCACTTCGACATCGACCCCTTCCGCAAGCACTGCCTCTTAAACGGCCTCGACGACATAGGCCTAACCCTCCTCCACGAAGACAAACTCAACGCCTACGAATCCAAACACCAACAAGAATTCTGGCTATCACCCAAGGCACAACCACAACCCACCACCAATTAGCTCTTCGCTTTGAAGGGGCACGGCTTCAGCCGTGCCATTAGGACGCAAAGGAAAGTGGGCTTTAGCCCCCGAGGGAATGTTTGATGAAGCGAGTGACGATCAACTTTAGCCTGGTGCTATCGGCGCTCCTCGTCCTCCCCACGCAGCTCCGCGCGCAAGCAATCGCCGCCGCGCCCGTCCCCACACAACTCACCACGGCAACAACGGCTTTCCTCGCGAATGCAGGCATCGACAACACCAACAGCACCGAGGCCTACAACACCTTCTACCAGGGCCTCGACTCCTGGAATCATTTCCATCTCAAGCCCATTCCCGCGGCCGCTGAACTCACCTTCGAGCTGCAAGTGAACGGCGTAATCACCGACGTCATCAATGGCTCCTCGATTGGCACATCCTATCTGCGTCTCGTCATTCGAGACACCAAGACCGGCGCACTCCTTTGGAGTCTCTCCGAAAACATCCGCCCCGCCGCCCGTCAAAAAACCTTCGCCACAAACCTTAACGACGCCGCCGCGAAACTCCTCACCGATCTAAAAGCCCTGTCCGCTACCCCCAACCCCTCTGCGCCCCAGTAACGCGCACACCACTAAGGACCCAATGACCACCACCGGCAAGACCCACAGCAACGTACTCACCGAAGGCCCCTCCCGCGCCGCAGCCCGCGCCATGCTCCGCGGTGTCGGCTTCTCCAAAGAAGATCTCCACAAGCCCATCATCGGCATCGCCAACACCTGGGCCGAGATCGGTCCGTGCAACTTCCATCTCCGCGACGTAGCCGAGGCCGTCAAGCAGGGCATCCGCGAAGCCGGTGGCACCCCCATGGAGTTCAACACCGTCACCATCTCCGACGGCATCACCATGGGCACCGAAGGCATGAAAGCCTCGCTAATTTCCAGAGAAGTGATAGCGGATTCTATCGAACTCGTCGCCCGCGGAAACTCCTTCGACGGCCTCGTCTGCATCGCAGGCTGCGACAAGAACATGCCCGCCGCAATCATGGCCCTCGCCCGTCTCGACATCCCCGGCCTCATGCTCTACGGCGGCTCCATCGCTCCCGGCCACATGCACGTCGGCGCCGACGGCAAGACACCCGATCCCACCGCCACCAAAACAATCGACGTCACCATCCAGCAAGTCTTCGAAGCCATCGGCTCCCACGCCGCCGGCAAAATCACCGACGCCCAGCTCGAAGAAGCCGAAGCCACCGCCTGCCCCGGCCCCGGAGCCTGCGGCGGCCAGTTCACGGCCAACACGATGGCCATGGCCGGCGAGTTCCTCGGCATCTCCCCCATCCAACTCACCGGCGTCCCCGCCATGAGCGCCGAAAAACATGCAGCCTCGCGAGCCGCAGGTCGCTTAGTCATGGACCTCGCCCGCTCCGGCCTCACCCCTCGCCAGATCATGACGCGCGACTCCATCGACAACGCCATCGCCGCCGTCTGCGCGTCCGGAGGAAGCACCAACGCCGTCCTCCACCTCATCGCCATCGCCAGCGAGCTCGACATCCCGCTCACCGTCGACGACTTCGACAAGATCAGTGAGAAGACTCCCTTTATCTGCGACCTTCAGCCCGGCGGCCACTACGTCGCCAAGGACTACCAGGACGCCGGAGGCTCCCGCGTCCTCGCCGCCCGCCTCCTCGAGCGAGGCCAACTCCACAATACCCCCACCGTCTCCGGCAAGACTCTGCATGAAGAAGCCGCCGCCGCCGTCGAGACTCCCAATCAGCAAGTCATCCACCCCTGGTCGAACCCGCTCAAGCCCACCGGCGGCCTGGTCATCCTCAAGGGCAACCTCGCCCCCGAAGGCTGCGTCGTCAAAGTGGCCGGCCACGAACGCATCCACCACACCGGCACCGCGCGTGTCTTCGAGAGCGAAGACGCCTGCTTCCACGCAGTCGAAGCCGGCCTCATCAACCCCGACGACGTCCTAGTCATCCGCTACGAAGGTCCCCGCGGAGGCCCTGGCATGCGCGAGATGCTAGCCGTCACCGCCGCCATCAAAGGCATCCCCGAACTCTCCAAAACCGTAGCCCTCTTAACCGATGGCCGTTTTAGCGGAGCCACCCACGGCCTCATGGCCGGCCACGTCTCTCCCGAAGCCCAGCTCGGCGGCCCCATCGCGGCAGTCCACGAAGGCGACACCATCACCTTCGACATCCCCGCCCGCACCCTAACCCTCAACGTCCCAGACGAAGAAATCGCCGCCCGCCTAAAGGCCGTCAAGCCTCCGGCCCCGCGCTACAAGCGAGGCGTCTTCGCCAAATATGCCAACTCCGTAAGCAGCGCCAGCCAAGGAGCCATCACCAATTGATCACGAATCTCCAGGTAGATTCGAGCGGCGCGGCTGCTTCTCTTGGCCAACCGCAGCTCCACGTCACGCCTCCGAAGAGCCATCGCTTCCTGTTCCTCGATGCTCTTCGCGGCGTGGCGGCACTATTCGTCGTGGCGTTCCACTTTCCCTCAACGATGACTTCATCTTTGGCGGTTAACGGCTTGCTCGCCGTCGACTTTTTCTTCTGCCTCAGCGGCTTCGTCATTGCATTCTCCTATGAAAGCCGACTCGCTGAAACAATCTCGTTCAAGGACTTCGCGGTCGCCCGCTTGATACGCCTGTATCCCATCTATGCCTTTGGCTCTCTCCTTGGGCTTCTCGTCGTAATTTTCGTTCAGCATCTCGTGTGGCACGCTGTGTCCTGGGCGACATTATCTTCGCTGACCGCGCTCGCATTCTTCTTGTGGCCGACCCGTCTTTCGCCCCTTCACCAGCCTGAAAACTACCCTCTCAACGATCCGTCCTGGTCTTTGTTCTATGAAATCCTCGCCAATCTCGCCTACGCCCTGCTCATAAAGCTTCGATTGGCCGGAACCGGCGTGCTCCTCTGCATCATCGTCACGAGTTTGGCGCTGCTCATACACGCGGTGCTCGTCGGCGGGACGCTGGATGTCGGAGCCACGCAAGCCGGTCTCTATCTCGGATTCGCTCGCGTGTCGTTCTCCTTTTTCTTCGGCGTCTTACTCTGTCGTCTCTATCGCCGCCGCCAATCCAACGCACCCACCCAGAGCAATCCCTGGCTTCTTCCTGCCGGAATCACTCTGGCATTGATCGCCATCCTCAATTCGCCTGCTTCCTGGATGCGCACCGAAAATTTTCGCCTGGCTGCCATGAGCCTTTGCCTTCCGGCGATGGTGTATTTCGGCGCTCTTGCGCGTCTGCCCCACAGCGTTATACCCCTCGCGACCGCACTTGGCGAGCTCTCCTATCCGCTCTATCTCTTGCACATGCCGTTTATATCGCTCATGAGTTCACGACGGCTCCTTCGTCTCGCGGCGATTCACCCGCTTCTCTCCCATAGCCTTGTTCTTTGTCTCATCGCGATCCTCGCCTGCGCCGCCTGGTGGATAGGAGAACATGTAGACCTTCCCATCCGCCGCGCACTCACCCGGCGCTACAACTCTTTCAAACAAGCCAAATGAACCCCAACATCAACGGCGCAACATAACGATGCGTAGAAAGGCTGTATGGACATGACGTACCCCACCTTAACCGGCTCCGAAATCCTCTGGGCCACGCTCGCCGGCGAAGGCACCACCACGGTCTTCGGCTACCCCGGCGGAGCCATCCTCCCCATCTATGACGCGTTAAGAAAATTCCCCACCATCCACCACGTCCTCGTGCGCCACGAGCAAGGCGCCTCCCACATGGCCGACGGTTACGCTCGCGCCAGCGGCCGCGTGGGAGTCTGCATGGCCACCTCCGGCCCTGGAGCGACCAACCTCGTCACCGGCCTCGCTACCGCCATGCTCGACAGCATCCCGCTAGTCGCCATCACCGGACAGGTCTCCTCCAAAGTCCTTGGCAGCGATGCCTTCCAGGAGATCGACATCACGGGCATCACCCTGCCCATCACCAAGCACAACTTCCTCATCACCCGGGCTGAAGACATCGCGCCCGCCGTCCGCGAGGCCTTCCAGATCGCCCGCTCCGGCCGCCCCGGCCCCGTCCTCGTCGACATCACCAAGGATGCCCAGCAAGCCTCCGCTCTCTTCGACTTCGACCTCGCCAAGCCCCGCGCCTACCGCCCGCACCCGATGTTAAATTCCCACCTCCGCGCCGACTCCGACCCCATCCGCGGCGCCGTCGAACTCATCCAGCAGTCCCAGCGGCCCATCATCCTCGCCGGCCACGGCATCGTAGAATCCGGCGCCGAACGCGAAGTCCTCGCCTTCGCCGAAGCCCACCAGATCCCCATCGCCAGCACGCTCCTCGGCCTCGGAGCCATACCCGCCGCCCACCCTCTCTCCCTCGGCATGATGGGCATGCACGGCGAGTCCTGGGTGAACACCGCCATTCAGCAGGCCGACCTCCTCCTCGCCTTCGGTATGCGCTTCGACGACCGGGTCACCGGCAATCTCGCCAAATACTCCCCCAACTCCAAAAAGATCCACGTAGACATCGATCCTTCCGAGATCAACAAGAACGTCCGCGTAGACGTAGCCCTCATCGGGGACCTCAAAGAAGTCCTCAGTCTCCTCCAACCGTTACTGACCCCCGCCCCAAACTCCGTCATCTCGACCGGAGCGCCAGCAAATTCCGTCGTCTCGACCGGAGCGAAGCGCAGTGGAGAGACCCCTGTATTTCGCTCTTCGTGGCTCCGGGAAATCAACAAATCCAAAGGCACCGCCGCCGTCCGGGATATCATCAACCTCCCCGACAACGGCCACCTCTACGCCGCGCACGTCATCAACGACATCTGGCACGAAGCCCGCGCCGCCGGCCGCCTCGAACAAACCATCATCGTCACCGACGTAGGCCAGCACCAGATGTGGGAAGCCCAGTACTTCAAGCACGAGGCACCGCGCTCGCTCATCACCTCCGGAGGCCTCGGGACCATGGGCTTCGCTCTCCCCGCAGCCATCGGCGCCAAGTCCGCCTGCCCTGACAAAGACGTCTGGGTCATCGCCGGCGACGGAGGCTTCCAGATGACCGCTGCCGAGCTCTCCACCATCGTTCAGGAAGGCCTCGCGATCAACATAGCGGTCATCAACAACGGCTTCCTGGGCATGGTCCGCCAGTGGCAGGAGACCTTCTACGACAAAAACTACTCCGCCAGCCCCATGCTCTCGCCCGACTTCGTCCTGCTAGCCGCAGCCCACGGCATCGCCGGAGCCAACGTCAGCCAGCGCTCTGACGTCATCCCCACAGCCACCCGCGCCCGCACTAGCGGCAAACCGTTCCTCATCAACTTTCAGGTAGAAAAAGAAGACGGCGTCTACCCCATGATCACCCCCGGCTCCGCCCTCCACGAAATGGTCCGCCGCCCCACAAAAGACCCCCTCCTAGAAACTGCCGAGGACGAATAATGGCGAACAAAGAACAAGTGCATGCTCAATCACACGATGGCCAAACGGAATCTGCGACTCCTGTTTGGAAAGTGAGACTGACATACATCCACACCAGCAGGTCAACACCAAATGTCACGAACTTCTTCTTGAAGGGAGGTTATTGCGGGACGATCTCAAAACCGAGCCTTGCAGCCGCTGCGGCAAACTAAACATCTTGAATCGCTCTGCATGAGGCCGATCGTCCACCTAGCGCCAACGGCGCGGCCTCATACCAGCCTAGGGCAACGCCCTAGGTCCCCGCACACCGCAAACCCCGAGGGCTGAAGGCCCGACTCATAACCGCTAATCCCACACGTACCGTTCATCGAAGGCAACATGATACTTCTCAAAAAACGCCCGCATCTCACCCTGAAAATCCCGCTTGCGGTGATGCGCCTCCTGTCCTTCGATATAACGAATCAACGCCCCAACATCCGCCGGGCTAACCGAGAACGCCCCATACCCACGTTGCCAAGCAAAATCTTCGACCCCCTGCCTCTTCATCCACTTCGACGAATTGGTTTTCAATGCCTCGAAAAGCTTCGCCAAGCCAATGGTCGGATGCAATCTCACGCCCAGGTGAACATGGTCCGCTACGCCACCGACGCGGACGCAATCACACGCACGATCGCGCACAATTGTAGCCAGGTAAGCATGCAATTTCAATCGGACAGCGTCCCCCAACAAAGGCCGACGATCCTTCGTACTGAACACAACGTGAACCAGCATAAAGCTCAGCGACTGGGGCATACCACGAAGCATAACTCAACCCACACACCACACCCGTGACCACCACCCTCCATCTCGAAACCCCACGCCTCCTCCTCCGCTGCTTCGAGGACCGCGACCGCGCGCCCTTCGCCGCGATGAACCAGGACCCCGCCGTCATGCACTTCTTCGCCTCCACCTACACCCCCGAAGAGTCCGACCAGCACATCGCTCGCTACCAACTCCAACTCGAGCGCGACGGCTTCAGCTTCCTCGTCGCCACCCACAAGCAATCCGGCGATTTCCTCGGCATCATCGGCATGCAGACGATGTACATCACCGTCCCCAACCTCCCGCAGCCAGCAGTAGAACTCGGCTGGCGCCTCGCCGCGAAAGCACACGGTCACGGCTACGCCACCGAAGGAGCCCAGGCCTTCATCGAACACGCCCGCCAACTCCACCTCCCAAGCGTCGTAGCCATTACCACCCCGGACAACCGCGCCTCGCAAAACGTGATGCGCAAACTAGGCATGATCGGCCGCCCTGAGCTAACCTTCGACCACCCCCTCATCGCAGCCGACCATCCCCGCCGCCAACACGTCCTCTACAGTCTGGAGCTAACCCAACCATGCGCCTAGCAATCACCCATCCATGGCTGCTCCTCCTACCGCTCGCCCTCTCGCTGGGCTGCAACTCCACGCCCGCGCCTAAACCCACCATCGCCACCACCGACACCACGCAATACCCACCCCGTCCCACCATCCCACCACCGCCCTTCAAACTCTTCCACCAAACCCCCGAAGGATCTTTCACTCTAGTCACCACACCCACCGCCACAGACGACCAGATCGCCGCCATCGTCTGGCAACTCCGGGACGCGGCCCACACCCGCACCTTCGACCGCCTCCACATCCCTCAAAAAGCCGTGGACGCCCGCGACCCCATGGTCTGGTTCCACATCTACCGAGGCTCCAAGTGCGCGCCCGAAAAATACGCCGACGGCAAACTCCCCTGCGGCGACCACTACAACGCATCCGGCGACTACACCTTCGGCGGAGGAGCCAATCACCAGTGGGACGACGGCACCCTCCTCCACCCTACCGCAGCCGGCGAACCCCGCCCAACCGAACTCTGGAACCCCAACTCGCCTTACCTCGCTTCGACCACCAACTGATAACTGAGAACTCAGAACGGACAACTAACATGCTCCACACCTTCGTTGCATTAGTACAAGATAAGCCCGGCGTCCTCACCCGAGTCGCCTCTCTCTTCCGCCGCCTCAACATCAACATCGTCTCGTTGACGGTCGGTGAATCCGAGCGCGCCGACACTTCGCGCATGACCATCGTCGCCGAAGCCCCCGAGAACGCCGCCGATCGTATCCGAGCCTCGCTCTACAAGCTCGAAACCACCATCGACGTCGACGAGGTCAACCGCTCTGAAGCCGTCGTCCGCGAGCTCTGCCTCATCAAGGTAGAAGCCGGCCCAAACCAACCCCACGGCCTCCACTCCCGCTCGCAAATCTTTGAGCTCGCACAGGTCTTCCGAGCCCGAGTCGTCGACCTCGCCCCCGAGTCCATCATGCTCGAGATGACCGGCAGCGCCAGCAAGATCGAAGGCCTCCTCCAGGTCCTCCGTGAAAGCTCCTACACCGTCCTCGAAGTCTCCCGCACCGGCCGCATGGCCATGCGCCGAGGTCACCACACCAGCCGAGTGCTCAAGGCCCTCGGCACCCAAACCAAACTCCAACCCGCCGACTTCCCCACCCAGGACCCCGACGCCCTTAGCGAAGACGAAGTCCTCCCTAACGAATTCGACGAAGACTAGCAAACCAATCGGCGCCGCGCCTACGACTTCCAACTTTCCATAAACTAATAACTGACAACTGAGAACGCACAACCGAAAGGCACCTCACAACATGGCAAAGACCTACCACGATCAAGACGCAGACCTCTCCCTCATCCAGGCAAAAAAAGTAGCGATCATCGGCTACGGCTCCCAGGGCCACGCCCACGCCCTCAACCTCAAGGACTCCGGCGTTGACGTCCGCGTAGGCCTTCGCCCCGGCTCTTCCAACGCCAAGAAGGCCGAGAACGCCGGCCTTCAAGTCGGCACCGTTGCCGAAGTCTCCGCCTGGGCCGACGTCATCATGAACCTCACCCCCGACCAGACCGCCGCCAAGGTCTATCACGAAGACATCGCCCCGAACATGAAGCCTGACGTCACCCTCATGTTCGCGCACGGCTTCAACATCCGCTTCCGCACCATCACGCCTCCAGCCACGGTCGACGTTTCGCTCGTCGCTCCCAAGGCTCCCGGCCACCGTGTCCGCGAAGTCTTCACCGAAGGCGGCGGTACCCCCGCCCTCGTCGGCGTCGAGCAGGATGCCAGCGGCACGGCCCTCGCTCTCGCTCTCTCCTACGCCAAGGCCATCGGAGCCACCCGCGCCGGAGTCCTCGAAACCACCTTCACCGAAGAGACTGAAACCGACCTCTTCGGCGAACAGGCTGTCCTCTGCGGTGGCGCCGCGGCCCTCGTCAAGTGCGGTTTCGAAGTCCTCACCGAGGCCGGCTATCAGCCCGAGCTCGCCTACTTCGAAGTCCTCCACGAGCTCAAGCTCATCGTCGATCTCCTCTATCGCGGCGGCCTCGAGTACATGAACTATTCCATCTCCGACACCGCCGAGTGGGGAGGCTACGAAGCCCAGGCCGCCATCGTCACGCCCGCCACCAAGGCTGCGATGAAGCAACTCCTCACCAACATCCAGGACGGAACCTTCGCCAAGAAGTTCATCAACGAAAATGAAACCGGCCGCCATGGCTTCGCCAAGTACCGCGACGCCGAGCGCAACCACCCCATAGAAAAGGTAGGAGCCGGCCTCCGAGCCTCCATGCCCTTCCTCGATCCCGTCAAGATCGTCGACGGTCACCCCGTAAAGGCCTAACCATCCTGCAATACGATGAGGCGGGAGGGCGCATTACGACGAGCCCGAAGCGCACGCAAGATGAGGCTGAAGGGAACATCAACCCTTCAGCCTCATCTCGTCTCACTTTCCGTAATCTTGACCGGCGCATCGCGCTCTCTGCGATGCACACTGGAGGACCCCGATATTTGCCGTTGCTGTTGCGTTTGCTCTTCTGGCTGTCATCCCGCAGGGATCTGCTTCTTCCGTCCCTTTCGCTTCACCCAAACACACCCGTTGACACTTCCCATCCGCACGCGTCCCACACACATCTGTCCCACGGAGCCTCCATGCGCCTGTCCCTGCTGACCCTCGTCCTCTGTCTAGCCTCCGCCACAGCCTCCGCGCAACTCACCTGGGACAACCTCAGCTTCGGCCAATCCCGCGACAGCGTCCACACCCAGCTCGATAACCAGCCCCTCGCCGTCAGCTCCACCCCCGACAACAACCTCCAGACCAACACCGATTACCCCATCCTCATCCCTGGCCTCCTCTACCCCATCCCCATGATGGTCACCTTCCGCTTCGACACCAGCTCCCGTCTCGCCGAGATCACCCTCTCCCTCGACCTCCCCGCCATGCGCCACGACTGGGCCGCGCTCGGCTCCGAAGAAGTCCTCTTCAACTTCGCCTCCGACAAACTCGCCTTCGCCCTCGCCGGCCAATACGGCGCACCCATCTTCAGCACCCCCACCTGCAACGCCGAACCCTCCACCGCCCCCTGCACCCTCCAGTGGCACGGCAACGGTCAGGTCATCCAGCTCGAGCGAACCCCCGGCACTCGTCACCTCCACATCCGCTACCTCCCGCTAGCCCCCACCCTCTAACCCTCAGAGCCGAACTTCTCCCAGCTGCTCCCTCCGATTCACGCGACCTTCTCACCCCAACGCCGTGTGCCATCGCGTAGCAGCACCGCAAAGTCTTCCGCGGATACCGCCGGGCTGAAGAAAAACCCCTGCCCCTCATCACAGTCATGCTCCTTGAGAAATTCAAGATCCGCCGCCGACTCCACTCCCTCCGCCACCACCCGCAAATTCAAGCTTCGCCCCATGTGGATGATCGCCACCGTGATCGCCGTATCATCCAGCGGGTCCTTCAGCTGATGAATAAACGACTGGTCGATCTTTAAAATATCCACGTGCAGCTTCTTCAGATAACTCAGGCTCGAGTAACCCGTGCCAAAGTCATCGATCGACACCCTCACTCCCCTCTCCCTCAGATGTTGCAGCACCGTCTGCGCATGGTCCGGAAGGTGCATCAGCATACTCTCCGTAAGCTCAAGCTCCAGGACTCCGGCATCCAGTCCCGTCTCCTCCAGCACGGCGATCACGTCGTTGAGGAAACTTGCGTCCTGCAACTGGACCGCCGAAACATTGATCGCCATACTCCCCACCGGAAGCCCTTTGTCCACCCAACTCTTCGCCTGCCGGCAAGCCTCGCGCAGCACCCATGCCCCAATCGGCAGAATCATCCCAGACTCTTCCGCTACCCGGATAAACTTCTCCGGCGGCACCGGACCGCGCGTTGCATGTGTCCATCGCAGCAGAGCTTCCACCCCGACAATCGTTCCCTTCTTCAAATCGATCTTCGGCTGATAATGCAGCTGGAACTCTCCTCGTTCCAGCGCCTGCCGCAGGTCCTCTTCAATCGACTGCCGATCCACCGCACGAACATTCATCTCCGACGTAAAAAACTGGAAGCACTGCCGTCCACTCGCCTTGGCGTGATACATCGCCGTATCGGCATTCTTCATCAGCGTCTCCGGATTCAATCCGTGCTCCGGATAAAGACTCACACCGACACTCGCGGTAACGTACAGCTGGTGCTCGCCAATCGAATGCACTGCGGAGACTGACTCGATAATCTTCTTCGCCACCACCTCAGCGTCCTCTCGGGACTGAACGTCCTGCAGCAGGATCACAAACTCGTCGCCGCCCTGCCGGCTCACCGTATCCGCCGTGCGAATCTCTTTGCGCAGCCGCCCAGCCACCGATTGCAGCAGCTTGTCCCCTACCATGTGTCCAAGCGAGTCGTTAATATGCTTGAAGCCGTCCAGGTCCATATACACCACTGCAACTTCACCCCCGTGACGCTTTGCCAACGCGATCGCCTGCCCCAACCGATCGTTCAGCAGCAGCCGATTCGGCAGCCCCGTAAGAAAGTCATGCTGCGACGCATGCACTGTCTCCTCCGCCAGTTTTCTCGCCATACTCACATCCCGAAAGATAATCACCGACCCTGTGATCCTCCCGTCCCTGCTGTGAATCGGTGCCGCTGAGTCTTCGATGTACAGCTCGTCTCCATTCCGGCGAATCAGAATACAGTTTCCCGGCAGGTGTCCCACCTGGTTCTGCTCAACTGCAATCTCCATCGGATTCACGATTGTGTCGCGCGTCGCCGCATCCACAATCTTGAACACCTCGTCCATGTACCGTCCCTGTGCCTCCGGCACCGCCCATCCTGTCAATCGCTCTGCCACCACGTTCAGAAACGTGATCTTCCCAGTTACGTCTGTGCTCATTACCGCATCGCCAATCGAGTTCAGCGTCACCTGCGCGCGTTCCTTCTCTTCAAATAACGCCTCTTCCGTCACCCTCCGCTGAATGGCGTTCTCCAATGCACGCACCAGCGCCCCCGGCTCGGTATCGCCTTGACTCAATTTAGCCTCGTCGTCACTTAGTAACGCCCGCCTCGCTGCAAGCTCCTTATTCGGACTCAGCAACAACACAATAGAAGTCCTCGGCGCAAGGCCGCGGGTGTGCTCGATCCCACTCGCTTCCTGGTCCACCACGATTACATGCATCTCGTGTCCACTCAGATAGATCTCCGCCTCACCCGCATTGTCCAGAAGTGCCAGCTCGAATGCCTTTGCCCCGGGCCGTTTGATAATGCTGCCGATTAATCTCACATCTCCAGAACCAGATTCAGCCAATAGCACTGTCTTGAGTATTGTCTTGGGCAATCGCGTGACCTCTCAATGGGACGAATCCCACACTACTCTGAGCATTCCCCAGTAATATCCCTGAAGTCGTAGGATGCTTCGCATCATCATTGCCCCCAATAGGACCTTTGTCTGTTCTATTTTGTTCACATCACATCGTTTGAAAGCAGCCATTCGATCTCCCGCACCCGAATCTACCCCCGCGCATCTCATCCCATGTCTACGAATCCCGCAGCGCATCTCGAACCCGCCCCACATCTCCAGGAGTGCTTCATGTCCCAAGCCACCACCCTTCGTCTCAACGCCTTCGGCCCCATCGATAGCTCCACCGAAAACATCAAAAATCTCTCTATCGAACCCCTCACGCTCCCAGAACCCGGCCCCACCGAAGTCCTCGTCGACCTCCACGCCGCCAGCCTCAACTACCGCGACCTCATGACCGTCACCGGAACCTACAACCCCAAGATGGCCCTACCCCGCATCCCCGGCTCGGACGCCGCCGGTATCGTTACCACCATCGGCTCCGCAGTCACCCGCTTCAAAGTCGGAGACCACGTCACCAGCCTCTTCTTTCAGGATTGGCTCGACGGACCCATCCAATCCACCACCGGCAAGTCCGCCCTCGGAGGCCCCATCGACGGAGTCTTCTCCACCGCCCACCTCTTCCCCGAGCAGGGCCTCATCCACGCTCCCGCCGGTTACACCCACGCCGAAGCCGCCACCCTTCCCTGCTCCGCTCTCACTGCCTGGAACGCCCTCGTCGAGAAA
>Ga0302154_10002379_pt1 | contig 14382 bp, 11 predicted proteins | sample I_Bog_N2_3_FD_193507 | JGI IMG/M metagenome (GOLD analysis project Ga0302154, IMG submission 193507) | Peat permafrost microbial communities from Stordalen Mire near Abisko, Sweden - I_Bog_N2_3 | ecosystem: Environmental > Terrestrial > Soil > Wetlands > Peat | place: Sweden: Abisko, Stordalen...
TGAAATACGCCCTCAACTCTCCTACGCATGTTTTTACTGAGGCTGTCCTGAACGCAGAGATTGCTCAGGCCATGTGGCAAATTCCCAGGGATGAAGTGCCCGATATGCCCGACCGGATTGTGGCTGCTACTGCGCTCCACCTTGGAGTGCCTGTGATGAGCCGCGACCGGCGCATCCGAAGTGCCAGTCTTTCGACAATCTGGTAACGGGCCCATGATGATGGGGAAAATGGACCAGAAAACGTCCTTACCGGCCGCGCGTCTTTTTGCATCCAACCCGCAGAGGAGAACCACCATGCCCACTACCCCACACTCCCACTTCGCCGAGATGCACCTCCGAGCAGCCCACGCCCACGAGGCCGCCGCGGCCTCCCACAACAAGAACGATCACATCGGAGCGCATGAGCACTCGCGGCAGGCACAGGAGTTCTCGCGCGAGGCCCACGAGCACACCGAGCGGCTGCTCAAGGACAAACTGGAAGTCGTGACCGAGCAGAGCGAAGGCTAAGCCGGCGCCTACTGGCCGATGTACGGGTTCGGCGTTCCCGGCGTACCGACCGGAGGTGCAGGCGGATTGTAGGGCCGGGCAGGTTCGACCGGGCGGGGGGCATCAATGCCCGGTGCGGGGGTAACGCCTCCACGCAGGCCGGCGAGGATCTGGGTCTGGAACTCGCCGGCGGCGCCGGGGCTGTTGGGCAAAAAGAGTGTATTGGTTCCGCCGCGCGTGCCGATGTCGCGCAGCGTGTCAAAGTACTGCGTAAGCAGCACCAGGCTCATCACCTCTTCAGCGCTGGATCCTGGGACGCCCTTCTGGAAGTCCTCGATGGACGCGGAGAGGCCATCAATAATTGCCTGGCGCTCGCGGGCAATACCGTTGCCCTGCAGGGCCTTCGACTCGGCTTCGGCCTCGGCCTGCTTGACCTTGAGGATCTTCTCCGCCTCGCCGCGGGCTTGAGCGGCGACCTGCGCGCGCTGCGCGGCGTTGATGTCGTTCATCGCGTCCTTCACCTTGCTGTCCGGGATGATGTCCGTAACCAGCGCGGTGAGGATGTTGAAGCCGAAGCCGCTCATGATGGCGTCCAGCTCGACCTTGACGGCGACCGAGATGCCGGACTGCTGCTCGAAGGTCTCGTCGAGCGTGAGCTTGGGTACGTGGCCGAGGATGCTGTTGAAGACGAAGCTCTCAATCTGCTTCTGCGGCGTGGAGAGCTTGTAGAAGGCGTCGGCGATCTTGTCGTCCAGCACCTGGTACTGCACGCTGACGGGGATCTGCACAAAGACGTTGTCGCGGGTCTTGGTTTCCACCTGGAACTGCGCCTGCTTGACCTGCAGGTCGACGAAGTAGACGCGCTCCGCGAACGGGAACAGGAAGTGCAGGCCGGGGCGTGTGATGCGGTCAAACTTGCCGAAGCGTTCGACCACACCAGCGGTGTAGGTGCGCACCGTGTAGTAGGTCTTGGCGATCAAAACCAGGAAGAAGAGGCCGACGATGAAGAGAGCAGCAAGTGAGAAGGGGAGCATACAGGCCTTTCGGAGTTCAAGGCTAAGGATATACCCGGGCCGGTTCCGCTACGAATCGACGTCCCCGCTGGCGTAGGCTAACGCCATGGGAACATCGGACAGCCCCGAGAAGCCGGACTTCGAGTTCGCCTCCCAGGAGAAGATCTCGCGTTTTGGGGAGTTGCAAGACGACTTCGTCCACGAGATACTCGGGCTGCCCTGGGCCTACCTCACGGACGAGTCGTGCCTGGGCGACATCACACTGAGCGAGACCAACGAGTTGCTCTACGCGAAGATTCGCGAACGGTACGGCGTGGACGTCTCCGATGTGAGGGACGGTAACATCGCCGGAATTCTGGCGAAGATACAGTTGGCGACCGGCAGATCGTAGTCATCTAGACGAAGTTGATGCGCAGCCCGATTCCGATGTCGGCAGCGGACGGTTTGTCCTCGGGCATGGTGACATGCAGACCGGTGGCGTCCTGCGTGAACTTGAGCTGCTGGTCGCGGCCGAGCAGGCGAACGTCGGTAGCGCGAGCGGTATCGCCGGTGGTGGAGAGCGAAGTGACCACCAGCTCTCCCGCAGGCCAGCCCTGAGCGAGCGCAAAGAGCGTCTTGCCCTTGGTGGTGAAGCGGATGTCCTGCGCGCCGAGGTCGGGCTGCTTGCTCTCATTCGGGTGGAAGCCGGGGCCGGTGGCGACGGGCGCCTGTTTGGCCATTGCGGGGCCCTCGCCGTTGACGGTCCACGGGCGAGTAGAGAAGATGCCCTCGCCGTTCTGCGCCATCCATGCGGTGATGCCTTCCAGCACCTTCACCTCATCAGCATCGAGCTCGCCGGAGGCCGGCAGCGGGAAGTTCAGCAGCAGGTTGCCGTTCTTGCTGACGATGTCCACCAGCATGTCGATGACCTTCTTCGGCGTCTTGTAGGTCTCGCCGAGCTTGTAGTGCCAGCCGCCGATGCAGGTGTCCGTCTGCCACGGCGTGGGCCAGATGGTGGAGGCGACGGTGCGCTCGCGGTCCAGCACGCAGGTGCCGACCGCGCAGTCTGAGGGCGTCTTGCTGAAGTAGATCTCTTCGCTCTCACCGTGCGAACCGACGGCGCCGTTGTTGTAGAGCTCGGCGATAAGCGCCAGGTCGAGCTCCTCATACGGTATGCCGCCGTCGGTGTAGAGCAGGTCGGGCTGGTGCTGGTCGATGAGGTCCTTCACGCGGTGGAAGTACTGCTGCTTCCACTTCTCGTTCGAGTTGCGGCCCATGGCGGTCGCTGTCTTGAGGAAGTCCGCGGGCTGGCCGGTGTAGTCGTGGTACAGGTCGGCGTAGGCGGGGTCCTGGCCGTCGTACGGCACACCGGCGAGCGGGCCCTTGGTGTCCGCCATGTGCGCGGGCGCGAACCAGTCATAGCTGTTGGAGAGGTGCTCGCTCACGCCGAAGCGCAGGCCACGCTTGCGGGCGGCAGCGCCCCACAGACCGACGATGTCCTTGTGCGGGCCGGAGGCGACGGCGTTCCAGCGCGGCTGGTACTTCGAGTTCCACATGTCAAAGCCGTCGTGATGCACGCCCATGCTGAAGAAATACTTGGCGCCGGCCTTCTGGTAGAGACCCATCAGGTGGTCGGGGTCCCACTTGTCGGCAGTGAAGAGCGGGATGCAGTCCTTGTAGCCGAACTTGGACTGCGGGCCGAAGCGCTTGACGTGGTAGTCATACTGCGCGGAGCCCTCAACATACATGTTGCGTGCGTACCAGTCGCCATCGCCCACGGCGGACTGCGGCCCCCAGTGCGACCAGATGCCGAACTTGGCGTCAGCGAACCACGCGGGGATCTCATAGGTTGCCAGCGAGGCGCGCGTGCCGGCGTACTTGCCCGGAGCGATGGCCTGGGCGAGTGCCCCGCGCGCGGCGAAGGCCGGCGCTGCAGTGGCGATGAGTTGAAGTGCCTGACGACGCGTAAGGTTGCGGATGCTCATTACTTTCTCCCAGGGTAATCGCTTACCGTTTTCTTTGCGGTTACGACTATAGAGCCTGAGAGGCGTTCTGGGAAAGTTCGGGCCCTATGCCGTGCGGCCGCGAGCCTGAATCTCTAGAAAACACTGGATCAGCGAACATGCCGCCGGGGTGACGCCGGCCATGCGGCTGGCCTGGCCGAGCGTGGCCGGGCGCACGCGGTCCAGTCGCTCCACCATCTCGCGCGACAGGCCGCTGCAAGCGCGGTAGTCGAACCAGTCGGGGATGGGCCGTGCTTCGTCGGCGCGCAACCGAGCCATGGACCGCTGCTGCTGCGCGAGGTACCCGGCGAACTTGATGCCGGTCTCGACGGTCTTCATCTCGTTACGCACCCAGGCAGGAAGAGTGGTCGGATACTGCGCTGCGGTGAGCGCCGCAAGCCACGGGGCAAACTCCGGCGCGGTGAAGCGCGGCAGCAAGTCAGGGACGATCTGCTCCAGCGTGACCTCCGGGCGCTTAAGCCGCTGGGCAAGAAGCTCGCCGCTCACGCGCGTGGATTCAAGCAGCGCGGTGAGCCCGGCGAGTCGCGCCTGCTTCGCCTCAAACGCGGCCCATGCACCGTCATCGATCAGGCCGAGGCGGCGGCCGTGCGGCGTCAGGCGCGTGTCGGCGTTGTCGATGCGCAGGTGCAGGCGGAACTCCGCGCGCGAGGTGAACATGCGATAGGGCTCGTCGGTGCCCTTGCTAATCAGGTCGTCGATCAGGATGCCGGTGTAGGCCTCGGTGCGGTCGAGGGTGAAAGATGCAGGGAGTAGCGAGTAGGGACTAGGGAATAGCGCAACTTCGGCTGGTTCAAATGCGCTGTCTACTCCCTGTTCCCTATTCCCTATTCCCTGCCGCGCAAAGAGCGCGGCATTGATTCCCGCCATCAATCCCTGGCATGCGGCCTCCTCGTAGCCGGAGGTCCCGTTAATCTGCCCGGCGAGGTAGAGCCCGGTGAACTTCTTCACGCGCAGTGTGCGGTCGAGCTCGGTCGGATCGATCGCGTCATACTCAATGGCGTAGCCGGGGCGGAGCATCTCGGCGTTCTCCAGGCCGGGAATGCTGCGCACCATCGCCTGCTGCACATCCATCGGCAGCGACGTGCTCATGCCGTTGATGTAGACCTCATGCGTGTTCAGGCCCTCGGGTTCGAGAAAGAACTGGTGCGAGGTCTTGTCCGGGAAGCGCACGATCTTGTCTTCGATGGACGGGCAGTAGCGCGGCCCGATGCCCTCAATCTGCCCGGTGAACATCGGCGAGCGGTGCACGTTGTCGCGGATCAGCGCTAGCGTCTCCGGAGTTGTCATGGCGATGTGGCAGCTAATCTGTCGCAGCGGAGGCGTCCATGTCGCTTCACCGGAGTGAGGTGCGGAACGAAAGCTGAAGGGCGTCGGATCGGCGTCGCCCGGCTGCTCCTCGAACTTGCTCCAGTCGATGGTGCGTCCGTCGAGGCGTGGTGGCGTGCCGGTCTTGAGCCGTGTCTCGCGCAGGCCAAGGCGCTTGAGCGATTCGCCGAGCAGCACGCTGGCGGGCTCGCCCGAGCGCCCTGCGGTGTACTGCTGCTCGCCGCAGTGGATCAGGCCGTTGAGGAAGGTTCCGGTAGTGACGATGGTGGCTTCCGCATAGATGGATCGTCCATCACGGAGCTTTACGCCCTGGACGCGAGGGATAAGGGATAAGGCATGAGGGATAAGTGTCCCGTCACTCGCCATGTGGGCATTTTCTTGTCCCTTGTCCCTTATCCCTTGTCCCTCGTCGTCGATCACCAGATCGACGACCTCCGCCTGCTTGATGAACAGGTTCGGTATGGACTCCAGCTTCTCGCGCATCTTCACGCGGTAGAGAGCCTTGTCGCACTGCGCGCGCGGCGACCACACCGCCGGCCCGCGCGAGGTGTTGAGCAGACGGAACTGTATGCCGCAGGAGTCGGCGACCTCGCCCATGATGCCGCCCAGCGCGTCTACCTCGCGGACCAGGTGGCCCTTGGCGACGCCGCCAATGGCTGGGTTGCAGCTCATCTGCGCGATCAGGTCGAGGTTCAGCGTGAACAGCGCCGTACGCAGCCCCATGCGCGCAGCCGCAGCCGCGGCCTCGCAGCCGGCATGGCCCGCGCCAACGACAAGGACGTCGAATTGTTCGGAAAAGGAAGCCATTGATTAATTCAATTCTACTGGGAAGGTATCATTGTCGACGGTTTCCAATAAATTTCCAATGGCATCGCTTTATGTTTACAATCATCTACAGGAGTTTATACGATGTCTGGCACTATCCGTCCTGCGGGGGAAATAGTCCGAAACTATATCTTGCGGAACATTCGCAAACCAGGGCTGGCCGCGAAAATTTCAGAAAAGTTTGGGATCACGAGGCAGGCTGCTAATCGACATCTTAGGCAGCTAGTGATTGAAGGAGCTATCCGTGCGTCAGGAAAAACACAAAGCCGAGAGTACCGCTTGGCAAACACGACCAAGCGAGACTTCAGGTATGCAATTGCTGCCAATTTGGACGAGGACCTGGTATGGCGGACCGATATACGACCTCTAATCGCCAACCTTCCGCTGAACGTGATCGAAATCTGGCATTGGGCATTTACCGAGATGTTCAATAATGCGATCGATCATTCTGAGGGTACGACGATCACTGTTGGGATCAAGAAGACGGCCATCGATGCTGAGATCACAATCATTGACGACGGTGTCGGCATTTTCAAGAAGCTGAAAGAGCGTTTCGAACTTGATGATGAACGACAAGCGTTGCTCGAGCTATCTAAGGGCAAATTGACAACTGACCCTCGGAAGCATTCTGGACAGGGAATTTTTTTTACGTCACGGATGGTCGACAACTTTGGAATTCTTTCCGGCGAGACATATTTTACGCACGACTATAAGAGCGATGATGACTGGTTCCTCGACGCCTCCGAGGAATCCGGGACTGGAACTAGCGTCTTTCTCCGTGTCAGCAACCATACGTCGCGAACCACGAAGAAAGTTTTGTCCCAATATAGTGTGGGAGGTTCGTATGGCTTTAACAAGACGATTGTTCCGGTGGAACTTGCAAGATATGGAACAGATCAACTCGTCTCAAGGTCGCAAGCGAAGCGAGTCTTGGCGCGAGTCGATCAGTTCTCACAGGTATTGCTCAACTTCGCCGGGGTAGATGAGATTGGACAAGCGTTTGCAGACGAAATCTTCCGAGTGTTTGCAAGCGAACATCCTGACATCGAGATCCTCCCGATCCATGCCAATAAAGGAATCATGGGCACTTATCAGGCGGCGCTAAAATCTGGCCGTCCTGGATTCAAAGGAAAAGAAGACAAATAGGAATTGACCTATAGGTATCGTTGCGAATTGTTCTGGCCGCCCGATGGCGATTCGCTGTAGATAGGATGGGTGCATGATCCAGTTGAACCCCGTCGAAGCCCGCGTGCTCGGCTGCCTGATTGAAAAAGAGATCAACACGCCGGAGTACTATCCGCTCTCGCTCAATGCGACGCTGAACGCCTGCAACCAGAAGTCGAGCCGCGAGCCCGTCATGGAGCTCGTCGAGCCCGATGTGCGCACCGCGCTCTTCGAGCTCAGCCAGATGGGCCTCGTCCGCACCATTGCGGATGCTCGGGTCTCCAAGTTTGAGCACCGTGTGCGCGATGTGCTGAATCTGCGCCGCGATGAAGTCGCTGTGCTCTGCCTGCTGCTGCTGCGTGGGCCGCAGACCTCCGCCGAGCTGCGCGGACGCGCCGAGCGCATGTACAGCTTCGACGACAATGCAGCCGTCATCACGACGCTGGAGCGTCTCTCCGCGCAGGAGGAACCTCTGGTCGTCCGGTTGCAACGCCAGCCCGGCGCACGCGAGGCCCGCTGGTCGCATCTGCTTAGTGGAGCGGTGAGCGAAGCTGCCATCGCGTCAGTCCCTCAATACGAGAAACCCAGCGAAGGGATCACTGAGCGTATCGCCGCCCTGGAAGAGCTGGTGCGCTCGCTGGAAGCCAGAGTGAGTGCGCTGGAGAATCCGCAGGACGACGGCTAGACGAACGTCGCCAGCAGCTTCTCCAGGCTCGCCGGGTCTTCGACGTTGCCGGTCGCAAGCTCGCGGTCGATCTGCCGGTTCAGCCCGGCGAGTACCTTGCCGGGGCCAACCTCGATGGACTGTGTCACGCCGGACTCGCGCAGCAGAGCGATGCACTCGGTCCAGCGCACAGGGCCGGTGACCTGGCGGATGAGCGCGTCGCGGACCTCGGTGCCGCGAGTCATCAGGCGCGCGTCCACGTTGGCGGCGACGGGATAGGCCGGATCGTTGAAGACGATGGACTCGAGCACATTCGCCAGCTCGTCCTGCGCGGGCTGCATCAGCGCGCAGTGGAAGGGGGCGCTCACCGGCAGCATCACGGTGCGCTTGGCGCCGGCCTCTTTACACAACTCTGCCGCGCGCTCTACCGCGGCCTTGCTGCCGGAGATGACCGTCTGGTCAGGCGAGTTCAGGTTCGCAGGCGAGACCACCGCGCTGACCTTCGCCGCGGCCTGCTCAGGAGTGGTCGCGGAATTGTTGGGGTCGGTCACGGCATCGACGACCGCGAACGCCTGCTCGGTCGGGTTGGCGGGGTGCTCCGGCGGCGCCTGCGTCAGCTCGTCGGAGACCTGCGCGCAGATGTCGTTGATGCGCGCGGGCGGCAGGCCGAGGATGGCGGCCATCGCGCCCTCGCCGGCGGGCACGGCGGCCTGCATGAACTGCCCGCGCGAGCGCACAGTGCGCACCGCGTCCGCGAAGCTGAAGGTCCCGGCGGCGACGTGCGCGGAGTACTCGCCCAGCGAGTGCCCAGCAGCGAACGCGACGGCGAGGCCGCGCGATTTGAGCTCGGGTTCCAGCACGCGCAGCGCCGCGATGGAGACAGTCAGAATCGCGGGCTGGGTGTGTTCGGTGAGCTTGAGCTGGTCTTCGGGCCCTTCGAAGATGATCTTCGAGAGCGCGAAGCCGAGCGCGTCATCGGCCTCGTCAAAGACCGCGCGCGCGGCTGGGGAAGCGTCGTAGAACGCGCGGCCCATGCCGACGGTCTGCGAGCCCTGGCCGGGAAAGAGAAGTGCGATGGTGGGTGCGGCGGTGTTAGTCATCAGGGATAGTGTAGCGAGTCAAGATGCAGAAACGTATTGCGGGCAGGATGCGGCTCGGGTGAGAATGGGTGACCGCGGCCAGCTTCACCTTAGAGGTTGGATGCAGGAGGGAGGATGTATGAAGGGGAAGGCGATTGGGTACTGGGTCTGCACCGTGTTGCTGGTGTTCTTCTTTCTGCCGGGCGGGATCGTTCAGGTGATGCGGACTCCGCAGACGGTGGAGGGTTTTGCGAAGCTGGGCTTTCCGGTGTACTTCATCATTTTTCTGGGGGTGTGGAAGATCCTGGGGTCGCTTGCGCTGGTGTGGCCGGGCCTTCCGCTGCTCAAAGAGTGGGCCTATGCGGGGATCTTCTTTGATCTGACGGGTGCCGCGGTGGCGAATGGAGCCACTGGTGAGGTGTGGTGGCATGTGGCGGCTCCGCTGGCGATCATCGGCGTGCTGTATGGATCGTGGACGCTTCGCCCGGCAAGCCGTACGGTTGCCGGCTCAACGGCTGCTACTCAATAACACCGGTGACGAAGGTCTGCTCAGCCTGCTCGGTCACCAGGCGGTAGAGCGCGAACTGACGGCTGGTCTGGGCGCGCAGCTCGAAGAGCAGGCTGGCGCGGTGGCTCCAGTCGGGGTCCACGGCGTCCACCGGGCGCATCCAGGGCACGCGGTCGAGGTGCGTGGCGTCAGTGACTGAGGTCAGCGCGGTCTGCAACTCGCCGGAGGGCAGACGCTGCGCGACCAGCGTCACGTAGACCGGACCGCCGACAGCGACGGGCGACTCTGCCGTGTAGACGAAGGTCGGCAGCGCGCCATAGCTCAGCTCATAGCCGCGCAGGTCCTCCGACTTAAGCGCGAGCACCGTCGGCGCTGCGGGCCTGCGGTGGTGTGCGGTGGCGTGAGTAGGCATCGCAGGCGTGACTGTTGCAGGCGGAGGCGGCGCAGGCGTTGCGGCTTCGTGCGATGAGGTCGTCGGCGCGGTGCGGTCGAGCAGGCTGGGCGCGTCGCCGCTGCCGGGTGCAATCGGATTGCCGTTGGCGTCGGTGGTGGCATCGGTCACGGGCGCCGCGGATTCCTGTCTCTCCACGGTGGTGCTGGGTGCCTTTGCTGGCGGCGCTGCTGAGGGCGTCGAAGATGGAATAGCCGCAACGGGCATTGGCGGCGCATTGGCGGCGACGAGATCCGCCGCGACCGGCTCCAGCTTGTTGGTTGCAATATATGCAGCCACGCGGGCGCGGGCGAGCTTCTCAAAGTCAGCGAGTATCTGCTCCCGCTCGGCGGACGACTCCCACTCGCGGGTAAAGTCGTGCGGCTCACGGTTGGCAGGGTCGGAGACGGCGACGGCCTGATGCATATCCGCCGGCAGACCGGCGAGTGGCGGAATCTCGGCCTCCTCTGCCGAGCCGCGGTGCAGCGTGGGGCGGTCGGGGTCGTCGTTCAGCGAGTCGGCCGGACCAGTGACATAACCCTGCGGCTTCTCTTTCTTGCGCTTGGCCTCCTCCTTGGGGTCGCGGTGGCGCAGCGTCGGCTTGTCAGAGTCGGTATCGGTCGTGCTCGTCGTTGTTGTCGAGGAATCCGCCGTGTCCGGCTTCGAATCCGGTGTTGAACCCGCGGGAGTCTTCGCTGCCGGCGCATCGCCGGGGTGGCGCACGACGAAGTGCGGCGTGTCGTCGCTGTCGTCCCCCGCCCCATTGATGTGCGATGGGTGCACGGAGACGTGCAGCTTGGCCGCTGGCTTTTCCGGCGCGGGCGGCTGGAAGCGGCCATAGCCGTACCACGCGCCCAGCGGGTCGTCGTCTGCCGGCGAGCGCCGCGCGACGATGTTGCGCGCCACGTCCAGGTCGAGCGTACCCACGGGCTGGCCGGAGGTCTGCACCTCATAGACGTCGCCGGACTCCAGCGCAAAGGGCACGGGCCGCGCGAGGTACACGCCGGCGTCCTCAAAGTGGCTGTCAATGAACAGCGAGACCGGCACCACACGCGAGGCGGTGGGTTTGGCCATGTCGCCGGTCCACTCGTAGACGGCGAGCGCGCGGGTCACGCGCGCGGGCGCCTCCACCTTGTGCATCTGTGCACACAAAGGGGCATACAGAACGGCGGGAGCGGCGAACAGGACGAGGAGGCGGCGACGCAGCGGCATAGCTATAGGGTAGACGTGTTCTGAGGAGAACACGTTTCGGCGCTGCCGGGAGCGGCTAATCCGCAGGATGGTGCTGCGGCGGCGCGGGCCGGTTCAGCCCCAGCGCCTCTGCCGCGCTGCGGCGCCAGCGGGGCAGCGCCAGGCGCAGCCAGTCAAAGGAAAGATAGATGACCGGCGTTGTGAACAGTGTGAGGCACTGGCTCACGATCAGTCCGCCCACAATCGAGATTCCAAGCGGCCGGCGCAGCTCCGAGCCCGTTCCTGTGCCCAGCGCCAGCGGTATGCCACCCAGCAGGGCGGCCATGGTGGTCATCATGATGGGGCGGAAGCGCAATAAACACGCTTCATAGATGGCCTCGCGCGCGGTCTTGCCGTGCTGCCGCTCGGCCACCAGCGCGAAGTCGATCATCATGATGGCGTTCTTCTTCACGATGCCGATTAGCAGGATGATGCCGATCATCGCAATCACCGACAGGTCCACCTTGAAGAGAATCAGCGCCAGCAGCGCTCCCACGCCCGCCGAGGGCAGCGTGGAGAGGATCGTGAGCGGATGGATGAAGCTCTCATACAAAATCCCCAGCACGATATACACGGTAAACAGTGCCAGCAGGATAAGGATCGGCTGCGACTTGAGCGAGGCCTGATAGGCCTGCGCGGTGCCCTGGAAACCGCCGTGGATTTCGCTGGGCATCCCAATCTTTGCGCGTGCGTTCTCCACGGCGACCGTCGCGTCTGAGAGCGAGTACCCCGGCGAGAGATTGAAGGAGAGCGTCGTAGCGGGAGTGAGCGACTGGTGGTTCACCGTCAGCGGCACGCGCGAGGTCACCAGGTGGGTGACGGCGGAGAGCGGTACCTCGGCGCCGGTGGTGGACCTGACGTAGATGCGGTCGAGCGCCGTCGGGTCGTCCTGGAACTCCTGCGCTACCTCCATCACCACGTGGTACTGGTTGAGCTGACGGTAGGTGGTGGAGACCTGGCGCTGACCGAAGGCGTCCGAGAGTGTGGAGTCGATCGCCAGCGGCGTGACGCCCAGCCGCGAGGCGGTGTCGCGGTCGATGACCAGGTCGGCGGCCAGGCCGTTGTTCTGCTGGTCGGTCGCTACGTCCTTCAACTCGGGCAGGTCGCGCATGGCGGCCATCAGCACGGGGCTCCACTGGTCCAGGTCGGCGACACTGTCTGCAGTGAGCGTGTACTGGTACTGCGTAGCGCTGCCGCGACCGCCGACGTTGAACTCCTGCGAGTTCTGCAGGTAGAGCGTGACGCCGGGAAAGCGCGTGGTCTGCGGCCGCAGCCGGTTCAACACGACGTCGGCGGTGTCGCCGGTCTTCAGCCGCACGTCGTCCGGCTTGAGAAAGATCCATAGGTTGGCCTGGTTGGAGGAGCCGCCGCCACCAACGAAGCTGGACGCAGACTCCACGGCGGGGTCCTTGTCCACCACGGCGAGGATCTGCTGCATCTTCTTCTGCATCGAGGCGAAGCTGGTGTCCTGCTGCGAACGGATCTGCCCGGTGAGCCGGCCGGTGTCCTGCTGCGGGAAGAATCCCTTGGGCACGATGATGTACAGATAGATGTTCAGCACGAAGGTCAGCAGGAAGACCACCAGCGTGATGCCGCGGTGGCGCAGCACCCAGCGCAGGCCGCGAGCGTACTCGGCAGTGAGAAAGGCGAGCTGCCTCTCGCCGGTGCGATAGAACCAGCCCTTGTGGACCTCTTCATGCGGCTTGAGGAACTTCGCCGAGAGCATCGGTGTGGCGGTGAGTGAGACGATCAGCGAGATGGCGATAGCCGCCGAGAGCGTAATCGCGAACTCGCGGAAGAGCAGCCCCACGATGCCGCCCATCAAGAGAATGGGAATGAACACCGCGACCAGCGACGTGGACATCGACATCACGGTGAAGCCGATCTCGCGAGATCCGCGCAGAGCCGCAGCGAACGGGCTCAGACCCGCCTCGAGGTGCCTCGAGATGTTTTCGATGACCACGATAGCGTCGTCCACAACGAAGCCGGTGGAGATGGTCAGCGCCATCAGCGAGAGGTTGTCCAGCGTGTAGCCCATCAGGTACATCACGCCGAAGGTGCCCATCAGCGAGAGCGGCACCGAAACCGACGGAATCAGCGTGGAACGGACCTCGCGCAGAAAGACGAACACCACCAGGATGACCAGCAGGATGGAGATGATCAGCGTCCGCGTGATGTCGCGAACGCTGGCGCGAATAGTCAGCGTGCGATCCAGAATGACCTGCACCTTAATCGCCGGCGAGATGGAGGCCTGCAACTGCGGCAGCAGCTTCTTCACGCTGTCCACCGTGTCAATGACGTTCGCTCCGGGCGACTTGAAGACCTGGATCAGGATGGCGCGGCGGTCGTTCAGAAAGCCGCCGGTGTGCAGGTCCTCCACGCTGTCCACGGTGTCGGCCACATCTTGCACGCGCACGATGCCGTGTTCGTTGGCCGCGCCGGTGGTCTTGATGCTGGAGGTCGCGAAGTTGGTCACCGCGCCCTGCGTGGCGCTGTTGCTGGAGATCGCAGAGGCCAGCGCGGCGGGCAGGCCGTTGGATGCAGTGGCGTTCGAGACCGATCCGTTGCCGGTGGCGATGATCAGCGGCGCGTAAGCCGCCGCGCCGAAGAGCTGGTCGGTGGTGGAGATCTGCATGCGCTGCTCCGGCCCGTTGATGTAGCCGGTGGGCTGCGAGACATTGACCGTGCCCATCGCCGCGCGCAGCGTCTCCAGCCCCAGGCCCTCGCTGGCCAGCAGGTTGGGGTTCACCTCCAGCCGCACCGCGGGCTTGGCCGAGCCGCCGGTGAAGACCTGGCCCACGCCCTGCACCTGCGAAATCTTCTGCGCCAGGATCGAGTCCGACGCGTCGTACATCTGCGCGATCGTCGCCGTGTCAGAGGTCAGCGCCAGCATCAGGATGGGCATGTCCGCCGGGTTGACCTTGCGGTAGCTCGGGTTGGAGGGCATGTTCGCCGGCAGTTGCGCGCGCGCCGCGTTGATGGCCGCCTGCACATCGCGCGCGGCTCCGTTGATGTCGCGGTTCAGGTCAAACTGCAGCGTGATGCCCGTGGACCCAACGCCGGAGGACGAGGTCATCTGGTTCACGCCTGCGATGCGTGAGAACTGCCGCTCCAGCGGCGTGGCCACGGCGGAGGCCATGGTGTCCGGGTCGGCGCCGGGCAGCGACGCGTTGACCGAGATGGTCGGGAACTCCACCTGCGGCAACGACGCCACCGGCAGCAGCTTGTACGCCACCGAGCCGGCGATGATGATCGCGGCAGAAAGCAGGAACGTCGCGACCGGCCGCTTGATGAAGGGCTCGGAAAAGTTCACGCCGCCTACACCGGACCCGATGGGCGCATCGCCGGAGAGACGCTCCTGGAGCGAAGGCTTGGCGACGCGCGGCGCGCGGTCGCCCGCGGTGTCGTCCGCTCCGTGCAGCCGCGCGAGATCTCCGTTGCGAGTGTGGTCGCTCGGGGTGCGGTCGCCGGGTTGTGGAAGGTTACTCATCGCGTGCCAGTATTCTTTCGATGGAGCGGCCACGGTACGAAATTCCGAGGAAGACGACAAGTTGCTCGTCTTTCTCCACGCGGTACAGAATCGAGACGGCGTGTTTGAAGCCAATGATTCGCATGTTCGGCTTCAGATATCGCCTTTTGGTCCCTCTGTACGGC
>Ga0302154_10002391_pt1 | contig 14347 bp, 9 predicted proteins | sample I_Bog_N2_3_FD_193507 | JGI IMG/M metagenome (GOLD analysis project Ga0302154, IMG submission 193507) | Peat permafrost microbial communities from Stordalen Mire near Abisko, Sweden - I_Bog_N2_3 | ecosystem: Environmental > Terrestrial > Soil > Wetlands > Peat | place: Sweden: Abisko, Stordalen...
GCGGGTGCCCTGACATTTAGGTGTATGACAGGAAAAGCCTGCGGCTTGACAGGAGTGGGTTGGATGGCGGATTCTTGTTGGCGCTGTACAAGCGCAGAGATCCAGGCGGCCAGTCTCAGGGCGGTGCCGAAGTCTGCACGATGGCGGCTTTGCCGCACCTTCTGAGGAGTCCCATGAATACGCATTCCACCCCACAATTTTTCTGCACGCTGCGTTCGCGCGTGTGTACGACGTTTTTCCTGCTTCTGGCCGCTGTTCTACTGGCCAGCACTGGTGCCCAGGCCCAGCTGGCCGGCAAGGGAGCCATCAGCGGCACCGTCTTTGACACCACGGGTGCCGCGATTCCGGGCGCGAAGATTACAGCGACGAACACCGCGACGTCGATCAGCGTGACCACCACATCGACCTCGGCGGGCGACTACAGCTTCAGCACGCTCGACCCCGGCGTCTACACGGTGAAGGTGGCCGCCAGCGGCTTCGAGAGCCTGACCCAGGAGCAGGTGCATGTGAACGCCCTGGAGACGCAGACCTTCAATCCCAAGCTGCCGGTGGGAGGCACCGATGTTTCGGTGACGGTGACCTCCGCGCCGCCGCAACTGGAGACCAGCAACGCGCAACTGGGCGCAACGATGGAGAGCGATATGTACTCGGCGCTGCCCATTGAGATGGGCGCCTACGGGCAGCCGGACCAGCGGCGCGCCACGGACTTTGCCGCGCTGCTTCCCGGCGTGCAGGTGAATGAGACCAACGGCAATGCGACGACGAATACCGGCGTGGTGAACGGCTCGGGCAGCCGCGGCGCGGCCAGCGCGGTGTACATCGACGGCGTTCCCTTTACGAAGGCGACCCGCGCTTTGTGTGGACGGCGATCTCGGTGGACGCGGTGAACCAGTTCCAGGTGGAGACCTCCGGCTACTCGGCGCTGTATGAGGGCCAGGGCGTAGAGAACTTCACGGTGAAGCAGGGCGGCAACCAGTTCCACGGAGCGCTGTATGAGTTCCTGCGCAACACGGCGCTGGACAGCTGGGGCTTCTACAAGGCGACCAACCCGCTGACCGGCGCGCTGCAGAAGCCGGTGGAGCACCAGAACGAGTACGGCATCCTGCTCAGCGGCCCGCTGGTGCCTATCGGCAAGTGGCGGGACAAGGTCTTCTTCTTCGGCAACTACAACGGCTTCCGCTACTCGCACGCCGCGCCGCAGTTGATCACCTTCCCCAACGCGGCGGAGCAGGCGGGCAACTTCCAGGGCATCCAGCCGATCTACGACCCCAACACGCAGACGGCCTGCACAGCTGCCAGCACCACCGGTCAGTGCCGCTACCGCTTCGGCTATGTGCATGGCACCGGCAACGGTCCCGCGGGCAATCCGATCCTGGGTCCCGGCGGCGCAGCCGGGGTAGATGTGATTCCCGCGAACGAGATCGCCGGCGTGGCGTCGGCGATGCAGAAGAGCATTCCCGCACTGATTAACCAGAATCCGACCAACAACTATGTGGCGCAGAACTACTCGGCGCTGTCGAACTGGTCCACGACAGACCGCATCGACTATATCGTCAGCAGCAAGAACACGCTCACGTTTGTGGCGGCGCTGGGACGGCAGGCGAGTTCGGTGCCGGTGGGGCAGACGACCGCGGGCCGCAACACCGGTCCCATTCCGTACAACTACGGACAGGCGTACGCACCCAAGACGGCGGTGGGCATTATCGAAGACACGCACGTCTTTACGCCGCACCTGGTGAACCAGTTCAAGTACGGCTTTGCGCGGTACAACGGGCCGACCATCAACGCCGATCAGACGCCGGCCTACGCGGCCAGCGCCGAGGGCATTACCGGTCTGCCCTCCGGGCAGGCGCAGCAGGCCTTCCCCATCACGACCTTTGCGGGCACGGATGCGCCGACCAATTGGGGGGGAACGACGGCCAGCTTCGGCATCTCCAACTCCTACACCCTGCTGGACAACGTGCAGTATGAGCGGGGCAAGCACACCCTCACGGCCGGCATTGAGCTGGCGTGGATTCAGTACAACTTCAACACGGCGCTCTCGGGCACGACTCCTGTGACGCTCGCGAATGCGGTGACCGAAACGGCCGGGTTCACGAACGCGACGACGCTCGCGCCCAGCACGGGCGTGGCGTATGCGAGCTTCCTGGTGGGACAGATCGACAAGGCCAGCCTGACGCAGAACACCGTGCAGGAGACCGGCGGACGCTTCCGCCCCATCTCGCCCTATATCCAGGACAACTGGAAGGTGACGAACAAGCTGACGCTGGACCTGGGCGTGCGCTGGGACTACTACCCGACGTACACCGAAGCGCACAACGTGCTGAGCTTCTTCAATCCGACGCTGACCAACCCCATTACCGGAGCGCCGGGTGCGATCCAGTATGCGGGCTCGGGTACTGGCACCTGCAACTGCTCCACGCCGGTGAACAACTTCTACAAGAACATTGGGCCGCGGCTGGGGCTGGCGTACCAGGTGGACCCCAAGACCGTGATTCGCGCCAGCTACGGCGTGATGTACACGCACGGCAACGGCGTGGGCGGATCGGCGATCTCGCGCACGGGCACCGGGACGCTGGGCTTCTCGGCGGGACCCTCGTTCTCCTCGAGCACGTCGACGTTCCTCTCGACCGCGCCCTTCCCTGCGTTTCCGGCGTTCATTGCGGCGACGGGCGTGGCCTCCGGCAACGGCTATGGAACCGGCTACACGACCACCGCGGGCTATACCGGATCGCCTTCTTCCATCGGCTACGGCGATCCCTACCTGGGAGCGCGCGCGCCGCAGTACATCAACTACACCTTCGGCATCCAGCACCAGTGGACGGACAACTTCACTACGACGATGTCCTATGTGGGCTCGCAGGGCCACTTCCTGATTACGGACGGCGGCAACGCGCGCGGCTTCTATGCCGACCAACTGGACCCGCAGTATCTGTCGCTTGGAGCGTGCCTGAGCGCGGCCGTGAACAAGCTGAGCACAACCACCTACAACGGCCAGAACTGCGCCACCATCACACCGGTGGCAACGCCGGCCTACTTTGCGCCGACGACCGCTCTGAGCCAGTTGCTGAAACCCTTCCCGAACTACGCGGTGAGTGACAGCTACGGCAACGTGGCCAACAGCAACTACAACGCTCTGCAGCTGACCGCGATGAAGCGCGCGTCGCACGGAACGACGTTCATGGTGAACTACACCTGGTCGCGCACCATCGACAACGGCGGGACTTTCCGCTCGGGTTATGCGATTCCGGCGGCGTACTCCAACAACGGCAGGTCGTGGGCTGCGGACGCGATCGAGCGCAACGTCTCGACCTCCAACCAGCCGCACCACTTTGTGTTTACCGGAGTGGAGAACCTGCCCTTTGGAAGCGGCAAGCTGGGCGGTGGCCATGCCTGGACGCGCGCTCTGCTGGGCGGCTTCAAGTTCTCGGAGATCCTGCAGATGGCTTCGGGTTCGCCGCTGGCGATTACGGCGTCGGCGGGCCAGACCAACCCGGCGGTGTCCACCGTGGAGCCGATGCTGAACCCCGGCTTCGCCGGCAGCGCGCGCCAGAACGGGCGCTGGGGCCACGGCAACACTTACGGAACCCCGGTGAGCTACATCGTTCCCAGCGTGTGCAGTACGACGACCGCGGCGAGCGGGCCATTCGTCTCACCGGTTGCGCCGACCGGACAGACCACCTGCCTGAACACTCCGATTGCGCCCGCGTACACCTTCGGCAACGCGCCGCGCACGCAGGCCTATCCGGGACTGACCGGGCCGGGCAACTTCGACCTGGACATCAGCCTGCGGCGCACCTTCAATCTGCACCTGACGGAGAGCTCCAAGCTGAGCGTGCAAGCCGACCTGTACAACGTAAGCAACTATGTCCTGTTCAGCGGCATTGGCGTCTCGGTGGGCAGCGGAACGTTCGGCCAGCCGAGCTCGCAGTCCAACAACGCACGCGCAGGGCAGATCTCAGCGAGGCTGGAGTTCTAAAAGACAGAGCGTAGAGGGTAGAGTGTAGAGCGTAGAGAAGACAGTGATGCCGCCCGGTTGGGCGGCATCGCTGCGTTGGGCGGCGATCGCGGCTCGACTTTCGACTACGGAGACGACGCGGATGCGGCAGTGATGGTTCCGTCGGGCGCGAGGAGGAAGGTCTCCGCGCCGGCGCGGTCGGTGCGAAAGGTGCGGATGTGCGCGGCCTCCAGGCGGGCGAGCACCTCGGCGCGTGGATGCCCGAAGGTGTTGTGGCGGCCCACGCTGATGACGGCGTCCTGCGGCGCGACGGCGGCGAGGAAGTCCGGATTGGTGGAGGTCTTACTGCCATGGTGGCCGATCTTGAGCAGCGTGACTGGCGCGATACGGTGATCGGCCAGCATGGTGGCCTCGCTGGCGGCTTCGGCATCGCCCTCCAGCAGTACGCCGGCACGGGCAAAGTCGAGCCGCAGCACCAGCGAGTCGTCGTTCACCGGCGCGCCGGGGTTGCTGTAGGCGGCCTCGGGCGCAAGTACCGTTGCATGCACGCCGTTCCAGGGAAAGGCATCGCCGGCGTGGAAGCGGTGAATGGGGATATTCATCGCGCGGGCCTGGGCGAGCAGCGACTGCAGCCCGGGCGAGTTGCCGGGCTCGACGCTGAGCCACAGCTCGCGCGGGCGCAGGTCGTGCAGGACGGCGGACATGCCTCCCATGTGGTCCGAGTGAGCGTGGGTGAGCAGCACGGCATCGAGGCGGCGGATGCGGCGCGACCACAGGAAGGGCGCGACCACCTCTTCGCCGATGTCCCATCCGGATGTAGCGGAGCGGGTCTGAACGCCGATGGGCCCGCCGGCGTCGACCAGCAGCGTGTGGCCGTCGGGCGAGACGACCAGCAGCGAGTCGCCCTGGCCGACGTCGAGCGCGGTGACCTCCAGCAGGCCGCGATGCACGAGCGGCGGCGCGGGGTAGAAGACCGCCAGCGGGACGATGGCGAGGGCGGTCAGGCCGGCGACGAGCCACAGGCGTCTGCGTGCGCGCAGTGCGATGCAACCGAAGGCGATGGCCACGCCGGCGAAGACGATGGCGAGAGGCGGCGGCGCGGGCACGCGCAGGTCGGCGAGCGGGGCGCTCTGCAGTCGGTCGACGAGGAAGCGCATCGCGTGCAGCAGCAGCGCCGTTGCGGCGGAGGGTAGCGCGGCGAGCCACGGATTGAGCAGCGCGGCACAGAACATCGCCACCGCACAACACAGCAGCGCGCCGAGCAGAGGGACTTCGAGGATGTTGAGCGGCATCGCCATCAGCGTGGCGCGGTGGAAGTACAGGGCCATCGGCAGGGCCATGCAGAGCTCTGCGCAGAGCCCGAAGATCAGAGCGTTGAGCGCCCATAGACACACGCGTAGCAGCCATGCGGGGAGAGGCCGCAGTCGCTCCCCGAGCAGGGCCGCGCAGAGCTCCTCCGCCATGCGGACGCGCACGCGAAACTGCGCCAGGCGGGGATGGAGGTGCGCGTCCAGGCGCAGGAGATAGAGCTGGTCGAGCGCGCGGCGATGCGGCGACAACCAGCGCTCGCTGAGCGGATCGGCGAGCCCGGCGATGGCCAGGATGATGAGGAAGGTCATCTGAAAGCTGGTCTCAAAGAGTGCGCGGGGCGAAGCAACAAGAACAAAGAGAGCGGCCGCACCCAGCGCGTTGAGTGCGTTGGTGTCGCGGTCCAGCCAGCGCGCCAGCAGGTAGACGGAGGTCATGGCCAGAGAGCGCTGTGCGGGCAGGCCGAAGCCGGTGAGCAGCGCATAGCCTGTGGTGAGGGCAAGCGTGAGCAGCACAGCAACTGCCTGCGGCATAGGCACACGGCGCAGGAGCCAGAAGAGCGCGGCCGCGAGCAGCGCCACATGCAGTCCGGAGACGACGAAGAGGTGAAAGGTCCCGGTGCGCTCGAAGCCTTCGCGCAGCGGTGAGCTGAGGCCGTTGCGGTCGCCAAAGAGCATGGCGTTGAGCATGGCCGTGTCGTCGCTGCCCAAGCGCAGCGTGGCGGGCAGCAGCGTGTTCGCGCGGGAGCCGGCGAAGCCCTGTAGCCGTGTTGCGGCCCAGCTCTGCGCGGCGAAGAGGCGGCAGCGCCAACCGGGCGATGTTGCGGCAACGACGTGCATGTGGTCGCTGTGCGCCGACGCGAGTACGCCGATGCCTTCAGTCAGCAGTTCATCGGCGTAGGACCACGCACCCGGGTCGCGGTAGACATCCGGTGTGCGTAGACGCAGCGGGATCTCCACGAGATCGCCACAGCGAAGCGCCGGAGGCTGGCCGCTGAGTGTGATGCGAACGCCGCCGCTGACCGGCTGCATCCAGTCGAGGTCCGGCGTCATGTCTTCCACGGCATCGACTCTGAGGTCGATGGATTGGCGCGGGATGGTCGCATCCGGCTCCCACGCGCCGGGCTCGAGCGCCCAGGGACGCAGCGACCTCAGCGGGGATTCAAGGTTCTGCTGCAACTCCGGCAGGTTGCGCACCCGCACCACGTGGCCGCGCACGTTACGGCTCAAGCCGTCGGCAAAGTGCTGCAGCGGGAGCTGGGTGGGGACCGGCGGCTGCATCTGCGCGCACCAGCAGCCGGCGGCGGTCCATAGCGCCAGCGTGGGAAGGGCTGCGACACGTTGTGCCCAGCGGAGGCTCATCAGCACCAGAGCCAGCAGGAGGGAGTTGGCCAGGACGAGCAGCAGCGTCGGCTGCCAGTGGCGGGCCATGACGTCACCGCCGGCAAAGCAGAGTGTGGCGGCCAGCAGCGGCACGCGGCGCAGGCGCAGAGGCTCGACCGCCGCCGGTGAGTTCATCCAGAATGTGGTCGCGCCGACAGCCGGCATGAGAAGCGCTACCTGCAGGGCAGAGTGTAGAGAGTTGAGGGTAGAGGATGAACCGAGTGCTGTCCAGCGCCATATAGCTAAAGGGTGCCGCGTTGGACGGGCGCAGGAGACTTTGACGCAGAGTTCGCGAAGTTTAACGCAAAGTTCCGCAGCGTGGACTCTGCGAATCTTTGCTCCCTTTGCGAACTCTGCGTCAGGGTTCTTGCGCTTGAACCGGCGCCAACGCTCCCTAACTGAATCTTTCGAGGACCGCGACGGTTTCGATGTGCGAGGTCTGGGGGAAGAGGTCGACGAGGTGCAGATGGGCGATGCGGTAGTTGGGGTGCAGCACGCGCAGGTCGCGGGCGAGCGTGTTGGGGTCGCACGAGACATACACCAACGTGCGCGGAGCGAGACGCAGCAGCAGCGCGCAGGCCTCCATGCCGGCACCGGCGCGGGGCGGGTCGAGCACGATGAGCTCGGGGCGGTCGCGCTGCAGCACGGCGGAGCGCAGGAAGTCGAGCACGTCGGATGTAACGGCGGAGTGCTGTGGACTGAGTTTGGCGAGCCCGCTGCGCAGGTCGTTTGCTGCGATGGGGTTGGCCTCGACTGCGGTGACCTGCGCGAAGCCACGCGCAAGCACGCGTGAGAAGAGGCCGACTCCGGCGAAGAGGTCCCAGACGAGTTCGCCGCTGCGGCCGTTGCAGACGAGCTGCACGAGCGTCCCCAACAGAAAGCGGTTGACCTGGAAGAAGCTGCCGCGCGAGACCCAGTAGGCTTCTTCCCCAACGCGATAGGCGAGACCCGTCGCGCCGGTCTCGGCGAGCGTTCGTAGAGGCCTTCCAGTGTGCGGGCCTACGAAGACCGCTCCGGCTCCCGCAAGTTGCGGCAGATCGAGCGCAGCCATCGCGCGGGTAAAGCTGAGGGGCGCGAACGACGGTTTCTTCACGCAGAGCAGTGTGAGCTGCACGCAGGAGAGGTCGTGGTTGCAGAAGAGCTCGACCTGGGTGGAGGCGTCGAACCATGATGCGGCGTCGCGGTTCTGCGCAGCTGCGGCGAGAAGAGCTTCCGCCGCGTTCCAGAGCACAGGAGCCGTGATGGGGCAGGTCGTGATGGGCAGGAAGTCGGAGCCGCCGGTGTGGTTGTAACCGACGCGGCGCTCGCTGCCGCTCGTCTGCAAGCGCAGCCGGATACGATTGCGATAACTCCAGGGCCCGGCGCAGTGGACGGCGATCTCCGGCAAAACATCGAGGCCGGCGCTGCGCAGGATCTCTTCGAGGCGCGAGCGTTTGAGGCGGAGCTGCGCAGGATAGGCGATGTCCTGCAACTGGCAGCCACCGCACGGGCCAAAGTGCGGGCAGAGTGGCGAGGCTGGCTGGAGTGCGCTTGGCTCGCTCAATCGTCGTGCCCCATGTAGAACAGACTCAGCCGCGGCAACGCGTACAGTTCGAGCAGACGTTTGTGCAGGAACTGGGCCTGCACCTGGCGCAGTTGCACGGCGGACATCCTGGCGCGATAGGGTGCGAGTTCGCGGTCGGCCTGCGCGCGCAGATCGACCAACTGCTGTTCTGTGGCTGAGGATTGCAGCGCGGCGAAGAGGCGTTCTTCGAGGACGGTGAGGGTACGGTCGAGTTCGTCGAGCGGCAGAGGCGGCTCGACGCGCATGGCCGCTGCGAGCTCGCGGAGGCGCTGCGCGGTGGTGGTGAGAACGTCTGATCCCTCCGGGGCTAAAGCCCCTTGAACTCTCGGTGGATGAACGGACGGGCTGAAGCCCGTCCCCTTCAAAGCGGAGGGCGGCTGACCAGAGAGTGCAGTCGCTTCAAGGGTGGCGGCATTGCGGTCGAGGTAGCCGGCGACGCGCTGGGGCTCAAAGCCGCTCTCACGGACGATGCGCGCCGTTACAGGTGCTGCGCCGGTGGAGGCCTCAACCGCTGCCTCGGCGGCCTGCATGACGGCCTGCGCGCACCAGGCGAGTCCGTTCACCTTGCGGCTGCGGGAACGCTGCGCTCTGGCGTCGTACTTGTCGAAGGCGTCATCGATGCCGCGCAGCACGGCCTGCAGCGGAATGCCGGCCTCGCGCCAGGTCTCGATGAGCGCCCAATCCAGCGTACTGAGCAGAAGGATGGTGCCGCGGCGGCGGCTGAAGCGCTCTTCGATCTCGGAGAAGTATTCAAAGTAATTCTGCATGGTGCGAACGCGATCGCCGTCCCCGGCAAACAGCAGATCCTTCGACTCAGTCTCTCGCGATGAGGCTGCGAGAGACTTCGCTCAGGATGACAATCGTTGCCCCCTAGCGGCGTTTGTGCCGGTCATGGTTGCGGTCGAAGATCAGGCGCAGGCCGTTGAGGGTGAGCATCTCATCCACGCGGTCGATGTACTTGCTGTCGGTGGCGATGAGCTTGGCGAGGCCGCCGGTGGCGACGGTGCGCGTGGTGGGCCCAAGCTCGGCGATCATGCGCTCCAGGATGCCGTCCACCATCCCAATCGCACCGTAGTAGAGGCCGATCTGCAGGTTGTCTGTGGTGCTGGTGCCGATGATCTTGGAGGGCTTTTTGATCTCCACGCGGGTGAGCCGCGCGGCGCGCGCGAAGAGCGCGTCGGCGGAGATGCCGAGGCCCGGAGCGATGGCGCCGCCCAGGAACTCGCCCTTGGCGGAGACCACGTCGAAGGTGGTGGCGGTGCCCATGTCAATGACGATGGCCGGGCCGCCGAGCAAGTCATAGGCGGCGACGCAGTTGGCGACGCGGTCGGCGCCGACCTCGCTGGGGTTGTCGGTCAGGATGGGCAGGCCGGTCTTCACGCCGGGCTCAATGAACAGCGGCTTGACCTGGAAGTAGCTCTCGCAGACGCGGCGCAGCGTGGAGTCCAGCGGCGGGACGACCGAGGAGACGGCGACGCCGTCCACGATCTTGGGCACCAGGCCGCGCATGGAGAAGAGCGTGTTGAAGAGCACGCCGAGTTCGTCCGCGGTCTGGTTGTAGGGCGTGGTGATGCGCCAGTCGGCGACCATGCGCGCGGGTTCGGTGTCGGTGGCGGGCTGAAAGAGCCCAAGGACGGTGTTGGAGTTGCCAACATCGAGTGCCAGTAGCATTGCGCCTCCCTGCCTCGTCGACAGAAGGTTCCGGCGCGCATCAGGTGGCGGACTCGCGAACTCCGCCGGAGAGGACGGTGCGACGCGAGCCATCGTCGGCATCGACGAGCAGGAAACCGCGGCTGTCGAGACCTGCGGTGGTTCCAGTATAGCCTTGCTGCTCAGGCACATGCACGCGTTTGCCGCGGACCCAGGTGGAGTGCTCGGCGAAGCGGGAGCGCAGCGGGGCGGGGTCGCCGGAGGCCGATTCCAGGTGCGTGAGTTCGAGGTCCAGAGCGCGCAGCAGGGCGATGGCCAGCGTCGTGCGATCCGTTGAAGTGCCATTGCTCTGGAGATCGAGCGAGGTAGCGAGCGCGGCGAGTTCGGGCGGGAACGCGCGCTGGTGCAGGTTGATGCCGATGCCGATGACCGCGTAGCGCAGAAGAGCCTGGTCTCCGGGCTCCGAAGCGGTCTCCACGAGGATGCCGCCGAGCTTCCTGCCGCCGATCAGCAGGTCGTTGGGCCAGCGCAGATCCAGGTCCAATGCGGCGGTCTCGCTCACCGCCTGCCACGCCGCGAGGCCTGTGGCGAGCGAGAGCAGCAGGACCTCGCGCAGCGGCAGCAGCGGTTTGACGAGCACGCTGAAGTAGAGGCCTACGTCTGCAGCGGAGTGCCAGGCATGATCGCTGCGCCCACGGCCCGCAGTCTGTTCGTCGGCGACGTAGACTGTGCCTTCGGGAGCGCCGTTCGCAGCTGCCTCCAGCAGCAGCGTGTTAGTCGATCCGACCGAGGAGAAGTGGTGCAGCTGCGCTGCGAAGCGGGTTCCCGTCAGCGCGGCGCGCAGACGGTGAAGGTCCAGCGGGTCCTTGTCCGGGGGGTACCAGCTCATTGCTGTCAATGCTAACCGCATCCAAGAAGGGATGACGATCTTTGCCGCTTCACCCCCTGAGTTGACCGTTCCGCTGCAACACCAGTTCGCCGTATTGCTGCTGCTGGCGCTCCCAGTCGCGTGCGCTGCGTGGACGGTCACGCATGAAGAGGTCTTCCGCGAGCCGCGTGAGTTCTGCCAGCGCATGAGCCAAAGCTGCAAGTCGCTTCCGCAGCGGAAGTTCTTCTACCTGTTCACCTGCGAGTACTGCTTCTCGCACTACGTGGCGGCGCTGGCACTGCTGCTGTTTCGCTTTTCGCTGCTGTATGCGGGTTGGCGAGGGTACGTGGTGGGCTGGTTCGCGCTGGTGTGGACAGCGAACGTCTATATGAGCGCCTTCAACCTGCTGCGGCTGGACATCAAGCAGGAGAATGTGGAGATTGCGGTGGAGCAGAGGGAGCTGCCGCCGAAGTGATCCTTGCCCGGGGCGAAAGCCCACTTCTAATCCGTTAAGACAACGACGAACGACGGAACGCGATGTTGGCGCAGTGGCCGCAATGCTCCCATATCAGGGCTTGGGCTGGAGACTGCGCACGACCGAGAAGAGGTCTTCGCCGACGGTGCGCGTGCGGGCGATGGCGTCGGCAAGCGGGATGTCGGAGATCTGGGTGCCTTTGAGGACGACAAGGCGGCCGAACTTGCCAGCGTGGGCGAGGTCGATGGCGGCGATGCCGTAGCGCGTGGCCAGCATGCGGTCATAGGCGGTGGGCGTTCCGCCGCGCTGGGTGTGGCCCAGGTTCACGCTGCGGGTCTCATAGCCGGTACGCTTTTCTATCTCCTCAGCGAGCAGCTGGCCGATGCCGCTGAGGCGGACGTGGCCAAAGGCGTCCAGCTTGTTGCCGACGGAGATCTGCTCCTTCTGCTCAGGGAACTTGGCACCCTCGGCGACGACGACCAGGGCGAAGCGCTTGCCGTTCTCCCAGCGCGCGCGCAGCAGGCGCACCACGTCATCGATGTCAATGGGCAGCTCGGGGACGAGGGTGACATCGGCGCCGCCGGCGATGCCGACGGTGACGGCGATCCAGCCAGCGTCGCGGCCCATGACCTCGACGACCTGCACACGGCTGTGGGCCTCGGTGGTGGAGTGCAGGCGGTCGACGGCCTCGGTGGCGATGGTGACGGCGGTGTCAAAGCCGAAGCAGACGTCGGTGCCGCTGAGGTCGTTGTCGATGGTCTTGGGGACGCCGATGCAGTTTACGCCGCGCTTGGAGAGCTCGACGGAGATGGACTGAGTATCGTCGCCACCCATGGCGATGAGGGCATCGAGCTTGTGTGCGGCGATGACCTCGAGGCAGCGCTCGAAGCCGCCTTCAATCTTCTTGACGTTGGTGCGGGAGGAGCGCAGGATGGTCCCGCCGCGGTGCAGGATGCCGCTGGTGGTCTGGAGGTCGAGCGGCATGGTCTTGTCGTCTATGACGCCGCGCCAGCCCTCGAGGAAGCCGACGAACTCGTCTCCATAGTGCAGTATGCCCTTGCGAACCACGGCCCGAATCACTGCATTCAGCCCTGGACAATCCCCACCACCCGTTAACATCCCGATACGCATCTACATCCTCCGAACAATAGAATGATACCGCGTGGGCGGTCTGTCCGTCCGAGGGAAATGTCAGACAGGCGAGTAGGACTTCTCTGGGGTGCCGGTGGAGTGGACGATGAGGCTTCCGTCAGGGATCGTGGCGATTGAGCAGATCTGCAAGGCGGAGGGGACGCCGAATGTGTAGGTGAATCTAGAAACGGACCAAGAGGTCGAGGAGGATGACGCGGTTGGCGTTGCTGCTGACCGAGGAGCCGTTGAGGCTGTTGGACCGGCCGAAGAGGGACGATCCGAGGACACCGATTGGCGTGCCCAGGTTGACGTGGTTGATGGCGTTCTCGGCCTCGACGATGAGGATGAGGTTGTACTTGCGATCGATGGTGGGCTTGCCCTGGGTCGGCAGAGGGGCTTTGGCGCCCGGCGGCGGTGGCGGGACGGGCAGCGCGGGGCCGAAGCTTAACTTGCGGTAGATCTCCGCGTTGAGTGAGAAGAAGGCGGGACTCTGGCCGTAGTTGATGGGGATGATTGCTTCGCCGGGCTGCGGGTTGGCGTCCAGCGTGCCGTAGGGAGTCGGGTAGAGCACGGAGTTGGCCGTGGGCGCGGTGGCGAAAGCAGGGCGGTCGTTGAACTGGGAGTCGCCGTTGAGATCCTGGCCGGCGGTGATGTTAAAGGGCGCGCCGGAGGTTGCCTGCAGGAAGGCATCGAAGTTGATATGGCCGGGCAGCGCGGGTGGCTGTACCGAAAAGAACAAGGTGTGGCGGACGTCCATGCTGCCGCGACCATAGTCCGCGCCATCGTTGTATTCGTTCGAGGGGAAGCCGCCGTTCGCATCGGAGCTGCGGATGCGGTACATGTAATAGCTATAGAAGCCGACTCCATTTTTGGCGTGATAGTTCGCATTGAGGGAGATGCTGTCGCTGCGCGCGAGGCCGATGGAGTCAAACTCATCGATGCTCTGCGTGCCTCCAAATGGGCGAACGCCGCTGGCGGGGTTCGCCGGATTGTAGGTGCCCGGCAGCGGCGCGTTGATGTTGCGCGGCACCAGCAGGTGCACCACGCGGTTGCTGTAGCCCTGCAGGGAGAGATTGCCGCGCGAGCCCAGAGGGTGATCCAGCTCGAGCGTGCTGATGATCGAGTATTGCGTGCGGAAGGTGGGGCTGATGCTGTAGGTTGTCGGCGACGACGCCGGCCCGAGCGTGGCGGGATCTGTGGGAACCTGTGGATAGAACGCCGGAGAGGCGACGGAGTATTGCTGCTGCGTTACGCCGTTCTGCCGCTGGGCCTGAAGGATGTACGGCGAGAGGATGTGCGTGTAAAAGGCGCCGCTGCCGCCACGCAGCACGAAGAGCGCAGGCTTGTTCTTTTTCTGGTCGAAGCTCCACGCAAAGCCGACCCGGGGAGCGAAGTCTCCTTTGTCGGAGATGTAGTTCTGTATCTCATAGCGCAGGCCGTAGCTGAGGGTGAAGTTCTTGCGCAGCTTCCAGTCGTCCTGGAAGAAGGCGGCGACGTCGGCAACGTCGATGAGCGCAGCGGGGTTGCCGGTGGTGACGGTGTACTGGCTGGCGCCGGGGATATGGCACGGTGGGGTAGTGCAGGCCGCAAGCGCCTGCGCGGCGGCCTGATAGGCGTTGAGCGAGGAGAAGGTGTACTGGCCATTGAAACCGGCGCGGGATACGTTGGCGTCGCGGTTCACACGCAGGCGGACGCCGGGGCTGAGGTAGTGCTTGCCGACCTGGATGGCGATGTAGTTCTGTAGCTCGTAGCTGTCCTTGTTGTCATGAAAGGCGCCGGCGTTGTTGCCGCCGCCGTTGAAGGCGCCTTCCACCACGAGCGCAGGTGTGGTGTTGAGCGGCGTCTGGTTGGTGCGCTTGCGGGTGTACTGGAAGCGGGTGTCGTTGACGATCTTCGCGCCGAAGACCTGCGAGTTGCTGGCCTGGAAGACCTGGGTGACGGTGCCGCTGTTATAGCCCTGTTCGGCGAGGTTGAGCTGCCCGATGCCGCCGTTGAGCTGCTGGTTGTTGCT
>Ga0302154_10002406_pt1 | contig 14320 bp, 2 predicted proteins | sample I_Bog_N2_3_FD_193507 | JGI IMG/M metagenome (GOLD analysis project Ga0302154, IMG submission 193507) | Peat permafrost microbial communities from Stordalen Mire near Abisko, Sweden - I_Bog_N2_3 | ecosystem: Environmental > Terrestrial > Soil > Wetlands > Peat | place: Sweden: Abisko, Stordalen...
GGGCCGTACAGGCCGTCCGTGCTGGGCGGCGCGGGAGCGAAAGTGATGTCGAGGCTGTCGCCGGCCAGGGTGTTGCCGATCATGAACAGCGTGGCGGCCGCATTATTGAAGAAGCCGTTATCGATGAGCGCGGCTTCCGGCCCGGAATTGATGAAGAAGGTGCCGGTTTGCAGGATGGTGCCGATGTCCGAGCCGGGAACGGGGATGACCTCCAGCACCGAATCGATGGCGGTGGGGGAGGTGATGGTTTTGCCCTCATTGACGCCGGAGATGAACAGGCCGCCTTGCGGCGAGCCGTCCAGCGTGATCTGGCCGACCGCGGTGATGCTGACCTGGTTGGCGGCGAGCGGACCGATGATGGTGAGGGAATTGTCGTTATCCAGGACGAACGTGCTGTCCTGCATGATGAAGCTGCCGATGGTGCCGAAATCGGTGGCGCCGGTGAAGTCGGCGTTCTGGTTGGCGCTGCCGATGAGCGTGCCGGCGGTCAGGGTATCGGTGGAGGTGTGGAAAATATCGCCGGCGGCGATCAGGTCGAGCGCGCCCGAGAAGGAGTCGGTGCCGTCGAGCGTGATGTCGGCGGCCGTGAGCGTGGCGCCGGGGGCGAAGACGGCGGCGGCGTTGCTGTTCTGGATGATGTCGCCGGTCGCGGTCGCGGTCAGCGCGGTGGCGAAATTGTTGACGCCGTTCAGGGTGATCGCGGGCGCCGCAAAATGCGCGGCGCCGGCGAACAGGCCGGCGGCCTCGTCGTCGATCTGGGTGAAGCCGGTCAGGCTGAGCGCGTTGGTGATGGAGATGCCGCCCCGCAACACCACGTCGCTCGCGAATACCGAGGCATAGCCGGCGTTTAACTGCCCGGTTTGCGCGAATGTCGTGCCGGCGCTGGCGGCCAGGCCGGCGGAGAAGTCGTCCGACCCGCCGAGCACGATGCTGGTGCCGGCGTTGAGCTGCACCGGGGCGCCGGTCGCGATGATGAGGCCACCGCTCTGGTCGATGTTGTCGCTGGCGTTGACCAGCAGCAGGCTGGCGACGCTGAGGTAGCCGGCCAGTGCAATGCCGGGGCCGGAGAGCGTGGCATTGCCGGCGTTAATGGCGCCGGTGAGCGAGAGGCCATAGACGGGCATGGCGCCGCCGGTGACGCCGACGGCGACCAGATCGAGGGTGCCCGCGTTGATCAGTCCCGTGGCTGGCTGCACGATCTGTCCGCCGATCGCCTTGAGCTGGCCCGAGACCAGGTTGACGCCGCCGAGTTCGATCTCGTTGCCGTAGAAGCTGGCGTTCGCCGCCTTCAGATATTGCGCGTTGTCCGAAAAAATGTCCGCGGTGCCGATGGCGATTGAGTTGCTGGCCGAAATCACGCCGGCGAGCGTGACGCCGTCGGTGGTTTGGATCAGGACGTTGGCGGCTTCGAGGCGGCCCGCGTTCTGCGTGAAGCCGTAATACGCGGCAATCGCGGCGGTATTGCCGGCCACAATGGTGCCGCCGGTTTGTGTGAGCGTGCCTCGGGGGCCGGAGAAACTGAAATTGTTGCCGGCGAGATTGACGCCCGCCAGCGTGGACGCGCCGCCGCTTTGCAGGTCGATATTGCCGCCCAGCAGCGTCGCGGCGCCGAGTTCGTTGAGGCCGAATTCGCTGCTGAGCGAAAGCACCGCGCCGGCGCTGATGGTGCTGGTGAGGGTGAGGCCGGTGGCGGCGTCGCTGTTGATGGTGGCGTTGCTGGCGGTGAAAATCGCGCCCAAGTCGGTGATATTGTTGGGGCCGGTCAGCGCGATGTTTGCCGCGCTGGCGTTGAGCAGCGGGGTGGTGATGGTGCCGCCGGATTGGGTGATGTCGGCGCCGGTGACGGTGAGGCTCAGGCCCGGCGCGCCGATCAGGACGTCGCCTGAAAAATCGAGCGCGCGGGAATCGGCTAAATCGAGGCCAAGGCCGACGGTAACGTCGCCGATCGTGCCGATCTGGTTCGAAGTCTGGCCGAGATTGGCGGCGCCAGAAATCTGGCCGCCGTCGGTGGTGAAGCTGGTGGCGGTGATGGTGGCGCCGGCGAGCTCGGTGACGTCGCCGGTGACGGCGAGGCCGAGCGTGGCGCCGGCGTTGATCTGGCCGGAGAGGTCGAGCGGGCCGGTGTCGGTGAGCAGCAGCGCGTTGCTGGCGGTGAAGGCGCCAAGGCTGGTGACGCTGTTGGCGCCGTTCAGGATGGCGGCGCCGACGATCTCGCCGCCGTCGGTGGTGAGCGAGGCGGCGCGGATGGCGCCGGCGCCGGATTCGATGACGTTGCCGATCGCGGCCAGGCCGACCGTGCCGCCGGCGGTGACGGCCCCGGAGATATCGAGCGGGCCGTCGTCGTTGAGCAGCAGGTTTTCGGTGACGCTGAAGCCGCCGAGCGAGACGATGGTGTTGGTCTGGTTGAGGACGGCGCTGCCCTGGATGGTGCCGGTGGCGAGCAGAGTGGCGGCGTCCACCCCGCCGCCGGTGGTTTCGGCAAAACCCTCGCCGGAGAGATCGAGCGCGCCCGGGGTGCTGACGAGGCCCGCGATGGCGTAGGACTGCGCGTCGTCGAAGCTGATATTCCCGGCGGCGGCAAAATTTTGCAGCGTGCCGATGAGGTTGCCGTTGGTGAGGATGGCGGCGCCGCCGATGCTGCCGAAGCCGGTGGTGAGGGTGGCGGCGGCCAGCGTGCCGCCGGAAATTTCGGTGACCGACGCGGCATCCTGCAGCGTGATCATGCCGGTGCTGGTGACAAAACCGTCGATCGCCAAAGCGGAGAGGTCGTCGAGGCTGAGATCGCCGGTGACGGTGGCGGCGGCGAGGGTGGCGATGGCGTTGGGCTGCAGCAGCGTGGCGTCGCCGCCGATGGACGGCAGGGTGAGCGTGCCGGCGGTGATGACGCCGCCGGACATTTCGGTGAGGGCGCCGGTGGTGGCGAGGGTGATGTCGGGGGCGGTGAGGCCGCCGGCGATGGTGAGAGCGCCGGCGTCGGCGAGGTCGAACGTGCCGGTGGACAGGGTGATCGCGCCGAGCGTGCCGATGCTGTTGGCGTTCGTGAGGCGCAGATTGCCGCCCAAAGTGGTGCCGCCGGAATCCAGGGTGGCGGCGGTGATCAGGCCGGTGGTCTCGATGATGTCGGAATTGTCTTCCAGCGTGACGTCGCCGGTGGGGGTGGCGAGCAGGCCGGCGAGGATCAGGGTGCCGGTATTGGCGAGCAAAAAGTTGCCCGTGAGGGCGAAATTGCCGAGCGTGGCGATGGTGTTGGCGCCGGACAAAGCGACGTCGCCGCCGATGGTGGTGTTTTCCGAGGAGAGGATGGTATCGATCAAACTGCCGCCGGTTTCCGTTATGCCGGTGAGGGCTTCCAAGGCCAGCGTGGGGGCGGTGAGGACGCTGGTGATGGACAGGCTGCCGGCGGCGAGGACGACGTTGCCGCCGGTGAGCGGACCGGAAATATTCAGCAGCCCGTTATCGGCGAGCGCGAAGTCATTGGACGAGCCGACGGTGAAGTTTTGGATGTTGCCGATGGTGTTTTGCGCGCCGGTGAGGATGACGTCGCCATCGACGGTGCCAAGGCTGGTGAGGGTGCCGGCGATGATGCCGCCGTCGGGGCCTTCGGTGTAGCTGCCGCCGGCGAGGGCGAGGACCTGGCCGTCATTCAGGATGCCGTCAATGACCAGGCCGGGGGCGGTGAAGGTGGCGTTGGCGGCGGTGACGGTGCCGGCGAGGGTGAGGGTTTCGCTATCCGTGAGCGAAAGCGTGGCGCCGCTGACGAGGATCATGTTGGCGAGCGTGGCGATGGTGTTCTGGTTGGTCAGGATGACGTTCCCGCCAATCGTGGTGTTGGCGGAGGTCAGTTCGAGCGCGTCCAGGCTGCCGCTGGTCTCGGTGATGGAACCCGCATCTTCGAGGGTGATGGTCTGGGCGGTGGTGACCAGGCCGGCGATGGTTTCGGCGACGCCGTCGTTAATTAAAATGCTTTGGGTGGCGGTGATGCCGCCGAGGGAGGTGATGGAATTGGTGTTGGCCAGCGACAGGAAGCCGCCGATGTCGGTGTTGCCCGAAGTCAGCGTGGCGGTGGAGATGGTACCAAGAGTCTCGAAAATATTGCCGGTGCTCTCCAGCGCCAGCGCGGTGGCGTCCAGCGCGCCGGCGATCGCGATGGTGGCTGAGGCGAGGGTGATGGCCGGCGCAAAGACGGTGCCGGCGACGGTGAGCAGGCCGGTGTCGGAAACGGCAAAGGTGTTGCCGGCGGCGAGGGTGATGGCGCCGAGGGCGCCGATGGTGTTGGCGTTGAGCAGGAGAACATCGCCGCCGATTTGGGTAAAACCGGAATTGAGGGTGGCGGCGGCGATGGTGCCGCCAGACAACTCGGTGATGCCGGCGGTGGCATCTTCCAGGGTGAGCGTGTCGGGGGTCGAAACCAGGCCGGCGAGGCTGAGCGCCTCGCCGTTGTTGAGCAGGATGTTGGCGTTGGCAGCGAAGGCGCCGAGCGTGCCGATTTTGTTGTTCTTGTTGCCGAGCACGACCACGCCGCCGATGACGCCGTCCGAAACCAGGGTGCCGACGGCGATCGAGCCGCTGGATTCCGCCAGCGTGCCGGTGGCGCCGAGCGCCAAGAACGTGCCTTCGAGCGCGCCTTCGATGTTCAGGCTGCCGGTGGTGATGGTGGCGGTGGGTGCGAACACGACGCCGCCGATGGCGAGGAAACCGGTATCGGCGAGGTCAAAGGTGCCGCCGGCGGCGAGGGTGATATTGCCGAGGTCGGGGATCGCGTTGCTGCCGTCCAGCAGGACGTTACCGGCATAGGTGGTGTTGCCGGTGGTCAGCGTGGCGGCGTCGAGCGTGCCGGTTTCGGTAATGCCGCCTTTGCCTTCCAGGGTGATCGCGCCGGCGGTGGTGACGAAGCCGGCGATGTCGAGCGGCGAAACATCGTTCAGCGCGATGCCGCCGTCGGCGATCAGGTTGCCGAGATTGCTGATGGAGTTGGCGTTGAGCAGCGACAACGCGCCGGAGATCGTGCCGGTACCGGTGCCGAACGTGCCGGCCGTGATGGCGCCGCCAGTGATTTCCGTCACGTCGCCGCGGGCCTGCAGGATGACGGCGCCGGGGGTAAAAATCTGGCCGGCGATGTCGAGGGTCTGGAAATTGTCGAGGGTGACGCCGCCGAGTGCTGCGATCGGCCCGATTGTGCCGACGACGTTGCCGTTTTCCAGCGATAAAACGCCGCCGATGGTGGTCCCGCCGCTGGTGAGCGTGGCTTCGCTGATCGCGCCGGTGGTCTCGAAAATGTCGCCGGTGGATTCCAGCGCCAGTTGCGTGCCGATGATGGAGCCGGCGATGGCGATGGTGTCCGACGAGAAGGCGGCGAAATCGGCGGCGACCGTGCCGAGAATGGTGAAGAGGTGGGTGCTGTCGATCGCCAGGGTGGCGCCGGAGGCGACGGTGAAGGCGCCGAGATTGGCGATGGTGTTGGCGTCCAGCAATTCGGTGTCGCCGCCGATGGTGCCGATGGAGGTGAGCGTGCCGGCGGTGATGGTGCCGGAGGCTTGCAGGATTTCGCCGCTGGATTCGAGCGCCAGGATCTGCGCGAAGGTCTCGAGGCCCGCGAAGCTGATGGAACTGGCGGTGAGGTAGGCGTTGGGGGCGCTGTCGCCGCCGGTGAGCGCGAGCGCGCCGGTGACGTTCAGGGCGAGGGTGTCGCCGGCGGCGACGTCGAAGTTGTTGAGGACGCCGATGGGGTTGGCGTTGGCGAGGAAGACGTTGCCGTTGATGACGGTGTTGTCCGAGGTCAGCGTTGCCGCCGACAATGTGCCGGATGCAAGTTCTGTGGCGCCGGCGCCTTCCAGAATGATGGTGCTGGCGGTGCTGATGAGGCCGGCGATGCTGAGAATCTGGCCGTCATTGATGCCGATGGGGCCGCCGGCGGACAGATTCGTGATGGTGCCGATCTGGTTGGATTGCAGCAGCGACACCGCGCCGCCGATGACGCCGCCCGCCAGAGTGGCGACGGCAATGGTGCCGGTGGTTTCCGTGATGGTGCCGGGGGTGGCGAGCAGGAGATAGCTGCCGTCCAGCGCGCCGGCGATGGCCAGGTTGCCGGCGGCGATGGTGGCGTTGGGCGCAAAAACGGTGCCGGCGACGGTGAGCAGGCCGGTGTCGAGGAGGTCAAAGCTGTTGCCGGCGGTCAGCGTGAGGTCTCCCAGCGCGCCGATGGTGTTGCTGTGCGTGAGGAACAGGTTGCCGCCGAGTGCGGTGCCGCCGGAATCGAGCGTGGCGGCGACCAGCGTGCCGGTGGTTTCGGTGATGTCGCCGGCATCTTCGAGCGAGAGCGTGCCGGCGGTGGTGACGTAGCCGGCGATGGCCATCGCCTCGCCGTCATTGAGCGTGAGGTTGCTGGCGGCCGAGAAGTTGGCGAGGGTGGCGAAGGTGTTGGCGCCGGTCAGGGCGACTTCGCCGCCGAAGCCGGTCAGCGTCGCGAAATCGATGTTGCCGGAGGCGGTTTCCGAGATGGCGCCGGCGGCGGCGAGTGAGATGAGGCTGCCGGCGCCGCCCAGGAGGGTGCCGAAAATGTCGATCGAACGGCCGGTCAGAACCAGTTCGTTAGCGGCGATGCTGAGCAGATTTTCGACGTAGAGCGTGCCGCCGCCGGCGGTGCCGACGCGCAAAACACTGGCGCCGATGAGGCTGAGCAGGTCCTGGCTGATCTGCAGGCCGGAAAAATTGGTGCCGCCGAGGTCGATGGCGTCGGTCGCGACGAAGGGGGCGAGCACGACGGTGCCGGCGGTGAGGGTGGCGCCGGCCGCCGCGGTGAGGTCGCCGGCGAGCAGCGCGATGGTGCCGCCACTGGCGGCGGAGACGGTGCCGGCGAGGTTGATGGCGTTCGGGTCAGCGAGGAAGATGTCGGACCCCGTGATGGGGCCGTCCACGGTCAGCGCGATGCCGTCGGTCAGGTCGATGTCAGCGCTGTCGTCGATCGAGCCGAGCGAGACAATCTGGTTGCGGGTGCTGGTGAGCGAGACCAGGCCGGTGATCCCGGCATCCGCGAACAGCGTGTTGGCCAAAATCGCCGCGGCGGGTTTGGTTTGCACGAAACCGCCGCCGTCGAAGGCGATTGTGTCGGCGATGAGGGTGCCGTTGTCGAATATGCCGGTCTGCGCGCTCAGCACCAGCAGGCCGGCGCCGAAGCTGCCGGCGTCGATGACGATGGAAACGGCCTGGTTGCCGACTGGGAACGGGTTGCCGAGCGGCAGGTTGCCGATGACGATTTCCGCTGCGGCGCCGAACAGCGAGCCGGGGAGGTCGAGCGCGCCGGCGGCGGTGCCGCCGAGGTCGATGACGGTGTCGGTGTAGGGCTCGATCTCCAGCGTGCCGGTGGCGGCGTTGAACTGAATGCCGGCGCCGGCGGTGATGCCGTCGGTGATGACGGCGATGGTGCCGGGATCACCGATGCCGCCGGCGGTGACGGCGGCATCGAGGAAAATCTCCGGGCTGGCCAGGGCGATGGTGGGAGCGGTGAGCGCGCCGACGATCGAGAGGTTGGCGAGGTCGTTGAGGTCGAAATCATTGTCCGAGGTGAAGGCGGCCAGCGTGCTGATGCTGTTGGCGCCGGTGAGGCTGACCTGGTTGGCGGTGCCGCCGGCGGTGTCCAGCGTGGCGGCGGTGACGGCGCCGGCGCCGGCATAGTTGCCGAAGGCGAAATCCAGTTCGAGCGCGCCGGCGACGCTGACGGGGCCGGTGAAATTGAGGGAATCGCCGGCGTTGGCGTTGCTGAAGGTCGCGGCGGCCGCGCTGATGCCGTCGAGGCTGAGATTGCCGGAATTGGCGACGTCCAGGGTGCCGGCGAGGGTGAGGTTCTGCAGCGCGCCGATGTTGTTGATGCCGCTGGTGAGCAGCATGTCGCCGGTGATTTTGCCGGCACCCGAGAGGGTGCCGGGCGTGACAATGAAGCCGCCGCCGGACTCGGTGACGCCGGCGCCGCCGAAGGTGACGGCGGCGGCGCTGATTTCGTTGGAGAGGATCAGGGCGGTGAGGTCGTTGAGGTAGAAATCGCCGCCGCCGGCGAGTACGTAATCGCCGGCCAGGTTGGCGATGTGGTTCTGTCCGCCGAGCGACATGTTGGCGAGCACGAGCTGGTTGTTGAGGGTGCCGGCGTCGATCACGCCGCTGCCCGATTCGCCGATCGAGGTGACGGAGAGGATCAGGGAGTCGGGCGTCGTGACGGTGCCGGTGATCTGCACATTCTGCAGGTCGGTGAGCAGAAAACTGCCGTTGTTGATGCTGACATCGCCGACATTGGCAAAGCTGTTGCTGGTCGAGGTGAGCGAAAGATCGCCGGTGCCGGTCACCTCCCCCTCCATCGAACCGGCGGTCAGCGAGCCGGCGGTCTGGTACACGCCATCGGCGGTGGCGAGATCGACGAGGCCGGGGGCCGAGAGGCCGCCGGTGAGGAAGATGGTGCCGCTGTCACTGAGGATGATGTTGGCGGCGGAGACCGTGCCGGCGACGGTCAGCGAGCCGGTATCGGCCAGGTCCAGACCAAAACCGCTGGTGAGCTGGAAATTGCTGAGCGTGGTGATGGCGTTCTGGCCGCCGAGCGAAACTGTGCCGGCGATCTCGCCGCCGCTGGAGAGGGTGGCGGCGGTGATGCCGCCGGCCGATTGCAAGACGCCGCCGGAGAAATCCTCCAGGGTCAGGGAGTCCGGCGTGAACACGGCGCCGTTGATCGAGAGCGTGCCGGTGTCCTGCAGCAGGATATTGCCGGCGGCGGTGAAATTGGCGAGGTCGGCCAAATTGTTGCCGTTGCCGAGATCGGCGTCGCCCTCGATGGTGCCGGCGCCGGTGGTCAGCGTGGCGGCATCGAGGGCGCCGGACCCGGTTTCGGCGTAGCCGCCGCCAAAATTGACCAGGTCGATGACGCCGTTGGTGGAAATCGTGCCGGTGATGTTGGCGGCTTCGTCATCCGACAAGGCGACGGTGTTCTTGGCGGTGATCGGGCCGAAGGCACCGATCAGGTTGGTCGCGCTGCCGTCGAGTGCGACGATGCCGCTGGCGGCGGTGCCGGTGAAATAGGCGGCCGTGATGTTACCGTCGGTTTGCAGGAAAGCGCCGGTGTTGAAGGCGATGCTGCCGGCGGTGAGGGCGCCGGTCTGCGACACGTCGCCGCTGGTGACGATGCTCAGATTGCCGGTGCCGAGATCGATATTGTCGCCGGACTGGCCGAGATTGACATTGCCGGTGGAGGCGGCGGTGCCGAGCTGCAAAGCGAGTTCCTCGCCGGCGATGTCGGTGAGGAAATCGGGTCCGAGGACGAGGCCGGTGCCGCCGGCGAGGTCAGTGAAGGTGATGGCGCGGTTGGCGGTGGCGGGGGCGACAATGATGGTGCCTCTGGTGGCCTGGAGCTGGCCGGCAAAGGCGGCGGGAAGGGTCAGGGAGTCGGCGATGATTTCGAGCGTGCCGCCGGCGCCGGTGGCGTCGATTTCGCCGGGGGTGGTTTCGACTGTTAGCGCCTTGCCGGCCGCTAGCGTGATGAAGACGCTGGAGCCGGAGACCAGGCCGGGAATGGCCAGCGCCGCGGTGTCGGCGACGCTGACGGTGCCGGGGGTGTCGGCCAAAAAGTTGGCGAAGGAGTTGGCGCCCTGCAGGTTGATGTCCCCGCCGACGTTGAAGGCGGTGAAGGTGGGCACGTTGATCAGGCCGGCGCCGGTTTCGTTGATGCCGGCGCCGGTGAAGCTGAACACGGTCCCGATGCCGATGGAGCTGGCGATGGTCAGAATTTTGGCGTCGTCGAGGTAGAGGTCCGACAGGCTGTTGACGGTCTGCAGGATGGCGATGCTGTTGTGGCCGCTGGTCAGCGAGACATCGCCGCCGCCGAACAAAGCGAGGTCGCCGGCGATAACGGTGCCGCCATTCGCCTCCGCCGTCAGCTTGGGGTTGTCGAACACCAGGATTTTGCTGGCGTCGAGCAGGCCGGTGACGTCGAAATCCTCGGCATCGGTGTCGTCGAAGGAGATGAGGGTGGTGGTGGGGGCGATGACGTTGGAAATGGCGAGGCCGGCGGCGTCGTCCAGCACCAGGGTGCCGCCGGCGCCGAGCGTGAGGTTGAGCAGGTTGGCGATGGCGTTCTGGCTGTTGTCCAAAACCACGTCGCCGCCGATGGCGGCGGTGCCGCCGGAGAGCGTGGGCGTGTCGATGATGCCGCTGGCGGTGGTGGCGACGTTGAGGCCGTTGACGCCGACGATGGTTGAATCGGTGATCGAGCCCTCGGTGCTGTCGAGCGCCAGGGTGCCGCCGGCGGCCAGAATGTCAATTTTGGCGCCGATGTCGATGCCGGTGGTGCCGTTGAGGTAGATGTCGTTGGCGTCCAGGCCGCCGGTGTCGCTGATGAGGGTGACGGGCCCGGTGGTCGAGTAGCTGCCGCCGATCTGGATCGAGGTGCCGGCGTCAACCTCGAGCGAGCCGGCGAAGGAGATCAGCGCGTCGATCGAGACGGCGCCGCCGGAGATCAGGCTGAGCTGGTCGAGGCTGGTGGATTTGATGTCGCTCAAAACTTCCAGGAGGGAACTGGCGGAGAGGACGATGTTGCCGGAGAGGCCGCTGAGCCAGGTGGAATCGACCTCGCTGGCGGTGGTGCTTTGCTGGCCGCCGGCGACGGTGACGATCAGGGTGGCGGGGTCGAGCAGAATTTCGCCGGGCTGGCCGTCGATGGCGATGTCCGTGACGGTGCCAGAGAGGCTGATGACGCCGCGGGACGAGATTTCGGCGAGGCCGCCATTGCCGCCCTGCGGGCCGCCCTGCGTGTCGATGGCGCCGCCGAAGCCGGTAAAATTTTGGCTGAGCAGGGAGACGGTGCCGCCATTGCCGATATTTTCGGCGTTCGCCCGGATCTGCGCGCCTTGGGCGATGGTGACGACCGCGGCGGCGGGGGCAGACCTGTCGGTGGGGCCGGTTTCGGCGCGGGTGAGGTCGGTGCCGAGCGCAATGACGCCGCCGCCGGCCTGGCCGGAGGCGTCGATGATCGCGGTGGGGGCGACGGCGACGGTGCCGGTGGCGAGCGCCTGGATGGCGCCGCCTTTCTGGCCCGCGTCGTTGCCTTGGGCCAACAGGTTGCCGGCGATGGAAATATTGCCGCCGACGCCGGAGATGGAAATGGTGCCGGTCTGCGCACCGACCGTGTTGGCCTGGATGGTGCCGCCGGCGGCGATGAGCTGGGTGACCAGCGCATCCGCGTCCTGCGCGGTGAGGGTGATTTTGCCGCCATCGGCGAGGATCAGGCCGCTATTGGTGACCAGAGCTGGCACGAGCTTGCCGCCGACATCGACGGCGCGGACGGCCTGCGTGACGTCGAGCGAAATCAGGCGGTCGCCATAAAGGTCGAGCGTGAAGGCGGCGCCGCCCGCCAGCACGACCTGGCCGAGTTGCGCGGTGATGACGCCGTTGTTGAGGACCTGCGGCGCCACCAGCCCCACCAGCCCGGCATCGCGCGCAGAAATGTTGCCGTTGTTGATGATCTGCGCGCCGGGTTTGGGGGCGCCGGTAAAATTCATTTTGCCGGCCATGAAATCGCTGGTGGCGATGTCGCTGGTGGAGACCACGACGCTCTCGGCGTTGACCTGAGAGCCGCGGCCGAACACGACGCCGGACTGGTTGATCAGCACGATCTGGCCGTTGGCGTCGATCTGGCCGTTGATCTGCGACAGATTGCCGCCGACCACGCGGTTGAGCGCGATGGCGGAGGCATCCGGCTGGTTGAACTGGACTTTTGCGGCGGATCCGACGTTAAAACTCTGCCAGTTGATCGCGGCCAGTTGCGAGGACTGATTGACGGTGGTGTTTTCGGGCGCCTGGCCAATGGTGGCGGAGCCGCCGACGACCTGGCCGCCCGTCGGGGTGGTGTTCGGCGCGATCTGCGCCAGCGCCGGGCGCGGCGCGACTATGGGAAACACCAGCGCGGTCGAGGCAAACAGCGCGCCCTTGAGCAGAAAATTCCGGCCGTATAGGCGGCGAAGCGAATGGCGCTCCATAAAAAAACCTCTCAAATATTCAGTAGCGGGCGGTGACGCCCCAGTACAAAATCGTGTTTTTGAGCGGCGCCGTGCCGGTATTGGCAGGCGTCAATTGCGTCGTGAGGCGATAGACGGCTTCTCCGTCCATTTCGAGATTACGGGTCAGGCCGACGCGCACGCCGCCGCCGGCCGAGGCCAGGCGATGGTTGAGGTCGGTCTTCAGGTTCGACCAGGTTTCGCCGGTGTCGTAGAAACCGTAATATTGCACACCCAGATCGATGTCCTGGTTGGCGAGCGCGACGTGATAGCCGGTGTCGAGTTCGAGTTCGGCGGTGGCGTAGTAGGCTTTGTCCCCGGTGACTTCGCCGGAATAGAAGCCGCGGGTAAAGCGGCTGCCGCCGAGATAGAATTCCTCTTCCGAGGGCAGCACTTCGGTGGCGTATTGGCCGCCGGCTTCCAGGCGGAGCGCCACGGTGGCGTCCGCGAACGGGGAAAACAGCGTCTGCACGCGGCTGGCCGAGCCGTTGACCTTCCAGAAATCCGTCACCTCATCGGCGCGGCCGGCGACGCCGGCGGGGCGATGGTCGGGCGAGGCGCCGAGAATCGGCAGGCCGTTCGATTCCTGCGCGTTAAAAATGTTCAGCGCGTCGCGCGCGTTGCCGGCCCAAAGATCCTGCCAGGCGTACTGGCCGGCGAAACGAATCACCCGCAGACTGTCGGATGAGGAGCGCAGGCCGGACGCGTCGATCAGATTTTCCACCGCGTCGGCCCGCAAGGTGAGCGTCAGCGCCTGGTTGCGTTTGAGCAATAACGGGTAGGAGAGTTCGCCGCCAAACACCGTGATATAGCTGTGATAGGCAATTTCGCGCAGCACGCCGCCCGGTATCGACCGGCCGGCGCCGCCGTAGAGCTTGATCCGCAGGCCATCGTCACCGATGAAGGCGCTGGTGGAAACCTGGCCGAAATTGTCGGTGCCGCCGGAGGTGTGAAAAATCGACACCTCGGTCTGGTCGCCGAGCGACGTCTGACTGTTGGCGTCCAGCACGAACAGGCCCTCGGCCGGGCCGGTATCCTCAAAACTGCGGTTATCGGCGGTGAAGAGGGCGGAAACGTTCTGTTTGGCAACCTCCGCGATCAGGGTCAGCGCGCCGGGATCGCCGGCCTCGGCCTGCAGTACGGCGTGCACCGAAACGCCGGGAATTTGCTGCGCCAGCAGCAGCCAACGCTCCAGCGAGGCTTCGGACACCGGACGTTCTTCGGTGAGGTGATCGAGAAATTTCAGCACCATGGTGCCGGCCGGGCCGATATCCTGCGACAATTTCACCGCGACGATCCGGCCCTCGGTAACGATGAACCGCACATTGCCCTGCGCGTCGATATCCAGCGACACGGTGGTGAGAACAAAGCCATGGCCGCGATACAGATCGACCAAAGCGCGGCGCGCGGCTTCGATCTGCGAGAGCGGGACCGCGTGCTGCGCGAGGCCGCGGGTGGCGGCGTTCAACGCCTCCGGCGGAAACGCGGTGGCGCCGATGATGCTGACGGATTGCACTTGGATGATGGCACTGGGCAGCACACCCTCCGGCCCGGTGGCGCCGAAATTGGGCAGGCCGGCGCCGAGATTGGGCGGCGCCACCGGCGCGATATGCGTGAGCGGCGATTGCTGCGGCACGTTGGGCAACGACGCCGGCAATGGATTCTGCGCGAGCTGCGCGCGGGCCGGCGCCGGTGCGAAAACGGCGGCGAAGACTCCCAGGGGCAATGCCCAGATCGCTAACAATCGCCGCAAAACGCCTATCTCCCTAACCTGACAGCAAAGCCATTCCTGTTGTCTTACGATTTGATCGTATTATTACGCTTCTTAAAGCTTCTTAAACACTAGGATATTTTTATCGTGACGGCTACCTCGCATTGCGTTAATGTTTGGATATGGGACTGCCCGCGGCGCGGCTAACCGACATGCATGTTTGCCCGATGGTGACGGTGGTGGTGCCACATGTCGGCGGGCCGATCGCGGGACCCGGCGCACCCACCGTGCTCATCGGCGGCCTGCCCGCCGCCTGCGTCGGCGACATGTGCGTGTGCGTCGGTCCGCCCGACGTCATCGCCATGGGCTCCACCACAGTCCTGATCGGCGGCCGCCCGGCGGCACGCATGACCAGCCTCTGCGGCCATGGCGGCCTCGTCGTGATGGGCTGTCCTACGGTATTGATCGGTGGATGAAGAAAGTAAGGCCAGGGGGCTCTGCCCCCTGGACCCCCGCTAAGGCCGACGGCCTTAGAACCCCTTTGCTTGGTCTCGTGGGTGGGGAGGTTTGTGCCCTTTAAGTC
>Ga0302154_10002407_pt1 | contig 14318 bp, 7 predicted proteins | sample I_Bog_N2_3_FD_193507 | JGI IMG/M metagenome (GOLD analysis project Ga0302154, IMG submission 193507) | Peat permafrost microbial communities from Stordalen Mire near Abisko, Sweden - I_Bog_N2_3 | ecosystem: Environmental > Terrestrial > Soil > Wetlands > Peat | place: Sweden: Abisko, Stordalen...
GAAGTCGGTCAAGCATCCGGGCCGCCAGGAGTTGCCGGCGAAGCTCCCTCGCGTAGAGCGGGTTCTGCCTTGCACGCCGGATCAGCGCGTGTGCAAACGCTGCGGAAAAGAAACCGTTGTGATCGGCTACGAGGAGAGTTCCCAACTGGACGTGGAGCCGGCGAAGTACTTCGTCCTGGTTACGAAACGTGAGAAACGAGCTTGCCCGAGGTGTGAGGAACTCGGAGTGGTCGCAGCACCACTGCCGCCACGGATCATCGAGAAGTGCCTCGCGAGTGACCGGATCGTCATCGAGACGGTCGTCGGTAAATATTGCAATCACATGCCCCTACATCGGCAGAGCATGATTCTGGAAAGGGACCTCGGTTTGGAAATCAGCCGCACAACGCTGGACGGCTGGGTCCTCAAAGTCGGCGAATTGCTGATCCCGATGGTCGCGGCAATGAGGCGAGAATTGATCAGCGGAAGTTACGTTCAGGCGGATGAAACCCCAGTCGATGTGCAGACACGCGAGGGCCGAGGCAAGAACCACCAAGCGTATCTCTGGCAATACAGTCGCCCCGGAGGAAGCGTGGTGTTCGATTTCCGCTTGGGTCGCGGACGCGATGGGCCGAAGCGGTTCCTGGGACAGTTTGAAGGCATTCTCCAAACCGACGGCTATGCCGCGTATGACCAAATCGGTGGGCCGAGAATGGTATATGCCGCTTGTTGGTCGCATGCAAGAAGACAGTTTTTCGAAGCAGTGCAGCTAAATCTCCGAGATCCGGGTGCAAGCCCGATTGTGGCTCAGATGGACGAGCTGTTTGCCGTCGATGCAGAAGCTCGCCGCAAAACGCTGACTCCTGCGGCGCGCCATATCCGGCGTCAGGAAACAGGGAGACCTCTTCTCGATGATATCCGCAGCAAGATCGAGGCAGCACAGTCCGCTGCTTTGCCTTCCAGCGCACTTAGCAAGGCCGGCCAATACGCGCTCGCAATGTGGAAGAAGCTCACCCGTTTTTTGGAGTATCCCGAACTAGAGCTAAGTACTAACCTGGCGGAGAATTCCATGCGTCCGGTAGCTCTTGGTCGAAAGAATTGGTTGCACATCGGCAGCCCACAAGCGGGACCCAAAGTTGCGGCAATTCTCTCGATCGTGGAAAGCTGCCGCAGGTTGAAACTCCCAGTACGCGACTATCTAGCAGCGGTTCTTCCCGGACTTTCCGATGTCACAATTCAGCGCCTTCCAGACCTTACTCCCGCTGCGTGGATCGCCCAGCATTCTATCGAGTAGCGCCAGCGCTATTTAAATCCAAAATCGAGGCACACGGCCCGTTTCCCTGATTGAACGATTGAGCGGAAAAACTCAGCCGCGAGCGATGGCAGCTTTGCGTGCGACCAGGAGGTATCCTTTGGCCTTGGCATCCGCTTCGATCGCGGCTAGGTTCGCATCTCCCTCCGTCGTTTGTCCTGCTTTCATTTCGATTTCAGCCAGCGTGAGACGAGCGTCGAGTTCAACAATGCGATAGCCCAGATCTCGCGATTTGGCGATGACGACAGCCAACTCTTTTCGTATCGCAATCGCGGTGAAGTGAGCAGTATTTTTTTGGGTGGTCTCGATGCGAGCGGCAGCGATAGCGGTTCGCCAGCGGACTTCCGGATTCTGGCTCTTGGCGGCCAGGGTCCGAGCCTGTTTCATGGCTTCTCTTGCTGCTGGCGCTTTGCCCTCGGCGAGCAAAGCGCGAACGAGGAGACACCAGGCACCGGTTTCGTCGTCGCGCGCCTTTTCTTCTTGAAAAACGTCGATGGCCTGCCGTATCGCTGCCTCTTGGTCCGGCAACGAGCGTCCCTCTTCCAGCGACAACTCCGCGAGCCCGAGCTGGGTTTGGGCGATTGTAAGTTTCTCGCCCGCCGAGGTTCTTATGACTAGCGACTGCTCATACATCTTGCGTGCGCCCGAAAAATCGGCCTCCTGAAGCAGGAGACCACCCAGACTCCACATGGAGTAGGCGCTCGAAAGATCGCCGTTCTTCTGCCAGATGGCGAGAGATTGTTCAAATCCTTGCTTCGCGCCGGCGAGGTCACCCTGTAATTGGTGCACGCTTGCGATGTTGTAGCCGGCAATGGTAATGCGCCCCGTGTCCTCCCGATCCAACTCCTGTGACTCCTCATAGAGTTGGAGCGCGTTTCTCAGATCCCCTTGAGCTACGCGGTCGTCGGCGATGTTCGCGAGAGCCTTCGACTGGGCGTTCTTGTCGTCAACCAGACGAAATCCGGCCAGTGCCTGACGATGCATTTTCTCGGCGGTGGCGGGATCACCCTGGGTTTCATAAATCAAGCCGAGGTTGTTGAGCACGCCCGCGGCACCGCGCTCCGAGCCTACTTCTCTAAAGAGCGTCTGAGCCCGTTGGTATAAACGGATGGCCTGGGGTACATCTGTCGCTGCCAAAACATCCGCCGCAGCGCGCAGAGTCGCGGCTTCTCCGTGCCGATCGCCCGCCGCGGCGTAGATGTTGGTGGACTCGCGGCAGGCGGGCATCGCATTTTCCTTTTGCTCCGTGTGTGAGAAAACCCAACATTGGCCCCAGCGTGCGTGAGCCAGGATCAGACGCGATCCTGCGGCCCTCGCCTTCTCCACGGCTCGCGACAGAGGCTGCTCTTGCTGCTTATATTCGCTCAGCGCGTCCCAGGCTGCTGCCTCCTGTAAATCAATACGGGGATCGTCAGAAGAGGGAGGCGAAAGCTTGCGCAGGGACATGACCGTGTCCAGAGCGTCGTGCGCCTTGCTGGCGCGAATCTCGGCGGTTGCCAACATGAGCCCGTAGTCAGCGTTGTCAGGGAACAAAGTGAACAGAGTGCGGTAAATTTCGATCGCCTTGTCATATTCGTGACCGATTTCGCGATAGCGCCCTTCCACCAGCAACTTCTCCTCGCGCGAAAGATTGGCCGACAAATCGTAAGCTTGCCGCGCCTCCGGTTGCGCCTTCTTGTCGTAACCCAGCAGCGACCAAGCTTCGGCCAGCGCGGAGTGGGCCAGAGCAAACTTTGGATCGGCAGCGATCGCCTGCTGCAGAAGCTCTCGAGCTTCCAGGGCATCGAAGACACGCAACCGCGCGAGTCCCTCCGAGTAAAGGCGGGTGGCACCACGATTGGAAGGCAAGGAGGCGCGGACACTCACCGCTTCGACGGGAGAAACGGCTTCCACGCCGAGCCTTTGGCGCAACTGCGAACCCGCCTGCGATACCACTGCGAACAGGTCCGACTCGTTTCCCATAACGGCAACATCCGCGACCGTTTCTCCCGCAGCCGTATCTTGGAGCCTTAAGTCGATCCGGATACGCGTATCGGGTTTTTCGCCCAAAGCTGTGTACGAGCCAAGCACAATCATGTCGCTACCCAGGTTCTTGTGCAGGCGTGATAGTGTCTCCCGCGAAAGACTGTCGGTGTCGGCCAGACGGAGTTCGAGTTTCGTGCGCGCGATGTCTTCCCCGGAAACCAGGCGCAGTTTTTCTCCCGCCACCAGCTCCGTGCTCAACATCTCCGCCAGGGCTGTGGAAAGCCATGCCTCGTCTGCACGGCCAGACAGGTTGCGGAATCCGAGAACGGCGATGGAACGGCGGGGCGCGAGCGATGTTGCGGTCGCCTGGGTTGAGGGCGGTACCTGGTGGATTTTCCTCCACGTGTAGAGCCCCGCAACGGAGATAGCGACTGCGACGAACGCCGCGATCAGCCCCACCAGCGGACGACTCGGCGATAGTGGCGCACTCCGTTCTTCTTTTTGTTGAGTAATGACGCTCGTTTCGATCGTGTGCTGTTGAAAAACCATCCCTCCCGAAGGAGCGCTGGCGTCGCCCATCGTCCCCGGGACCACGCTCAAGCCCTCCGTCGTAACCACCATCACTGGCGAGGCAAACTGATACCCCCTCCCAGGCAGGGTGATGATATAGCTGTTATCACCCGGCTTCTCCTCCAGCGCACGACGCAACACATAGATGCTCTGCACCAGGCTGCTCTCGTCCACAAACGTGTTGGGCCAGACTCTCTTCAGCAGTTCGTCACGGCTTAGGACCCTTCCTGGGTTCTGCACCAGGTACAACAACACATCAAAAGCCCGGCGGTTGAGGGTGACTACCTCGTCTTTCCGGCGCAAGGTGCGTGCCAGGGTATCGACCTGGAACCCCTCGCCAAATTGAAAGATACCCTCTGTTTTCATCGACTTATTGAAATTTCAGGACTTGTTAGAACTTGTTAGAAGTTGTTACTGGCATTTTTCCCAGGACTGCTGCACATTCGCGGCCAGCAAACAGCGAGGGCCGATTGCAGCAACTTTACCAATGGTTGACCGGGTGGGCAAGCCTGTTCCGTTCTGAGAAATCAGGTCACGGAACAACCACATGCACGGTCCGCACCGAGGTCACCGTGCAGCGAGAAAGCAAGACCCTGCTGGTGGCTGGAGCGACGGATTTGATTGCCTGCCCGCTCTGCGGACAACCCATCCACACAGCCCCGGTGGGAGGGAAAAGACTCCGCCTGGTGGAGGGCTCCACCGCGCGGGATGACCTTCCGGCGGATGGCACTTCGCCATGAGCTCAACAGGTTTGAGAACGGCAATGGAAGTCTTGCAGTAAAGACGCGTTTCGAGTTCAGGAAATCACCCAATTTCAGGAGGACAGTATGAAATTCACATTGAGAACTTTGCCCACAACGATTCTTTGCGTTTCTCTGGCTTGTGGGGCGGCGCTGGCCCAAGCTCAGTCGCCGGCGAGCGGAACATTCAACCCTCGCCACGAACTTGCTTCCATAATGAGAGCCCAGCCAAATAGTCAGGCCAATCATCAGACACAAGCTCCAAAACAAGGCTCGTCTGATTTGAGCCTCACCTTCGGGATGATCGACTTCCCCGGACAACCGGCCAGTGACGCGTCGGGCATCAACGACAAGGGCGAGATTGTAGGCGGATATGGCTCAGCCTTTGATAGTGCTTTTCTCTTGAGAGGCACGAAATTTACCCAGATCTCCTACCCGGGCGCAGCATGGACTGACGCCTACGCGATCAATGATGCCGGAGTAATTATCGGTGCGTACGGTACGTCACTGACAGATGCCCAGGCGTTCGAACTGGCGGGCAAGACATACTCGGCCATCAACTACCCGGGCGCGGCTTCGACCTACGCCCTGGGGATTAACAAGCACGGGGATGTCGTTGGTGCATGGGAGGCCGAGCCCGACAACTACCCAGAAGAAGGCTTTCTCCTTTCTAAGGGCACGTTCACGAATATCGCCTACCCGGGCGCGATCGGGACTATCGCCTATTCGATCAACGCTGCGGGAGAGATCGTTGGGACTTACGGAAACAGTGATGGCAGCACGCATGGATTCCTGCTCCAGAATGGCACCTATACAACCATCGATTATCCCGGCGGCTACTCGCAGAACTACCTCGCGGTTATCAATGACAACGGTGTGATCGTCGGTGGCTACGGAGACCCCGTGACTTTGAACCGTGCGCCGTGGGACTGGGAGTACTGCTTCGTATACCAGAACGGCCAATTCACATCGTTTGTCGCCCCGTTCGGACCTCCGGTCGTGACCATGGTATACGGCCTCAACAACAAAGGGGACGTGGTCGGCGCTTACGCGGACAGCAGCGGGACCTGGTACGGCTACGAAGCCACGATCGCACAGTGATCGACCAGCCTCGCCGTCGATGCGAGCGTTTTCGCGGTTTAACAAACATCAGAAAAAAACTTTGGAGCGCGCCATGAAAAACTTGCCAACACAATTCGCAGCACTCGTGCTTTCCACACTATGTTTCCTCACCGGCGCCTACGGACAGACGGACGCCGCTTCTTCCACTTCCACGGCTCCTTCTTCCAGCAATGCGATCGAGCGGAGGCTCGACCAACTCCACCTTCACCCCGCACAAGCCACGGCGGCCAAGCAGTCCTCTTTGTCGCTGCCATTGCCGTCGTCATCGTCATTCGTGCGCGCCGATCAATCGCCTCTCGAACGTCTAACGCGTGCCCATGCGGCTCACCAGCCTTCGGCGCAGTCGCAACGATTGCCCGGTGCTCCGGTCGCCGCCGAGAGATACGTCTTTGGCCGCATGGATCTCGCCACTGGCAATGATCCCGATGCGGTTGCGCTCGGCGCTTTCCAGACGGGCGGCCCACAGAGCATGGCCGTCGCCAACTATAGCGACAATACGGTTTCCGTCCTCCTTGCGAATCCCGACGGAACTTTTCAGGCACAGACCGTCTATGCCGTCGGAAGCGAGCCTGACGCTATTGCCGAAGCTGACTTCAACCACGATGGAAACCTCGACCTGGCCGTCGCCGGCTGGGGCTCTGGAACCGTTTCCATCCTGCTCGGCAACGGGGACGGCACGTTCCAGCCGCAGGTCGCGTACTCGTGCATCGTTCGATGCTCGGACGTGGTGGTAGGCGACTTCAACCGCGATGGCAAGCTCGACTTGGCGATCACTGCTTTTGACGCGGACGAAATCGTCATCCTACTCGGCAACGGCGACGGAACTTTTCAAGCGGCGGTAGGCTTTGCCACGGGCCTTCGTCCGGATGACCTGGTCACCGGAGATTTCAATGGCGACGGCAAGCTCGACCTCGCCGCGACCAACGCCTACGCCAATACCATCTCGGTGCTGCTCGGCAACGGCGATGGCACCTTTCAGCCACAAGTGCAATATGTCACCGGCGAGGCTCCCGAGGCGATTGTCACCGGCGACTTTAACGGCGACGGCAAACTCGACCTGGTCACGGAGAACTACGTTGCAAACACCATCTCGGTTCTTCTGGGCAATGGCAATGGCACCTTTCAAAACCATGTGGACTACCCCACCGGCGACGGCCCCAATTGGATCGTGGTGGGAGATTTCAACGGCGACGGCAAACTGGATGTGGCCACGGCCAACGCCAACGACAACACCATTTCGATGTTCCTCGGCAAGGGCAACGGCACCTTTGCTCCCCACGTGAGTTACGGTGCGGGCGCAGGAGCTTTCGGCTTGGCCGCCGGCGATATGAATGGAGACGGCAAGCTGGATCTCGTCGTCACCAACACCGGCGTCAACACCGTCTCGGTGATGGTGGGCCAGGGCAACGGGACCTTTCAGGCTCCGGAAAATTACGCGACCGATCTATTTCCGTTTACCGTGACCATCGCCGATTTCAACGGCGACGGTAAGCCCGATCTCGCGACCGAAACCGAAGACAACACGGTCTCGGTCCTGCTCAATAAGGGAGGCGGCAAGTTTGGTACGGCGGCCAACTACGCGGTTGGCTACAACCCCTTCGACCTGGTGGCCGGGGACTTCAACGGCGACGGCAAGTTGGACCTTGCCGCGGTGAATAGCGGGGAAAATACCATCTCCGTCCTGTTGGGCAACGGCAATGGCACCTTCCAGTCCCAGGTGCAATACGGCGTGGGCCTCTACCCCAGTGGGATTGTGGCGGGAGATTTCACTGGCAGCGGGATTCTGGACCTGGCGATTGTCGATTACCTGACTTACAACGCAGCAGTCCTCTTGGGGAACGGCAACGGCACCTTTCAGCCCTACGTCGGTTATCCGGTTGGCTACGATCCGGAATTTGTGGCGACCGGTGACTTTAACGGCGATGGCAACCTCGACATGGCCGTCACCAACGGTTATGGGAGTCTTACTGTATCGATCTTGCTGGGCAATGGCAACGGCACATTCCAACCTCCGGTCAGCTACTCTACAGGCAGCTTTCCCTTTGGAGTGGTCGTCGGAGACTTCAATCACGACGGAAAAGCCGATCTTGCCGTAGTCAACTATGACGACAGCACCATTTCGATTCTGCTCGGCAACGGTGACGGCACCTTCCAATCGCAACTCGTTTACCCCACCGGACAGTACCCGTTTATTGTGTCGGCGGCGGACTTCAACGGCGACGGCAATCTCGACCTCGCCGTCGGAAACCTCATCTGCTTTAACCTTCCGTGCCCGCAGGGAACCGTTTCTCTCCTGTTCGGCAACGGCGACGGCACCTTCCAGCCGCACGTGGATTACGGCCAGTTCGGCATCTTCACGGACGGCACTGCTGCTGGCGACCTCAACGGCGACGGCGGAGTCGATCTGGCGGTAGCGAACTCCGGCCCCTCCGGCGAGACCGGTGCGATCGCCGTGCAGCTCAATCTTCCCGTTATCGCAATATTTCCCAACGCTTTGGATTTTGGCACGGAGAAGGTTGGCGTGAAGAGTACTCCGCAGTCCATCACCATCTCGAACCCAAGCGGTACGCCCATCACGATCACCAAACCTAAAATCACCGGAGCCGACGCCACCGACTTCGCTGAAACCACGACCTGCCCGCTAACACCGAAGACGCTGGCGCCCGGCGCGGAGTGCTCGATCAACGTGACCTTCGATCCGAAAGCCACCGGGACTCGCAGCGCCACGCTCAGCCTGAAGGACAGCGTTCCGGGAAGCCCGCAAGCCATCGTGCTAGGAGGCACGGGCCAATGACAACAATGACGACGAGGAATGGGTTGCTGCGCGCAGCGGCGGAAAGAGAGTTCTTGGAATTCACCGAAGGAAATCAAGAAACAAAAGCAAACTTGGAGAGAGTTATGAAAAACCTGAAAACGAAATTGCTCCTGGCAACACTTCTGACCCTGGTTCTGCTGGCATGTACCACGGCCTTTGGCCAAATTACTCCCAGCCAGGATTCCTACACCTCCACCGCAACTCCCACCAAGAACTTCGGCGCCGCAACGACGTTGAATGTCGAAAGCTCTCAGACAACCTTCATCCAATTCAATCTGTCGTCGATCCCGCCCGGCTACACCAGCGCCGACATCACCAAGGCCACGCTCAAGCTCTATGTCGATGGCCTGACCACCGCCGGCAGTTTCAACGTGGATTACGTCAACGGCTCGTGGGAGGAAAATACGATCGACGCCAGCAACGCTCCCGCCCTCGGAACGACGATCGTTGCCAGCGTTCCCCTGACCACGGCCGATAAGAACCAGTACATTCTCATTGACATCACTCCCGCGGTGCAGGCCTGGTTGAATGGGACCGCCAATGACGGCATTGCGCTCGTCGCCAACAGTCCGCTGAACGCGAGCTTCGACAGCAAGGAAGCCACCAAGACAAGCCACACCGCCGAGTTGGATGTCGTCTTCGCTGGAGGCGGCGGCACAGGTATTACCAGCATCACCGCCGGAACCGACCTCACGGGCGGCGGTACCAGCGGCAACGTCACGTTGAATGTCGATACCACCAAAGTCCCGCAGCTGGCATCTGCCAACACCTTCACCACCAATCAAACCGTAAACGGGACCGTCACCGCGTCGTCGTTCTCCGGCAATGGCGCAAACCTCACCGGCGTCACCGCAGCCAACTCCAGCGAACTCGGAGGCCTGGCGCCCAGCGCCTTCGCCCAGCTCGCGGCGAACAACACCTTCACTGGAGCGCAGACCATCAATAATGCCGTGACCATCACGTCGGCGAGCGCCAGTTCGTTGACTTCCACCAGCACCGCTGCGGCAGGCGGCTATGGCGTCTACGCCGCGGGCATAGTCGGCGTCTTAGGCACCGACTACGGAAGCCCAGGGATCGGCGTCTACGGGTACGATTCCACCCAATTGGGCACCGGCGTCTTCGGCTTGGGCTTAACCGGCGTCTCCGGGTCAGATAACGGCACCGCCGGCGGGACCGGCGTACTCGGTGAAGACGGCTCGACAACCGGCTATGGCGTCTACGGGGTTGGCGCTACCGGTGTTTATGGCAGGGGCTTCGGCGTAGGCCTTGGCGGTACGGGCGTCTACGGCACGGGCACCCCCGGCGTCTACGGTACGGACAATGGCGCAGCTGGCGGGATCGGAGTGTCCGGCGCCGACACCTCGGGAGGCGGCACCGGCGTCTACGGGTCGGGCGAAATTGGCGTCGAGGGTCGTGACACCGGCGCCGGCGGGATTGGCGTTTATGGTTTTGACGGCTCTACATCTGGCATTGGCGTATTGGCCTCAGGTGGAAGCTTCGGCGTTTTCGGCGTGGGCATTAACGGCCCCGGCGTGTACGGAGCCTCGCAAGCGTCCCAATTAGGCGGTTTGTTCGGGGGCGCCGTCGAGGGGCAAATAGGCAATGGGAGCGGAACCACTCCGCCCTATTACAGCGGCGTGTGGGGCGACGTCGCGAGTATAGCGGGCGAGTCGATTGCAGTCGTCGGAACCGCCGGTGAAAACTTCGGCGCTTTTTTCGAAAACAATGGCTCGAACTACACTTCGCTCATCGCGCAGAATAACGCGGCGTCGTCGAGCAGCGCGCTGGTCTTCGAAAGCTTTGGCGGCCACTTCGGCGGCAAATGCACCATCGACGTCAGCGGCAATCTGACCTGCAGCGGCACAGTCAAAGCCGTAGTCGAGGTCGAAGGCGCGCGCAAGGTCGCCGTCTACTCCATGCAATCACCGGAAAACTGGTTCGAGGATGCGGGCTCCGGTCAGCTCTCCGGCGGCTCGGCACAGATCGAGTTCGACCCGACTTTTGCGCAGACCGTGAATGCGGGAGTCGAGTATCACGTTTTCCTCACGCCCAAAGGCGACTGCAGAGGTCTTTATGTCGCCAACGAAAGCGCAAAGGGTTTCGAGGTGCATGAACTCGGTGGGGGCAACTCCAGCATCGCCTTCGACTATCGCATCATGGCCAAGCGCGCCGGCTATGAAAACGTCCGTCTTGCCGATCTGACCGAGGAGTCTAACCGGCTGGACGCGGAGCACCAAAAGATGCAAAGCCGTATGCGTCCCGCCGCTGCGAGGTCGTTCCCCAAACTGCCAGCTCCGCCCAAGCCGCCTGCAGAGCTCAAGCCGCCCGTGCTGCCGAAGCCTCCGGCGCTGCCAAAACCGGCGCTGCCAACCCATGCGGCCATGAAGCCCGTGGCTGCCGAACAAAAGTAGTCGGCGGCGACGAAATACTCACGCTGAGCGGAGGAGGCCATAGCTCAAAGCTATGGCTTCTTCCAGCGTAGCTGAACATTCGCAATTGATACTCACAAAAAACGATACGGAGAATGCTATGAAAAACTTGAAGGCGCAATTCGCAGTACTTTTGCTATCCACGCTATGTTTGCTGACGAGTGCCCACAGCCAAATTACGGGAGTGACGGCCGGAACGGATCTGACCGGCGGCGGGACGAGTGGAAACGTCACCCTCAACCTCAACACGGCCAAGGTGCCACAACTGGCTACGGCCAATACATTCACTGGCAATCAAACGGTCAACGGAAATCTGAGCGCAAGCGGTGCGGTAACGGGCGCCAGTTTCCAAATAGGAAGCAACCTCTTCGACTTCGGTTCGTACGCGAATGGGAACGCATTCCTGGGCTTTTCGGGCAACTCCACGATGACAGGAGTGGCGAACACCGCTGCAGGAGTTCAGGCGCTCCTCGATAACACCACGGGGTTTTACAACGCGGCCTTCGGCGTCGGGGCACTAACTTACAACACCACGGGCCTCGACAATACCGCCGTCGGCGTGCAGGCACTCTACAGCAACACCACGGGAAGCACCAACACAGGGCTAGGAACTGCTGCCGGCACAACCGTTAATGGTGCTTTCCTGACTGGTAACAACAACACTGCTGTCGGCTTCAACGCCCAATTCGGTGGAGGAGCCTTCAGCAACGCCACCGCCATTGGCGCCAACGCGGTGGTGGGCGAGAGCAATGCCTTGGTGCTGGGCAGCATCAAAGGGGTGAGTGGCGGCACCGCCAGCATCAACGTCGGCATTGGCACCGTGACTCCGAATGCAGCGTTGGATGTGCAACCGACGAGTGTGCAAACGCTCATTGGCGATCCTGGCTGTGGGTCGAATTTCGCTGGCATTGGGTTTGTCGCCACTGGCGGGTTCACTAATTGCACCAATTATGCCGTTCTAGGCGACGTGGCCGGCAACGTCTACATCAACAGCACAGGGAGCGGAACCATTTCATTCCGCAACAATAACGGCTATAACCCCTCCCTGATGACCATCGACACCCACGGGGATGTCAACATCAAGGGCAACCTCAGCAAGGGTGGCGGGTCGTTCAAGATTGACGACCCGCTCGATCCGGCGAATAAGTATCTCTACCACTCCTTCGTCGAATCGCCCGACATGATGGACATCTACAACGGGGTTGCCACTCTGGATGCGCACGGCTCTGCGTGGATCATGCTGCCCGAGTATTTCGAGTCGTTAAACCAGGATTTCCGCTATCAACTGACTTCGATGGGTATGCCCCAACCAACCCTTTACGTGGCGCGGGAGATTGCCGGGAACCGCTTTCGAGTGTCGGGTGGCAAACCGGCGGGCAAAGTGTCCTGGCAAGTGACTGGCATCCGTCATGACGCATATGCCAACGCCCACCGCATCCCGGTGGAGGTGGAGAAGCCGCCGCAGGAACAAGGACACTATCTCCACCCAGAATTGTTCGGCGCCACGCCGGAGCAGGCGGTTGATTATCAGATGCCGCCAGTTCAAACGGCCATGAAATCTTTGGCCGCGCAACCGAAGTAGCCACAGTCGAAGTCAAGGCGGCCAGGCAGCAAATGCCTGGCCGCAAAGTGGGTCGGACGGGGTATTCCGATATTCCAGATCAATCACGGACGAATGGGAACCTCTCGGCAGACGAGTTGGATAACAGGAACGAAGCAGGTGACAAATTCCGCGAGGCCTTGTATTTTCCCGGAACGACGCGAGAGGAATACACGAAAGGGATGCGGCGACCAATGGGTGCTGGCCTGCCAATTGGACGCACGCTGACCTGGAGACTCGAAGACCACTGGAAGGTCACCGAATGGAGCGATGGCAAAACGACGTTTACCTTGCCGCGTCTCTTCACGGAGCTAATCCACGCGGAGCGCGACAATGTGAGCCTAAACGATCACGCTTTTCTGGTGGCAGATTGCAAAACTTTGGGCTGTTTGGTTCATCTGGTTGTTCGGCATCTCGGCCCGTATGACCCGCAGGGCAATTACACGATCCCAACCACTGCCACGTTGCGGTTGTACTGTAACGTCTGCAATGCCGCGAACGACTACGGACAGCATAATCTACAATTCATTCGCGGCCCGAAACCCACTGCTGATTTTAGGGCGGCTTTCTAGCAAGACGGCAACGGCGGGTGTGTTTTCAATCGATTTGACCACGTGAAGGCTGCGTTTCCCCGTGCCCTCAGTCAAGCGCACCCGGCGGGATGGCCGTATACCTTATCCTCCATTGAACCAAGACGGAGCCGGGCGCTTGCGAAGAGAAGAACCCCGTAAGGTATTGCTACTGCTAGAATTCCAGCGTACGAGGTGCTACCAGGCTCACGATGTCCATCCTTCCGCGACCATCCCGAATTTGCCTTTTGAACTTCGTCAAGCGATGGAATCCGGGGAATGTGTCCTGTTCGTTGGGCTGGAATCGGCGGTTCGCTCCTCGACAAGGACAATAAACCACTTCCCTGTGCCTACCAATTAGCCACCGAAATGGCAGATTTCTTTGGGATAGACGCTGAAGGCAGCACAGACCTTACAAAACTTTCGCAGGTTGTAGAAATCCGCAAGAAAGGGCGGAAGGAGTTGAACGCCTTTCTGCAGAAACGCTTCACTGATATAACCCCTAATGACGATGTCCGCTGGCTTACCACCCGACCTTGGCGGGCCATCTTCACCACCAATTACGATAACGGTATCGAGCGGGCATACGAACTCAACCCGCACACGATCCAAAACCCCGTCGTTCCCACCGTGACCGCAGATGGGCCATATCAGTTGCGCACTCATCCACCACTTTCACCACCACATTCACACTATGGTGAGATACAGCCGCGACAATCGACAGCCGATGTCCTCTCCTGAGAGGATTAGCGAAGGGAAGCAGTACGAAGTCATCGACTCCACGGAACTTGTCCGCCGATGGGTTCTTCCGGTGAGTCCCCTTGCGAATTTGCATTTTGACACTCTATTCGAGTGTCACGAATCATTCTGAACGAGAACACCGATCCGTGCCGTGATCCCGATCCGATTCGCTGTTCTTTGTGCTCCCGATTCGTGGCCCGATTCCGATCCAATTGGCGGCCGTTTCCTACCCCAATTAGCCCGCCGATTCGCCGCGCTTTGCGATGCCTATAAAACACCGATTCGCTACCCGAAAGCGTGCGGCTGACGGGCTGAGGACGTATATGGAGGCCGATGCGGCTTATTGCGACGCGGGATACGGCGTGTAGAAAAGGTGCAAGTCAAAACCGGCCATGCTTCGCATGGGGAGTAAGGTTGACACGTCATCCCCAAAAGGGAGCTGTATGTATACGTTTGGGAGCTCATTGGTTACCACA